>OGRG01000323.1_pt1 | contig 45924 bp, 48 predicted proteins | sample 1553501 | NCBI WGS metagenome assembly OGRG01 (sample SAMEA2580018, study PRJEB22360) | human gut metagenome | biome: human gut; feature: human-associated habitat; material: faeces | place: Denmark | collected 2008/2010 | reverse complement strand
GCTAATGCTTCTCCGCTTAATTTTAAAATAACTCTTTTCATGTGTTTTGATTTCCTCTCTGCTGCTCTCGCGCTTTTTATTTCTTAGTTACTGCCGGTATGCTGTTCTTTATGTATATCTGCTCCGGCAAGTCAGCTTCTGCCGTTAAATGTCTTCTGGCTTTTACTGCATATCCGTTTCTTCTGCCACCTCTGCCGGTTCTGCTTTTTGTTCTGCCTTTGCAAAAGGATTCTTCTGGAACACTGCCTCTGTATTGACATCACCGTAGCACTGGGAGCATCTGCCCTCAATGGTTGCACCGTTGTTAATCTGTACCGTCTTAAATTTCATATCGCCAACGACGATTGCTGTAGAATCTACAATAACAGGACCTTCGATGTCAATATTTCCCTTGACCGCACCTGCAATTACCGCAGAAGTTCCGTATAAATCACCGATAATTACAGTGCCTTTGCCAATCTTTACAGAACCGGTAGCGTGAATGTCACCTTCTATCTGTGCATCATTTGCAAACACTTCATTGGCGCCGATTGCACCGCGTACTACACCACTGACGGTTAATTTGCCCATACAGCTGACATCGCCTTCCACCGTACCATAGATATCAATAGAACCCGTAGAGTCAAGATTACCTGTAACAGTCAGTCCCGCGGTAATGACCGCTGGTTCTTCTACTGAATCATCATCTAATATGTCCATATGCTCTATATCATTACTTCTTTCATTAATCACTCTGTCAATATCAGAACCCAGCTGTTCACCTTCAGATAACATTTCCTTTTTCTCCTCCAAAATATCCGGTTGAATGTCCGGTTCAAAAAATTGTCTGGATTCATTTTTATTGTCTTTAAATAAGCCCATTATTGTATACCTCCAACCACTTTGCACTGCTTTTTTAGTATATCATAAAATGTCTGATAAATGAAGATGTTATTTTATCCTTTGATTCAGATAATACATTCTTTATATGAATCCGGCATAATACAAAAATCCCCAAACTGCCGGTCTCCCCGGCAATCTGAGGACTATTATGATTTATCTGTATTATCAGTGCATGATTTGAATCAAAGATTACTTTAACTGTGCTGCAACTTCTGCTGCGAAGTCTTCGTTCTTCTTTTCCATGCCTTCGCCAACTTCGAAGCGAACAACCTTAGCGATGGTCAGAGCCTTGTTAACGCTCTCCAAATACTTAGCTACGGTCTGCTTGCCATCCTCAGCCTTAACGTAGGTCTGATCTAACAGACAGATCTCCTTCAGCTGCTTGGATACACGACCGTCTGCCAGACCCTTGAAGATCTTGTCAGATACGATAGCGTCCTTGTCAGCCATAGCCAGCTCAGCCAGAGCAGCTGCAGCTTCTTTGGACAGAAAGTTGAACAGGTAGTTCATGTTGCTCTTCTTCTCTTCGTAGATAGCCTTGTCCTCATCGCTCCATGCAGAACTGTTCATAGCCTTGTCGATCAGCTTGTTCAGAATGGGCTTAGGCAGGGATGCAGGATCGTTCAGAGCTGCGTCAACAGTGATCTCCTGTAACTTAGCCAGCTCTTCTGCGGAAATATCATTTCTGCTGATGTAGGTAGGATTCATAGCTGCTACCTGCATAGCGATGTTGGTCAGTGCTTCTCTTGCTGCGTCATCAGATGCGCCGTTAGCTGCAACGATAACACCGATACGGCCGCCACCATGGATGTAGGATACTGCTACATCTCCGGCTACCTTCTCGAAACGGCGAATGGACAGCTTCTCACCGATGGTTGCAGTCTTCTCTACCAGAGCATCCTTAACGGTTGCGCCTTCGAAAGGAACTGCTAACAGTGCTTCGATATCTTCGCCATCCTTGCCACCCTGTAAATCGGAAGCAAGTGCTGCTGCATTAACAGCCTCTACGAAAGAAGTAAAGGTCTCGTTCTTTGCAACGAAGTCGGTCTCGGAGTTTACTTCGATTACGCAAGCGGTCTTGCCGTCTGCGGAGATAGCTGCACGAGCAACACCTTCTGCTGCGATACGGCTTGCTTTCTTCTCAGCCTTAGCCTGTCCGTTCTTTCTCAGGAACTCAACAGCTGCGTCCATATCTCCATTGGTCTCGTTCAGAGCCTTCTTACAATCCATCATACCAGCGCCGGTCATTTCACGGAGCTCTTTTACCATAGATGCGGTAATTGCCATTTTTTTATCCTCTCTTCTTAATTAATATATTATCCTCAAGAACCCAGACCGTAATGACAGGCATCGCAATCTGGGTTCCTATGCTTTTCTTATGGAATCGGATTATTCAGCGTCAGCTGCAACCTCTTCGATATCCTCAGCCTCGGTAGCAACGTCAGCGTCACTGTATACAGCTTCGCCCTGCTTTGCTTCGATCACAGCATCAGCCATCTTGGAAACGATCAGCTTAACGGCTCTGATAGCGTCATCATTACCGGGGATGATGTAATCCAGTTCTTCAGGATCACAGTTGGTATCACCGATACCAATCAGAGTGATGCCCAGTGCATGAGCTTCCTGTACGCAGATTCTCTCCTTCTTGGGATCTACAACGAAGATAGCATCGGGAACTCTGGTCATGTTCTTGATACCGCCCAGGTTCTTCTCCAGCTTCTCCCATTCTTTCTTTAACTGAATAACTTCCTTCTTAGGCAGTACATCGAAAGTACCGTCCTGAGACATGGTCTCGATTGCATGCAGTCTTGCGATACGGGACTGGATGGTTCTGAAGTTGGTCAGCATACCACCCAACCATCTCTCGTTTACATAGTACATACCACAACGCTCAGCCTCAACCTTTACAGCGTCCTGTGCCTGCTTCTTGGTACCAACGAATAGAATAGTGCCACCCTGTGCGGCGATCTCGGATACTGCCTTGTAAGCCTCGTCAACCTTTACAACGGACTTCTGCAGGTCGATGATGTGGATACCGTTTCTCTCGGTGAAGATGTAAGGAGCCATCTTAGGGTTCCATCTTCTGGTCTGATGTCCAAAATGAACACCTGCTTCAAGTAACTGCTTCATAGAAATAACGCTCATGTCTTTACCTCCATTTGGTTAAAATCTTCCGCATTTCTTTTCTGCCGGGACGCGTTAAGAACCCGGTTAGCTCTGGCGAAGACCTCTGCATTTTGGCAGGAGCACCATCGTCAAATCGAAAGGCGTGTTTTTTGTCACAACAGTGCGATTATAACATAGGAAAACCCCTATGACAAGGGGTTTTTAATGTTTTCCTGTGATTATTTTAGCAATTTCCTCTTCGGAAGTCCCGGGAGCGATCTCATATGTGCCGGGATTGATACTGCGGCTGTAGCCGTTGTTGCATAAATAATTGTCAAATGCCTTTGCATTCTCCACCAGTCCGGCCTCATAGAGCCGTCTGCTGGCACTGCCGGAATCATCGCCTCTCTGGATTGTTATGCTGGCGGTCTGTGTCCGCTGTGGTGCTTCGGTTACTTCCGGCTCTGCGGTTGTCTCCGGTGCCGCCGTCTTTTCAGGTTCCGCCGTCTTCTCAGGCTCTGGCTCTGCTGTAGCTTCCGGTTCCTGAGTTGTCTCCGGTTCCACCGTAGCCTGTGTCTCTGCGGGAACCGTGGTCTCCGGTTCCGCTTCTATATTGTTCTGTTCCTGTGTCTGCGTGTTTTCCTCCGCTGTGCCTTCCGTCGGCTGTTTTGCACTGTTTTGCAGTGCCGCCAGCGTCAGTTCACTGCTGTCCACCATTCCAAGTTCTGCCGCACGCTCTCTGATCTGGTCATCCGTCATGATCTGGGATGTCTGATCCTGCCGGTTGGAAAAACTGATTCCCAGGATCAATGCCGTCACGATCATACCGATTCCGAGACCTCGCAGATAATATTTTAATTTCATCGATATCTCCGTCCTTAATTCACACGATTACTGTCAGGCCTTATATAGGTCGATCACAAGCTTTACTTCACCGACACCCAGCCCCAGTTCCTTGGCAATCGCCACTGTGGATTTGCCCTGTCTGTGCATTTCCAGAATCTTCTCGTTATTGTTCTGACCTTCTTCTGCGGTCTCCCCCATGAATCCGATCTCCGGGGAGCCGGACGGCTCTATCGTCTCTGCCGGTTCCTGTACTTCTGTCAGCTGTTCTTCCGTCACATTCTCCTTCTGTGTCTTCACGTTCTCTTCCGCTTTGACCTTAGCCTTGTCTTCTGCCGCCTTCACTGCCTTATCCATTTTGGATACGGTATCTTTGATATTGGCATGCTTATTGTTCAGCATATCGTATAAAAACATGGCTTCCTCATGGTTCTTGTGAATTTCCTGCAATACCGTATCGGAATATTCACTCACTGCCATGATCTTTTCATTAGTCAGACGTTCCAAGGAACGTTCCGCCTTCTCCAGCGCATCTTCCGAGGTCTCGTCCATTTTATCCTGCATCTGACTGCGAACTGTCTGCATTTCTTCTTCCATAAGACCTTTGATCTCTTCTTTTGCTGCTTCTTTATTGATTCCGCTTTCTTTTCCGGAAGGCAATAAAAAACTTCCTATAAATATTACGATTCCTGCGATCAGCAGAACCACTTCTAATATACCCATACTGCTTTTCCTTTGTATTCTCAGATCTTAATGTCAAATCCCTGATGCTGTTTCGTCACCACCACACCATCTTTTTCGGAATTTTCTTTTTTCCGGTGTTTACCACCGTTACCGGCATACTCATTCTTTCCTTTTTCCTTGGCATCATACTGCCCCGTATACCAGTCTGCATTATCACTGCTGTGCACTTCTCTGGTCCGCTGTTCACTCTGTTTCTGTGCATGCTCTCCCAGCGTCATCTGTTGAAATGCACCCTTATTGTCTTCATTCTGCTTCATCGTCGTGTAATCCTGCGTTCGCGGGATCGACGCAACCTCCAAAGATCCAAACGACATAAGACATTCCTCTTTTCTGCCATTTTCTGTTCCTGCAACAATCTGCTGCCGGTTACAGTGGTGTGGACTTCACATCTCCGTCAATGCGCTCGAACCGGCAATAATGATAGGTACTCTTCACCTGCATGGAAGAATCTCCGATGATGATCGTAGTACCCGGGTACACTTCTCCCCGTACCTGCACCATGGCCCGCTCCTGCGGATTGAACTCCAGCTGCAGTTCCTGCATACGCCGGTTCTTTTCCTCCAGACTCTTATTGAGTGTCTCCATGGAAGCTGCAGTGTTTCTGATATAGTTGATCTGATCCGGTGTAAAACGGACTCCCTTGCTCTTTTTTTCTGCAAAATTCGCAAGGATCGGCTGCAGACTGCGGATATTCTTCACAATCTCGGAGACTTCCTTCTGCATCTTCATATATTCTGCCTTTTTCTCCGGATCCACACCAACTTCCACTACCGTCGGCGCTCCCAGCATTGCCCCCAGCGTCTTAACCTCAATCTTCTGTCCGGCACGTACATGACCGCCGGTGATAAATCCTCGCTTGCCGGTTACCTGAATCTCTGTTGCCGCTATCACATTGCTGTGCAGGATCGACTCCGTGCTGACATAGCCTCCGGCACTGGCTGTAGCATTCTCCAGGAATTTTGCCACAATATTGCCCCCAGCTTTCAGCGTACCCTTTGCCATACCATTCATTCCGCGGGCAATGATGATATTGCCCCCAGCCTCAATGTAGGCACCTTCCACGACACCGCTTATGATCACATTGCTGCCTGCCCGGATGACGAAATTGGAGGAAACATTGCCATTTACCTGTACGCTTCCCTCAAAATCAATATTTCCGGTAGACAGATCCACATTTTCCACTTCGTAGACATCCGATACAAACACCTTTCCCTCTACCAGGGAAACATGTCCATCCACCAGAGAAGTGAGTCTTCTCCGGTCTTCGGAAATCTCTATATTATGACCGAACTCCAGATGGGCTTTTTTCACCTGTCTGGGCCGGATCTTGGCACCCTGTACGGTAGTTCCGTACTCTCCCTCGTCCTCCGGAATGACCTCTGCCAGCAGCTGTCCCTTTTTACAGGGGTTGATCATGTTCAGATGGAAATAATCCACCGTTCCGTCATCTTTTAACGTCGGCTGTGCATGGACATCCGTATTAAAATAATATTTGATATAGGCGTCTGTGCCATGTCTGGGTTCTTTTCCCCGGGCCACTACCAGATCGGTGCAATAAATTCCGTCAGACATAAAATGATCCTGCAGAACACTCATCTGGATTCCATAGACAATATTCCGGAACCGGAGATCTTTGATCACACTGTCCATTGTTGCCCGTTTCCCGGTCTGTGAAGCCGGATAGAACCGTACGATTGCCTGCAAATTGTCCTCACTGACTTCTATACGACAGGATTCCTCGATTTCCGGACAATCCTTTCGTTCCAGAAAGCAGACCGCGTCTTCTTCTGCGAGTATCGCCTTTTTAATGGACATGGAATCATAAGGTATGGATTGTCTGTCCAGATAATCCATTACCTCCTGCAGTCTTACGTCCTCTCCTCCATCCTTGGGTTGGAAGATCTGTAATCCATAACCTCCCGGTGTTCTCACCACTTGAAAATAGCCATTCTGCATACGCCTTTTCCTCTGCCTTCCCATCCCGCATTCCATTACGGGTCAACGAGGTTCTACAAAAGTCCCATGTAGTCTCCCATTTTTGTCTTCATTTTCTGTAAAGCACGGGTATGTAGCTGGGATACCCTGGACTCCGACACCTCCAGAATGTTACTGATTTCCTTCAATGTCAGATCCTCATAATAATATAGCGTAACTACTTTCTTTTCCTTTTCCGTCAGAAGTTCCAGTGCTTCTCCCAGAACCTTGGTCAGTTCTTCTTTTTCCACACTTTCTTCCGGACCATCAAAACGTGCTGTCATATGTCTGCTATAATCCTGTGAGACATCACTTCCCTGATCCATATACTCGTTCAGGGATATCAGGCCGGTGATCTTCATCTGGGACTGCCAGTCCAGATATTCCTCTGAAGAAATTCCCAGTCCCGCTGCAATGTCTTCATCCGTTGCACTGCGTCCCGTGGTCTGTTCCACTTCCTTGATGACCGCGTCGATCTTCTTCTGCCGTTGTCTTATCGTTCGGGGAATCCAGTCCATTTTACGGATCTGGTCCAGAATGGCTCCCCGGATCCTCAGACTGGCATAAGTCTCGAACTTTACCTCTTTGAGGCAGTCGAACTTGTCAATGGCATCAATCAGTCCAAAAATCCCGTAACTGACCAGGTCTTCGTAATCCACATTATAGCCCAGATACATACTCAGCCGTCCCGCTACTGCCTTGACTAGCGGAGCATACTCCAGTATCAACTGTTCTCTGGTCTCCGGTCGTTTATTAGCAGCATATTCTTCTAATAACATTTTCTTACCGGCTTCATCCATTCGAATCGCTTACACCCTTCTGCGCTGTGTCCTCCTGTGACCCAGCAGCTTCTTCCTCTTGTAAAGCCTTCTCTTTTTCTTCCTGCTCCTGTTTTGCCTTCTCTTCATTCTGTCTGTCGAACCGGTCCAGCAACAGCCGGATCACACTTCCCAGACAATAAAACAGCAGCATAACAGTAAAAAGTGCCACAAGACTTGCCAGTAACGAATAACTTCTCACCAGCGTTACGATCCAGGTACACGCACCTGCGATCAGCATCAAAAGCAATGGCATATTCTTTCTGTTCATAATTTACCCATCCGGTCATCCATCCTTAAATGATGGACTCACTCTTTCCTACCGCACGAATATGGAACTCTCCGGTCTCCGGATAAAAAGTTACGGTTCTTCCGTAATTCTTACCTGTATCCTGTGCCAAAATAGGAATACTGATCTCTTTCAGTTTCTTCTTCACAGCCTCCACGTTACGGTCCCCCACCTGCATCATGTCGTTTTTCCCCTGAAACGTGAACATAGTAGCTCCGCCAGCAATCTTGGCAACCATTCTCGCTTTTTTGGCTCCCAGCTTCTCCATCTGTCGTACCAGTTCATCGATTCCGGTATCTGCAAATTTTGCAATGTTCTGACTGCTGTTACGGATCGTAGTGCTGTCCGGCAGCATAATATGTGCCAGACCGCCTATTTTTGTCACCGGGTCGCGGATTGCGATTCCCACGCAGGAGCCCAGTCCCAGAGTTGTCACTCCATCTGGGCTTACACAGGTCTTCAGGTCCGCCATCCCTACTTTAATAATCTCGCTCATTCTGCTCCCCTTCTTCTGCGCTTCTGAATCTATGCTATAGGTATTCCCAAAGATGTCAGAATCTTCGGGTAGGATTCAATATCGGGAACCAGAATAAAATATCCGTCGATCTCAACTTCGTCATAAAACTGAGATTGTATCAGCAGAATCTTGTCTCCCAATGTTCCGAATTCAATGGCTGGAACACTGAGAATAGCTCCTGCCATATCCAGTGTCAGAGACGGTGGGGTAGGAATAATGGTCAGATTCGTCATCATGGACAGGGAATTCAGGTAAGCTCCCGTAATAATGTTGCCGATCTCCTGCATGGCAGAAAATTCGATCTCGGAGAACCCTTCCTGCTGTACCATGTCTCCCATGATCTTATGGAGAAGATGCTTGGCGCTGCCCTGTTCTACCAGAAACATCATGCTGCCGGTGATATCTCCTTCCACTCCCAGGAAGACACCGACCATTACCTGCTCTTCTCCTCCCATCAATGCTCCTACTTCGTTGAAATCCAAAAGCTTTACCTGCGGTACCTTCATATCTACCTTACAGTTCAGCATCTGGGAGAGTGCTGTCATAGCGTTGCCCGCTCCAATGTTGCCAATTTCTTTTAAAACGTCCAGATATGTTTCCGAAACTTTCTCTAAACTCAGATCTCCCATGGATCAGTCTCCTTTATGCATTTTCCTCCAATGTGATGGAATTCAGATCCAACAGAGAGATCAGTTCCCCATTGTGTTTGCCTACACCTGTAATAAAGCTCTTTTTGCTCTCAGCGGTATTCTGTGATAATTTCTCAATCTCACTGCTTCCCAGAGTCACTACTTCTCTTACTTCATCCACAATGATTCCTACACTGCCCTGCTGTTCCTGCTTCAGAATGATGATTCTGGTAGCACGGGTCAGTTCGTCTGCCTCCAGTCCCATCTTCACGCGAAGACTCATGACCGGCAGAACCTCACCACGCAGATTGATGACACCTTTTAAATATGCGGGTACCTTGGGCACTCTGGTGATATGCTGCATTCTTACAATATTGTCAATGTATCGGATATCGATACCGTACTGCTCATCTCCGAGGCGGATCACAATATACTGGAAAAAATCCTCCTCAACTTTACGCTCGTCTCCGGCCTTTAAAGTTTCTTTCATGCTAAGTTCTTCCATAACTGTCATCTCCCTCCTTACAGTAATGCGTTGGCATCCAGGATCAGTGCTACTTCGCCGTCACCAAGGATCGTTGCACCACTGATGAATTTGCACTGCTTGATGTATTTGCCAAGAGACTTTATAACGATCTCCTGCTGTCCGATCAGTTCGTCGATAACCAGACCTGCCATCTTATCGCCCTTCTTGACAATGACAACGATCAGGTTGTCCTCAGGGGATCTGGTACTCTCTACATCCAGTACCTCAGTCAGACGGATCAGAGGAATCACGGTTCCTCTCAAGTTGATCACTTCTTTGTTCTCTACCAGTTTGATATCGTTGGGAGAGATATCTTCGATCGTCTGGATGGATCCCAGAGAGATCGCATATTTTTCTCCTCCTACGACTACCATCAGTGCCTGGATAATTGCAAGGGTCAGAGGCAGTCGAATGGTCCAGGTACTTCCCTCTCCCCACTTGGATTTCACTTCCACTTCACCGCTTAAGGATTCGATCTTGGACTTAACAACATCCAGACCTACACCTCTGCCGGAAACGTCGGTCACCTTCTCAGAAGTAGAGAATCCAGGCTGGAACAGCAGGTTGATAATATCCTTCTCAGACATATTAGCAGCCTGCTCCGTGGTTACCAGATTACGTTCGATTGCTTTATTCTTAACAGCTTCTACATCAATACCGTTACCATCATCCCTTACTTCGATGACTACGTTATTACCATCCTGATAAGCATCCAGGAAGATAGATCCCTGTTCCGGCTTGCCACGCTGTGCACGTACCTCTGCGGATTCCAGACCATGGTCTGCGGAATTACGAAGCAGATGCATCAGAGGATCTCCGATCTCGTCTACTACGGTACGATCCAGTTCGGTCTCTTCACCACTCATATACAATTCCATCTTCTTGTCCAGCTTCTTGGACAGATCACGGATCATTCTGGGGAACTTCACAACAACGCTCTCAATAGGTACCATTCGTACCTTCATTACAGATTCATGAAGGTTCGTGGTTACGTTTTCCAGATACTCGATCTGCTCATTGAATGCGGAATTATTGCCCTGGTCATTGCTGGACGCAGCTACCAGAGAGTTCTTGGCAATGATCAGCTCACTTACCAGATTCATCAGGGAATCCAGTTTTTCAATATCTACACGCACGGTACGGTTGACGACCGGCTTATTGGCGGGTTTCTTTTCCGGTGCCTTGGCTGCGGCTACAGGCTTCTTTTCTTCCTTCTTGGGCTGTTCTGCAGCCTTGACCTCTGCCACTGCTTCCTTCTTCTCTTCTGCGGGTTCGATTGCTTCCTCTTCCGCATGGTAATTCTTGGTCTTCTCCAGTTCCAGTACCGCACCGGTTACCTGTGCGATCTCAGATACGCTCTCTGCGGACTTGATAATATCATCCAGAGAGTAATCAGACAGAACGATCAGTGTGAAGTCCTTGTCGAACTTCTCATCCTCTACATCCTGTGCGCTGGGCATGGATACGATGATCTCACCTTTTTCCTCCACTGCCTTGAATACCAGGAATGCTCTTGCGGCCTTCAGGATACAGCTTTCCTGTACCACTACATTGATGCCGTATACATTTTTACCCTGCTTCATAGCCTCTTTGATCACACGGATCTGGCTGTCATCAAAAGCAATGTCATTCCATTTTTCACCACCGTCTGCGCCGGATTCAGCTGCAGGTGCTGTGGCAGTGGGAGCCTCTTCCTTGGCAGCGGGAGCCTCCTCCGTCTTGCCATCGTTTAAAATATCATTCAGGGCCTTGATCAGATTCTCATTGTCGTTGGTTCCCTCATCAGAGGTCTCCTGAATATTGTTCTTGTACTCTTCCAGAGCATCCAGACACTGGAACAATACATCGATCATTTCCGGTTTTACTTTAATATTGCCGTTACGTACTTCCGAGAACACATTCTCCATGTCATGGGTCAGGTTCTGCATACGCTTGTAGCCCATGGTTCCTGCCATTCCTTTCAGGGAATGCGCGGCACGGAATATCTCATTGATATTGTCCATGTTTTCAGGATCTGACTCCAGTTCCAGAATCTGTGTGTTCAGGTTCTGCAGATGTTCATTTGTTTCATCCAGAAAAATTTCAAGATATTGGCTTACATCCATCTCTTCCTCCATTCTGCCGGTCACGGTATTGCCGGAAACGGCATATATTGCTTGCTACTTTACTACTCCTACATGCAGTATGATCTCCTGGGCGATCTGATCTAACGGTACTACCTGATCTGCCAGCCCGGCTGCGATGATACTCTTAGGCATTCCAAATACTACGCTGGTATCCTGATCCTGTGCGATCACATAGGACTTTTTGGAAGCTTTCAGTTTCCCGATTCCTTCCGTTCCGTCCGCTCCCATTCCCGTCATAACGGCACAGACTACCGAATCAAAGCGGCTGGTCTGCAGGGACTCATACATATAATTGGCACAGGGTCTGACACCTTCCCTGTAAGGTTCCTCCGACAGATGCAGCGTATGGCGTCCAGCCGGGGATGTGACAACATTAAGGTGTTTGCCGCCCATGGCGATGTAGACCCATCCCTTTTTCAGTTCTTCTCCCTCTGCTGCTTCCTTTACATGAAGCTGGCTCAAATTATCCAGCCGTTCTGCAAGGGATGCTGTGAATCCCACAGGCATATGCTGTACTACCAGCACCGGTGCATCCAGATTCGCCGGCAATAAGGGAATCACCGACTGGAGAGATTTCGGGCCTCCTGTGGAACTGGCAATGGCTACGACCTTGCTACCCGACACGCTGACCGGATGATGATTGATGATCTTCATCATCTCTTTTACCGTGCCTTTTTCCTCGGTAAGCTTCGCTTCCTCGGCAAATACCGGCAGTTTGCTGTTCGCTACCACATTCAGTGTCCGCAGGAATTCTCTGCGGAAATTCTCACCACGACAGTCTACTGCGCTGTCCGGCTTATGTACAAAATCCAACGCTCCCAGTTCCAGAGCATCCAGAGTGGTTCTGGCGCCTTCCTTCGTATCGGTGCTGGCCATCATCACACGGGCGGGAATCTTGTATTTACGCAGCTCCTGTAAAAGCTGCAGGCCGTTCATACGCGGCATATTCACATCCAGGACAACTGCGTCGTAACTGTTTCGGCTCAACAGATCGAATGCTTCCAATCCGTCTTTTGCCCGGTCAGCCACCTGGAACCTTATGTCAGTATCTATTATATCACACAGCACTCTTCTCATGAGTGCAGAGTCATCAACAACCAGTATTTTTTTTGGCATTAGTCCAATCTCTCCTTTTTACGACTCTTACGCTCTTCTTCAAAAATAAAGCGGATGATTTCTTCTCTTGTATTTACGTCCAGGTTATAGTACTGTACCCGGTGTTCGAACGTCCCCTTGCGTTTCTCCAGTTCTCTTACCGCCAGTACTTTGCCTACCACCTCGTACTTTTTCTGTTCTCCGTCTTTCACCAGATGATAACTGCACAGGATCAGACTGCCGGGTTCATATCGCTGGGTAGACACAAATCGCAGTCCTCCGCCGCTGATGTCCACGATCACGCTGTGTTTCAAAGGAAGTCCCGGCTGCAGTTCATAAGGAGAATTTTTCTCCAGTGCCTGGATCTCTTCTTCCTCCAGATTTCTGGCACACATATCCAGTGCACAGCTGAAACGATAATATTCTCTTCTCTGATATTTCCGCAGATTGCTGGTCAGTTCCATGACCAGCACATATACGTTGTTGCTTTTGTACCGGTCTATGATCCTTGCAAAGCACTGGTACAGGCTGTTCTCCTCGAAAAAGATCATGTCGTATTCCGAGTCCACCGGCAAAAGTATCAGTCTGGTCTGCTCCATGGGCATGGAGATCTCCAGGGTATCCTCCGACAGAATCTGCAGCACCCGGCTCTGGTACACCTTTGCCGTGCTTTCTGCTCCCTTTTCCTCCAACCCCCGCTGCAATGCGCGGAGCTCTATTTTCGATCCTTCTTCCACAAATCTGGATAACATAAGTTCATACCTCTCTTATCTGGACTGTTTTGTAGCTCCATTTCTCGTACCTATAATGTGAGAAAAAAATGCTGCCATTCCGCGCCTGGGCTGCTGCTCCTGCGCTGTATCGTCTTCTTTTTCGCACATTCTCTCTGCGATTCTCTGATAAGCCTGGCTTGCCTTTGCTCCCGGATTCTGTATGGATACGGGTACCTGCTGCATCACCGCCTGCATGACCTGAGGATCCTGAGGTACACATCCCATATAAGTCATGGGAATTTTCAGGTATCTGGTCACGACTGCATTCAGCTTCTCAAACAGTACCTGGCCTTCCTTGATATTACTTACCCGGTTGGCCACCATCATCACCTTCGTGAAATCCTCCTGGAATCTCGGATGTCTGTACAGTGCCTTCAGCAGAGAATAGGAATCCGTGATGGAAGTAGGCTCCGGTGTGGTCACCAGCAGCACTTCCCCGCTGGCCACCAGAAATTCCAACACACTGTCAGAGATTCCCGCTCCGGTATCCACGATAATGATATCCGTCAGGGCATCCAGCTCCGCCAGATTCTGTATGATACAGGTCAGGGCATCTTTTCCCAGATTGGACATCCCGGCAATTCCCGAACCACCAGAAATAAATCCCACTTCCATAGGGCCCCAGGTAATGATATCACTGATGCTCTTGCCCTCGTAAACCAGATCACACAGGTTGTGCTTCGGTATTGCTCCGAACATGATCTCGATGTTCGCCAGCCCGAAATCAGCATCCAGAATGATCACCCGTTTGCCCATTTTGCGGAATTGAATTGCCAGATTGATGGACATATTGGATTTTCCCACGCCACCCTTGCCGGAAGTAACGGTAATGACTCTTGCAGTAGGTCGTATTTGGTTATTTGCTTTAATGATCCTTAGCTGTTCCGCCTGATCCATTTTCACGCGCCTTTCTGTTAAAGCTTTCTTCCTTCCTCTCTATTCCTTACCTCCGAGGATCTGTTTCACCGTCTTCTGAGGATTGAACATTTCCATGTCATCCGGAACGTTTTGACCACAGGTCACATATGCGATCGGTGCATCCGTATAAAGCTTTATGTTCAGCAGATTCCCCACTGCTTCTGTTTCATCCAACTTTGTAAAAATCAACTCAAACTTTGCGATCTTTCCGTAACAGTCTGCGATCTTCTGGAGATCCCTGTATTTTGTGGTAGCACTTAATACCAGAAATACCTGATAGTCCTCCGGTCTCTTCAGTCCACCCACCATTTCCTTCATTTTCTCCAACTGTTCCGCATTCTGGTGCGATCTCCCCGCTGTATCGATAAAAATATAATCACAGTCCCAGTAATCATCAATGGCGGTCTGCAACTCCTCCGGTGTATAGATCACGCGGAAAGGTGTCTCCAGAATATTGGCATAGGTCCGCAACTGCTCCGCTGCCGCAATACGATAGGTATCTGCCGTAAGGAGAGCCACCTTTTTCTTGTCTTCCACACAATATTTTCCTGCCAGTTTGGCGATGGTAGTCGTCTTACCCACACCGGTAGGTCCGATGAACCATACGATTCTCGGTCCGTCCTCCGCCGGAGTGATTCCTTCGGATTTTCCGAATTTCAACACCATCTTCTGATAAATATTCGCCAGTAGATAATCAAAGGGAAGATCCGCTTTCTTTGTCTTGGAAGCATCCTCCAGAATACTGTTGACATATTTTTCATCCATCTCATTATCCAGCATTTTGTTATACAGCAGACGGATGAACTTATCCTGCTCCGGATTCTGCTCGTCCTCTTTTTCTTCCTGCTTTTCCACTGCTGCTTCCGCTTCACTGTCCAAAGCTTCTTTCTGTGCTTCCGCTGCCTTCTCCGTATTTGCATCTACCGGTCTGCTGTTTAACTGACTTTCCAAAAGCGTCTGCAGACTATCCAGCTTTTTTTCTATATTTTCCGTGCTGTTTTTCATCGATACAGTCTTCGCCGTACCTACACCTGCCCCGGAAGCTTCCGTACGATTCAGACTGTTTACCACAGATCTCTGTGGGGACTCATCCTCCAGCGCAGCGGTCACCTCGATCTGCTTCGGTGACAGAAAAGAGAACAGCCCTTTCTTTTTCACTTCACGGACATTCATGATCACCAGTCCGTTTCCCAATTCTTTTTTCGCAGCCTCTGTTGCCTCTGCTTCTGTTTTCCCGGTAAATTTCTTAATTATCATACTGTTCCTCGTTCCTGTGTCGGTTCAATGCGCTTAATATCTTAAGCTGTGACCATACCCACAGACTGCAATTCCACATTCGATTCTACTTCGTTGTAAGACACTACGACCAGATCCGGATAATAATCTTCGGTCAGCCGCTTGAAATACATTCTTACGATCGGTGATGTCATGATAATGGGGGTCTTTCCCATGTTTTCCAGCTTTTTGATCTCTTCTCCCACCGCATTGAGAATTGCTTTGCTTCTGGCGGGATCCAGATTCAGGAAAGCTCCTGTCTCTGTCTGTTTTACGCTTCCCATGACTTCCTGCTCGATCTTTGGATCCAGCGTCAGCACACTGGTAGTCTCGTGGGAAGGGAAATACTTGGTGGAGATTGCTCTCTTTAAGCTCTGTCTCACATACTCCGTCAGGATATCGGTATCCCTTGTCGTCGGTGCATAATCCGCCAGAGTCTCCAGAATCGTCAGCAGATCCCGGATGGAGATTCCCTCCCGCAACAGATTCTGCAATACTTTCTGGATTTCGCCCAGTCCCAACAACTTTGGTACCAGCTCGTCCACCAGAGAAGGATTGTTCTCTTTTACATTGTTGATAAGGTTCTGTACATCCTGTCTGGTCAGCAGCTCCGCAATGTGCTGGCGGATGATCTCCGTCAGATGCGTAGCGATGATGGAAGGGGGATCTACTACCGTGTAGCCCAGGCTCTCCGCCCGCTCTCTCTGACCTTCCGTGATCCAGATAGCCGGCAGATGGAAGGAAGGCTCGAACGTGGGGATACCCGTAATCTCCTCTTCCACATAACCGGGATTCATTGCCATATAATGGTCAAACAGGATTTCTCCCTCACTGACCTGAATACCTTTGATCTTGATGATATACTGATTCGGATTCAGCTGAATATTATCACGCAAACGGATAATAGGCACCACCGTACCAAGTTCCAGCGCAATCTGTCTTCGGATCATAACCACGCGATCCAACAGGTCACCGCCCTGGTTCACATCCGCCAGAGGAATAATACCGTAACCGAATTCCAGCTCGATGGGATCCACCTGCAACAGACTGTTGACATTTTCCGGCTGCCGGATCTCCTCCGCCGCAGCTTCCTCACTGTCTACCTCCTGTTCGATCTGTGCTGTCTCGATCGTGCCCTCGATATTTCTTGCCACGATGATAAACACCAGTCCCAATCCCACGAACAGGATCGTGTTCAATTCTGTCACGAATCCCAGGATTGCCAGCATGGCTCCCACCAGGTACAGACCCTTGGGTACACCGAACAACTGGCTTACCAGTGTCGTACCGAAGTCAGCATCCTTGCTTCCCTTGGTCACCAGAATACCGGTGGACAGTGAGATCAACAGGGAGGGGATCTGGCTTACCAGACCGTCACCGATAGTCAGGATAGCGTATTTATTCAGAGCGCTGGTAATATCCATGCCTTGTCTCGTCATTCCCATGATGATACCACCCACAATATTGATGGTGGTGATCAGAAGACCCGCAACCGCATCTCCTTTTACATATTTTACGGCACCATCCATGGAACCGAAAAAGCTTGCCTCTTCCTGGATTTTCTCTCTTCTCTTCTTTGCTTCCGCATCTGTAATGGCTCCGGTGTTCAGATCCGCATCAATAGCCATCTGCTTACCGGGCATTGCATCCAGGGTAAATCTCGCTGTTACTTCAGATACACGCTCTGAACCTTTGTTGATGACCATAAACTGGATCAGGATCAGAATGATGAAGATAATGACACCGATGACCAGATCACCGCCACCTACGAACTCACCGAAAGTTTCTACGACATTACCTGCATTGCCGTCTCTTAGGATCAGACGGGTGGATGAGGTATTCAGCGCAATACGGAAGATCGTGGTAAACAGCAGCATCGTAGGGAAGAAGGACATATCCAGAACTTCCTTACTGAACATCGTGGCGAACAGGATTGTCAGCGCCACGGAAATATTAATTGCTAACAGAATATCCAGCAGCCAGGAGGGAATCGGCACAATAAACATGATAATGGCAGGCATGATATAAATTGCTACCCCCACATCCGCTTTTTTCCTTTTCATCTGTGCCTGACCTCCTTTCTCTTTTTGTGTATTTTCATCTTTTTGCTAATGTTTCTATTTCTTCTCTATACTTCTATACTTTCCCTTGCAGATGATATACAAACGCCAGGACTTCTGCTACCGCCTGGTACAATTCCGGTGGCACCGCCTGTCCCACATCCACATTTGCATATAGCATTCTGGCAAGTGGTTTGTTTTCTACGATTTCTATCTGATGCTCTCTGGCGATCTCCTTGATCTTCGCTGCCAGATAATCCTCACCTTTTGCGATCACAATAGGGGCATCCGCCACCTCCGGATCGTATTTGATTGCCACCGCATAATGGGTGGGGTTCGTGATGACCACGTCCGCCTGGGGCAGATTCTGCATCATTCTCCGTCTGGAAGCTTCCTGCATCTTCTGACGGATACGCCCCTTGATCTGCGGATCACCTTCCTGCTGCTTGTACTCTTCCTTGATCTCCTGCTTGGTCATTCGCATGTCTTTGCTGAATTTGTACTTCTGGTAGATAAAATCCGCAGCCGAAATGATCATATAGACCAGAGACACCCGGATTCCCAGATCTGTCACCGTTCCGCCGATCAATGCAATAGCCTGCATCAGATCCATATCATACAGGGAAAACAGCAGAGGCCATTTATCTTTCAGATAATTATAACATATGTAAGTGATCAATCCAATCTTCAGAATGGACTTGATCAGTTCCACCAGCGCATTGGCAGAAAAAATTCTTTTGAAGCCCGAAAGCGGGTTCAATTTACTGAACTTGGGCTGTAGCGGTTTTCCCGTAGGCTTCCAGCCCACCTGCACCACATCGCTCAAAAATGCCACCACTAATCCCAGCAAAAGGAGCGGTGCCATAATGATGATGGCCTGTAAAAGCATCTGCCGGAATGCGATTGCGGTGTCCTGCTGTGGCATATTTCCATGCCAGAAAGTCACCACCTCGGGAATTCTCTCGTAAATGACGCTGAACACATTTATAAACTGATACCCCATGTGTCCTACCCATATTTTCAATACCAGAAATACCGTCAGCAGACCCAGCCCGTTGGCAATTTCACGGCTTTTGGCAACCTGACCTTCTTTTCTGGCATCAGACAGCTTTTTCTCGGTAGCAGGCTCTGTCTTCTCTCCGCCCATCCCTTCTGCAGCGAAGAATTGCAGATCATATTCCAGGATCACATCATACCTCCGATAAAAGATACTACCATCTTTTTCATTTCCTGATAGACAAAGTCGGCAGCCCCCGGAAGCATCCCGGTGGTAAGGAACATTGCCGTCAGTCCCGCCAGAACCTTCAGCTGAATACCTACTGCAAACATATTCAGCTGGGGAGACACCTTGGCCAGCACTCCCAGGATTGCATTCAGAAGCAATATCACACAAAAAATCGGCAATACAATACGAAAGCCGATCAGGATATAATCACTCATAAATTCTGTCATGGATTGTAACAGACTGTCCGCGTGAAACACCACCCCGTTCACCGGGATCAGTGTAAAGCTGTCTGCCAGTGCTCCGAAAAGATACCTGTACATTCCGGAAGCGATCAGCATCAGCATAAAAGAATACTGATACAAGACACCGGTAATGCTGGTGGTCTCTTTCGTAGCCGGATCCAGTAACGTAGCCATGGACAGGCCTGTCTCCATGTCAGCAATGGAACCGGCAAAATTCACGACTGCCATACAGATATTGGCCCCGAAACCGATCAGCAGCCCGGCAATTGCCTCTTTCATGACGATCACCGCATATTCCATCACAGTGTCAACAACTACCGCATCCGCCGGTGTCAGCGTCTCATAAAGCAGCCACGCCGTAAAAAAGCTGATACCGATCCGGATTCTGGCCGGGGTGTCATTCATCCCGAAATAAGGCGCTATATATACAAAGCAGGATACTCTTACGAATATCAGCAGAAAATATTCAAGATCATATATTGAAAAAGAAAGATCTACCATATTTCTTCCCGTCACCTATGTACATACTGGCTGAAACTTGACCACAATTGCACCGTGTACTCCACCATCGTGTTCATCATCCAGTGACCGATAACCACCAGACACAAAAAGATGGCAACGATCTTCGGTACAAAGGTCAGTGTCTGCTCCTGAATGGAAGTCACCGTCTGGAAAATACTGATGACCAGACCAACAACCAGGGATACCAGCAACACCGGCAGGGACACCTTGATGATCACATATAACGCATTATTCGTCATTTCCGATACTGCATCTATCGTCATAGCAAAACCTCATCTTACGAATCTAATAAAATGTCTGTACCAGTTGCCCTATGATCAGTGCCCAACCGTCTGCCAGTACGAACAGCAGGATCTTGAAGGGCATGGAGATCGTCGTCGGCGGTAGCATCATCATACCCATACTCATTAAGGTGGATGCCACTACCATATCAATTACAATAAAAGGAATATAGATCGTAAAGCCGATCCAGAATGCGGTTCGCAGTTCACTGATCATAAAGCTGGGAACCAACACGGAATTCGGAATATCCTCCAGGGTTCCGTCCCACTCCTGTCCTGCGATATCCATGAACAGTTCCACATCCTTCACCTGAGTCTGTGGATACATAAATTCCCGTAAGGGTGCCATGCCTTTTTCCAGAGCCTCATCCTGATCGATCGTGCCCTCCTCAAAAGGCTGGATTGCTTCCTCATTGATCCTCGTGATCGTAGGCTCCATAATGAAAAATGTCAGGATCAGTGCCAGTCCGATCAGGATCTGGTTCGGCGGTGCCGTCTGGGTATTCAGTGCAGACCTGGTAAAATGCAGCACGATGATGATCCTCGTAAAAGAGGTCATCATGATAATAATGGTCGGTGCCAGTGCGATCAGCGTCAGAGTGATCAGAATCCGAAGCGCACCGTTGATCTGTCCGTTACCGTTATTGTAGGTAATGCTGACAGTATTCGCCGTATTCAGCTGTCCTACCTCTTCCGGGGTCGTGGCTGTTCCCGCCGGATTGATCACCGTGGAAACTTCCGTATCTCCCGTCAGATGACGCTCCGATGCCTGCACCTTTACCGGCGTACAAATACACAATATGCCTACCGTGACCAGCAGGCATACCATATAGATAATCGTCTTTAATTTTATACTTGCATCAATGATCTTTCTCTTCATTCTCTTTCTTCGCCGCACGTTCCAATAATTCCCGGAACCCGGAAGTACTTTCCAATGTAGTCTTACCTTTCAGTTGTTCTGCAGGAATCTGTCCCAGGGCCGTTACGGTATCCTTGCAGACCGCAATGGCAAAATAAGACTCACCGATCCGGACCAGCTGAATGTATTTGTTATTTGCGATCCGAACGGTCTCTCTCACTTCAATATTGCCTGCCGCTCCCTGTTGTTTCTGGTATCCTGCGATCCATTTCGTTACCAATGCGGTTACCGCCAGTACTGCCACAAAGATGAACAATACTGTAATGAACTGGGCATAACTGTCTGCTTTTCCGGTAAGTATGATCATTAACCCACTACCTTTTTCACAGCTTCAATAACACGTTCTGCCTGAAAAGGTTTTACAATGAAATCTTTGGCACCGGCCTGGATAGACTCGATAACCATTGCCTGCTGGCCCATTGCAGAACACATGATAACCTTAGCACCACCGTCTAACTTCTTGATCTCCTTCAGTGCCTGGATGCCGTCCATCTCAGGCATGGTGATGTCCATCAGAACCAGATCGGGATTCACTTCCTTGAACTTCTCCACTGCCTTCATTCCGTTCTCTGCTTCTCCTGCAACATTGTAACCGTTCTTGGTCAGAATGTCCTTAATCATCATTCTCATGAACGCTGCATCATCGCAGATCAAAATATTCTTTGCCATTTAATTTTCCTCCATTTGTTTGGTCTATTCTCTGTTTTATTTAATAATTTCCGTAATACGGACGCCAAAGCTTTCTTCAATTACAACAACTTCACCCTTGGCTACAAATTTTCCGTTTACCAGAACATCGATCGGTTCTCCTGCAATACGATCCAGTTCAATGATCGTACCCGGTGAGAACTCCAGAATCTCGGAAATGGATTTCGTCGTTCTGCCAAGCTCTACGGTAACTTCCAAAGGGACATCTTTGATCAGACCAATATTTTCCTGTCCGGAAAGTCCCATGCTGTCATTTGAGAAGCTCTGGAACTGTGCAGGCTGCACATTGACATTCTGCTGCGGCATTCCCATATTGCCCATCTGGTTCATCATGCCCATGCCATTCATCTGTTGCATTCCCATGTTCCCCATCTGCTGCATTCCCATCTGAGGCATACCATTCATCCCCATCTGGTTCATGCTATTCATGTCCATGCCAGGCATCTGATTCATACCCATGCCACCCGTCTGGTTCATGCCATTCATCTGGTTCATGCCGTTCATCTGTGGCATTCCCATGTTGCCCATCTGATTCATGCCATTCATATGATTCATAGCCATGGGATCCGGTTGCTGCATATTCATCTGAGTCATATTGTTTGCGCCGGCATTCATCTGTCCTGCATTGTTCTGCGGAGCTGCTGCGGGAGCAGGTATGCTTTCCGGCTGAGTTGCTGCCTGATCGTTGCTTTCTCCCAGGCTTCCCATCTGGGTATTGATAAAGGTCTCTACCAGCTTACGGGCAAAATCGATGGGATACAACTGCATGATAGAACTGTCTACCAGATCATCGATCTGCATACGGAATGCGATTTTTACAAAGGTTCCTCCTAAAAACGGAGATATTTCCTTGCCATCCTTTACCTCTGTCAGATCAAAAAGAGAAGACTCAGGCGGGCTGATATCAATTACCGTCTGCAACAGTGTGGAAAGGGAAGTCGCTGCGGAGCCCATCATCTGGTTCATCGCCTCGGAAATTGCACTCAGATGCAGTTCTCCCAGCTCTCCATCTGTATTCGTACCGTCACCGCCCATCATCAGGTCAGTGATAACTTTTACATCATGTTCTTTTAATACCAGAATATTGGTACCGTCCAGTCCCTGGGTATACTTGATCTGAATAAATACACAGGGCTTTTCATAGGCGTCCAGCAGGTTTTTCCATGTAGCCAGCGTAACCACAGGAGTTGTAATATTTACTTTGCGGTTTACCAGTGAATATAGGGTTGTGGCAGAGGATCCCATACTGATATTGGCCACCTCGCCAATCGCATCCTTCTCTACATCCGTCAGTTCCTCTCCGTCACTGACAACCGGTGCTGCGTTCTCCGCAGCTTCATTCTCATTATTATAATTTTCAGCCGTACTGTTCTCCGGTGCCGGATCTGCTGCCGCATCACCGCCATCCGCGGTATCCGACAGATCCATACCTTGCAGCAGGGCATTTATCTCATCCTGAGATAACATCCCATCCATCGTTACTCCTCCTCTCTGATCACCGATGTGATCTGAACAGCATACGAATCTCTATCCGTACCGGGCAGTGCCGTGAACTTTTTAATATTGCCCACATACACATTCATGTCGGTATCGACTCTGGAATCCAGCCGGATACAGTCGCCCACCTGCAGATTCAGGAAATCATTCACCGAAATGGTGCTCTTTCCCAGCACTGCCTTGATCGGAATATCTACTCTCCGGATCATGGACTCAATGTACTCCTCGTAGTGTTCATCGTGATTCTCCTGCATTGTGGAGAACCAGTATTTGGTGTTCAGTTTATCCATCACATCTTCCAGTGTAAAGAAAGGAAGACAGATATTTACCATTCCTTCGACATCCCCGATTTTCATATTCAGGGTAACAATAGCGATCATATCGCTGGGAGCAATTACCTGTGCGAACTGGGGATTCGTCTCCAACCGGCTTAACACCGGCGAGATCTCAACAACGTTTTTCCAGGGTTCACGCATCAGCTGCGTAAACATGACCAAAAGCTTCTGTAAGATTGTCAGCTCTATATCGGAAAAATCTCTGCTCTTTTCCAATGGCTGGCCGCTGCCTCCCAGCATACGATCCAGCATGGCATAACATAGATTGGTTGCAATCTCTATAATAATATTGCCGTTGAGTGGTGCAAAATTAACAATTCCAAGCACCGACGGATTCGAAAGTGCGTTGGAGAACTCACTGAAAGTAACCGTTTCCGAACTTGCCACAGCAACCTGTACATTCTTGCGCAGATATACCGGAAGGTTCGTAGAGATCAGTCGGCTGTAATGCTCGAATATGATCTCCAGGGTTCGTAAATGTTCTTTGGAGAATTTGGTAGGGCGGCTGAAGTCATAGTTTTTGACCTGCTTCTCGTCCTCCCCCTGGATCTGGTCTACATCCAGGTCTCCCTCAGACAACTGTTTCAGAAGATTATCAATTTCACTTTGTGAAAGTATATCACTCACAGGCCCTCACCTCCTGTCATCTTATTTTCCCGCTTCATCAGCCGAATTTCACTCCGCTGATTGCGACCTTGTAGATGAAGTCGGATTGGAATAGATCCTGAACAGACTTCAGAATCTCCTCTTTTAAGCCTTCCATATCCTCTCTGCACTCATCCTCTGTATGTGCGGAAACGGTAGCCGTGATAGCATCCTTGATCAGGTTCTCATAGCTTGCCAGCGTGTCACTGCTGCCATAGGTCTTATAGTCCTTATGCTTCTTGTTGATAGACAAAGATACATCAAACATGATGTAATCCTGTTTTGCTCCTGCTTCGCTCTTCAGAGGAATTGTCATGGAGTCTGCAATATTATATACCTCTGTATCGGTAAGGGCAACATTCGTTGTTTCTTCATCCCCCGGAACGGTAAGTTCCAGATTCATGGCAGTGGTAATATTGTCTACCAGTTGTGCGGTCTTCTTATTCGTACCCACAATGCTCACAAGCATGACGCTGGTCAACACAATGTTCACCACCAGCAGTGCCAGAATCAATACTGTCATCAGATTTTTCTTCATTGGTCTTATGCTTCCTTTCCCTCTCCACACTAATATGTTGTGGATGGATTATAGATTCTGATCTCTACACGCCGATTCTTGCTGCGCCCCTCTTCTGTGGAGTTATCAGCTACCGGTACACGGTCACCCATCCCTGCGTGTCTCAGATCAGATGGATCCAGAGAGGTAGTCTCTGTCAGATAATAGAACACGGAAAGTGCTCTGGCGCTGCTCAATTCTTCATTATCGGCAAACCTCGCACTGTGAATAGGGACATTATCTGTATGTCCTTCGATTTCTATGGTGGAATTACTTCCGTAACGTTCCAGGATCACTCCCACCTTGTCCAGAACTGCCTTAGCCTGATCCTTCAGGCTGTCACTTCCGGAATCAAACAACAGCGCTCCCTTCATAGATAGCTGCACATATTGTGCCGTAAATGACACACTGACCTGATCTGCAAGGCTGTCCTCCACCAGAGCTTCCTGTACTGTTTCAGCCAGTTCTTCGTTGCTCTCCAGATTTTTCTCATTCAGTGCCTCTTCCAAAGCTTCTGCGCTGTCATATTTCTCATAATTATCAGAATCCGTCTCACTGTCTGCGTTTCTTCCGGCATTACTGATATACTCATCCAGATCATTCAACTGGCTGACGCCGTTGCTGATCAGGATACCCTCACCGATTGCCGTGGATCCGGCATTGAAAATGCTAAAAGTGCTGTTCGACATAGCTGCTGCCATTTCGCTGTACTTGGTTGCATCTATCGAAGACATGGAAAACAACATAACAAAGAAGCACAGCAGCAAGTTCATCAGGTCACTGAATGTGGTCATCCATGCCGGGGATCCAGCAGGTGGATCTTCTGGCTTACGTTTTGCCATTATGCTTCACCCCCTGCTTCCTCTTCACCATCTGCACTTGTTCTGTCCTTCGGAGGAAGGAATGACTTCAGTTTTTCTTCGATGACACGGGGATTTTCACCAGCCTGTATGGATAAAAGCCCCTCGATCATAACTTCCTTCTGCTGCATTTCCACAGCATTATCTGCTTTTAATTTATTGGAAACAGGCGTACAGATCCAGTTTGCCAGCAAGGATCCGTACAATGTAGTAATCAACGCCACTGCCATTGCAGGTCCCAGTGTGGACGGATCGTCCATGTGATACAACATATCTACCAGACCGATCAGGGTACCGATCATACCCCAGGCAGGGCCCATGGCCGCCAGTGTATCCCAGAAACCGATCGTCTCTTTATGTCTTCCCTCTACACTTACCAGTTCTGTCTCCATGATGGCACGTACCAGTTCGGGATCGGTACCATCGACGATCAGAAGAATTCCCTTTTTCAGGAAAGGTTCCTCCAGATCCGTTGCTGCTTCTTCCAGAGACAGCAGACCTTCCTTACGTGCCACATTGGAAAGTTCTATGATCTTGCCGATCATCTCGGAAGTATTCAGTGCCGGTGCCTTGAAGATCAGAGTAAAGGACTTCAGACCCGCTATGTAATTCTGTAAGCTCATGGACATGAGGGTACAGGAGAAAGCTCCACCGAAAGTGATAATTGCAGACGCCGGATCCAGATATTCTCTGAATCCTCCGACGCCCGCGGAGCTTATGATACCGAATACCAACATGAATAATGCCAATAAAATACCAGCTAAAGATGCTATATCCACTTAAATCACCTGACATTCTGCTTTTTTATCTTGCAAAAATATCCTTTCTGTATAATATTACAAGATTTTTTATTTCTTGTCTACTTTCTTTTACAATTATTTTTTTTCCGGTGGTAAGTGTCAACACCGTATCCGGGGTCTCTTCCACCAGTTCAATCAGGTCTGGATTCACCAATACCCTGACCCCATTAATCTTCGTAACTTCTATCACGCTGTCTTCTCCTTCCCTGTTATCCGAACATTTTCTACACTTTATCCGTTTTGTGCATTTTTCTCATTTTTTCTTATAGTACTTTTTTCCCTTGATCTTTTATATATACAAAAGGGACAGGTTTTTTCCTATCCCTTTATGTAGTCATTTTATTTTTACAACTATTCAGAACCCCATTTGCAAAATCGCCTCTGCGAGGCTTCCTTTTTTGCATTTGCATGGCTCTGAATAGTTACATATTAACGCTTCAGATTGGTCAGTTCTTCCAACAAAGTATCGGATACGGTAATGATACGGCTGTTGGCCTGGAAACCTCTCTGAGTGGTGATCATCTCAGTAAACTCGGAAGACAGGTCTACATTACTCATCTCCAGCTGACCGGTGGACATGTATCCACCGCCTGCGGTGATGTCTACGCCGATACCATCGAACTCACCGGAGTTCAGGGTTGCAGAGTAAAGGTTGTCTCCCTCTTTCTCCAGACCGGAGGCATTGGCAAATGCTGCGGTAGCAATCTGGCCTAACAGTTTGGTCATACCGTTGTCATAGCTTGCGTAAATCATACCATTCTTCTGGATGGATACACCGATCATATCTCCCAGACGACGTCCGCATCCGGTTCCCGGACCATCCAGGTCACCACTGGTGGCACCGATGGTGGAAGTACCCTTGTTATCGTAGTTGGTGCATTCGGACAGGTCGATGGTAATATCGGAGAAGTTGCCACCTAACTGTGAAAATGCTGCATTAATGCCCAAGTTTGTAGTAGAACCGCCGACACTTTCCAGTTTAGCGGTGTCTTTATTGAATACCACAGTAGTTCCTTCAAAATAACGACCTTCCATGGTAATAGCACTGCCGTCTGCCGGAAGCAGCTGATCTCCGGTACCAGATCTCATATTGCCAAGCAGCTGCTGCATGGTAAGCTGTTGCGTTGTGTCTGTAGGGCTGGTAATATACAAATTCAAAAATTCATTGGTAGATCCCTCATATCCATAAGCTGCTGCAATGGCATCCAAAGCCTCCTGCTGTTCCTTTGCTGCTGTAGCATTGTTTGAAGTATCAATCAGGCTTCCATCAGCATTAAAAATTTTCGTCAGGTCAGCTATATCTTTGGTTCCATCCTTTGTTTTCAGCATCGTTCCATCCCACTTGTAGGCATCGGTATTCAATGTCACCTTAGTCTCCATCTTCTGCTGGGTACGGTTTCCGAAATCCAGTGCGGAAATATCGATCTCTGCTCCGGTGGAATCCAGCAGTTTCGTCAGTTCCATACTATAAACATTGGTGTTCGGTTCGCCAGACTGTTTAAAGGTAAATTTTGCAGTATAACTGTAACCTCTCGCATCGAAGAAGTTCAGGTTTACGGTCTTACCGTTGGCACTGGTCACATCCTTATCGTTCTCATCCAGAATACCGGAAATATTTGCCTGTGTGGTAGCCTCAGGAGGATATGTCATATTCGCAGCACTCATAATACGCAGTGCGGTTACGGTATCCTGCTTGATGTTACCTGTGGTCTCATCCACGCCCCATCCCATGACGTTGTAACCGGTACTGGTCATTGCCAGGTTGCCGGCGCCATCTACATAGAAAGAACCGTCTCTGGTAAAGAAGTTCTCGGAGCCGTTGCTGACTACGAAGAAATTGTCTCCGGTGATCATGATATCAAAGGGGTTGCCGGTAGACTGTGCGGAACCCTGTGTGGTAATGGCAGTGTTGATAGCTCCTGCCTTAACGCCCAGACCGATCTGCTTGGCATTGGTACCGCCGACACCAGTGGCAGCGTTGGCACCACTGGCCTTCTGTGTGGTCTGGCTCATCAGTTCACTGAAAGTCATGGAACTGGATTTGTAAGCTGTTGTGTTGACGTTGGCAATATTATTACCGATTACGTCCATTCTGGTCTGGTGTGTCTTAAGTCCTGCTACGCCAGAATACAATGATCTCATCATAGTGCTTTGTTCCTCCTGTATTGGAACCGTGCTCCCTCTCTGTCATTCAAGGGAGCATGACCTCCATCCCTGGTCCGGTCTACATAATAACGGCTCCGTTAATATTTGTAAATACGTTTTCTTCGGTTTCTCTGCTGTTCATGGCAGTCACCACGGTCTTATTGGGTACATTCACAATAAAGGCCAAGTCATCCACGATCACCAGAGAATCCCTGATTCCCTTCTGTCCCGCTTTTCTTGCTCCGTCATTCAAGCGTTCCAGCTGTGCGTCTGTCAGCTCAATGCCTCTGTTTTCCAGCCGTACGGCGGCATGCTTGGAGAATTTCAGATCCTGCGTTCCGGAAACATTCTGTTCCTGGCTTTTGTTCTGTAGGATCTCCTGGAAAGATACCAGATTTTCCTGTGCTGCTTTTACGGTCTTGCGGCTGCTGTTTAAGTACTGATTTGCCAACTGGTCAATGGACAGAAAACTGTTGTTCTGAATATCCATATCCATCTGCCCCTCTGCGTCAGCTGCTTACTGCATTATACGCTCTCTGTGCTGTCAGTTTCTTCTGACTCATCCTTGCTCTCGGTATCCTTCTTTTCTTCTGCTTCTTCGGCAGCTTTGCGGATCTCCTTGAGACGTTCAATGTACTTATTCAAGCTGTTCACGGTATCTTTTGCCAGGAAGGATTTCTCGTAATCAGTCATATCGTTGTATTCCTTCTCCAGATCATCAATGGTCTTGCCATCACTGGAATCAATGCCGTTTACATTAGGAAGCTTGTTCAGCTTTACGGTAAAGTTGTAAGCCTTGTTGTACGCATTCAGATAATCCGTATCCACTACGGAATCCAGATCATCAATGGAGTACTTCTTTTCGTTGATATAAAGGTAAGCTTTGTTGTTCTCGTAGGACACATAATCCACTTTTCCCTGCACCAGTTTGGTATCGCCGGAGGATGTGGTGGTCTTGATATAGACCTCCTTGCCTACCAGAGAACTTGCTCTCTGCAGATCCATACTGTTGGACATATTCTGCATCTGCTCTACCTGTGAGAACTGTGCATACTGTGCTATGTATTCCGTATTGGACGTAGGCTCCAGAGGATCCTGATATTTCATCTGTGCTACCAGAAGCTGTAAAAATGCTTCCTTGTCCATCCCGCTTTTGCTTGATTTTGTGGATTTTTTTACAGAAGCCTGTGATGCGGTCTCTACGATCTTACCGTTTTCCACGGGTGCAACCAATGCCATTTTCTTTTCTCCTTTCATTATTTATTACGCGGTGAAATCCACCGTATTGCCGTTCGCTGACATCATATCTGCTGCGATCCGGTCTTCTTCAGTCTGAGGCTCTTCTTCTGCAAATGCTTCATTCAGGTTAATCCTGCGGGTACGCTTTCTGCCTACACCTGCTTCATTTTCCTGATTGCTGCCACGGTCTCTTCCCTGTTCCAGATTCTGTTCAAACTGGTGTGTCTGTACGGTAACTTCGATTGCTTCTACCTTGACACCCTGCTCCGCGAAGTTTTCCTTCAGCTGTACCATCTGGCTCTCCAGTGCTGCCTTGACCGTTTCATTTTCTGTGATGAAATTGGCCGTAACCACACCGTTTCTGGATGCCATCTGTATGTGCAGTGTTCCCAGGCTCTGAGGGTGCAGCTGCATTTCCAGTTCGGAGCTGTCTGCCCTGACGGACACCTTCATGTAATCCATGATCTGACGCATAATGTCCTGCGTATCTGCGGTTCTTGCTTCCTCTGTCTGTGCCGTCTGCTGTAACTGTGCCAGGAAATTGTCTTCCTTCAGATTCTGTAATAACAGATTGCCATGCTGTCCACCGTCGTTGTGTTCCTGTCTGCTGCCGGAATCTTCGGTCTTGTTCTCCTGTGCGTTCTGTACGGGAACTTTCTCCCCGCTGTCAGGTACCTGTGTCACGGTTGCTTCTGTGGTATCCTCAGTAGATTCTTCCGTAGTAACGGCCACATCCTCTGTTTTATCTGTTTCCACGGTGATCACCGGTTCCGCCACAGTTTCCTGTGTGATCTGTGTTACCGCTTCCTGCCATTTTTCAGGAGATAGCTGTAACTCTTCCTGCGCCTGCCCTGTCAGTTCCTTCTGCAGATCCATAATTCCTTTTACATCATTGTACAGATTCTCATCCGTCAGTAATGCGAACGAATCCTGTGCTCCGCTGACTGCCATCAGCAATTCATTCAGTTTCCCGGGATCTGTCAGATCCACTTCTGTCATTCCCAGATCTTCCATGGTGGCCTGCAGTTCTTCTTCACTGACGGAAAATGTATCCGTGATTTGTTGGATCAGGTTCTGTACCACCGTTCCCACAACTTCCTGAACTTTCTCCAGATCCTTTGCATCCAGGCTGTCATCTTCCATCGTCTTGTTTCCATCAGAGACATCCGCTACATTGTCGCGTTGTCTGCCGCCGGCTCTCAAAGATTCACCGCGTCTGACATCGTTCCGTCCCGCCTGGGTGCGGTCCCCGTCGGCTGCATTAGTTGTCTGGGCATTGCTCTGGGTCTTATTCCATACCGCCTGGAAGCTGGTTCCCGCATTCTGCTTCGCTGCTGTGACCATATCCGGTATCTGCACATTGCCACTGTTACCGACACCTTTAATTGTCGTTCCTGCCATAACTCCTCCTTTCCCAGGCCCCTTTTACCACCTTATGACGGTCTATGACCTGTAATTATACTACAAATCATGTATCGGATCTTTTCTGCTTTTTCTTAAGATTCCGGATCCATAATTTTAGTAATCTTTGCCGCTACTTCTGAATTCATAGCTCCCAGGATGGCACCTCTGTCATCCGCACTCATGACCTTCAGAATTCTGGCTGCCAGATCCAGATTGTTCGTCATCTGTTCAAAAATTGCCGCTGCCTGCTTCGGCTTCATGGCGGAATAAGCGGCTGCATAATCCTGCACTTCCTGACTCTCCTGCAGCTGAGTCACTACCTGTTTGTAAATATATTCCGCAGTGGCCGGATCCATGGACTCATAATATTTCTTATATTCTTCCGCTCCGGGTCCCTTATCGGAATAAACGACCTCGTCATAGAATTCCTTCTGAATCCGTTGGAATTCCACCTGCTGATTTTCGAATTCCTTCAGCCTGAGAACTTCGGCTTTCAGCTGATCCAGTTCTTCGTCCTTGGCGGAAGATGCATTCTGTATCTGCTCCAGCTGTAGTTCCAGACTCTTGATCTGATCCACCGCATCCTGTAAGCTGGTATAGCCGCCGTAAGCACCGGAATTCGTTGTCTCAGTCACAGAGTTGCCGGGAAGAATCCGGTTAAGTACCGGAACATCCTTTAAGATCGGTGTTACTACCGAGCTTCCGAAGCCGCCGATATCCAGCTTGATGATTACACAGATCACAGCAAGCCACAATGCCACGATCAGGATCGTGGCCCCGAAGGTCAAAAGGCTGTTCCCCTCATTCCCGTCCTCCAGTTCATCTTCCTGTTTGGCAATTTCCCTTGCCCGGCGCTTTGCTTCTTTTCGCTGGGCCTGCTGTTCTTTCTTTAAATTTTTTTTCTCTTCCACCAGCTGTTTTCTCTCGTTATCCGCTGCGTTTTCTTCCGGAGTTTTTTCTCTTGCCATACTAAACCTCATGCCTTTCCATCACCTGCCGGCTTTTCGCCCCGCATCCCCGTTCTAGCGGTTCTTCTGTCCGTAGGTGTAACTGGTCAGTTCATCAATTGCTTTACTTTCCGCATGGTTTTCTTCCTGCAGAAAAGCCTCAAATGCCTTCTCCCGCAGTGTCTCATGCATCTTTCTTTCCTTCATGGCCTCTGCCATCCGTTCTCTGGCAGCTTCCACATTTTCCTTTGCTTTTTCCACCCGGATTGCCTGCGTTGCCACAATGCTGTCCATTTTCAAAAGTGCTTCCTTGTTCTCTTCAATGGCCCGCAGATCCAGCTTTCCTTTTAACAGCCCCGCAGATTGCTCTTCATACTCTCTTCTGCGTTCTTTCAAGCGCTCCAGATGTTCTGTTTCCACATTCAGAGCCGCCTGCGCCGTTCCGAATTCCTGTTTCGCCTGTGTTTCCATTTTTTCTTTGATATTCAGGATGTTTTGCAGAGAATATCTGAATCTCGCCATTTATCTCACCCCTGATCTGCGAACAGCTCTTCCAGCATCTGTACGGTCTCTTCAAAGGTAAATTTTTCATCCGTACCCTGGCATAGGAAGCCGTTCACAGCATCGATTCTGGAGATTGCATAATCAATATTCGGGTTGCTGCCCTTTTTGTATGCACCGATATTGATCAGATCCTCCGCCTCATTATAGGTTGCCAGTACATTTTTCAGCTTGTTGGCTGCCTGTTTGTGTTCCCTGGTGGCGATCTGGCTCATGCATCGGGAAATGCTCTGCAAAATATCGATAGCCGGGTAATGGTTCTTATGTCCCAGCTTTCTGTCCAACATAATATGACCGTCCAGAATGCTTCGGGCGGTATCTGTAATGGGCTCGTTAAAATCATCGCCGTCTACCAGAACTGTATACAATCCGGTAATAGAGCCTACTGCGGCTCTTCCGGCTCTCTCTAACAGCTTCGGCATCTCCGAGTACACACTGGGAGGATATCCTCTGGTCACCGGCGGTTCTCCGCTGGCCAGTCCAATCTCCCGCTGGGCCATGGAAAAACGGGTCAGGGAGTCCATCATCAGCAGGACATCCTTGCCCTGATCTCTGAAATATTCCGCGATAGCGGTAGCTGTCTTGGCCGCCTTGTTACGCTCCAGAGCCGGCCGGTCGGAGGTTGCCACAACCACAACAGATCTGCGCATACCTTCTTCACCCAGATCTCTCTCAATAAATTCCCGTACCTCTCTGCCTCGCTCGCCGATCAGTGCTATGACATTGATATCCGCTTTGGTATTGCGGGCGAACATACCCATCAGGGTGGATTTGCCCACACCAGAGCCGGCAAAGATACCAATTCTCTGACCTTTTCCTACCGTGATCATGCCGTCTACCGCCTTGACTCCCAACGGCAGTACCTGATCGATAATAGTTCTGGACATAGGATCGGGAGGTGCTGCCTCTACCGGATAGGCGGCTCCATTGATCATTTCGCCGTCAATAGGCACGCCCAGTCCGTTCACCGTCTTGCCCAGCAGTTTGTCGTTTACCGTGACCTTCAGGGGATCTCCGGTATTTTCCACCACACATCCCAATCCGATACCATCTACGGAATCATAGGGCATAAGCAGTGTCTTCTTGTCACGGAAGCCTACCACTTCTGCCATGATGGGCCTTGCCCCTTCCGCATCCGGAAGGATCCGGCACAGATCCCCCAGTTTGGAATCCGGTCCGGCGGACTCTATGGTCAGACCTACCACATTGACCACTTTCCCCAGCTTACGGTAAAAACTCTTTTCTGCCATTTTATTATATTTTTCAAAATCAATGTTCTTAATGACCATTTATCAGCCTTCGTAGGATAATAATTTTAGTTTCTGACGCAGTTCCGACAGTTGAGTCCCCAGTCCACAATCAAAAATGCCGCTTTCGGTCTCGATCATGCACTCACCTTTGCCCAGGGTCATGTCCTCAACGATCTCCACCGTACTGTTCGGTGCAGTTGCCCCTGCCATGATCTGCTTTTTCTGCATGCTGACATAGGGATAATCTTCTTTGGAAACATGTACGAGAAAGCTCCGGTTGTCCTCTGTTTTTCTCATGGTAGCAGAAATCAGATAGCAGAGCACTTCTCTGTAAGAATGCAGATCCACATCAAAAATATGCTCGTAAATACCCGTAATGGTATCTACGAACTGGGGCTCCAGTTCATCCATTCTCTTCTGATATTCCGCATCCAGTCCGGCAGCTTTTTTCTGATATTCCGCTGCTCTCTGGGCCTCTGCGCGTTCAGCCTCCGCTTTCGCTTCCTGCTGTCCCTGCCTTCTGGCCTGCTCCAGTGCGTCTGCTTTCTGTGCTTCTGCCTGTGCTCTGGCATCCGCCAGAATGCTCTCAGCCTTTGCTTTGGCATCCTCTATGATCTTCTGAGCCTCTGCTTCGGCTTCCTCTTTTAATTTCTGCAGGTCTTCTCCGGCCTTGATCACATTGCCGGAAGTCTGCGGATTTTCTTCGCCATCCCCGGTGTCCGTCACCAGTGCCTCTACTTTATCTGCCGCCAGTCCGGAGATAAATCCGGTTCCTTCGTCCTGCTGCATTTTGGCAGCCAGTTCCCGGATCCTTTTCGCTACCAGATCGTTGGTATTGATCACCCGGGCATCTTCTTCCACAAGCTGTGTAAATCCCCGTTTTAAAAGATTACTAGACAACGATCTCGTCACCTCCACCTCTGGAAATGATGATCTCTCCGGAATCCTCCAGCTTACGGATAATATTGACGATCTTCTGCTGTGCTTCTTCTACATCCTTCATACGAACAGGACCCATGAATTCCATATCTTCCTTGATCATAACAACCAGACGTTTGGACAGGTTGTTGAAGATAGCATTCTGTACCTGCTCGTTGGCACCCTTCAGTGCCACTGCCAGATCGTTGTTGTCCACGTCACGCAGCACACGCTGAATTGCCTTGTCGTCCAGGAGCAATATGTCCTCGAAAACGAACATCTTTTTTCGGATCTCGTCTGCCAGTTCGGGCTCTTCGATCTCCAGAGTCTCCATGATATGTTTCTCGGTACCACGGTCTACAGTATTCAGGATATCCACCACTGCATCCACACCACCGATAATGGTGTAGTCCTGATTCACCAGACTTGCCAGCTTGGACTCCAGTACTTTTTCCACTTCCTTGATGACATCCGGACTGGTACGATCCATGACTGCAATACGTCTGGCTACCTCTGCCTGGCTGTCGGGTGGCAATGCGGAAATGATCAACGCCGCCTGGCTGGGTGACAGATAAGACAGAATCAGAGCAATGGTCTGCGGATGCTCGTCCTGAATGAAGTTGATCAGCTGGCTGGCATCCGTCTTACGCACAAACTCGAAGGGCTTTACCTGTAAAGATGCAGTCAGCTTGCCGATGACATCCATAGCCTTGTCGGAACCCAGTGCCTTTTCCAGCAGTTCCTTTGCGTAGTTGATACCACCCTCGGCAATATACTGCTGTGCCAGACACACTTCGTAAAATTCGTTGATCACTTCTTCTTTGACCTGAGGAGTCACACTTCTGGTATTGGCGATTTCCAGGGTCAGTTCTTCGATTTCTTCTTCTTTTAAGTGTTTAAAAATTCCGGCGGATCTCTCCGGTCCCAGAGAGATCAGGAGGATTGCAGCTTTCTGCAGTCCCGATATTCCACCTTCTGCTTTTGTCCTTGCCATAGTTACTCCGTTTCTTAGTTCCAGTCCTCGTTCAGCCAGTTACGCAACAATGCCGCTGCGGATTCCGGATTCTCATCTACGAATTTTTCAATCATCTTACGTGTCTCAGACTTAGATTCCACATCAATATCTTCCAGCTCTGCTTCAGGGGTAGACTGCAGCATATTCTCCACAGATACCTCTTCCTCCTGCTGTACCGCCTGTCTGGTACGCATGCTGTGCAATATCACAAATGCCAACAGTCCCAGGATCAACAGCAGCATAAGCACGCTCAACACATTCTGTGCCGTAACCGGGCTGCTTTCCTTATCGTAAAAAATAGGACTTTCGTAAGCAATAATCGTAATATTACTCTCATTGATACCGGTGGCATTGGCTACCAGGCTGTACATATCCTGATCAACTGTCATCTTGGTATCTGCGCTGTTCTGGGATTTGTATTCATCCCAGGTAGTGCCATCCAGAAGCCCCTGTCGTTTTACATCCTCATAATGAATTTCTTTATAAGTAATTGCTGCAATAGATATGGAGGAATTAGTGTAGTTGATTCCTCCTGCCGGTGTCACAGTATCCTTAATAGACTCATTCGGCAGATAATCCCGGCTGGTTTCGGAAGTAGAGGAAGAACTGTTGCTGCTGTCCGGAGATACATAGGTAGTATTTCCGCTCTCCCCGTTGGAAGTTGTCCCCGGTACACCGCCGCCGTCATTGGTATTCTCGCTCTCATAAGTCTCCTCATGGGAAAGCATACCTTCATCTCTGCCGGAGTTTGCATAATACTCTTTTACGGTCTCCTTATAATCAGAGAAATCCATGCTCAGGTGGCTGGTAACGGCCGCATCATTATACTGTTTTGTTCCCAGCAGTACCTTCTTGACCTGATTGGCGATCATGGATTCCGCCTGATTCTGCAGCTCCTGCATAGAATTAGCGATTCCTGCGGTAGAATAATCATCTCCACCTGCAAACAGCAGGTTGGAATCTGTATCCATAATAGTGATATTCGCCGTAGTATCGTTGCGCAGCCAGGTAGCCACACATTTTGCCAGTGCCGCAGCATTGGCGGAGGTAAAGGTGCCGTCCAGTTCCAGTTGGATGAAGGCAGACGCCTCTTCCTTCTGTGCTGCCAGAGTTCCGTTATCTTTCGGGAAACTCAGATGTACCTTGGCGGATTTTACTGCGCTCTGTGCTTCTATCGTCTGTGTTATGTATTTTTCCAGATAGGAATTGTAAAGTCTCTCTTTGTCAGTGGCGGTCGTAGACATACTACCGCCCAGATAATCATTCAAATCTAACGCATCCGGTACATATCCTGCGGAACCCAGTGCCAAGTTTGCCGCACTCTGTTGGCTGCTCTCTACATCGATCTTCAGTCCGTCATTGGATTCTTTATGTGCAATTCCCGCACTGTCCAGAGTATCTATGATCTCCGAAGCCTGTGATGTTGTCTCACAGGTGATCAGCCGTACATACTGGGGCTTACTCATAACGTACATGATGATTGCAAATGCAAATATCACAACCGCCGCCGCTCCAACGATGATGCTCTTCTGCCTGGTGGTGAATTTGTTCCACCATTCCAGTATTTTTGCAGGTATTTCTTTTAATTTGTCTGCCATTGCAGCTCTCTCCTCTTACGTCAAGAATAAAAATACTTCTTTAGATCTGGATCTGCATCAGTTCCTTGTATGCTTCCATCACCTTATCGCGGATGGCTACGGTATACTGCAATGCAGTCGAAGCCTTATCCATAGCAATAGTAAGGTCGTGGGTGTTGTCGGTCTCACCCAATGCAAATCGTATCTTCTCATTCTCGGCATCCGAGAGATAACTGTTGGTGATCTTCACATTGTCGATTGCTGTATTCAGAAAAGTTTCGAACATAGTGCCTTCTGCCTTTTTCTCCTTCTCCGCCAGCATTCCGGTCAGAGAAGTGGGAGATACTGTGGCAGTACCGTTTACACTGTTCAAAGCTGTAATTGCTGAAATATCCATTTTAATAAACCATGTCCTTCCTCACATATATTCCGGCGCCGCTATCCGGAGCCCGGTAATAAAGACCCGTCAGCTTACTGACCGATCTCCAGTCCTTTTAATGCCATGGACTTGCTGGCGCCAAATGCCGTGGAATTGGCTTCATAGGATCTGCTGGCATCGATCAGATCCGTCATTTCCTGAACAATATTTACATTCGGATATGTCACATAGCCGTTCTCATCCGCATCGGGATGGGAAGGATCGTATACCATATTCATCTCCGTAGTAGTATCTTCAAAGATCTGGCTTACCTTCACGCCGCTGCCGGTATAACTGCTACTCACATTGTGCAGCACCTGACTGAAAGTCTGCTGCTGCCCCTTCTGCTGGAAAGTAACGATCTTGCGGCGATAGGGGGTGCCATCCTCGGTTCTTGTAGTATTGGCATTGGCAACGTTTTCGGAGATCACGTCCATACGAAGTCTCTGGGCAGTAAGTCCCGATGCCGTAACATCAAATGCTGAAAACATACTCATACGCTAATTCCTCACTTCATCACTGTCTTTAAATTAGTAAATTCCTGATTAATGCTGCTGATCAGTCCCTGGTATTTCAGCTGGTTCTCCGCCAGCATTACATTTTCATTTTCAATATCCACGTTATTGCCATCCAGGCGATAGGAATAATTGGCATAGTCCAAGTAAGCCCTGCCCCGCAGTCGGCTCAGATCCACATTGGCCACCTTATCATCCATGGACTCATATCTGTTATTGCCAAGAGCCTGCTGCAATACCGATTCGAAAGCCACATCCTGCCTCTTGTAGCCCGGAGTATCCACATTGGCGATATTATTGGAAATGGCTTCGTTCCGCTGCCAGGCTGCGTCCGCTGCCCGGTCCAGAACATTGATATAATCAAATGCGTTTGTCTGTATCATATTACCTCACATTCCGCGGTCTTCTGACAAGAGCACCCAAAAACCGCTTTCTACCATATACCCATTTTATTTTATTATAAAGTATTTCGACAAAAACACAATAGTAAAATAAACTCACTCAGAATAAATATAAAGAAAAGAGACTATTTTTCGCAATAGTCTCTTCTTCCTAAATTTTTCTTATTCTTGCAAATTCTTACATTTTTCATTTAATTTCTGCCGTTCTGACGCTTCAGTTCCTCGATCTCATCGAATACGGCATCATTCAAAACTTTAATATAGGTTCCTTTCATACCGGAGGAACGGGATTCAATCACACCGGCACTTTCGAACTTCCGCAGGGCATTGACGATCACAGATCTGGTGATACCGACTCTGTCAGCGATCTTGCTGGCAACCAGGATTCCCTCCATGCCGTTCAGTTCGTCGAAAATATGGGTGATGGCTTCCATCTCTGAGAAAGAAAGAGTGCTGACTGCAGATTTTACGACAGCCACCTTACGGCTCTCCTCCGCACTCTCTTCATTCACAGCCCGCAACATTTCCAGTCCCACCACTGTGGTACCATATTCGCAAAGGATAATATCATCAATATCATACTGTTCATTGCATTTGTAAATGAAGAGGGTTCCCAAACGCTCTCCGGCAATCTCGATCGGAGTGATGATCGCCTGAAATTTTCTCGTATCGGTATTTTCAAAGCCAAGAGTCTCCAGGTTGACGTTCTCTTTCGTGGATAATACGCCCAGCAGTCTCTCGTTTAACATCGGATCAATAAATCCACCGATATTGTCATCCAGCAGTTCTGTGATCGGCTCAATTCCGTCGGATTTTCCTACGCCGAGGACCTTTCCTTTCCGGCTGATCACCAGTACATTGGAATTCAGAATTTCCCGCATCACCTTACAGATGTCGCTGAATACCACTTTGCTGGAGTTATTGTTGTGTAATAATTTCCCGATTTTACGTGTTTTGTCCAACAGTTGTACGCTACTCATCTATTTCCCTCCGTCTACACATACTAAGAAACTACCAGATGTTATGCACATTGTAGCACATGTAATTTCAGATTACAATGAAAATAGCGTTAATTTATGAGAAAATTCTGACAGTATATAAAACTACTTCTCTTCCGTCGGTTTATTTTTCACATAGCCGCACTGTTCGTCCATGCAGACCAGTTTGTTGCCTTTTTCCAGCAGCAGCTTGCCACAGCGGGGACACTTCTCTCCCGAAGGCTTCTGCCATACCATGAAATCACACTCCGGATTATCGATACAGCCATAATATTTTCTGCCTTTTTTGGTCTTTTTCATGACAATATCCTTGCCACACTTGGGGCAGGCTACACCGATCTTTTCAAAATAAGGCTTGGTATTACGGCATTCCGGGAATCCAGGACATGCCAGGAATCTGCCGTGGGGTCCGTATTTGATCACCATTCGTCTGCCGCACAGTTCACAGACCTCATCGGATTCCTCGTCCGCAATGGTCACCTCTGCCAGGTCCTTCTCCGCTTTTTTTACTGCTTCATCCAGATCAGGATAGAAATTGGACACGATGGTCTTCCATTTTACCGTGCCTTCTTCCACACCATCCAGCAGAGCTTCCATGTTGGCCGTGAAATTCACATCCACGATGGAGGGGAATGCTTCCTTCATCATATTGTTGACCACTTCCCCCAGTTCCGTAACGTAGAGATTGCGGTTCTCCTTGGCAATATATCTCCTGGCAAGGATGGTGGTAATGGTAGGCGCATAGGTACTGGGACGTCCGATGCCCAGTTCTTCCATGGCACGCACCAGACTGGCTTCGGTGTAATGTGCAGGGGGCTGGGTAAAATGCTGTTTCGGATCAAAGCTCTGGAATTCCAGCACGCTGTTCTCGTCCAGATTACCGCCGAGCACATTTTCTTCTTCCTTATCATCTTCCTGGGTGTAGACACTCATGAATCCATCGAAACGCATTCTGGAAGCTGCCAGAGCAAAAATCTGGTCCTTTGCCTGAATCTTCACAGAAGTGGTATCATACTGTGCAGCACTCATGCGGCTTGCCACAAATCGTTTCCAAATCAGCTGATACAGACGGAACAGATCTCTGGGAAGCTGCTCCTTGATAGCAATAGGCATCCGGTTCAGATCCGTGGGACGGATAGCTTCGTGGGCATCCTGAATCTTCTGGCTGTTCTTCTTCTCCGTTGCTGCAGCGGTCTTGTATTTTTCACCGTAATGAACATCAATAAATTCCGCTGCCTGTGTCTCCGCCTCTTCGGATACACGGGTAGAATCGGTACGCAGGTAGGTGATCAGACCAACAGTGCCCTCTCCCTTGATATCCACACCTTCATATAACTGCTGTGCCAGACGCATAGTCTTCTGGGTAGAGAAATTTAATACCTTGCTGGCTTCCTGCTGCAATGTGGAAGTCGTAAAGGGAAGCGGCGCTTTTTTCACACGTTCGCCGTGACGCACTTCTTTTACTTCGAATTTTGCGCCATTCAGGGAATCCATAATGCTGTCTGCCTGTTCCTTGCTGGTAATTCCCTGTTTTTTTTCGGTGGTACCGTAATATTTTGCACAAATAGGCTTCTTCTCGCCTTTTACTTTCAGATTCACATCCAGAGACCAATACTCTTCCGGAATAAATGCGTTGATCTCGTCCTCTCTGTCACAGATGATACGGAGTGCCACAGACTGTACACGGCCGGCACTTAAGCCTCTCTTGATCTTTGCCCACAGAAGTGGGGAGATCCGATAGCCCACCATACGGTCCAGCATACGTCTTGCCTGCTGGGCATCCACCAGATTCATATCGATCTCTCTGGCGTTTTTCAGAGATTCCTTTACCGCATTCTTGGTGATCTCATTGAAGGTAATACGATATACTTTTTTGCTTTCCAGTTTCAAGGCATAATACAGATGCCAGGAAATAGCTTCTCCTTCACGGTCCGGGTCGGTTGCGAGATAAATCTTATCTGCCTTTTTTACTTCTTTGCGCAAAGAAGCAAGAAGGTCTCCCTTTCCGCGGATGGTAATATATTTCGGTTCATAATCATGTTCCGGATCAAACCCCAGCTGACTCTTGGGCAGGTCCCTCACATGCCCCTGGCTGGCCATAACTTCATAATTTGCTCCCAAAAACTTTTTGATTGTCTTCACCTTGGCCGGTGACTCTACAATTACTAAATATTTTGCCATATGCACTCCCATCTATCCGTCTGTCTACGGACCTACGGCATCCGGTTCCCGCCTCTTTGCCGTATTTTCCCCTGCTTTGAGTAATCGTGAACCACTATACAACAAAAAAATGGGGTCAATTAAAGAACTTTGATTTAACAATCAATAGTGATTTAGGAATTGAGAAAGTTGCTGATATCATTGTTGAGTTGTTTCAACAAGGAGATAAATAAGTAATGGTACAAGAAAATAAAATGGGGACAATGCCCGTTAATAAACTTCTGATATCCATGTCATTACCAATGATTATCTCCATGTTGGTACAAGCAATGTATAATGTTGTAGATAGTGTATTTGTTGCCCAAATTAGTGAAAATGCATTAACTGCTGTCTCTTTAGCCTTTCCGCTGCAAAATCTGATGATTGCTTTTGCTGGCGGAACGGCAGTTGGCGTTAATGCATTATTATCCAGAAGTTTAGGTGAAAAGAATCAAGAACATGTCAATCATACAGCAACCAATTCAGTCTTTATTTTTCTTATGACTGCACTTATTTTTATGATTGGCGGTCTTACACTTTCTCATCTTTTCTTTACCGTCCAGACAAGTAATGCTGAAATTGTAACTGCTGGAACACAATATTCCATGATTGTTGTAGGATGTTCAATTGGATTGTTTAGCCAATTCTTATTTGGAAGACTTTTACAGGCAACAGGAAGAACAATCCATACAATGATTACACAGGGACTTGGAGCAATTATTAATATTATATTAGACCCTATTTTTATTTTTGGACTGTTTGGAATGCCTAAAATGGGTGTCGCTGGAGCGGCAATTGCAACTGTAACTGGTCAAATCATTGCATGCCTATTGGCAATTGTCTTAAATCTCAAATATAATCATGATATTCAATTTCAATGGAAATCCTTTAAACCAAATATACAAATTATTAAACAAATTTATTCTGTTGGTATTCCATCTATCATTATGCAATCTATAGGAAGTGTCATGACATTTGGAATGAATACAATTTTAATTGGATTCTCTACAACAGCAACAGCTGTCTTCGGAGTTTACTTTAAACTGCAAAGTTTTGTCTTTATGCCTGTCTTTGGATTAAATAATGGTATGATTCCTATTATTGCTTATAATTTAGGTGCCAGACAAAGTAAGCGAATGTTTGATACAATAAAATTAGCTATGATTTATGCAACTGGAATGATGTTAATTGGTGTTATTCTTTTTGAATCCATACCTCAAATCCTCTTAGGATTCTTTAATGCTTCACAAGCCATGATTCAAATTGGAACACCAGCATTAAGAATTATTGCTATTCACTTTCTCTTTGCTGGTTATTCAATTGTCTGCAGCGCACTCTTCCAAGCTGTTGGAAAAGGTACATATAGTTTATTAACATCACTTATTAGACAATTATTTGTCTTATTGCCTTGTGCATATCTTTTGTCATTAACAGGTAATATTCATCTTATTTGGCTATGTTTTCCAATTGCTGAAATCGTTTCAGCAACAACATCAACAATTCTTTTTAAGAAAATGAAAAAACAGATAAGCTTTTAATCTCTCTTGAATCAGGAGAGATTTTCTATTAAAGTGTCATATCATACAAGAAAATGAATTGACAAAATGCTAGAATGAACACAAGGAGGAAATCCATTTATGTCTCAAATTCAAGAACAACGTCATGTCTATTATGATTGTGACTTAGCTATAGAAGCCTATAACCTCAGTGGAATTGTTCAAAAGTTTCCAAATCATTTTCATGAATATTATGTCATTGGTTTTGTTGAAGGTGGCAAACGCCACCTTTGTTGTAAAGGTCAGAATTATGAAGTAACAGCTGGTGATTTGCTTATCTTTAATCCCCATGATAATCACTTTTGCGCACCTGTAAATGGTGAAATATTAGATTATCGTGCAGTAAATATTAATCCTGATATTATGTTAAAAGCTGTTGAAGAAATTGCTGGTCATGCCTATATGCCACATTTTACTCAAAACGTTATTTTTCAAAGTGATATTACACAATCTATTGGAGAATTGTATGATGCTATTGTACATCATGCTCCTAAATTAGAAAAAGAAGAAGCATTTTTCTTTCTTTTAGAACAAATTCTTCAAGAATATGCAACTCCTTTTGATTTTGATAATATCGATGAACCTAATGATGAAATTAAAAATATATGTATTTATATTGATGAACATTTTGCTGAAAACATCACATTAGATGATTTATTAAAAATGACTCATTTCGGAAAGTCCTATTTATTACGCTCTTTTACAAAACAGATTGGTTTATCACCTTATCGCTATTTACAAACAGTTCGACTTGATAAAGCAAAGAAATTTCTTGAGCAAGGTATATTACCAATTGATGTTGCATATATGACTGGTTTTACTGATCAAAGTCATTTTACACACTTTTTTAAGTAATTTATTGGTTTAACCCCTAAGCAATATCAAAAGATTTTTATTCATGAAGAACCTATATTAGAAAAAGGCATAAAGCTATGAAAAACAAAATAACTTTTGGCCACTGTGCTGCATTGATAACAATCATTATTTGGGGAACAACCTTCATATCAACAAAAGTTCTTCTCAATATTTTGAGCCCAATAGAAATTCTATTTATACGTTTTTTAATAGGTTACATAATCTTGTGGTCTATTTATCCTCATCATCTCCATTTAACCCACAAAAAAGAAGAACTCTACTTTATGGCTGCAGGTTTATGTGGTGTAACATTATACTATCTCTTTGAAAATATTGCATTGACCTATACATTAGCATCTAATGTTGGTGTCATTATTTCCATTGCTCCTTTTTTTACTGTTATTTTCGCCTGCCTCTTTTTACATGAAGAAAAGCCGCATATTCGCTTTTTTATAGGCTTTATCATTGCAATGATGGGAATCTATTTGATTAGTTTTAGCGGTTCACAATTACAACTCAATCCTTTCGGTGATTTTTTAGCAATCATTGCTGCTATTATTTGGGCTGGCTATTCTACATTAACAAAGAAACTCGCTGGTTTTGGTTACCATATTATTCAAACAACAAGACGTACATTTTTTTATGGACTCCTGTTTATGCTTCCATTTACATTAATGATGGGATTTGATGTTGATTTTTCACAAATTGTAATGCCAATCAATCTTTTTAATTTATTGTTTTTAGGACTAGGTGCATCAGCACTCTGTTTCGTCACTTGGAACTTAGCTGTTAAAATTTTAGGTTCAGTCAAAACAAGTGTTTATATTTATATTGTTCCAGTTATTACAGCTATGACATCAACTTTTATATTGCATGAGAAAATGACTTTCACAACACTACTTGGAATCATCTTAACATTAGTAGGTCTATTGTTATCTGAAAACAAGAAAACAAAAAAGGAGAATATAATTTATGAATATACAGAATGAAAAATGTGTTATGGTTTTTAATGAGGAACTCCCTTTAGGAATCATTGCTAATACAGCTGGTATCCTGGGAATAACACTTGGAAAATATATTCCCGAAACAGTAGGACCAACAGTATTTGATAAAGATCAATATCAACATCTTGGTATTATTACAACACCAGTTCCTATTTTAAAAACAACACAAGAGAAGATAAAAGAAATAAGACAGCAGCTTTATCTGCCTGATTTTAAGGATTTAATCGTTGTTGATTTCTCTGATGTTGCTCAACGCTGTAATATTTATGATGAATATATAGAAAAAGCAAATCAGACACCTGAAGATGACTTTACTTATTACGGGATTGCGATTTATGGAACGAAGAAACTTGTTAATAAATTAACTGGGAGTCTCCCACTATTAAGATAATCTATATTTTCTACTTAAAAACTGCTAACAAAGTTAATTCTTTGCTAGCAGTTTTCATTATATTTTATGTTTTCTCATAAAAATATTTTTAATTCCTCTTTGAATGACTTGAAAAAAACTCAATGAACGGACTAAGCGTTCTGATGATATATATTGATTCACTGAACGTAATAACGCCTTATTATGACGTGTTGAAAACGTAAATCTTCCATTATTTTTAGTCTCAATTGCAAAGCGAGGAATCCATTTACCTTTAAACATGACAGAGGCCATAATATAGTCAACTTCTTCCCATGGAATTTGAATATAATCTCTGATATTTTTTTCATTATAAAATTCAAAGGCTTTATCTCCTACCATCACTTT
>OGRG01000322.1_pt1 | contig 46038 bp, 44 predicted proteins | sample 1553501 | NCBI WGS metagenome assembly OGRG01 (sample SAMEA2580018, study PRJEB22360) | human gut metagenome | biome: human gut; feature: human-associated habitat; material: faeces | place: Denmark | collected 2008/2010 | reverse complement strand
ACGATAAGGTGGCTGCCCCGGGCAGCCTCTTCCCCGGAACAGCAGATTACCGGTATGCCGAGTTCTTTTTGCAGCCTGACTGAAAACGATTCTGCTTTTCTCATGTTTCTTCCGCTTACCCGGATTATCTCAATGGATCTCACCAATGACAAGGCCTTCGCCTGGATTTCCGCTTGTGTGCCATAACCGAATACGCCTAATTGAACCCTCCCTTCAGGAGCAAGGTATTTGGCAGCCACGGCTGTCGCCGCCCCGGTCCGCCATTTGCTGATAGTTACAGAATCCATGATGGCTATAGGACTTCCGTTCCGGGCATCGCATATATAGATAATCCCCAAAATGTTGGGCAAACCGTAATTTTCCATATTTCTAGGAAAGCCTCCGTTTATCTTTACCCCATAATATTCTTCATTCCCATAACATATTCCGCCTGTCTTCAAATGAAATTCTCCGTTCCTGACATCCGCATGTAGTAAATCCGGCGCATACACCTTCCCTTGTGCATGCAACGCATGTGCCTCTTCAATGACAGGTAAGTATTCTGCCAAAGAAAGGGCATTCTGAATATCACTCCGTGTCAGTACCAATGTTCCTTTTTCCATATTTTGTCTGTTTTCGAATTTAAAACATTGTCAACGAACCCCTTCCAGGGCTTTGCTGTATTTTCTGAGATTTGTAATGACATTCTCTATTTCATCTTCATCAAGTGATTGCAGAGCATTGGAAATGGTGAGGTTGATGGATTCCGTCGCTTCGTCCAACACTTGCCGGCCTACTGCAGACAAGGCAATCATCTTACGCCTTTTGTCGGCATCGTCCTGAAATGTTTCCACCCAATCCGCCTGCATCAGCTTTTTGACATTCCGGCTCATCGTGGAGTGATCCACCTGTAAAAGCTCTGCCAGTTCCTGAATAGACAGTCCTTGATGGGCATTGATATGGTATAGTGTGTGACGTTGTCCGAAGGAAAGCCCTGCCCGCTGCCTGAACAACCCCAGGTTTTTAATCAATTCGTAGTTTAATTGCCTTAAAGTATCAATTTGATTTTGCATACAATTTTTAATTATTTTGTAATATACATGTATATATCATATTTTATATGCCTACAAATATATGTATAATACATGCAATATCCCATATTCAAATTATTTTTTAACATTAAAATTTTAAAATTCATACAGACAACCTGTTCTTTCCGTTTTCCAAACGTCACCGCCTGATTCCGCAAAAGATGGATGAATGCCAGTAATTTGAAAAGTTTTTCCTTACACTTTTCAAACATTTACTTATTGATTATCTATTGTTCATTTATTGAAGTGATTTGAACTTATGTTAGTTTCTTAAAAATGCATTAAGATATTAAAATACAGCGTACAAATAGAAATGTTCTTTATATTATAGGTGACCAAATATTGCTCTGGCTTTCCACAGCAAAACATGGTTATATCACTCAAAGTTGCCTTATTGAGGTGGCAAACGCCATTTTGTACAAACTCAAGACAGGCTGCCAATGGTCGCTTTTTCCGGTAGAGGCCTTGTTTAGCGTCAAGGTACTGACATACGGGGCTGTTACCATCATTACAGGAAATGGAGCAAGGGCGGCAAATGGAAATCCGTATGGATTCAGCTACTTGACAACTACCGTACTGAATTGGACATGTCCTACGCAACGTATTGAGAAAGAAGGAAGTCATCACGAACATCCGTGCCAATAAACGAAGGGACAACGCCGATGATATTCTGGTGGACGACGAACTGTATGCCGAAAGGTATTACATAGAGCGGACCGACGCCTGGGTGGATAGCTTCAGAACGGTTCTAAACCGGTTTGACACTACTGTTTCCAGCCGGACATCTTGGAATTATTTGGCTTTCGCTATCCTGCTGCTAAAGAAAATTTCACGAAAATAAGAGGTTTAAATCATTTCTATAAATAAAACAGGACTTTTAGTGGTTTACTGTTATTTTTTCGGTGTTTGGATATTACCTTTGTTGCAAACGAAATTGATTTTATGGATTCCGATAGATATTCTATTCATTTTTCTCCTCTACAGGGTTATACAGACCGGATTTATAGAAATGCTTTCGCTCACTATTTCGGTGGGGTGGAGGTGTACTATACCCCTTTTATCCGGGTAGAAAAAGGGGCTCTTCGCAAGCGTGATCTCCGGGATATAGAACCTGAAACGAATACGGTTGCTGACTTGATTCCTCAGATTCTTCCCGGTAGTGCCGATGAATTTCGTTTGTTGACCGATGCAGTGGGAGAGAAGGGATACAGGCAGATCGATATTAATCTGGGTTGTCCTTTCCCGATGATTGCCGGTAAGCACAAAGGGGCTGGAATGTTACTTTATCCCGCACAGGTAGCGGAGGTACTGGCTCCCATTGCAGAGTATCCGGAAATTCAGTTTTCGTTGAAAATGCGGTTGGGTTGGGAAAATGTGAGCGAATGTATGGTGTTGGTTGAATTGTTGAACACCCTTCGCCTTAGCCGCATCGCTCTTCATGCCCGAACCGGCAAACAACAATATAAAGGCCATCCGGATTTAGAAGCATTTCAGGGTTTCTATGAGCTTTGCCAGCATCCGCTTTACTACAATGGTGATATTGAATCTTTGTCGGATATCCGACAAATTCTGACTCGGTTTCCTCTGCTGAAGGGCGTTTTTATCGGTCGTGGATTGTTGTCTTCGCCTTTGTTGGCTAAGGAATTTAAAGGAAATGAAACTTTTTTGCCCGAACAACGTATGTCAATATATTTTGCCTTCCATGAAGAGCTTTTTTCAGCCTATTCCCAGGTACTTCAGGGAGAAACTCAATTGCTGGTGAAGATGAAGACCTTGTGGGAATATTTTTTGCCTGAAACTGACCGGAAGTTATTGAAACGGATTAAAAAGTCTACCCGCTTACAGCAGTATACCGAAAGTGTAAAAGCAATATTTACTTCTTAACAGGAAAATTCGATGAAAAAATTTTTGTTCATTACCATAGGTGTCCTTTCTGTAATCTTGGGAATAATCGGAATATTCGTGCCTGGATTACCCACTACCCCTTTTATTTTATTGAGTTCCTGGTTATTTTATAAAAGTTCGAAGCGATTGCATGATCGTTTACATCGTTCCCCCCTTGGAAAATATATCCGCCGTTACGAATCCCGGCAAGGGATGAGTTTAACCGGTAAATTCATTTCGATTGCCTGTATGTGGATCATGATCAGTATTTCTGCTTTTCTTATCCTTGAAGATTTCAAAATACGTGTTCTTTTGTTGATATTGGGAGCTATCGGTACAGGAAGTATATTATTGATCGTCCCGACTGCTAAGCGGCAAAATCCGGGATCTGAAGAGGCCCGGTAGGATCGTACAGTCGCCACCGCCCGGCCATAAGTTTATTTTTTCTTTCTATTCCGATTTCGGAATAGAAAGAAAAAGGGAACAGTATTGACACCGTTCCCTTTATATAATATAGAATTACACCGGTTATGCGATCACGACATTAACGATTTTTTTCGGAACAATAATCATTTTCCGGATTTCTTTTCCTTCAAGCCATTTGCCTGCCTCAGGGGAGGCTTTGACTGCAGCTTCGATTTCTGCCTGGGTTGCAGTCAACGGCATATTCAGTTTGAAACGTACTTTACCGTTGAAAGAAACCGGATATTCAAAGCTATCTTCCACCAGGTATTTTTCTTCCCATTGAGGGAAAGTTGCTCCGGTTACGCTTTCGGCATGTCCCAACAAATGCCACAATTCTTCAGCAATATGAGGAGCATAGGGTGCTATAGCAACGACCAGGGGTTCGAGAATAGCCCGTTTATTGCATTTCAGTGCAGCCAATTCGTTGGTACAAATCATAAAAGCCGGAATAGAAGTATTGAAAGAAAAATTTTCGATATCGAATTCGATTTTTTTCAAGGTTTTATGAAGTACTTTTAATTCTTCTTTGGTCGGTACTTCGTCACTGACAGAGAATTCTTCTCCGTTCAGGAACAAACGCCAGAATTTACGTAAGAATTTATATACGCCGTCGATGCCTTGTGTATCCCAGGGTTTGTGTGCTTCAAGCGGTCCCAGAAACATTTCGTAAAGTCGTAAAGTATCGGCTCCGAATTGTTCGATGATATCGTCCGGATTGACTACGTTGAACATAGATTTCGACATTTTTTCAACGGCCCAGCCACAGATGTATTTACCGTCTTCGAGAATAAATTCGGCATCGGCATAATCAGGCATCCATTTTCTGAAGGCTTCTGTGTCCAAAATGTCGTTCTTGACGATGTTGACATCTACATGGATCTCGGTTGTTTCGTATTGACTTTTCAAACCGGCAGATACATAGGTATTGGTCCCTACGATGCGGTATACGAAATTCGAACGCCCTTGTATCATTCCCTGATTGATCAGTTTCTTGAAAGGTTCCGGTTCACAAACTACTCCTAAGTCATATAAAAACATATTCCAGAAACGGGAATAAATCAAGTGCCCTGTTGCGTGTTCTGCTCCTCCCAGATACAGATCGACATTACGCCAGTACGCATCTGCTTCATGGCTGACCAATGCTTTATCGTTGTGCGGGTCCATATAGCGGAGGTAATAAGCCGATGATCCCGCAAATCCCGGCATGGTATTCAACTCGATCGGATATCCTTCTTTCGTGGTCCAGTTTTTAGCCCGGCCGAGAGGAGGTTCTCCGTTTTCCGTGGGCAGATATTTATCGATTTCAGGTAATTCCAAAGGTAATTCTGCCTCATCTATCATATAGGGCATACTGTCTTTGTAGTATACAGGAAACGGTTCGCCCCAATACCGTTGACGACTGAAAATGGCATCCCGTAGGCGGTAATTGATCTTGCTCTTCCCGATCCCCCGTTTCTCCACTTCTTTGGCGATGAAAGCGATAGCTTCTTTTACTTCCATGCCGTCGATCAGTCCACTGTTGATCATCTTCCCTTCTTTGGCATCATACGAACTCTTGCTGAGATCGATAGGCTGGCCGTTATCGATAACCGGGATGACCGGCAGATTGAACTTACGTGCAAAAGCGTAGTCACGGCTGTCGTGGGCCGGTACGGCCATGATAGCTCCCGTTCCGTAGCCTGCCAATACATACTCACTGATCCATACCGGAATCGCTTCGTTGGTAAACGGATTCATCGCATAAGAACCGGTGAATACGCCGGTCACGGTTTTGATCTCGCTTTGGCGTTCGCGTTCGGTACGTTTAGCTACATAGTCAAGGTATTCAGCTACTGCTTTTTCCTGATCGGGGGTGGTCAGTTGCCTGACATAATCGCTTTCCGGTGCCAGTACCATAAAGCTCACCCCATAGATCGTATCGGGACGGGTTGTAAAGATCTTCAATTGTATATCCGAGTCTTTTACATCGAAAATCACATCGGCTCCCTGCGAACGTCCGATCCAGTTGCGTTGGATATCTTTCAGCGAATCGGACCATTCCAGGTGGTTCAATCCGTCCAGCAAACGCTGTGCGTAGGCAGAAACCCGTAAAGACCACTGTCGCATATTCTTTTGTACGACCGGGAAACCACCTCTCACCGAGAGTCCTTCTTTGACTTCATCATTGGCTAACACAGTTCCCAGCTGAGGACACCAGTTCACCATCGTATCGGCCAGATAAGCGATCCGGTAATTCAACAATACACGCTGTTGTTCCCGGATATCCATGGCTTTCCAGGCTTCGGCCGTGAAGATCGGGGTATCCGAGTTGGCTGCATTGATATTTGCGTTCCCTTCTTTTTCAAAGGTTTCTACCAGTTTGGCGATCGGTTCGGCTTTTTGAGTATCTTTATTGAACCAATGGTTGAACATTTGGATAAATGCCCATTGTGTCCATTTATAATATTTCGGATCGCAAGTTCTCACTTCCCGGTCCCAGTCGAAAGAAAAACCGATTTTATCGAGTTGTTCCCGATAGCGGGCAATATTTTTCTCTGTTGTAATGGCCGGATGTTGTCCTGTTTGGATGGCATATTGTTCGGCTGGCAAACCATATGCATCGAATCCCATCGGATGCAACACATTGAATCCTTTCAGACGTTTATATCTGGAATAAATGTCGGATGCGATGTAGCCGAGTGGGTGGCCGACGTGCAAACCGGCTCCGGAAGGATAAGGGAACATATCCAGTACATAAAATTTCGGTTTGGACGGATCGACGTCGACTTTGTAAGTCTGATTTTCTTTCCAGTAGCTCTGCCACTTTTTCTCTACCTCCTTAAAGTTGTATTCCATGATAATATAGATTGTTTATGATTTCATTTTGAGGCACAAAGATATAAAGTAAAAGGTAAAAGCTAAAAGGTAAAAGCTAAAAAGTAAAGGATAAAGTTGTGGCGGAACATAAAATGACAGAAGTTTCTAAAGTCATGCAGATAATGCTGCCGGTAAGCTGTTCCGGCTTGAAATGTTTGATTGCCTGTAAGTCTTGCCGGTCGCGGTATACAGGAGATCTTTATCCCGGACAGTAGCCGGATGACAGACGGTCAACGATAATAAGCCGGAAGGATAATGATTTGCATGAGGTTAGAATTGTGGTTTCAGGTGATAAATGACGATGACAGGGTTATCTTCTTCTTTCAGTCGGAATTGTAAGGTTTGCTTTTGTCGGGAGACCGGTAAATATCGATTTCCGTTGTTGGGATCATAGTATTTTTCGTCGTCGTTCAATACTGCTAAGGCGGAAACAGCCATCGGAGCATAAGTGTGACCGCGAAAGTTATCGTTTAGTTCGACGAGTATACCTTGGTGTGTCGTTTTATTCCAGATCAGTTCCTGAGGTTCGGAGCCATTGTATAAAATGAAAAAATAAGAATCCGATTCGTATATATTTTTGATAAAGATACCGGAGCTGACCAAAAGACTGCCTGCTTTCATGGGATCCGAACCGTTCAGTTGCCGGATAATCCGGTCCGGAATAACTTTGTCTTTTAATGCATTGATAATGAAACGGGGAGATAAAGAATCTTGCTGGTATTGGAAGATCGTATCGTTATAGAGTATGGCACAACTCAATTCTTGTTTATAGGGTGCCGTTTCAAAAAAATCGAGGTTTACCCGGTTAAGAGTATTGCCTAAATCGAGTGAGAGCGGGACATATCCGATATCTTTGAGTTCATCGGTATTGTAATTATAAGTGGAATAAAATACGTTACATCGATACATCAGGTCGTATTTGAAAAGTAATTTCCCCGGTTCGGCAAAATCGATCGAGTTTATACTACGGATGATATCGGTATCCCGATGTAGTTGGGGTACCAGATCGACACTCCGGATGAATCGGTTTGTGGGCGTATAAAATAAGAGCTTATCCGAATCGAAAATAATCACTGTGTCTGCCTGAGGCGGAAAACAATAAGATTGAATAGAACGATATTCCCGTGGGCCTCTGCCCCGGGTACCGATGGTATTCAGAAATTTCCCCTGACGGTTGAAAACATAGAGGGAATCGTTTTCCGAATTTACCAGAAAAATATATTTATCGGTGATTTTCAGCTGTTTTACTCTGCCGATTAAAATCCGATCCGAGGTTTCTAAAGGGATGTAGGTACAACTGTCGATGAGTTGGGTTGGATCGAAAGACCGGACTTTCTGCAAATCGCTTTTAGAAATACGGGTAACATCTATATTTCGGGGGACGGTTGGGTGCCCGCAATTGAATAGGAGACAAGCGAATAGACAGAAAAAAAGTAGCCGCATCGGAAAGGGAATTAGGGTTCTTTAGCAAATGTATAAAAAAATAATTACTTTCGTACGGTAATGGGCTTAAAACAAGGATATGTCGTCGGGTTTAGTGCTATTTATTTTGCTTGCTTATTTCGGGATACTGATTTTGATCAGTTATTTTACTTCCCGGAAATCGGATAATGAGACTTTTTTTACGGCTAATCGGACTTCCCCCTGGTATTTGGTGGCTTTTGGGATGATCGGGACCTCCCTTTCAGGAGTAACGTTTATCTCCATACCGGGCGAAGTCGGGAATAGCAATTGGACTTATTTGCCCGTCGTAATGGGAAATTGCATCGGATATGTGGTGATTGCCTTGGTTTTATTACCTTTATTTTACAAGTTGAATTTGGTGTCCATTTATTCCTGGCTGGGTATCCGTTTCGGTGAAAAAGCCCGTTTGACCGGATCGTTTTTCTTTATTTTATCTCAGTTGGTCGGCGCTTCGTTTCGTTTGTTCTTAGTGGTTGGAGTATTGCAATTGGCTTTATTCGACAGTCTGGGAATTCCATTTGCTTTGACGGTATTTATTACCTTAGGATTAGTGTGGATATACACTTTTCGGGGTGGTATAAAAACGATTGTTTGGACGGATACCTTACAAACGGTTTTTATGCTGATTTCGGTGGTTTTGACTATTGCCGTCATTTGTCAGGAGCTGGATCTGAATTTTAGTACGATGGCCGGTTCTATTCGGGAGAGTTCTTATGCCCGTATCTTTGATTGGGACTGGCGTTCTTCCCACAATAGCCTGAAACAGTTTCTGGCCGGAATAGCGATTACGGTTGCTATTAATGGATTGGACCAAAATATGATGCAAAAGAGCTTGACCTGTCGTTCACTGAGAGACTGCCGGATCAATATGTATTCTTTTTCTTTTCTGTTTTTACTTACGAATGTTTTATTTCTCGCGTTGGGAGCTTTATTATATATATATGCGGAGATGCAAATCGTAGAACTTCCCGGAAAATCGGACGATGTTTTTGCTTTTTTATCGATGAACTATTTCGGAGTAACCACCGGTTTATTTTTCTTGCTGGGCATAACGGCAGCTGCTTACTCTTCTGTAGATTCTTCCCTGACCTCTTTAACCACTTCCTTCAGTATCGATTTTTTGAAGATTGATCCAAAGGATCCTTTGCAAAAACGCCGGAGAATAGGAGTACATCTGACTTTTTCGCTATTGATGTGTATCGTAGTAATTCTTTTTCGGGAATTGAATAATACCAGTGTCGTCAATGCGGTATTGAAAGCTGTCGGTTATACGTATGGGCCGATTTTAGGGTTGTTTACTTTTGGGCTGATGACCGAATATCAGGTAAAAGGAAAATTTCTGCCTTGGATATGTTTGCTGTCACCCCTGATTTCTTATGTCCTCGATCATTTTTCAGAACAATGGTTTTGGGGCTATTGTTTCGGTTTTGAAATTTTATTGGTGAATGGTTTTTTGTGCTTTCTGGGTTTATGGATTTTCCGTAAACGAATAGTAGAAGCAATATAACCTCATAGATTTGTTAAAATTATTTTATAATGTTATCTTTAACGCCGATAAAGCGTAATAGTGATAGAAATTAATTACAGCACGATGAAAATTACTGTTATTTTACTAGCCCTTTCTTTGTTGTGTCTTTTTTCCTGTAAGGATAAAAAGGTAAAAGAAGAATTGACGACACAGAAAGTAGAAGTTGTTGAAGTGGCAAAACCGGAACCGGTGGCTCCTCCTAAAGAAGAACCGAAACCTGTTGTGAAACAGGTGAATTATTATCTGGTGGCCGGATGTTTTAAAATTCCGGAGAATGCTGAACGTTTACAGGCTAAATTAATCCAGGAAGGTTACGACTCCCGGATTGTTCCTTTTTATAATATGAGCATGGTCACTTATGATGGCTATGAAACTCGTAAAGAGGCACAAGTGGCTCTGAACCGGATTGTGAGAGAACCCGGAAAAGAACTGACCTGGGTATATCCTGTCAGATAAACCGGGCTTACAACTCTATACCTGTAAAAACCCGAAGTGCATAGCCGATTAGGAAACTGATCGCTGCTATGCCTATACTGATTATTGCCATTTCAGTAAAGCGATGCCGGAAGCTTTCTGTTTTGACAATGGAATAATAATAATTGAAAATAGCTATAATCACTAATGCTCCGAACAGACAGACGCCCAGACCCCAATATACATTGGACAGGAAGACGAAAGGCAAAATCAGGACAACGACAGTGATAACATAAGCGATTCCGGTGTATACGGCGGCTTTTAGTGCATTTTTGTGAACATTGTTTTCAGTTCGGGTAGAGAGATATTCCGAGGCAGCCATGGAAAGAGCTGCTGCAATGCCGGTAATAGCGCCTGTCAGGGCTACCAGTTTGGCATGTTGAAGGGCAAAAGTATAGCCGGCCAGGGCTCCGGTAAATTCTACCAGCGCATCGTTCAGTCCTAAAACGACAGAACTCATATAATTCAGCCCTTCTTCATCGATAAGCTCGATTAATCTCGATTCATGAATTTCTTCATCCCGGGCAATTTTTTGTAAATCTTCCAAATGAGTTTGACGGTAGGCTTCCTGAGCATATTTTTCACTATTTTCCATCAGTTTGATACTGAAAGTAAGCCCGAATAAACGGGCAATCCAAACATAGAAACGAACTTTGCCTTTTTTAGGCCCTACTTCCTTTTGGGTATATGTTTTCAGGAGCTGGTAATGTCCTGATTCTTCCGCCGCTAGCTCGGTTAATATCCGGCGGTTATTTTCATTTTTTTGTAAAAGTGATAATTGATGGTAGATATGGTGTTCGGTGATTTCATTAGTTTGAAATGCTAATAACTGTTTGGTTTCCTGGGAAGTTAAAGCGGGTATCATTTATGGGTGTGGTTAAGTAAAAAACGTTTCGTTATGTTACGGTATTCCATGAGCCAGGTTACAAAAAAAAGCGAAGACCATGCTTCGCTTTTTATATCCGATCAGGTAAAGACTACATAATAAAGTGATCACTGATAGAACGGTGTTCAACGACATTCCGGATTGTTTCTGCAAACATGTCGGCAACAGAAATCACTTTGATTTTACTGCATTCCTGGTGTAAAGGAATAGAATCCGTAAATATAACTTCGTCTAAAGCTGATTTTTCGATATTCTCATAGGCTTTTCCCGAAAGTACGGCGTGAGTAGCTACGGCTCTTACCGATAAAGCACCTTTCTCTTTCAGGATACTGGAAGCCTTACAGATAGTTCCGGCAGTATCGATCATATCGTCTACGATCACTACATTCTTACCTTCTACATCTCCGATCACTTTCATGTCGGCCACTTCATTCGGTCTTTCTCTGGTTTTGTGACAGATCACTAACCCTGAATCGAAGAATTTTGCCCATGAATTAGCACGTTTAGATCCGCCGATATCCGGTGAAGCAATAGCCAGATTCTCGAGTTTCAGAGAACGGATATAGGGAGCAAGTACCGTGGAACCATACAAATGGTCTACCGGAATATCGAAGAATCCCTGAATCTGATCTGCGTGTAAGTCCATCGTCATGATCCGGTCGACCCCAGCAGCACATAACAAATTGGCTACTAACTTAGCACCGATAGCTACCCGCGGACGGTCTTTTCTGTCCTGACGTGCAAAACCGAAATACGGAATGACAGCTACTACTTTATAGGCAGAAGCACGTTTAGCCGCATCGATCATCATTAATAACTCCATGAGGTTATCACTAGGCGGGAAAGTGGATTGTACGATAAAAACATGATCACCACGAACTGTTTCATCGTAAGAAGTCGCAAATTCTCCGTCACTGAAATGTAATAAAGTCTTTTGTCCGAGATCTAAATTCAACGATTTAGCAATTTTCTCAGCAATATACTTGCTGTTTTCCCCGGAAAAAATCTTAACTTCGGAAAGATCTGACATAATTTAGCCGTTTCAATATTTATGTTTTAAGACGCTGTAAAATCGAATTTCAGATATTATTACCCAACTCACTTGTGAGCTATTTCGCAACAAAAGTAAGTAATTAATTGAATATTAGAAATTGAAAATTGAAAATAATTTAGTCTGTAAAGGGAAATGCCTTTTTTGCCTTTTACCTTTTACTTTTTAGCTTTTCTTCTTATCTTTATACCGTTTGTGAAGAATTTCTAATTATTTAATTTCAATTTTCAACCTAACTATGGAAAAATTAAACCAATACATCGAGGAGAATAAGGAGCGGTTTCTGAATGAGCTGTTCGAGTTGATACGTATTCCTTCTATCTCATCTGAGGTAGAACACAAGCCCGATATGTATCGTTGTGCAGAAAAATGGAAATCCCTTTTACTGGCGGCCGGTGCCGATAAAGCCGAAGTTTATGAGACCGAAGGAAATCCGGTTACTTATGGCGAAAAAATCATCGATCCGTCTCTGCCGACTGTATTGGTATACGGACATATGGACGTTATGCCTGTCGATCCGGTGGAATTGTGGCATACGCAGCCTTTTGAACCCGTGATCAAAGACGGAAAGATCTGGGCTCGTGGTGCAGACGATGATAAAGGCCAATCGTTTATGCATGCTAAAGCTTTCGAATATATGGTGAAAACCGGTAATCTCAAGTGTAATGTGAAATTTATGCTGGAAGGTGAAGAAGAAATCGGTTCTCCGAGCTTGCCGAAATTCTGCCGGGATCACAAGGAGATGCTGAAAGCCGATGTTATTCTGGTTTCCGATACCAGTATGATAGCTCCCGACGTTCCTTCTATTACTACCGGTTTGAGAGGTTTGGCCTATTGGGAGGTGGAAATGGTCGGCCCGAATGCTGATTTACATTCCGGTATTTTCGGAGGTGCTGTGGCAAATCCGATCAATGTATTGTGTAAGATGATCGGAGATATGATCGATGACAAAGGACATATCACTATTCCCGGATTTTATGACGACGTATTGGAAGTCAGTGCAGATGAGCGGGCCAAAATGGCCAAAGCTCCGTTTAATCTGGAAGCTTACCAAAAATCTTTAGGTATAAAAGCCGTACATGGCGAAGAAGGATTCTCTACCAACGAGCGAACCGGTATTCGTCCCACATTCGATGTATGTGGTATTTGGGGAGGTTATACCGGAGAAGGGGCAAAAACAGTACTGCCTTCTGTGGCCCATGCAAAAATCAGTTGCCGTTTGGTTCCCAATCAAAAACACGATAAAATTGCTAAATTGTTCCAGGAATATTTCGAATCCATTGCTCCGGAATATGTGAAAGTGAAAGTAAGCTATCTGCATGGCGGACCGTCTTATGTTTGTCCGATAGATTTACCTGCATATAAAGCTGCAGAAAAAGCATATGAAGAAGTTTATGGAAAGCAACCGGTACCGGTGCGCTCGGGAGGTAGTATTCCAATTATCGCTACTTTTGAAGAAGTGCTGGGAATCAAATCTATTTTGATGGGCTTCGGACTGGGAGCCGATGCTATCCATTCACCTAATGAGAATTATCCGTTAGAGCAGTTCTTTAACGGCATTCGTACTATTCCGTTATTCTACAAGCATTTTGTAGAAGATGTGCATTAATCTTCTTCATACTACTTAAATTGGCGGACCTATGTTTCTCTGACTGGATTTTACTATCAGAATCGTAGGTCCGCTAATTTTTACCGGGGATTAGCCGATTCGCAAAGAATTGGCCGGATAGCATTTCTGATTTATCCTTATAGCGTGGTATAGACGAAAAAGCGGGTTCGTTTACCATTGGCAGGAATGGTCAGTTTTTGCAGATCCTGGGTTCCGGGATGATTGCCTGAGAACTTTAATTCGATATTGTTTTCACTGGCTTGTAGAGGAACACGGGCATAAGAAATCGAGTAGGGAAGGGTTTGCCAGTTGCGGGTATCTGCCTTCTCTGTAATTGCATTGGTCAGGCTGACGGCCAGACCGAGCCATTCATTTTGTTTGGAGGCTGCATATTTCAAGCCTTGTTTAATGCCTACCCGCAACAGCGAATTGGATAATTCCCTCAACATGCGGTCGTGCAGCGTTTTGAAGGCGATTTGATTGATGTCTTCGGCCATTTGTAAAGTATAGTTTTTCCCGTCATAGCTGATAACTCCTTGGGTGAAAGGACGCGGGCGTTCGACATATTTCGGGAATACGACCCGGACTACATCGATGTTCGCCAGGGAATTGCGGTCGTTTTCACTATATCCGTTTCCCCAGAAGAAAGGAAAGGTCAAACCGAGTTCTTCGTTGTGAAATACGATAACCCCGTCTCCTTTATCGATTTTGGTAAAAGTAATTCCCCATTCTGCTTTGACCGGCCCGAAACCGTTCAGCCAAAAAAATACTAATTGTCCGTTGGCCGGGAGCGGAGCCGGGGTATATTTCTGTTGGAATTCTTTTTCATACCCGGCTAACTCTTGGGTGAGTCCCGATTGATAGGCTGTACGCAGCAAGTCTTTTCTTAATTGTTCGGGAGCAGCTAACCCGAAATTTTTTAAATAGTCGGTTTGATAGGTGTTATAAGCATTCCGGTAGGCGATGAAAGCATTATTGTAATCTCCTGCAGCATCGTATATCAAGCCCATCAGTAATTGGGCAAATGCATCCCGTTGATAACGGTTTTTATGATCCGGGTATTTGTCATTTAATTGCTGTAGACGAATATTGATTTTACGTACTTCTACCAAAGCATCTTCCATATTATTCAACTGAAGGTAGTTCAGAGCCTTGTAAAAGTTAATCATGATCACTTCGAAATCTTCCGGGCGATAAGGACGGATTTCCGGATTCGAGATCAATACGGCAGCTTCTGTCAGCAGATTACGTTGTTGGTCTTCGGTCAGCTGTTCGGCGATTTCGAAAGCTTGATTACTCTTTTCGTAATGGCCTAACATAAATTCGACATAACCTTGATTCAGGTAATACAGTATTTTGTTTTTATCCCGGGCTTGTTTTTTATCCTTTTGCAGGAGTTTTTCAGCTTGCTCGAACTCGCCTTTACTTACAGCATCCTGAAATGCGGCTGTGCGTTGATACCAGGTGGCACAACTTGAAACGATCCAACAAAGGAATAGGACGATACAAAACCGGAATTTCATTATTTAGAGTTTTTGATTTGCGACTTACGATGTATAACGTTACAGCTAACTGTACGTAAGTGATCGATCGAAAACCGCAAATCTAAAATTAATATCTGGGTGGCCTTTCTCTTACAGGGCTCTGTCGCTAACTTGTTTTTTGATTTTCTTATCTCCCATCCAAACCACTTCGTTCGTTTCCAGGTTGGTCAGTTCCAGATCTACCTGATAATAGACAACCTGTTCTTTTTTGTAGCTGTCGACGATGCTATTGATGGTTCCTTGCAACATGAAATCGGCACCCAATTCCAGTCCCCATTTTTTAGCTGTCTCCGGCGAAGTATAACCTTGGTTTTGTTCGTCCCGTTCGGTACGTAATTCCTGCCGTTTTTCCCCGGCTTGTACAAGCCGGACACTTCCGTTTTTAATGATTGCTTTCTCTATGTCTTTGATGAAAGTCTCCGAATTGATGTGCTCATGGCTCTTGTTGGTAACTGTTCCGACAACAACTACCGGACGTTTATTGTTGTGCTGGCTCTCATAAACCGGCAACCAGCGAGCTCCAAGAAGATCGTCTATCATCTCGGCTGAAACCAGTTGTGAGTCCGTATCGTTCCAGCGACCGCTTAAATCGATGACTTCGTTCGTATTGACACGGGATACTTTACGTGTGGCACAACTGCTGAAGGCAATTGCCAGTGCGAATACTATCGTTACAGTGAAAATCTTTCTCATAATATATTTGTTTTAGTTTTTGATTTATCAATCAATTCTTATGCCAGAATGAGAGAATAAAATTTGTATATCTATTCTGCTAATGTTTTAGCGGCTCTGGCGAGCATAATTCCACTTTGGGAATCGATCCCTTCCATATATTCCTGGAGGGGAAGGGAACTAATCATCACTTGCTTACCCTTGCTGGAAGCGTGCAATAGATAAGTCTTACCTTCTTTTTTCCAGGCAAAACCCAAATGAGAGGTGTCCAAACCTTTTATATGTGTTGTGATCAGGATGATATCTCCATTTTTTATTTTATTACAAGCTTCATTAATCTTATCTTTTGGAATATAATAATACGTCCTTTGATTTATTGCTGTTTCAATGGTTCTTATCTTTTTAAGTAAGCTTGAGTCTTTTTGGAGTTGTGGATATTTCTGACTGTGTTCCGACATAAAGCAGATTTGCTTGGAATAAGGGATCCCGCCGGCAAATTGTGTAATATCGGTCAGCAAATGAGCTTGTTGCATTTCATATAACCAATCTGAAGAATAGTGTAAACGGGAAGTATAGTCGACGATCTCTGCATTCCGGTATCTGAGCCGGATAATATTTTGCACGAAAGCCTCTGTCGATTGTTGATTATATTGTTCCAAAAATGCCAAAGCAAGGACATTTTCCACGAACGTCACACAATCTAATTCGTGTAGATTGATAACCGGCAGTTCCTCCCGGGTGACGTTCAAAGTATTGCTTTGATAAGGAGTCCCTAAAAAAAAACGGGCGATAGAAGGGATTCTTTCATTTACAGGAAGATTGCCCAAGCGATGTTCTTCTGCATATTTCCAAAAAGAATTTAATACTTTCTGATCGGACGAAGAGAGGCGGTAAGCCTCACAACTGTAACTAGAAAGGAACAAAAATAAGAAAAGATGTAAAATTAGCCGGATCATATTTGAATAGTTCTTATCGGTATTTCTAACTACAAAGTTAGAATATTCTGCATTATCCCGGAACTACTTTCCCAATTAATTCTATCCATAAAAAGGGATTTTCATAATTGCAGAATAATTTTTAAGTTTGTGGTGAAATGGTAGTTAGAGCGGTAGATTTTAATTATATTACAAATAAATAATTTCTTTACACAAATGAAAAGAATCATTTTTGCCTTATGCTTATTGATTGCAGTGACGTCGTGTGTATCTAAAAAGAAGTATATGGTTGCTGAAAACGGTCGGTTGGCAGCTTTAAGCCGTGAACGGGTACTGAACAGAAATTTGGGACAACAGAAAGATGAGATTGCAAAATTGAAGCAACAGATCACTGACCTGATGAGTGATACGACTCGTTTAGGTCAAGCCATCCGCGATTATCGAAAATCATTGTATTCCAATCTGTCCGAACAGGAAAAACTGAATATGTTACTGAAGGAAAAAATGGAGAAACTGGCCGAACGGGAAGCTACCATCAATAAATTACAGGCCGAAGTCGATGCGCAAAACGCACGTCTTCAAAGTTTATTGAATAGTGTCAAGGATGCTTTACTTGGATTTAGCTCGGATGAATTGACCGTGACCGAAAAGAATGGGAAAATATATGTGGCTATGTCGGATAAGCTGTTGTTCGAGTCGGGGAGTGCACAGGTCAACAAACAGGGTAAAGAAGCGTTGGGTAAATTAGCGGAAGTGCTGAAAAAACAGCATGATATCGATGTTTTCATCGAGGGACATACCGATAACAAACCCATTAAAACCGTGCAATTTAAAGATAATTGGGATTTAAGTGTCGTACGTGCTACTTCTGTCGTACGTATTCTGACCAAAGATTATGGGGTGAATCCTTTACAGATTTTACCTTGCGGCCGGGGGGAGTTTATGCCGGTGGACAATAACGAAAGTGTAGAGGGACGGGCACACAACCGGCGTACCGAAATCATCATGGCGCCGAAATTGGATAAGCTGATGGATATATTGAAATAAAAGGTAAAAGGTATAAGGTGATATTTTTCAACCTTTTACCTTTTATTTTACACCTTCTATCTTTTCTATATTGCTGCAGTAAACTGCTCCAGAAAACGAATATCATTCTCAAAGAACAAGCGTAAATCTTTGATGCCGTATTTTAACATTGTGATACGCTCGATACCCATTCCAAGAGCAAAACCGGTATATTTTTCCTTATCGATTCCATTTAATTCCAATACGTTGGGATCGACCATTCCACAACCCAAAATTTCCAGCCAGCCGGTACCTTTACACACATTACATCCTTCTCCATGACACAACGAACAGGAAACATCCATTTCTGCCGAAGGTTCGGTAAATGGGAAGTAAGACGGTCTCAGCCGGATTCGGGTTTCCGGACCGAAAAGTTCTTTGGCAAAATAAGTCAGCGTCTGTTTTAAATCTGCAAAAGAAACATTTTCATCGATATAAAGCGCTTCGATCTGATGGAAAATACAATGTGCACGAGCTGAAATAGCTTCATTACGGAACACTCTTCCCGGCGTCACTAACCGGATGGGTAAGGAATGAGTTTCCATGTCGCGAACCTGTACCGAAGAAGTATGGGTATGCAATACGATATCCGGATTTTTCTCGATAAAGAAGGTATCTTGCATATCCCGGGCCGGGTGTTCTTCCGGAAAATTCAAGGCTGAAAAATTATGCCAATCGTCTTCTATTTCCGGACCTTCTGATATCGTGAAACCTAGTTTATTAAAAATAGCCAGAATTTCATTCTTTACGATGGACAATGGATGACGGCTTCCTAGCTTGATCAGGTCTCCCGGTAAAGTGAGATCCACACCGGTTTTACCCTGATCGGAATTACAAAGCTTTTCCTTTAACTCATTCACTTTATCTAAGGCTGCTGTTTTCAATTCGTTCAAAGCTTTTCCGATTTCTTTTTTTTGATCTGCCGGTACATTTTTGAAATCATCGAATAAAGCGGCAATGGTACCTTTCTTACTCAAATGCTTAATCCTGAATTGCTCAACCTCTGCAGGTGTGGTAGCGGTGAAGCTCCCGATCTCTGATATAATCTGCTTAATCTTGTCTAACATGGTAAAGGCTTTTGATTATCAAAGTCACAAAACTACTTTAATTAATTGAGAATTAAAAATTGAAAATTGAAATTTAGAATAGAATTCAATTTTTCATGGGGATGAATCTTTTTACAATAGGATAACACAGACAGCCTGCGATACCGCCTGAAACATCTGCGACCAAATCCCATACATCCCCGCTTCGGTTGAAAAAATTGGCTTGCAATATTTCAATTCCTCCTCCGTAGATCAGTGCCACCAGGATGGCGATCAGATAGATCCGGCTTAGTTTTAAGCAACTATATTCTTCGAGTGGAAAGATTAAAAGAATGGATAAAACGAAATACATACCGAAATGAACTACCTTATCCAGATGAGGGATATTCCAGTGTGGATCAGGGATGTCATCACTGGGCATCGCACAGAGAATAAAAATAATCACGACCCATAAAATATTGGCCAGAATAAAAATATGGCGAAGTTTACTGCTCATATACATTGGGGTTATTCGCTCAAAATTCTGACTTTTATTCTGACATCGGTGATAGGCCGGTCGTTTCCGTCTGTCGGAAGGGCGGCAATTTTATCGATTACCTCAAAACCTTCGATCACCTCTCCGAAAACAGTATATTCTTTATCCAAATGGTGTATACCTCCTTCGTTTATATAGGCATTCCGTTTTTCCTCCGGCATATAAATTTTGTTGGGATTGGCATTCCAGTCGAAAGCGATATCCTGTTTGATTTTCTCGGCAATTTCCCGGAATTCTTTTACTTTTTTCTGTTTTCGGAGGGTGTCCAGGATAGCTTTTTTCTCCGGAGTATAGTATTTTCGCTGAATAGCCCTTTTGATCGGAACATTTACTTGTTTTTCTATGATATCCAGTTCTTTGGGATCATACTTCCTACCCTGGACGATATAAAATTGGGAAATGTCCGATTCTTTGAAAAAATTAACCCGGTCGGGTTGGCGCGGTGCTGCTAATGCTCCTTTTTTGTGATAATGCTCCGGTTTGATTTCCGCATCGATAACGATCGGTTTACCGTACCCGATTGCAGCTCCCTTAATGGCCTTTTTACTATCCGACGAACCTCCCTGGATCACAAAATTTTTGATTACACGATAAAACAGACTGCCGTCATAGTGTCCGGCTTTGGCCAGACGGACGAAATTGTCCCGGTGGTTGGGGGTGTCGTTGTATAATTTTACAATCATGTTACCGAGATTCGTCTCGATAACCGCTTTTACTTCTTTTTCCTGAGCATATCCCATGTAAAAAAGACAGATTCCACATAATACACAAAAGAACTTTTTCATATTTTCTCCTTTCTTCATTTGGCAAGTTTATTCACCAGATATTTTACCGGGAAATAGGAGGCTGTATAGCCGATCGATAAGACGGCAAGCACGATGAGTAAAATATCTTCGAAAACAATTTTGACCGGATAGGCCGTGATGATATAGCTCCCGTCGCCGAGTGTGATCAATCCATATTTTTCCTGTAACAGACAGATGAGCGTCCCAAAGACGAGTCCAATGACTGCGCCGGCCATTGTGATAAGATTTCCTTCGGTTTTGAATACGGAAATGATTCTTTGATTTGTCATTCCCAGAGCTTTGTAAGTACCGAGGTCTTCTTTTTTATCCAGGATGAGCATCGAAATTGAACCGATAATGTTGAACGAAGCGATCAATAAGATAAACAGAAGAATCATAAAGACAGCCAGCTTTTCGGATTTCATCATAGCATAAAAGGCCTTGTTCAATTCGTATTTGTCTTCCAGACGATATGTTGTATCGGTGAAATCGGATAATTCTTTTTTTACTTCCGGGATCAGCTTACTGTCTTTCAGTTTAATTTCGATCTTCGAAATCTGATCGTTTATGCCGAAAAGACGTTGGGCGAATTCAAGATCTGTAAGTACATATTGACCTTCTATTTCTTGCTGGGAAGAAAAGAAAGCCGATGGGTACAGGTATGCTGTATTTAAAGCCGAGGCAGAAACTCCGGCATTTTTATCCGGATAATAAAATACCATAGGCGTTAGGAAATTGAGACCTATACCTAATTCTGCAGCCAGACCGTAACCGACAACCGATTTGTAGGTATCTCCGGTTTTGAGTTGAAAGGTACCTTGTATGATGTTATCCTCGAAATGGGTATTACGGGCATAGTCGTCGGCAACTCCTTTGATCGTTACCGGCGAAAGCTTGTCATCGTATTTTACGAGCGCTTTCTCTTCGACGATCTGATTGTAGTAGGCAACGGACGAATTATTGCGAAGTGCCTGATACAAAGAATCGTCGAAGTGGGAGAATTTACCTGTCAGAGGACTGATGACCAGATCGGGGGTGAAGCTGTCCGCACTCTTTTGTAATAACAGATCGATGCCATTGAAAACAGATAAGATGATTACCAATGCCGAAGTTCCGATAGCAACTCCAACGACACTGATGACCGAAATGATATTAATGGCATTCTGTTTCTTTTTGGAAAACAGATAGCGTTTGGCAATAAATAAAGACAGTTTCATTCCTGGATTGAATTGATGTCCGGTAACAAAGAGCGGTATCCGGATAGATGAATTATTTTAATAATTCGTCGATTTTGTCGATATAGTCCAGGCTGTCATCGACAAAGAAACGAAGTTCCGGCACGATGCGCATTTGTTTGCCGACTTTTTTCCCTAAAATAAACCGGATGCTTTTATTTTTTTCTTCCAGGCTTTTCATGACAGCCTCCACCCGTTCCGAAGGGAAAATACTGACATAAATCTTGGCATAAGAAAGGTCCGGACTGACCCGTACCGCTGTTACCGACAACATTGCTCCTTCTGTATATTCTTTACACTCCTGCTGAAACATCTCACTTAAATCTCTTTGAATCAGGCGTGCTACCTTATTTTGTCTTATCGAATCCATCGTATTTGAATTAAGTTGAAAAATTTTTCAACAAATATAGTATTTTTTCCTGATACTTTTATTACATTTGCATCCGCAAACGAGATGTAGCGCAGTTGGTAGCGCGCCACGTTCGGGACGTGGAGGCCGCTGGTTCAAGTCCAGTCATCTCGACAAAAAATAGGACGCACTGATTGTCAGTGCGTTTTTTGTTTAAAGTTGACAAATTTCTGAGGAGTTGACAAAAAGTTGACAAAAATGGTTTTTGATGTTGGGAAGCTTTGAAAACCTGAACGTCATGAAACGGAAAAAAATAGTGATCCTGCCGAAATTAAATGATGCCGGTGGGGATTTGTCAAAAAAATGGTTTGTTTATTATTCGGTTCGTGATCCACGGACGGATAAGATGAAGCGGTTCAAAGATCATACGGAATTATCCCAGATGGAGGACTGTGTACGTAGAGAATCTGCCAGACAGAAGATCCATGAGTTGACCGAAAAATTAAAACGGGGGTGGACTCCGTTTCTGGATGATGAAGAAGCAATCTATGAAGACCAGCTTCAATATAAGACTGTAGCGGAAATTTATGGAAAGCAGAAAGCTGCGAATGCTACTTTCAGACGCCTGGCTTCTCAGTTTATTGAGGTCAAGCAATCGTCTGGTATACTTGAGCCTAAAACTATACAATGTTATGTCAGTAAATTGCGCATGCTGACAATATGGTCTGAAGCTAAATATGGACAAATTGATATCACAGCTTTTGACAATGCCCGGATATTGCAATTCTTCAATTACCTGGTAAAAGAAAAAGGTTTGGCCAACGGGACTATATCCGATTACAGACAGATCATCAGCCAGATGTTTGAATGGGTAAAAGGTACTGGCCGCATACTTGAGAATCCGGTTTATAATATTCCTCATGGCGCTGATAAAGATATGGCACCGCGGCCGATCGCTACCTGGGATATTGAAACTTTCCGGGATACGATTTCCGTGAAAGACCCGCAATTGTGGATGGCTATTGAATTTCAGACTTATTGTTTTCTCCGGCCAGGGAAAGAATTACGCTTATTAAAAATCCGGGATATCGATTTTGCCAGGGGATTGATTAATGTCGATCGGTTCAGGGCGAAAACGAACCGGGAACGATATGCGACTATTCCCCGACATTTTTTGTTGAAATTAAGGAATGAGTATCAATTACAAAAATATATTCCGGACCATTACGTCTTTGGAAAGGAATACAAGCCCGGACCGGAATGTTTAGGAAAGAATAATCTGAAAAACCGTTTTAACGGTTTTCGGAAAATATTGAATATGCCGGATAGTTATAAACTTTACAGCTGGAAGCACACCGGTAACTCACTGGCAGCAGATAGTGATATCAACATGCTGGCTCTCCGTGATCAGAACGGACATACGTCAGTTCAAACTACGGAGATTTATTTGAAACATAAATTAGGTGTGGTGAATAAAGAAATCCAGGACAAGTTTCCGTGTCTTGATATATTGTAATTGTATTATTTTCTGTGCTTTTTCCTATGTGTTCTATTTCTTTAGGTCTCTGTATATATGAGTTTAAAGATTATTTATTATTAGATTATTTTAGAAAAAGAGGACCTGTAACAGTCCCCTCAAAAACCAATTGCCGACTCCTTAATCTGGAGATTGGTTTTTATTTGTGTCTTTCATGATATCTTATTTTAGCATATAAAAAAACGCGGCCGAGTCAATTTACCTATCTGACAGAACCGCGAAGCCTGAAACAAGAATAAACTGAACCCGACCACGTAGGATATACGTGATGTTCCAGTTTATTTTTTCTTGTTTCATCTTTAAAATTCGCGGTTTCTCAGATAGAAAAATAAACATTCACAAAAAGTATCAAACAAAAGATGCGCTCTCGCATCGCTACAAATATAAACTTTTTTTATAACATAAAGAAGTCCGGCCTAGCAAAGGTCTAATCATCTTTTAATTCGATATACTCTGTGTAAGCTATCCGGCTGTAGGGGTTCTTACTGATAACTTCCTGCCGGATCGCTTTTGTGCCCCAACGGATGAACCAAAAACGACGGGGAACGCGACGGATCACCTGGACGATCGTGTCCCGACTCTGAATGAGTCCGGAGAATTGCTTTCCGGTAATACTACCGGAAAAAGTAAGGTAAGGATCCTGATAGTTGATGCAGCTCAACGTATCAGTTTTACCAGGCAAAACGACAATGCTATCCCGGATTTCTGTTTGTACCAGGTATTTAGTTTCGGTAGCAGACTGGCTTACAGACTGGAGATGCTTTACCTTTAAATTAAGTTCCTCTACGATTTTCTCCAGTTCGCCAGCGTATTTCCGGAACTCCCGGTTCGTTAAGACCAGACGTTCCACACTGGCAACATTCAGGCTATCCTTTGTACGGTAAAATTCGATATCGGCAAGTAATGTACGCTGATTATCCGATAACCGGTTCCGGTCCGTCCGGATATCCTGGCAGTTCTTTACAGAAACCGCCAGGAAAGCGGCAAGAATAAGAATCGTAAACAGCAAATACTTTTTCATGACTGTATGATTTCAATGGTTATTTTTCCCCCTTTTTCCTGTACCCTCCCGAGTATTCCGGTAAGCTGTACTTCATACCGGGTCGAGTTGATGACCTTACCCCGCTCCCGGTTTTCACCTACCAGAATACAGCCGGCAGTATCCTCCGGCGTATTCCCCCGATGAATCAGGATTCCTTCAAATCCGGGCACATTCAGCAAACGAGGTAGTTTACGGCAGAATTTAGGGGATATATTCACAATCACCTCATATCTCCCTGCCGGGATGGCCGTCCGTCCCGGAATCTTCTTTTCATTCGTCAGATTCCGGACCCGGTCTTCCAGGGTGTCACAAAAATATTTTCCGTCTATGTACAGTTTTCCGATTGTGTAATCCGGTTTCAGATATAACCGTTCGAGTCTCAGTTTCATTTCTTTTCTCCTTTCTCTTTTAAAAAATTTGTCAGGCCGGATATCTTCTTCACCCATTCCGTACTAATCATGAAATGGATGTATTCCAGGAATATCACCCTGGGAAAGATCTTGATCAGATTCTCTGTAATCGATACTGCTTCAATCCAAAGGGCAACATATACTTCCAGTTTCATAATGTTAATGAAGAGCGACAGTTTATTGAGACACAGCCCAGAGATAACCGTGAAAACAAATGTCCCGAAATAACAGAATGTCTTGACAAAACTCCATCGTAACCGATAGGATTCAATTTTATTACCGGTCAGAAAACTGGCCATGCACCCGGAAATAAAATCGGCTATGAACAGGATAAGAAACAGGATTACAACTCCGATTATATCACTCATATAGGCAGTCACTGCACCTGCAGAAAATAATAACCATTTATGTATATACTGTTCCATATTTTTTGATATTTGTGATAATACTTTTTTATTTCCAGGCATTTATTTATTATATTTCCTTGTATTCTATAGAAATTACTGTAAACTTGTAGAAGATTGGCTTGGGTTGTTATGCTTGGGAAATTTAGCATTGAGGTCGCGTGGGCGACCTCTTTTTATTTGTTTTTAATGGCAGAGATAATAGCATTTTTAATAAAGACATGCCAGGTTGAATCCATGATTGAGGCTTTGAATAATTCAGTCTCATTTTCATTCATATCCACCGGTTCCCCGTCGAATATCTTTTTTGCAATTTCATGCATTTCGATTGTGTTTGTGCACACATACACAGCATTTCCGATAAGTTGATGAATGCCTTTATTTTGGTTCTCTTCCAGCAATTGAATATAATTATTACCTAACATATCAACTGCAACTACGTCTTTTGGGTCAAAACTATATTTCATCTTTGGTCATTATAATGAGGTGATTGTTGAGGTGATTTTTTCATGAAATTCGGATATCAGCGGCATCACCAGGGTCAGGAATCCCGTATCAATAAAAGCTCCGTTAATATCCTCGAAATCCTGCTCTTTTGTATTATAATGAATTGTTACGTTCATGTACCTTTGATTTACATTCTTTTGTACATACCCTTGTAGTGTTGCCGAAATAATTTCGGGTTCTGTTCCTTTTGCAAATTCTGCTCCCAAAGAAACATTGATACCTTGTACCGTTTCTTCAGCTCTGGCTGTAATAAAATAATTGATTTCCATGTTTTATTATAATTTATCTGTAATATAACCGTCCGGTTGATCTGTCTATGCATAAGTAATAATTTGAAGAGGGGGCTACTGTTACATCATAAAAATATACAGGGCCATGAAAGTCGGTTCTACCTCCCGGTTTTCCAATTTGATTAATGTTACCGTATAGTGTGATTAGTGATCCATTCAAACTTACATTTCCATTTGTATATAAAGCATTGCTTTTATCGCATATCCTTACTGTATTGGAATTCCTTTTGAAATATGCACATAGATTTAAATTTGATCCGGAATCCGTCAAATTGTTTTCAATGTATAACTGGGGAATAACAATGGATGATTCGATATTTTTGGATATTAATCCCAATGATGCAATCACATTACTTTTACTATAATAGATACTATCAACGGACAATTTTAATCCTCCGTTTGTTAAAGAATCCGATCCGATTGTAAATCCCCCGATAACTCCAGAACCGGACGTTATCTTTCCCTTTATATCAGCATTAACGGCAATAATTTTACCTTCTGTTGTAATCTGAACATTCCCGTTTGCGGTAACAAGGCCTTCTAATTTTATCTTACTAGCCTTGACGGCAAAGGTTGTAGCATCCTGATTAATATAGGAAATCAGCTCATTTCCATTTTCCAGCTTCTTACTTGCGTAAAGGGTATTTCCCTGCGAAGTAGTAATAAATCCGGCCTTTTCTACAGTTTGTAATCTGGTATTAAGACTGCTTACTGTGCCGGATATTGAGTTATAGGAAGTTTGCAGGTTTCCTATAGATTGGTTCAGGACCTGATTATTCTTATCATAATCTGTCTTTGCCACCTTCTGTTCGATCAGGCCTTTGACTACTTTTATTTCTGAAGAGACTTCAGTCTTGGTGGCATTTGTTATAGCAGGTGTTGTTACAGAAGTTTTTACACTGATCGTTTGATTACTTGCTGTATAATCAGAGGTCACCAGAAATGGGGTGCCGGTATTGGTGGCGACAAAGTAGTATTTACCACCCCCTCGTACATAAATATACTCACGCGAACTGTTGGTCATCTGCCCGACATCACCCGCAGGAATGACATTAGCAAAAGAATAAGCAAAATCATCTATAATTCTATTGATTGGGGTTGTCCCCCAACCACCTCCATTTACAGACCAGACACAACGCACAGAGAAACCACTGGCATGAGTGGACCAGCCTGGCTTGACTCCTGAATTTAATGCAACCTCAAGCCTTATTGTTGACCGACGTCCGGGTTCACAGTAGAACACTACCGGATAATACTTCGTCTGATCCAAAGCGGATGCATCGATCCATCCTTTCCAGAGAGGTTCGGTTCTGTCGTCTGTGTAAGATTTTGCGGCATTCCTGGCCGCATCGGCCTTGGTTGTTGCATCGGCGGCAGCAGAAGTGATTGCATCCTGTTTTGCTTTATCAGCTTTGTTGGTGGCATCAGCAGCTGCAGAAGTTATCGCTTGTTGTTTTGCATTGTTGGCCTTTATTGTGGCATCAGAAGCAGCTGTATCAATAGCTTCTTTTTTAGATTTATCAACTTTTTCAGATACCTCTTTGACACTAGCTTTAATTTGACCATTTTCTGCAGTAAGTTCTGTGAGAGATTTGGTTACTTGCATTACTGCATTCTGAGCTGCATTGGCGGCACTATTTGCAGCGTCTATCCCGGCCTGTTGTTCAGAAAAAGAAGGAGCCCATACCAGAGCAGGCAGAAAACCTTCCACTAGCATTACTTCTGTAAAACGAACCGAATTCCCAGCGGTATACCCTGATTCCCCGGCGTAACAAAGTAAATACCCTTCCTGAGTTTCAAAATCATTTTTGGTAATCAAAATACCACCATTTTTATCATAAAGATGATGATAACTAGTCGTTAACCAAGACCTGACAGATTTATCATAAAAAATAAAATCACACTTGTGAATATTACCAGACAAGATTTCTATATTTTTGGCATTCACATAATAAACCGTATTCGGTTTTATTATGGGCATATACAGTTTTTTATAGCCAGCATTGCTAGCTCCAGCCTCTACTGTAAACGGTCCTTTTGTACCATCTGCGAGGTTTACATTATTTGCCCCTGTCTGATCTTCCTCTGCTACCGGAAAACCCTGCAATGGCTTGTTACCTTCGATTAGAGAGATATTGTAGATTAATGCATTAATATCATATCCATAGGACGATGATATTTTTTCCACTGTTTTACCAGCTCCAGTAACAACATCAATTCTTGTTTTCTTTGTTATATCATTAAAAAGAGTGATATATTCTCGCGTTCCATCATTGTACCATATATATATAACTAAACCATTTTTTTTTGTCTCTTCAGTTGTTTTGGTTTTCCATTCAAGTGATAAAACATATTGTGTGTTTTCTTTAAAAGAAAGGTCAAAAATTGGATTTTGGATTGTATTATCTACGGCAATATTTTCATATAATAAACGAGATGTAATATCAAGGTAAATACCTTCTGCATCCTGTCCCCATACAGCTATATCCTTATTCTTCTCATTCCACTTTAGCATCATTTTCTTGGATATGAGGTTTTGGGAACCGATCTGAAGGTTATCTATTGCTTCTTTACCACCTATTATCCCTTGTTCTTTTGCAGATTCAGATATATTTTTAATAGACTCTTCTGCATCTTCTCCTGTCTCGAATGTAAATTTACCTGTAAACCGATTCTGGTCAGGGGAAATGATAATTTTTGCTTTGCCCTCCAGAGAGAAAGAATTTATCCCTTTATACTGAATAAAGGATGGTGATCCTTCACCATATACAGAAATTATTATCGCATTTTGTCTGGCGGAAACGGTTTTATTTCCGATCGTAACCATGGAATCGCCGATTGCAGGGATATCACTATCTGTATCACAATCTGATTTAGAGAGGTCAATGTAATCATCTCCGGTTGCTATACATCTCCGCCAATAATACCGGTTACTGATATTTTCGTAAGTTCCTGATTTTATATTCGATTCCCGGCATTGCACAAAATCATCGGTGCGGAACAGATTTTCCACAGCTTTTTCTCCGTCATCGGCAGTAAAATAACAACGGTAAAAGCCTTCTTTATCTTCAACCATGGTACAGGTTGCACCTGCCGGAGAGAAAATATAATTTCCTCCGGCATAAGTCAGTTTTCTGATCTCGAGTGCTGCAAATACTGCTTTATAACGTGCGAATATCTTATCTATTTCCAGATAGGATTTGCCGCTACTATCGCGCCTTATAAGGTTCATCCCTTCCCCTAAAGGGCCTGAAACAAAATTATCGGATATTATTTCATCAGTTGTTATTTTCTTGAATTGTACGCTGTCTGTTTTCCTGACGGGTTGATCCAAAAGTTCAGACATTTGTTTGTTATTCCATTTTTCGGAATTACCTGCTTTATCGGCATAGCCGGAACTGATTTTTTTATCCAGGAATTTCAGGTAAAGTTCATCGCGTACTAATTCTTCTTTCTTCCAATAATCAGTTAGGTCGATATTATCCAGAGTGGCATCGATGGAAGCACTGATTGCTGCCTGAATAATTGCTGCTATGGAAATCCGCCGCCATTGGTTTTCAAAAGAGAATTGTGCTGGTAATACCAGATCGTCAGCAATGGCGGCGATCGGAAACTCAGATAATCGCGGAGCTAAAAAAAAAAGTTCGTTGTCGGCCGGAAATTCGAGTAATTCGGGGAGCATCTCTTGATTCCGGATGACAAAATCATATTTACTCTGTAAAGAATAGCGAAACTCGAATGTATAACTATTTAGTTCTGTTAGCTTGAAAGTGTTTTCTGACTCTTCAATATAGATCTTCCGGAAAGAATCAGTGACATGGTACCTTTGACAGGATAGAAAGAAACCCCGAAGCCAACGAATATATTCGAAAGTGGGAATATAGCCTGTATTCTGTTCGTAGATTACAGAAAAATCTATGTCTGAATCCGACGATTCGTCGTTTATCGTAGTGATATTACCGTTAGTTTCCAATTTCTCTGAGAAAAGTCCGGTGAAACAAACGGAATCCAATCCTCCGAGCGTATTTTCAAAGACATAAATTTGTGAATTATCTTTTGGGTGGGTTGATATATACCGTTGGATGTAGGTCAGACGGTTTCCTGCTGTGTTTTCGATCCACGCATCATAATAGCCGACCTGTTTTTCAAATTTACCATTGATTTTAAGGAAGCTCAAATCAATGGTATATAATTTTCCGGTTTCCAAATCGGCTATATATTTTTCTTCATTAGTGCCGTCGGCAAAATAAGCCTGGAGTTTTAACCGGCACTGTTCCTGTGTGTAATAATTTAAAAATTCAGCTTGCCAAGTGAGAGTTTGTTTTTGCTGGGGCTGAAGGGTTAGAAATTGCGATTTCAGGAAAACAGTAGCAACTTCGGCGGCATCACCTATACCTCCTTTGATTACTCTGAAAGATACAGTTGTGTCTCCGATATGTGCATTAAAATCCAGTACTCCCCTTGTTTGTACAAAAACATCGGTATCCGGCAGGCAGATAGTAAATTGTTGTTCAATAACTTTTTTACAAGGTATTATGATTTTGTTGTTGTAAGCGGTATAAGTTTCAGCGATCAGGATTGTACTACCTAAATAAAGGGAGAAAGAAATCTCTGATTCTCCTGTTATAATAAAATCTTTCAGATTACCACAGAAACTTAGGGAGTCTGGTTGTTGTACAATAGTCATGGCTTTATTTTTACTTAAAAATAATGACTGGTTTTACGGATATAAAGGACAATCAGGCCGGATAACACCTGATCAGGTATTCGGTGATATAATCCTGGTTTAATTTGATTTCCTGTTCATAGCATCTGAACTTTTTGTTATTTATCAGTAAGATCTTTGAGAAAAGTTGTTGAGGATTACTCAGGTATATCAGTTTGTTTTCCAGCTGAAACTCCATTTCCGAACAGATCTGCAACATTATTTCTACCCATTTCCGGAGATATTTGTCGTATAGATTTCCGTCGCCCCAATACAGGAGCGACATATTGTTTTTTCCGGAAGATATCGGTTCGGGAGTAGCAATGGGGTAGGGATAGTAAATGTTGCCGGTTGTTGCTGAATCGGGATTATATTTAATATAACCACGATAGATCGCGAAGCGAAGTTCTTCCCTTATATTTTTTAAATATGCCTGATCATTTTCGTAATCGGCGGCAACAGCCATGTGATGTATATAACCTAAAGTGATATTGGTACTGCTCCAGCCTACCGGAGCGGAAATGCATTCTATTTTTTCGGCATTTTCTTCATCACCTGTTATACGGTTCAGATCATCGTTTTCATAGTACTTTTCAAGATATTTGTCAGGAATTTCTTTGTCAGTAAATACAAATCCCTGGTGTTGATCTTCTTTGTCCAGGATATGTTTTTGCCAGCTATCGGTAACTGTAACTTCGTGATAAGCGTCTGAATAATCCAGGGAAAGTATGGAAATAGTTTTAGAACTTTCTTCCACAAAAAAGCGACATCCGAATTTGTTTTCAATTTCGAGTATCAAATCGGATGTTTTGATATCCGGTACCCGGTCGGCATAATTGAAACCAGGCCAAAGATTGAGCGGATCCATCGCATTGTTGCGGCAAACGACAATGATATCCTTGAATTGGCTGTCCCGGATAAGATCGTTTCGTTCGACCGTGTACCCTAAGGCAGTGGCAATTTTTTCAATCAGGCTATTAAGCCGGATGAAGGGAGCGAACAGACATTTACTGTTTTCACTGGCCTGGGTTTTAAATGCAGAGTTTGTATCGGTTGCCGGTGTCAGATAATTGTAAAAAGGCATCCATAGGTTAAGATATATGTTATTGACATACGGATCGTATAGCGGGCATACGATGTAATCTTTTCCGCCATGCAAACTCTCTGTAAAAGCTGTCATCATTGCCGGCAGACCGGTAAAATTTTCCCCTCCCAGATCAAGGTTGGTAAGCCTTACATTACATTTTTCCCAGAAAGAACTCTGGCTTTCGCTCAGGAACACTTCTATTTCGTCTTGTGTAAAGTCTGTCATGATGCATTTACCACGCAGGAGACAATAAGGACCGAAAAAAATGGCAGCCGCATATTCTGTGGGCTGTATTTTCTCTGATATCCGTTCAGGATATCCGAATATATGCCGGTTGGCATTCAGGTTCAGAGTAATGGGATAGGTTGCGTCGTTATCCCGGTCTTCGAAAAAATAGTTGTGTAATTTGAGACAGACTTCCGTGTTTGCAGGCAAAGCAGCTTCCTTTTCATCGATAATGATTTTCAGGCTCATGATCTTGTTGATATCTGACGTTCGTATTTTGTTGCTTTTTTCATTTTCTCATCAATTCCCCCCTTGCCATACCAGGGGATTTCTATTTTCTTTTCTTGGAGGGCTTTCATCATTTCCAGATTGGCCTGCAGGAGGCTTTTAAGTTCAGGGTCAATCGTTTCTTTCAGTATTGCGGTACGTTCGGATCCTGTATTTCCATTTAATGTGCCTCCTTCGGCTTTTCCGAGAAGCAGAGGTATATAGCGGGTGAGATCAAGTTGGCCGACCGTACCGTTTTGTTGTGCGGCATCGATGACATCCAGTATAGGTTTGATTGTCGGGTTATTGACAGCATGGTTGTTTACAATGAATTCTTTGCCGGATTCTCCGGTGATAACGGTTGGCCGGTCGACGTATCCGCGCCGGAATGGATCGTCTTTCGCTTTGAAATGTTGTCCGTCCTGACTGCGTACGACGTCGATAAACCCGCCGGACTCGGCACCGGGCAGAGGGGTGGCTGCAATAGTGGCAAGCTGTACAGCTCCAAGAGCGGAAACCATAGCTGTCAGAACGGTGGCTGTTGCTCCGAAATCGAATTTGGGTACCTGGGCCCAGATCGACATAATGGCCAGGGCTGTATTTTTGATGACATCTGCGATGGCCATGGCTTTCTGGCGTTTGGCCTGTTTGTTTTCTATCTCGGTCTTTTTGGCATCCAGTTCGGCATCCAACTGGGAAACGCGGGCATTATATTGTTCCTGGCTGATCTGACCGGCATCCAGCTGTTTATCCAAAGCTGTTTTTTTTGCCTTGGTATTTTTTTCGTATTGCTTTAGTTGTTGGTTTTCCTTGGCTGTTATGAAGTTGTTTACATTTTCCCAGACGTTTTTCAGGATGTTGGCCGCCTGCTGCATTTCTTCGATACCGATTTTGCCCTGTTCGAGATTTGCGAAAAAAGTGTCCCACTTCTCCTGTGTCATACCGAGTACATCAACCTGTGCCTCTTTCTTTTCCGGAGTTTTTGCGGCAGCCGGAGCGGCGTCCGGTGTCTGGACTTCTTCGAGATGTAATTTTGAAAGTGCTTCCCGCGCTTTCAGGATTTCTGCTTCTAATTTTTCCTTTTCTTCGGGAGTGAATATTTTTCCGGAAAGATCAATCCCTTCGAAAGAGGAATCCCGGAGGATGCTTTGCATGGCGGAGATCAGGTCCTGGGTGTACCGGACAGTCAGTTCGCGTTCTGCCTGCTGGTGTTCTTTTTGCAGAGCTTCACGTTTTTCAGCGTCCAGGGTTTCGTCGGCCAGGATTTCATTGTGCCGGATACGGAGTTCGGTCAGTTCGCGTTCGTAACCGGCTTTTTTTGCCTGCAATTTTTTTTCTATGGACAACGTGAGCTGTTGCTGCAGCTGTTTTTCGCTGTTTGATGTGATTTGTAAAATTTTAGCCTGGTGTTCTTTTTCCAGGGCATTCAGGATCTCTGCGTCTTCACTGTTTTGCTCGGCCTGTTTTTTCCCGAACAGTCCGGCTTTTTTCAGGCGTTCTTCATAGAGTGCATCTTCCTGTTCCAGTGCTGATTTGGCATTGAAAAGGATCTCGGCGCGATATTTCTGCTGATTCTCCAATTCTTTTTCACGCAGTTCCTTTGCGGCTTCTAAAGCAGTCTTTTGTTCGTCAGTTAAGGGAGTAACACCCGTCGTACCGGTTTTGGGATCATGATTTTCTCCTTTTACTGATTTTTTCTCATTTTTACCAAATAACTCTTCAATCTCTTTTTGGGCAGCTTTATACGCCTGGGTAGCTTCTTTATATTTCATTACTTCTTTTTCTATACCGGCATTCATCATAATGGAAGAAGCCCTTTTAGACATTTTGTCTTCCTGGTTCAGCTGGGATTTCAGATATTGAAAATATTCGGCTGCTTTTTTCTGATCGCCATCCCATGTATCGTAAATTTTCTCCCGGATTTTTTTCAATTGTTCGGTCTGGGTATCTACCAATGTTTGGGCAGCATCATCGTAAGCCTTATTTTTTGCTTTAGCCTTCATGGTTTCCTTTATTGCATCAGAAAGCGATTTGTAAGCCGTTTCTACGTCGGATAATTTTGTGATTTCAATTCCTAAATCAGAAAGGTATTGACCGTATTTGTCCGTGATGGCTTGGCGGGCGTCATGCCAGTCCTTTGTTCCTTCCTTGGCTCCCTTCAGTGTTCCGAAAAGCCGGTCCAAAGTGATTTGCTCCAACGCTGCTGACTTCTCAAATTCCTTATTTGTATCTCTCACCTGTTTGATAGCTTTATCAACTGCAGACATATGGGTCACTATTTTATAGATTCCGTATCCGACAGCCGTTACTGCTGTCAATATCAATCCCAATGGATTAGCCAGCAAAGCCTTGAAAAAAGCCTTTGTCGCAATGGTTGCCGATTTAATACCATTAGCAAGTAAAAGCTTGGCTGCCGTAAGGGTCTTCACCGACCCTGCTTCTGCCAGATTCAACGAAATAGCCTTACTTATTAGTTTGCCGGAAAGAGAGTGCAGGGAAAGTTTGTATTTCATCACAACGGTTTGGGCAGTAATGGCTGCCGTCACCCAAGCGATAGCTGTGCCGTATTTGGTGAAAAAACCGATAGCAGATATCAACACTTTCACAAGGGATGCCGTTCCGGAAGTGAAAGCGCCAACCAGTGGAGTCAACTTTTCTCCCAACTCGATACGCAGCTGTTCCAGGCGGTTCTGCTGCTGCTTAAGACGGGCATCATTTGTGTCGGTGTTTGTTGCCGCTTGTTCGATGGCTGTATTTGTTCCGGTAACCGCTTCCTGATATCGGTTAACTTCCTCCCGGCTATTTACCAGCACTTCCACCATCTTGGCATGTTCCTTGCCGAAAATATTAGCAGCCAATTCGCCTTTGGCAAACCGTCCGGCCAGTTCGTCCAACGCTGCATTCACGTCAAATACACCATCCCGGTAACCGATTTGTTTTGCTTTCATTTCCATCAGGACCTTATCTATGGAATTACCGGCAACCGCTGCTTCGCTGAATTTGGGGGCCGCTGTCTCGATCAGGGCAACCAGTTGCTCAAATTCCAGTCCCATCAGGTTTGCTGTTGTACCGGATTTTTCAATGGCCTGTGAAAGGTATTTGATGTCACCGGCTCCGGCTTGTGATCCTGCTGCAAGCACATTGATATAGCGCCGGGCTTGATCAGACGAAGCATTGAACTGGTTCAGTGAATTAGTGATCGCTTCGGCTGCCGGTTGCAGTTCCATTTCCGCTGCTTCCGACAGTATAATTGCTTCCTGTGTTATCTGGTTGAGAGCTTCCTTATTTCTGAGTAATTCCGGACGCTGGGAACCGATCATTTTATAGGCATCTACAATTTCGGTTGCACTTTGCCGGATAATGATACCACCTTCGAGCGTAGAAGTAGACAATTCCTTTGCCTGATCAGAAAGGTAATCCAGCTCACTACCGGTTAATCCGGTAAGAGAAGAAAGTCCTTTTACACTTTTTTCAAAAGCGTTAAAAGAATAGAGGCTTTCGCGCAAAAAGCCTGTGACGTAATTATAGGCTTTTCCTACGATTCCGATGGATACAACCCAGTCGGCCACCGATAACCGTTGTTTGCGGATAGCACCGTCCGTTGCTCCCATTTCCTGCCGGAGTTTCTTTTGTTCGGCGATAAGAGTACGTTTTACTTCTGTCAGTTTATTCCATTCCTCTGAGTTTCGCTTTATATTGTTACTATTCAGCCGGGCATCTACCGAAGCAATGGATTTCCGGAGGTCTGACATGGTAGCGCCGGAAAGATTATCCAGGACAGCCTTTACATTTACTGTTTCTTTCCGGAGCTGTTTCATCCGGGTATCCAGCTTACTCAGTTCCCATTCCGTTTCGGCTACTTTTCCGGCATCGTTGGCCTGATAGGCTTTGGCCAGTTCGATACGGAGGGCTGCTGCATTTTTAGTGAGGTCTTTCAGCTGATCGGAAGCCTGCCGGCCATCCAGAAGGACTTCTATTCGGGTTTGTTCGGTTCCTGCCATCGTTTCTTTTTTCCGGCAAGTTACGCAGCCCAGGCAGGAGGGGAAAGGACGAAAAAAGAGCCTGCCCAAACGGACAGACTCCCAACGCTTCCCAACGTTTTTTTTTAATTTAATCCTTCAACTTTCAGCGATGATTTGCCCGTATCCATTCCATCCAATACGTAATTGAAATACTCTTCGCGTGCCCGGCGGCATTTAGCCATGATTTCACTGTATTCCCGCCCAACACATATCATTTCTTTCATCGCTTTATCATAGTATTCATTTTTCTGCTCATATAACCGGGCAATCTGATCACATTTTTTCGACCAGAATTCATAATTACGTTTTAACCTTTCTCTTGGTGAGAGGTTCTGATTTTTCCAGACAGTCATTTTAGTGCTCATCTTCAACCTCCTTTCCTGTAACGAATTTTGATGTCCGGTCAGCATGTATCTCTTCCAGAATGATATATGCCGACATGATATTTTCCATTGCATCCCGCAGGTTAATCTCGAACTCGGAGATTTCATCATTGAAACGATCTGTTGAAGGCTTTAATTGCTTATCAGTAAATGAATAAGCTTGCAACATAACCCGGTTTTTCAGTTCACAGATTTCAGTAATAATTCTGGGGATTAGCTTCTGAAATTCAGTGGTTGACCCCGGTAAACGAACTTCGGTAATTTGCTCCTCAAGCGTGGGAGCGGTAAGTTTCTTTTCCATAATTCGACATATTGAACATTAAACATTGTAGGATGATACACAAAAACGGTGTACCTGTCCCGTTGTTCAAGCTGTCGAAGGCCGTTAATATCATTATAATATTAACACGGGGGTATACACCGCTATATTCTCAAATGTGTTGAGTGATAGATATAAAAAATCCACCTACGTGAATTGTGGTGGTCTATCTCCACCTTCGACATAACTTGAACACTGCAATGATACGGAAAGTTTTTGAGATGGCAAAGAAAAACCCCGGATTTCTCCGGGGCGTCGAATAGAAACTTAGTTCATTTATAATGAAAATGAAAAATCTATACATACCCAGATTAAAGGCAAAGTAATAACAAGTGCCCAGCGCCAGTTCCAAATGAACAGTGTAATCAGAAGTACAATCGGAATTACCCACCATCCAAGCCAGGCAATAGCTATACCCAGAAGGAGAAATATCCCGCAGAGTATTCCACCGATAACCCAGTCATTCTGATTCTTCGATAATTCCCGAAAAGCTGATTTCATGCCATGCTGATTTATATTGCAATATTTGACAATTCCAGACCAACTTTCCGGATTTCATCGAGAATCAGTTTTTCCCTTTCCGGAGAAGGTTTTTTGGTCCCGTTGATATACTGTGCCAATAAACTTTGTTTCATTCCTAACCGACGGGCAATGGCCGAAGCATTCAGTTCCGGATGAGTTAGAAACAGACGACTGATTCCTTGAGGTTCGGGCTGATCATAGGTAAAGCTCTCAAAAGATATGTCTTCATCGATATCTTCCCACCGGATTCCCAGACGATTAATCCGGTAATTGTTGCGCTCTTCTTCTGTTGCATTCTTTAAGCGCGGATACCACAGGAAAGACTGCCAAAGGATTTTCCCATCCCCGGTCTGGATGAAAATCTTTTCGTCCTCAAACCATAGTTTTTTAATTGTCATATCCATCGTCGTATTTATTTAGAACCGAATACTTTCATCCAGCTTTCCCGGAAATTCTCCAGATTTTCTTCCAGGATACTTTCAGCCAGTTTCAGATCCTTGGGTTTTAAACCGTTGTTTTCAATTAACCGAATTTCATTTTCAATTTCAAACTTTGCTATACCGTCGCTGCTTTCAACATGTATATGCATCGGTTCGTGGTCGCGTGTATAAAAATAGAATCTCAGTCCAAATAAAATCAATAGTGTTGGCATAATTTTATTCTTTTAAGTACATACAAATGTAGGTTATAATTTTATAACCTACAAATTTTATCAGGAAAAAATTCAGGAATTTACAGCGGTTTCCACGTTTTATAATTATTCGTCCATCTGCCGGGAAGGGCTCGGCGGCGGGCATAGTTGCGGGCATTGCGCCTGGATTGCCGGACGGCGTACATAAAGCCCTTCATGGTTTTCGCTCCGCCCATGATTTGGGAAAGTTCGTCCATAACGACTTCCGCAGAAGCGCTGGCATACTTTTCTTTCATGATCTCCCTGAGCCGCTGGAATTGTGCCCACCAGTACCGGGAAAGCCATTCCTTAGGCTTACGCCTGGATTCCCTATGCCGTCCGTCATTTCCCCGTCGGAATTCCCGGCCAACGCCCATGTCGACAAAACGGCCGTACAGATTGAAAGACATTGCCAGGTTGTAAATGTCATTTCCTTTATCGGAAACCTGCAAACGGCCTTTTTGCAGGCTGCTGCGCAGATGTTCCGCTTCGGCACCGAAACCTAACACATCCATCCGCTGCAACAGCACTTTCATCGTGATTTCGCTCCAGGCGGTAACCGATCCGGTAAAATTACTGCCAGTCTGATTCATTGTATTCCAAGTTCAGAGGGATATCCACAGTAAATGTAAAGAAAAGCCCGGCGGTACCTCCGGCAAACTCACCCGGGATCTCGTCGAAAGGGATGCTGTCATCGGCCAGGTAGGCAAGTGCTTCAAGGTGTTCCCGGTCGCGGATCAGCCGGGAAATAATTTTCCGGTAAATGCTCCGCATTTCATTCAATATCCGTTCCCGACCTGTCATATCGGGCCATTTTGATAATTTACCCAGTAAGAATATAACTACCGGCCGGCGTTCAAACCAGCCTCCGCCATCTCCCTGGAAAATCATACCTTCCTGACTGTCATCGAGGGCAAAGAAGCGGTCGCAGCGCTTACTGTTCTGGAGCACTTCTTCCATTGCTTTCGGGTCGGATACCCGGCAGAATTCATATCCGGATGTAGCTTTCAGACTTTGCTGTATTCTCCGGACATATTCGGTAATATTAAACTCTTCCATGTTGTTCCAGGCGTTCGTTCATTTCTTTGATCCGGCGGGCTTTTTCGTCCATATCGTAGAGTACCCGCCACATTTCCAGCCGGGCAACCTCTTTTTCTTTGGTAATATCGTGTTCTGTCACGAGGTTGTACATGGCATGAATATTTTCCCGTAAAGAAATCGGTTCTGCATCATCCGAAGCTTCCCGAAACAGTCTCGGACATTCTCTGGAGACAACGTTCATTACCGTCCCGAACCAAAGAAAAACGGTATAGCAGACATGTAAAGGTAAACAGGCGAACTCTTCCTGCCGGATGTTATCCGGATCCCATGGACCGGCCGGGTACATCACGGCACATAATTTATCCAGGAAATGCCGGTCTTGTTCCGGATCCTTGAATTGGTTGTAGTAAACCATTGCCGATATGAATTGCCCGAAACAGGCGTCATACATCAGGGTATTCAAAGCCTTCCGGCCAGCAAGCACTGGCAGCGGACTGAAGTTTTCCCGGTATTCCAATAAAAATTCACATTTCCGGCAAAAATCCAGGATTTCACCCATTGACATGGGAAAGGCTTTTTCTCCCTTCTTCCGGAACCGATAAACCGGATTCTCCCGGTCACCGTAACGGCCCGGTAAAATACGTAAACCTGACAGGTATATAAATGCCTTCGTTAGAAAAGCATTCCGGGTAAGCCCCTGTAAATACAGAGAAGAAACGAACAGTAACTGACGTTCGGACAATTCTTCCCAGGAATGCGGCAGAATTAAATTTACAGTTCTCATATTCCTCCCATGATATAAATCGGTGAATCGGCTGAATTTTCGTAATTGTTTTGGTGACGTGTCCGGTATTCCTTGCTATTGGCATAGGTCGGATAGGCTTCCGGCCTGGCATCCATCAGGCTTACCGCTTCATCCCGAAAAGCATCGGCATCTTTAAGATTACCGGTTACGTAATTGGCCAGAGCAAACTTCAGCATGTTCAGCACACCGGCATTTTCTTCGGTGACGTCATTGTCCCGCTGTTGTTCGAGCAGCTCATCGATATATGCCCGGCTTACCCAACGGCCCAGTACACTATACATCTGAAGTGTCAGCATCGGTTTCAGCTTCAGAAATTCTTCCCGGCTTCCGGACCATTTACATAGCCGTTTCAGTTCTCTGGCCGTCATCACCAAGCAATCCGACAGCACCGAATACGCTTTCGAACCTTTCCAGGAGTCATGAAAGGCCGGAGTATCTTCCAGGTAATCTAATAAAACTTCTGTTTCATCATCCCGTTGCAGAGCTGTTTCCTGAATCAGGCGATTCACCCGCTCCCGGGAAGCCGGTGCCAGGTTCTGGTTGGAGACGACCCCAAAGCCGTTGGCATTCTGTACTAGGTCGAGGAAAGGAATAGCCCGATGATAAGCATCCAGGCTGATTACTTTACAGCATAGATCCGATAGTTCCTGATATTGTTCCCGCTCTGCATCAGCTTCCAGTTCTTCGTACAATACGCGTCCCAGGATTTCATTTTTCAGCCAGCGTTCGGCACTATCCCGAAAGGTCTCCATATCCCTCCAATCGGAAGCCGCCGCAGTCGGGATGTATCTGATAAATTGTTCTTTATTCTGCAGTATCATCTTTATCCTTCTTATTTTGTGAAATTTCCTTTGCATCGGTTCCCTGATCCAATGTTGTCAGCATAATATCGGGAATATCAAACTGAATGTCCCAGCCGTTTACATCCGCTACCAATACCAACGGTTCCAGCAGAAGATCTCGGACTGGCTTTTCGATAGCCTGTTTCATAGTAAATAACTCCCGCTTATCTGAACCCGACTGGGAACCTTTATTTTTACCAGGTGTTGCCCCGTTCAGGTGCGGATGTACGCCCTGGGCATAACACAAGAAATTAGCGGCTTCTTCGGCATCTTCAATCCAGTCTCCCCCTTCCTTCTTTGTATCAATGATGTTGATGCGGACCAATCGGTGTTCCACCTTATTCGGGTCAATGTAATAACCCGAAAACCACACTTTATCCCCGCTTTCAAGACCGGAAAGAAATTCCTTGATATTTTGGATCTCTTTATTCCGACGTTCCTTTTGCTTCTCCGGATCGGTTATTTGTTCACTTTGGAAGAGATACGTCCAGAATTCTTTATCAATTTCTACCTGGTAGCGGATCTTCATTCCGGACTTCATATGTGCCTTTTTGACTTTCGGTACCATGACGCTCAGGTCATACCAGCCGGAACGAAGGGTTGACATCCAGTAGGCAAACGGATAATACTTATTGCCCGGCGTTGGGATACGCACCAAAAAGGCAAATTTTCGGACATTTGTTCTTAACATGCGTCCATCGGCTCCGGGGAGTCGCCCCAAACGCATCATCATGTCACCCCAGGGATCACGCATATCCAACAATTCGATGACCTCCGGATGTTCCGCACTTTCCTGATCTTCCCAGTTGGCATACAACACATGTTCTATCCGGCCGGTTGCCGGGTTACAGGTTTCCAGACGGATATACATGGCTTCCTTATGCACAAGCTGTACTACCTTGTTGCCTTCCTTATCGAGAATCAGTACTAATACGGCAAAGTTCCAGAACTTAATATCGGTAATCGCTTCCCACATCAGGGGGATTAACCGGTTACGCTTAAAGAAGGTTGTGATTTCTTTTTCCTCTATGGGACTACCGTCTTTCCGGGTATAATTTACACCTCGCCCATAACAAGTCAGAACATTGAACAGCATGTTAGGGCTCATAACATCCGAATCGTATACTTTATCTCTGATTTGTTGCGGTAAATTATTGTCATATCCCCATTGTACATACCCACGGGAAGAACCTTTTACCGTTACCGGCTGAGTGGGTTCTTTATCAAACAGATCTGCTGACGAAACTTCGTTAATAATAGCTGCAACATCGGAGCTTACTTCCAATACAGATACATAGTCCATCATAGACACACCTCCTCTCCGTTCAGTTCAAAGATATTCCAGGCCCGGATCGTCCGGACTTCCCCGGACTGTGTATGCAGCAGGTTGAAGGTATTATTCTTATGATAGCTGGATGTACAGACCACCTGATCGGCTGTGATTATATTGCCTTCCTTGTCCCAGTATTTCAGGTTTACCTCCTGTTTGCTTTCCAGTATTTGCCTGGCTTTGTAGATAGATAACATAGTTCTTTTTTATTACGAAGATAGGGAAGGGAGAGCGGAAAGAAAGGACAGAGCGGTAATCGCTGATTACCTTTTCAATTACCAAGGTAATCGATTGATTGTCAATAGAAAATGCTGTCATATAACGTACCATTGATCCTATCGATTACCGGATTCATCGACAGGGCGGTGCGGGGTCGTGTGCGTGAAAACTGAAAAAAAGAGGGGTGTTTTCAGTGTTTGTTGACTGAAATTCAGAAAGTTCACTTTTGGAAAACTGAAAAAGGTGCGAATCGGATATATAAAAAGTCTGCCCAAATGGACAGACTCTCAATATTTCCAAGGGTTTTAGTTTTAATTTAATTTTTCAACTTTTAATGAGGACTTGCTCACTTCCATTCCATCCAATACGTAATTGAAATATTCTTCCCTTACTCAACGGCATTTAGCCATGATCTCGCTGTATTCCCACCCTACACATATCATTTCCTTCATGGCTTTATCATAGTATTTATTCTTCTGTCCAATAAATGAACAATACGATCACACTTTTTCGACCAGAATTCATAATCATACTTAAGTTTCTCTTTTTTAGAAAAGGTAGAATCAAGTCTGCTCATTATTCGAATTTTTATGCTTTTTTAGTATTTCTGATACTTTCTTATATATATCTTCTGGTTTTTTATAAAGTTGTGTATCATCCACAGTTATAAAAGTATAATCATTTTTCTTAGTTAAAAGACTTACTTTATTATCCAATGAATCTATTTTATCCAATAGATAAGAAAAATCATTATCTCCTTCTCTTTTAATAGCTTCTCTTAATTTAAATTCTCTATCAGCACGGTAAATAGGATTATCTTGAGTTTTATCTTTCAACGCCACTTCTATCATTTTCTTCAATTCATTTTTTAGTATTTCTACTCCGAACATATCATTATTATAAAAAATAGTTCGTTCTGAAGAAATATCAAATGGAAGTTTTGTACCATATTCAGCAATACATATTACTGGCGTTCCTTTCGCATGACGTACAGCTAATTCATACATAACATTAGGATTTAGCTCTGTTAAATTCGCTATTACCAACTCACAATTTAAGATATTTTGAATGACTTGCTGAGGAATAGAACCCGGAGAAGATATCCCGTGAGGAGTAATCATTTCTATTTCTAAAGACTTTAAAACAGGCCTCAGAACTGCCTCAATCACACCATCAGCACGCCTTCTGGTTTCTGATTTTTCTTCGCCAAGTGGAGTTACAATAAAACAGTATTTCTTTTTGTCTGTTCCTTGAGTATTATTTGTATTTTCTTTAATCATAGCTTTGTGTCATTTGAAAATAATGTTTTAAATGTAATACTTAATTTGTAAAATTTGTAGTAATTTTTGATAAAGAAATGATATAACATTACTTCATCATCGACACCAGTCCAAACATCGATCCGGATTGGTGGGGAAATTTGTTCATGCCTATGAAAAGAGTGTCCCAAGCATCGGTTCCGTCAGTACGATACTGGAGTAGGTCTTCTTCAGTTTCGGCGTATTTTTCACCGGACTTGTCTTTCTCGAAACCTTTGGTGCCAATCCGGACACCAGCTTGTTCCATAGCCAGAATCAAGGCTTCGTTATGGGCTTTGTTGATTTGGGGATAAAGGTAGTTTCCCTGGCCGATAAAGGATTCATTGATCATTTTGTGTTTTTCCCGGTGTGGCATAGGCTGGCCGATATAAACCGGATAGACCCGCCAGCCCTGTTTCTGAAATTCATCCTGGACGGTAGCGGCAAAATCATCTCCGTTGACCGCATAGTTATTGCCAATAGCTGTACTATCGAAATAGTAGACAACTTCCCGGGTCCGGTGGAAACGGTAATATTTACAGAAATCCTGAATTACTTCCCGGAGTTTACGTTCATATTTTACGAAAAAGGAGTTCAGGGTACGCATCTGCAGGGAAACATCCTGACCACATACTATCCAGTTGATATTGGCGTTGTAATCGAATGCGACGCAAATCGGCCGGTCAAAGTCCAAATCTCCATCCTGCAAGCAAGATTCATCCTGTAACTTATCGAAATCATACCCACAGTTATCCAGGTATGAATTATTGAAATCAGAATAGTAATGCTTTTCACTCAAATTGGAATAAAAACCTCCCAGTAGTTTAGTTACCCGTTTCGACATGACGGAGGTCAGGAAGACCATGGGCGGAAGATCCCGCTTCAGGTCACGGATGTATTTTTCTCCTAAAAGGGCCAGATTCTGGATAGACGACCATTCCCGGTAAAGGATAGCTACGGAACGTAGGCGAGCCATTTCGCTGACGATCTGTTGGTAATAGCGCTGCATGGAATCTGTCCAGCCTTCCGACTTGGCTTTTGTCTGCAGACGGAATTTTTCGACAACCAGGTACGCGATCGTTTCGATCAGCTCTTCATCCATCATGTTTTTATACACCAAGAACCATGATCCTTTTTTCGTGGTCGGCATATCGGAAATAATGAGTTTTGAACGGTACCACGGGCAATCGCGGAATTTGGGAGAATAACCACCCATGGCCGGGAAGGTTTCGTCTTTCAGTTTGTCAAAGTTCAGGAACTTGGCTTCATCGAAAAGGCCCCAATCCAAAGTCAGTGAATTGGAAGTTCCGGGTCGGTCCTGGGAGATCAGCCGGAGGATAGTCCCGTTCCAGAAGATAACGGAGTTATCATAGCTGGCCGGAGGAATAACCGGTTCCTTGAAATTGGCGGATAAAGGGGGCTTTCGGCCGATGTAGTAATGTACATCGCGCTGTATGTTCCATTGCCGGAGAGCGTTCAGCGTACCGGGGAGCGTACGGGTCAACAGTTGCTGATAGGAAGTCCCGACTACCCCTCCGGAGCTGCCCGGCATGTGTTTCATGTTCCGGAGAAGAAAAGGGGCTCCGAAACCGTGGGATTTTCCCAAACGACGGCCGCCGACAATAACGGTGGTATTGGCGGCGATATACATCGCTTCCATTTGAGGCGTATTGAAATATTGCTTCTTAATCTCTGGCGACAGATTCATAGGGTACGTCTTTTATTTCGATGACTTCGGAATATTTCTCTTCCAGTTTCCGGATCTTTTCTTCCAGTTCGGAACGGGATGTCCCGGTCAGGATTCCGGCTTCTACCGGATCGTTAGTCGGTTCGAAATCAGGTAGTTTAATCTGATCCCAGTCGAACGGATCTGCATCGATCTTATTCAGGCGGTTGATTTTTACCAGGGCTTCGGCTGCTGCGATTTTGGCTTTGGCCCTGAAAAAAGCGGATTTGACATCTTCTTCGGAATTGTCAAGGTCGCAAATTGCCTGTTTGACCATTTCGTTGGCAATATAACGATACCATTCCTTGGCGGCACGCTTGACGTTTCCCAGTAGTATCTGCACGTTTTTGATGTCCTGGTAAGCCTGGGTGACGGAAATGCCATAGGTGTTTACAAGAAATTCCCGCAGAGCCTTATTCGACATCCACGGGTTTTCCAGCCAGACGGTAAAAACGGACTGATACCGCCGGAGTTGTTCTTTTTGTTTTCCGGTCAGTTGTACGGAACTTTCTCCGAACATGTGATCGTGGAGCAGATCCAGTGTATTCGGTTTAGCCATCGAATTTCATTCCCAATTCTTCCAGTTCTTTCTGATTTTCCGGGTCAAACTTCTCCCCGGTAGCGAGTAATTCGTTGATCCGGCGTTGCATGGCTTCCAGTTTCTTTGCCCGTGACGCTCCGGACAAACCTGTTACAGTCTTTTTACCTTCACTGAGGTATTTCCGGTTGGCGTTGATCCGCTTTTCGTCTACTGTGACGGAGGAATTTTCCTGGTTTTGTTCTTTGGCCCAGGTATCGATCACATCCCAGTTGGTCCGGATCTCTTTCCGGTAATTTTCCAGCTGCCCGATGAGCGGGGCGCGCTGATCAGCGTCGGCCAGCAGTTTCAATTTTTCGTGGAGGGTCCGGGCCAGACGGTATTTTTCGGCTGTTT
>OGRG01000261.1_pt1 | contig 53538 bp, 51 predicted proteins | sample 1553501 | NCBI WGS metagenome assembly OGRG01 (sample SAMEA2580018, study PRJEB22360) | human gut metagenome | biome: human gut; feature: human-associated habitat; material: faeces | place: Denmark | collected 2008/2010 | reverse complement strand
TTCATCTGAGCCTTTTTCTTTTGCTCAGTTTTTTCATAGGTCATTTGACACTATCTTAATCAAAATTCCTAAATTGGATGTTTCCTGAAAAACACTTTATTCAGAACGATTTATTGTATCATTTGTAAACTCAACAATAATGTTCTTATTGGTGCTCAGTGTGATTCGGTGGTTGTTATTCATGGTAAAAGACTCCAATCTATAGGTTTTGTTACGTCTATTTTACCATATATTTTCTTCACCTGGTGGGTGAATAATGATATGAACAACAAAGTATCGCAAAAGCTTGAAATTATAGGATTTAAGGAGTCTGTGAAGAAATATACTACCATTTATTTCTTTATTTATTTTCTCTATTACATTTATGTTCTACCGGTCTTTTCGGTTGATGAAATATCCCCAAACAAAACGGAGGATCACCACTGGCTCTCTTAATCTCATTTCTTATCACCCTCTCCACAACCTTCAATACCTTTTTGTTAATTTTCTTCATTTCTCTTTACCTCCTGTTTTAATATTTTAGCTATCAGCAACAGAACCGCACATAATATAACAGCAACTGCCATATGGCAAACATACATCATATCGGCTCCGAGCAAAGTAAAAGTGTAAATAACACACACTTCAACTGCACACAAAATTCTTGCCGCCCTCTTTGATTCTGACAGTTCTACCGCATCCATATGTATGTTGGGATGATTAACAGTCCCTATAACTTCAACTATGCAAATTGCAACTAATAATAATCCAAAAACCAGCTGCGGATAGTCAACCAGAACCATACATAAACCTAAGACAAGCATATAAGTAACCACTGTACCCAAATAACATTGAAAAAAGGTATTCATATGATATCCGCCTGTTCTTTTTCTTAATGACAAAAAGAATAACAAAAAGAATGCTGTTGGAACTAATTTCTCAATCAGTACACTTATTAGCAAAATAGTTCCAATGGTTATAAATTTTTCCATTAACGAAACAAGCGTATAGACATAATATTCTTCCGCTTCCTTGTCAATCATTTTTTCCTCAGCCATTTGGTCAACCAACCCCATTGCCATCTTCTCAATCATATCAACGCCTCCTTCTACTGTAAGTATAACAATACACAATTTCTTAACAAGGTCTATTGCAGAAAGTGTACTTATTTTGCAGAAAACGACAAAAAAGTGATTTGTTCTCAGAAATCACTTTTCACTAGAGGAATCATAATGGAAAAATAAAACTCTCGTTCATCGTTTTGAATCACATAAGAGCCCCCGTACTTCCTTATTGTTTCAGCTATATTTTTTATTCCTATTCCATGTTCATCTGTATCCAGAATCTTTGTAGTCTGTATCTCTCCATTTTCATAAATAACAGCATTCTCATAAGTATTTTTCACCGATATAATCGCATTATTGTCCTCTATAACAATTTTCAATTTTATTATTTTATCCCCTCTGCACTTTTCACATGCTTCAATCGCATTGTTTAATAAATTGGACATAATAACCACAACATCCTCATCGCTAATATTCAAAGATGATAAATCATTAATTTTAAATACAAAAACAATACCTTTATCCCTTATTTCCTGATATTTAGTATTCAATACCGCATCCACAATCACATTATTTGTACAAATAAAATCCAATTCTTTACTAATTTGACCACTGATTTTATTTACAAAGCTTTCCAATGAATCATATTTCTTCTTTTTTATCAAAGAATCAATGCACATAATCTGATTTTTATATTCATGTGTCATTTTCTTTTGTTTATCAAAATTTTCAGAAATAGAACGATACATACCTATTTGGTTTTTAACCTGTATCCTATAAATACGTTCCTCCTGCAATTTATTTTCTCGTTTTAAAATATAATTTACATAATACAAATCATATATAAAATAAAATACAACTATGTTCATTCCCGCCAATCCACACGCTATAACAAAAAATAAATTCTCCTGGGCTTTATTTTTTATATCTTCAGACATTTTTATCATAGCTGTAATAACACATATTGTGAAAATAGGGAAAAAAATAAACCGAAGCCATTCTGTATCTGCCAGCATAGCCAAAGATTTTTTCTCCATATGATTTCTAATAATTAATACAGCAAAAAGTAACAATGCCTTTCCTAAAACAACGACCAATGAACCCTGTATAACATGTGATTCCCATACTTCTTCCATGTTATGAAAAATATAAATATTCATAAGTAACGCGAAATAATCCATCACGAGCAAAAGACTCTCAAATAATGCTGATAAAATCATCGCCTTACCAAAACTCAGTTTAAGATAAAGCAACATAAAGAATGTTATGAGAATAATTGAAAATACCTGCTTTACAATAAAATAGTCTCGAAAAATCATTGCAATAAAATAGCAAAGCACTGTCAATCCGATAACTATACTATAATTTTTCCAACAATTATTTTCCTCTCTTTTTATTCCAAATGCTTCAAAAAAAATTTTGCAGCATAATATTTCCAACATCATAATCAAAAGACTCTGAATGTAAACAAACATTTATACTTCACCTCTATAAGCGATAAACTTTTCTTCTACATATTTATATCTCGCTCTAGCTATATCTAATAGAATTCCATTATTCAGCAATACTCTGTATCTGCTTATATTTTTAATGAATTTCATATTAACCAGAAAGCTCTGATGTATCCGCAGAAAATCATTTCCGGCAAACTTATCATCTATTTCATTTAGCGTCCCTTGTAATGTATATTTTTGCAGACAATCCTCCATTACATGAAACTCCAATTTATGTAATTTACTCTCAATATACAATATGCGATTCAATGAAACTTTCCTTGTACCTTCGCAGAAATCAAATTCAGCCCAAGTAATCTTATAATCCATTTTTTCATGAATTGCATCCATGCACTCATAAACACTGGCAACCAGATTTTTATTGTCCTTTAAAATATATCTTACTGCATCTACCTTATATCCTTCTATCGTATAGTTTACAAAGGCTGTAACAAAAACAATAAACATATCCTTGCTGTTTTCCCGGATCTTTTTTGCTGTCATAATTCCATCCAGTTCATCCATGTTGATATCCAGAAAAACAATCTTATATTTTACCATTTCAATTCCCAGTTCAACAAATTCTTTTCCTGAACTAAAAGTATCAATTTCAAGCATTATTCCTCTGTCAGTCATATAACGTATAAGTATTTCCTTTAGGTCATCTCTAAAAATCTTTTCATCATCGCATATAGCAATTCTAAACATACGTTTTTCCCCCCTCTCTAAATTTTGCATATTTCCTCGTTTGGTTGGTTGTGTTTTTTTAATTTTGTACATATTTTTATATTTTGGCACCTTCCAACAAAAACTTTATTTACTTCCATATAAACATAGCTTATTTTCCCTCGTTCAATTAGAATAATATAAAACCATTTTACAGTCATATATTACTATTTCTCACCCGAACAATCAAATAAAAGGCAGAAATCGACCTATATTTGTAGAAAATGACCAAAATCAACATTTTGAACAGCTTAATCTTTCTTCTATTACCAAATTTGCATTAACATATGCCGGCATTACTACTGTCTCCGAACTTAAAGAATATAATTATATCTCTTTAGCAAATGTTCTTCCTCTTTCTTTCCTTATACGCCGGATATTCTTACCAATAAATATCTCATCTTGCTTTATTTTCTGTTCCATCCCTTTTCACCATGCCTATGAACCCATTTTGGTTCTTTTTGCATTATTTTATGCAATATGCATGATGAAAAGGGACTTGTTCTAGTCCATCTTGTTTCTTCCCTATAATATTTTAAAAAAGAGATTCGAAAAAGGGGCTGTCATGCTAAATCGTTAAAGCGACAGTCCCTTTAAATAACAAATGTTATAACAGTAAACACCTATTATCATTAACACTTTCTGTTTTGGTCTTTTGACATATTCCTGTGCCTATTAAATTACATCACTGTTGCAAGAATACCCCATAGAAAAAATGCATAATTTTCTTTGATAGTCTGTTATATCAAACATTTACTTTTTTCCAATATTTTCAATATAGACATTTTACTGCTGTGAAAGTTTATCTTCAAGCATTGATTTAGACACCGAAAACTCGAATGTATCCATATTACTATATGTTGTTATTTTCTCTGGATTATCATTCTCAACAATAAATTCAGGTCTAATATAGCTATCTTTATTCAAAGTGTACCGTCCAAAGACTGAACAGTTAATTCGATAACTGTCACCCAGAATACTGCCTTCATTTGTTTTCAGAAATAGAATAACAGTATCTCCAACATTTGAATGTTCCGCACCCATAAAAGTATGGTTAATTAGCAAATTTTCCATTTCTTCTTCTGTGTATTGTGACAAATCGGCATGTGCTTCAATTTGTTCCTTTTCATCGCTCAGCCGAGTATATCCTCCATCCTCATACACAGTGATGGTTTCCTGCACCTCGCCTTTATATGCTCTCTCCACATCAACGGTAAGCACAGAATAAGAACATCCATCAATATACACATATTCTATTTCTATAATATTTCCTTTTACAATGACATCTGATGAGTCACTATCAATAAATTCATCAATATTATAGTAAAGATTTTTTAACGCAGCTTCACTATTTACATCTGTAAAAATTTCATAACTAGAAATATCACTATAAAATAGGGAATTTTTATTTGAATATTCATTATTATTTTCTGCCAAAGTGGTTTCACTTTCAACAATTGCATCTTTAGTATTGCTTAAATCCTGAACACTTGCACCTTCTATCCTTCCACAACCAACCATTGACAATAATGCCATACACCCTAATATTCTAATACCAATTTTTTTCATTTTACTTCCTCCTACTTATATAAATAATTTATTCCACCTAAATCATTAGTTTGTGCTCTCGAGGTACTACTTGAATTATAAGCAATATCTGCCCTCATCAAAACATTACTAAAGTCTGAATGTGCCAACCCCATAACATGCCCCATTTCATGAGCTATAACAGCCAATCTTTTATTTTCACTTAAATCCGAAAAATCCGCATCTAATTGTATTTTTCCCCAAGCCCAATTGCTACTGAATGGATCAACCTCTGTACTTCCATTATACATAGTTGTTACTCCCATGCTACTAGTTGTATTTACCCATTCGCTCATTGCCGTATTAATATAAGATGCATAGCCGCTTGCACTTGATGTAATAAAGTAATGTTGTGTATCTTTTCCATAATTTCCCACACCATATGTCAATTTGTGCTGATTATATGTATTATACGCATACACAGTTGACACACTACACATGAACATAAAAAAGCTAAAACATAATGCAACTATAAATTTTTTTGTTCTCATAAAACTTTCTCCGCTTAATTTTCTTAATACATACAATTATAAAGCAACAAAATACTACTAAAATTTTTTATCTCACCTCCGTATTTTTTGACAACTATAATTGACAACAATTCAAGGGTCAATTGGCTTTGTAAATGGTGCCTTTTTTTGTAAAACCCAAAACCTTTATCCTCTAAAAAAGTATCGTGTTTAACATGTTGCAAATGAACAAATCATTATTTACTTGCGAGAATGTCATCCTATTGATATTAAATCAGTAACTGTATGTGACTGTTATTGTTGCCGTTACCGTTGATGCAGGATATAGTTTATTGGGGTCATAGGTTTTGCCTAAATTTTCAATTTGAAGATACCAATCTCCTTTGGGATTTTCACACACAAAATCGGTTACATAATATGTCCTTGACTTTGTAGAAGGTGTCAACCTTGCTACTGTTCCTTCTGGACTCTCAATATAAAGGTCAAACGGATCTGTACCACTTGCTACATTTAAGTATACTTTCACCTGAGTGATTTTAGGATTGGTTCCTAAAACACTTCCTGAAGAAACTTTTGCTATTTGAGATACCCCACCATCTATCGCATTTAACTTTACAGTGGTCTTCGAAAATGAATTTGAAGCTGCTAATACCGGCATTGAAAACATTAAACATGCCATAAAACATACTGCAATTGATGTTAAAGCTCTCTTCTTAATAGTATTCATAAAAAATCCTCCTTAAGTCAAAACATAAATATTATCAAACAGAATGCTCTCCCGCAAAATGGATACTTTTTATATCATTCGTTCAAATGACTTTCTAATCAGTTGACTACCAGATTTTACTAATAAAGCATCAATGGATTTACTTGTAATTCTATCTAAAACTCCCGGCATGATAGGTTTTCCAGCCTCCCATTTAGGGTCTGCTACTTTTACGGCATCTGTGAATGCCTGCCAATACTGTCGCTCATACTCCTCTAATGTATACCCTGCTGCTAATCTGTCGTTTTTCTCAGTTTGCTGATACAACTTTTGATATATCTCTGATCTGTTTGTTGTATCGCCGTTATGCACCCCATTTTCCATAAAAAATTCTTTTTTAGTGCTTTCAAACATCTCATCCATAATGCTTTCTGAAATTGAAACAATTCTATTTTTGCTAGCACAATTTTTATCTGTAACGAGTAACCCCGCCAATCCTGTGCGTGGATTAATCCAGTCTCCATCTTTATCATATCGGCTCATTCGTTTCTTAATGGCTGAGATTGTAGTATATCCACCGCCACCATCTCTGGACATCTCACTCATAACAGCTCGATATTGTTTACTATTTATATCTATTCCAGCCGCTTTAAGTCTTTCCTTTGTTTCGTTACTATTGATAGGCATTCCAGACATTTGCTGAAATCTATTGCTAAACTCTCTTACTATAAGCATAATTTTCTCTCCTTGATAAATTACTCTGAAATCCATTTTCTTCTTTAACAAACGATTATACTCTTGTCAAATTAAATATCACTTTCTTCTTTAAATATATCAAATAAATTGTATTGTTCAATTGTTCTTGCAGAAAGTGACTCCTAATTGCAGAAAATGACACTCCAAATATAAAATTCCCTTGAATCAAACCAAAGTTCAATTCAAGGAATATCTTCTTATCGTTTCTTTCCAACCATAACAGGCATAGATTTTGCTGTCATACTCTCATTCATTGCTTTTATAGTGTTATAGGTATCATCTCATATATTATAATGATTCAGCTATAATTTAATGGGGCTGTAAAATAAGTCCCTAATTAAGAAACGCCAACTCCGGCAAATGTCGGTTTTGTTCTTTCTTTGTATGAATTTTTCTATTTTTGAACAGGTCTGCATCTTTGGGTATAAAAAATGGTGAATTTAATAAAGCTCAGCTAATCACGCTTGAGTTTTATTCAGCTTTCGTCTGTCGTTGCTTTTTTGTACATGGGAAATTTCATGTGTTTTTCCATGCCGTGTTCTTCGCAATAAAGATAATTATTGTAAGAACCGTATCCGGCATCAGCAACCTGATATTTCGGATAATGACCATATGTGCGATTGAATTTTTCCATCAATGGTACAAAGCATTGGATCTATGTCAATACATTGGACACAAAAAGTATATACCGGATCAGAAATATCGATCAATTTTGCGATTTCTAATGGTAATTTCAGCTGACGCATAGTATAATTACCATTAGTATAGTCTGTTAGTAGCATAATTAATTATACCAAAAAATCGCTCAGACCTCACGGCCTGGGCGATTTTTTTCTAGGGGAGTTTTTTTACAGCCCCATTGCTGTATCTTGACATAATTCCAACAGCTGCTAAGCCGCTTCGTACAGCGAATTTTGTAGCAAGTTCTCCTGCGAGGCTCCTGTTTTATACAGTGTCCAGAGATTTTTGCTATTTATCTCCTGTTGTTGACTTCCCTATCAAAACATGTTTCCCGCAAAACGCAAACGCATATTTATGAATCTTTTCCTCCGGAATTCCTCTTGCCTCCAACGTTGCAGCATACTTCTTATATTCAATCTGCTCCAGCCCGGCTTTCACTGTATCTTCCAGATCTTTCTCTGTTTCCGAATCCTGAACCTTGAACTCAATAATAAATGCATCATCGCACTTATCTCTTGGCTCCAACATCACATCGTATCTTCCGAATCCACTCTCCCGGTTCGAAGTCACAATATAACAATCCTCCAGTTCTACAATCAGCCCCAGAACAAATGGTACAGACGTCAGATTTACTACTATTTTCAATTTTTCTATCCTGCATCTCGTTTCAGAACTTTTTAGAACCAATCCAGAACCACGATACTATTATAGAACCAGAGTATATTTAGTCTTTCAATCTGCTTAACAGCATCTGATAATGCCGCTGTCCGATATGTCGTCCGGCACGTTGCAGACCATTCACGCATTCTCTGACTTCATCCGATGTCAGTTCGTGTTCCTCATAGGCTGCCATAAGAATCCCTATCGTCCCCATGATTCTAAGTCCCATCTGAGCTGATACATTTCTTCCCTTTGCTTCATCCATCAATAACAGATCTGCTTTTAATTCATCTGACAGGACAATCGCTTCACTCTCGCCCTGGTCAAGACCTGCCGCTCTTTTTAATATACTGGCTGATTCCGGATTATTGACAGGCTTCACTACGATAAATTTCTTCTGCCTAATCTCATCGGCTTCCAGCCGAAATCGTTCATCAACTGTCAGCTCATCAAATACTGCCTGCGGAATCAAAACATCGCCAAACAGTTTTTCCAGCAAATCTATACGATTGATTTTAAGAAGTGATATCAGCGGTGTTGTATCTGATACAACAATCATACCGCAGCCTCCTTCTTTTTGAGTTCTCTGAAAGTATTCAGTTCATCATCCAGATCATCCATCGTCATATCAAAATAGGAATATCCCAGCTTATCATACAGATCAATCAACTCGGATTTTCTGATTCCCAGAATTTCAGCCGCACGACCATGGGATATCGTCTGATTCAGTATATATGGATACAGCAACAGTGCATTTCGAGTAAGCTCTGTTTCCGGATTCATAGTTACCAGATATTTTGACATTCCTACCGGAACTTTAATAGTTACAGATTCTGTTGTTACCATAATATCACGTCCTTTCTGTTAGAAATCTATGTTCGTCTCTTTTCCTATATTATTATTATATCCATTATTTGGATTTTCTACAACTGATTTTTATCTGCTTTTATTCAAGTAATCTTCCTCGTCAAAATTGTGCGTATTGGAACTATTCTGGACGTGCTATGTTTTACAATGCACTACAAAAGAATGGGTTAATTTAGAACTGTACATATCCCATTTGTTGCAGTGTCCAGAGATTTTTGCTATTTTTATCTTGTTTTAATTATCAATTGCGTTAACAACCTCCTGTATATCATCAGCAGTGAGTTTTGTCAGCTTATCATATAAGTCAGCTTCAAGCTCATCATCCATATCACCATTTTGAACTTTAATAATATACTCTCTGACTTCCATTCCAACCTTTACAAATTCATAATCTCCACAATTGTAAATTCTATCTAACCCATATATGATCCCACAATAATAAAACATCTGCGCAAAATTATCACTTTCCCTGCTTATTCCTTTAATATTATCCTGTAAAAATTTCTTTGCCTCCTGGAATTGTAAATCAATAGCTTCTTCGTCCAAAGAATTATTCTGCAGATTTTCTGCATATTTTGATGCAAGACTATAGCCTTCTGTTTCAGACTTAAAAGTCTGATATGCTATTTCCTGTTGTTCAGTACTAACTTTCATATTATTATCTTCTCTTGTATTTCCCAGGAAAAGAACTCCAGCCATAAAGTACATAATTATTATGATTATAAGAACAATTCCAAGAAAATACTTATTTATTTTCATTTTCCTCAACAATTTTTCCCTCCGCAATTTTTAATATCACATCACACACTTCCTTTAAATCTTCTTTATAATGAGTGGCTACAATAATCGTTGCTCCTCTTGACTTCTCCTCTCTTATTATTTTATATATAAGCTGCACTGCATCTTCATCCAATGCATTTGTCGGCTCATCAAGCAATATAATTTTCTGATTTTCAAAAATTGCCTGTGCAATATTTAATCGCTGTTTCATTCCCAATGAGAATTTTTTTACTTTTTTATCAGAGTCGGGATCCAGACCCACCCTTTCCAGAGAAAAGATTATATCTTTTTCATCAGCTATATTTTTTATCTTTGCAAGCATCTGAAGATTTCTCTTTGCGGAACATTCCGGCAGCAATTCCATATTTTCTATAACAATACCGGTCTCAGGTGGAAACTCAATTTTATCATGCAGCTTTTCCCCATCAATGAAAATACTTCCACTATCCAGATTTATCAAACCACTTATAGCTCTTAGCAGCATAGTCTTTCCTGAACCATTTTGCCCATATAAACCATAAACAAAACCACTTTTAAACGTATACGATACATTATCCAATACCGTATTTTCCTTTATCCTCTTTGTTACATTTTGTAATTGTATCATACTATATCATCTCCTCAGTAAATGTCTGTTTTCTTATATTTCATTATTGAAATAATATTTAAAATCACTAATAATATAATCACATATGTAATTGAAGCTTCGTATCTCACATATATGTTTTTTTGATAAATTATCCCACTACGCGTTCCAAATAGCATATTGGGGAAAAGCATAACTCCAATCCGGCTTAAATCACGATTTATCAGTACGCTATTTCCAATTATCAGGGATACCACCAAAAAAACATTTACAAATATATTTGAAATACTGGCATCCATAAATAATTCAAGTAAAAATTGTAATTGTATCAATGTCCATACTCCAACAAAATATGTAACTATTACCTGTATTAATTTTATACTTGATAAATCATTCCATGTCCCATCACATATTAAAAAAATAATCGTCTGACCTATTACTATACAAGCTAATTTCGCTGCTGATAATATAGCATTTTTTAAGTATAACCTCTCTCTGCTATACGATCTGATCAGCCAAAGCTTACCATATCCGGTTGTAATTTCTCTTGCATTACCCGAAAAGTAAAAAAGTACAAATGGCAATGGTATATATGCATATAAAATTTGCACTAAATTACTTGTTTGGTTGTCAAAAATAAAAAGTGTACTGGCAAACGGTAATTGATATACCTCATAGTCACTCATTTGTATTACAACTCTTTGCATAATAATCATGCATATGATCAATATTATGTTTAACCACTTATTTTTCATTTCTTAAAATATCCCTTTTTGCAAACGTTACTATTCCTGCTATGTACAGAACTATTGCCATTACTATATTTTTTGCAAGAATACCCAAACAGCTTACAAACGATTTATTTCCTTCCAAAAAATTATATGCTGCAGCAACATCTAAACCCGGTATCCAAAACTTAACGAGCCAAAATCTTATCAAAATGAATTGTACAAAATTAACTCCAAAAGCTCCTATAAGAGCAATAAGTTCATTTTGTAAACACTCTCTAAGTATTTTGTAAAAAAGACCTGTCGCGACAAAGAAAATCCAAATAACAACAAATTCCATAAGAGAATACAGCACAAATGGATATTTCTTAATTGTTGCACCATTAAAACTATATACCGTAAAAATATAATCAACTATCTGACGAACTGCCGAAAATATTGCCGCCATTACAATAATTATCCTGATCTGGCTATTATTATATTTTTCCCGCGTTTTATATCTAAGTAATATATATGTTTTTTCTTTGTCCAATGCATAGTATATTCCCAATAAGACAGGAATTGTATCTACAACCAATATTTCTTTAATTCCACAGAAATTACTGCCTGAATTGTGGATATTCAGGAAAATCACATCTTCCGTTATCCCCATCTGCCCTATTGAATTAAGCATAGGTACATTTGAAAAATAACAATCTATACTACACAATCCCACATATATTAAAGCGCATACTAAATATTTATACTTCAACAATTTTTTTCTCCCATATAATAGCTGTTATAATCACTAAAATGTAAAGCACTATACACCATATCGCCACTGGAACAACAACATTAAAATCATATTCCATAAACGGTTGAAAAATAAGCATTGATGAATTTTTAAACAAAATTGGTATGAACCAGATTGCAAAGGTCAACGCATATACCATCTTTCTTTCGTGTATAGATATTGCCAACGCAGCTCCCATCATTCCCAAAACGCCGGCAAATATTGCCGTTATAAGAATGTAGACTATATTCGTTGTCAATGGATGTGTATAGCTTATTTCAAAAAGAAATGTTTTTACCATGACAAAACTGTTATATTTCAATGGTTCTGCATCAAACGGTGTATTTGTTCCCCCATTAAATACTATTTGTGAGAGTATAAGATTTAATCCCAATCCTACAAATACAATTGTAAATGAGACAATAAAGGCTGATTTCATTTTTTGTAAAATATATTTATTTTTTCCCATTTTACATATCAATATATTCTTATATCCTGTAATATAATCAACAATACACTCTTCTCCCACTATTACAAGCAAATATAATGGCAAAAAACACAGATAAATCATTTGAAATATGTGCCCTTGTGAATAGCATGATAAAAATGTGACATATAACGGATAGGGTTTCCCCATTTCTCCATTAAATTTAATAATATCCTGATAATAAATCTGTACAATATCCAAAATTGGAATTACAAGCATAAAAATTATCATTCCTATACTTTTTTTATCACTTATAATTCTGTTTAATTGCTGTCTCATATTTTCCTTTCCTTGTAATTTTTTACTACCGTATTGTTACCATAGACGTCTATGTTTATATAGTATCTCATATTTCTGAAAAATCGACTTAATTTGTTATGAAAATTTCTGAATTTTTCCTTGTCATGTACATCCACACTTCAGATTTCTTCAGAATTTTTCAGATTTTATTAAGCGCATATTGTGTTTTTATGTGCTATTATATTTATATCACTTTTGTTTTTACAATAAATCTTATTCATTTATATAAGGAGCAGCTTGTATGGATAAACTACTCATTATCGAGGATGACGAAACAATCAGAAATGCACTTAGAATTTTGCTTGAAAATCAAGGTTACTTCATCGAAGAAGCGCATGACGGTGAAGAAGGGCTTAAAAAATTTGACTCAACCTTTGATCTGCTGATTATTGACATAATGATGCCAAATATTTCCGGCATTGATGTATGCCGTAAAATCAGGGAAAAATCATATGTTCCTATTCTCTTTTTGACAGCTAAATCTCTTGAAACCGATAAAATGGAAGCCCTTTCCGCCGGAGGGGACGATTATCTTGTAAAACCATTCTCCTACGTGGAGCTGATAGCACGTATTCAGGCTCTTATCAGAAGATGTCGAGTCTACGACAATGCAGATGCATCAGACAACACAGCTTCATCCACTATTGAACGATGTGGCTTAACCTTAGACACAAAATGCAACAATGTCAGTTACGATGGCAGACAGCTTGCTCTCACGGATAAAGAATATCAGATTCTTCTGCTGTTAATTTCTCATCCGACAAAGACATTTTCAACACAGAATATATTTGAAAGCGTCTGGAATGAACCGTATACACAGTTTTCCAATAACACCATTATGGTTCATATTAAAAATCTGCGCAATAAACTTGAAGCCGGCTGTGGCTGTGCCCACCTGATTAAAACAGTGTGGGGAAAGGGATATAAATTTGAAGAATAAATTTAACGGATATAAGGAATACATAAGCAGCTTATTGATTTCATTTTTAATAGCTTTATTGATTTCAATTGCTGTATTTACAGCTATATACCTTTGTGGGGAAAAAATAATAAATGAATATGTAAGCTCCGACAGCTATATTTACAATACACAAGCTGCGTATATTACAGACTTTCAAAAATATGTGTCTGACAATAAAATTTCGTCAAACGATTTTAAAAGCATTGAAGCATGGATTCAAAGAGAAAAGCCCGAATTTTTTCTCATATCCATTGACAATGAAACATATTACGCTTCAACAGAATATTTAAGTCTCAAAAAGCCTCAAAATCTATCATTACATAATCAGAAAATATCTGTTTATCTTAAAGCTGTAAACTTTAATGACAGAACAGCTAAAATTTTTGTATATAATAACTATCAGGAAAAATATCTCAAAACTTTGCTTATTTGTGATGCTCTCTTCACTTTAATTACAGCAATAATGATTTTGTTTTTCATTTCCAGACATATTCTCACGCAAATACATGGCGCTTTAAACGTTGTCGAGCAGTCTGAAACCGAATTGATCAATGAAAAAAATATGCTGATAAGAAGCATGGCTCACGATATCCGCACTCCTCTCGCAGGGCTGCAGTCATACGCTGAAATTATCAAAATGGAAAATAAAAAGGGTGCGATTCCCACTGAACACATAGATGTGATTTTCAATAAAATATGCGAAATAAAAGGCCTCACCGACCAGCTTTTTGACTATTCACTTGCCTGCAATGAAGAAGCTCTTGAGCTTGACGCTCCATGCAATATGAAAAGTGCAATAGGTGACTATCTCTCTGAGATGGCTTTTGTCCTACGTGAAAACAGCTTTTCACTTGATATAGAAAAGCTCATATGGAAGGATTTTAAAATCACTGTGAACTCAAACTTTCTCGGACGGATTTTTAACAATATAACAAACAATATATGCAAATATGCAGATATCAAAGCTCCTGTCTGCATAAGCTCTATCTACCGGAGTAAAGATGCAGGTATCGAGATAACAAACCATATCGCAGATAAAAGCTCTCTGTTTAATACCACCGGCATGGGTATCAGAAATATTACCCTTATGATGAAGCAGATGAATGGTCGGGCTATTGTTTCACATAATAATACCGAGTTTCGCATTACTCTTTGGTTTTCACGCGCATAAAAACAATCCGCTACACCAAAATCTGGCATAGCGGATTGATTTATATACATCTATCTATTTTTATTTATCAAGCAAATCTGTGTAGAAATCTGCGTAATGTGTCTCACCTGACTTGATGTAGTCAATGGCTGCTGATGGATGCTGATTTAAGCGTCCTGTGAGCAGGTATGGAATATCGTAGCCCCATACAGCACCGCTCTCCTTGAGCGGAAGCATATGCTCTTCAATGAATTTGAGTACAGGGAATACGTTGTATTTTGGATTTTTGAGGAAGCTGAGTAAAAGCTCCATCGCACAGTTTCCTGCGCCTCGTCCCATGCCCATCATTGTTGCATCCAACAGGCTGACTCCCCGGGCTGCTGCCTCTATGGTGTTTGCAAATGCAAGCTGCTGATTATTGTGTGCGTGCATTCCTACGAACTTTCCGTTTGCCTCAGCAATTTCTGTGTATTTATCGGCAGTGCGGCGAATCTGCTCAGGGTAGAGAGCTCCGTAGCTGTCTACGATGTATATGCCGTCTGCAGAGCTCTTGGCAACCATGTCAAGTGCCTGATCAAGGTCTGATTCCTGTGTATTTGAGATAGCCATGATGTTGCAGGTTACCTCGTAGCCCTTGGACTTGGCATCCTCAATCATCTCGATTGCTGATGGCATCTGATGTACATATGTAGCCACACGCACCATGTCAATCACACTATCCTCGCGAGGGAGAATATCCTTCTTGTAGTCACATCTGCCGACATCCGCCATTACAGAAATCTTCATATCAGAGTTGTTGTCTCCGACTATCTCACGGATAGCTGCCTCATCACAGAACTTCCATTTGCCGAATTTATTTACATCAAAAAGCTCCTTAGATGCTTTATAACCAAACTCCATATAGTCGATGCCTGCCTTTACGTTTGCACGATAAAGAGCATTGATAAAATCATCTGTAAACATAAAGTTGTTTACCAGTCCTCCATCCCTAATGGTAGCGTCAAGCACGCGGATATCAGGGCGTGCTGTCATTAAATCACCTTTCTGAGCCATTTTTGTTTCCTCCAAGTATAAATATTATTGTAACAAATATAAATATTACTGTAGCTTGATGTTACAATTTAAAGTTTTAATGCTTCAACGCTTTAAAGCATATAAGTATAATAACACAATTATTTAAAATTGCAAGTAAAACTTTACTTTTTTTTGTCAGACTAATATAATGAATGAGGTTGTAATACAATATCAAAGGAGGACTATATGATTTCTTATTTGACTTCGGCAGATATGTCGATAATAGCTTTCATCGGAGTGATTTTTGCATTCGCACTCACATGTATTGCTATTGCAAAATTAAATAAATTTTTACCAAAGGACCTCGGCAGACAGTTTGCTGTGGACGGAAAGCTTTCAGCCGGGAAGCCGAGAGGAGCCGGTATTATCTTTATATTCACATTTGTAATATCGGCAGTGCTTTTCTCACAAATCAATGCGGAGATTGCCATTTATCTTGTGCTTATAGTTATTGAGATGCTCACAGGCTACTTTGACGATGCGGCAGAAAAGCCATGGGGCGAGTATTTAAAGGGCGCACTTGATTTTGCGGTTGCCATTGTTGTGGCAGTTGTGTATCTGCATTTCAACTCAAGCACAATCACCTTTGCCATATTTGGCGGCTCTGTAAATATTCCACCTGTTGTGTTTGGAATACTTACAGTCATCTTAGTCTGGGTATCAATCAATGTCACAAACTGTTCAGACGGTGTTGATGGTCTTTCCGGAACACTTACCATCATTACCATAATGACTTTCTTCGTGCTTGATTCAGTGCTCAAAATAACTGACAGCTTCAACTATTGTATTTTATTATTTGCGGTATGTCTGCTCGGATATCTGTGGTACAATGCCACACCTAGCAAGCTTTTGATGGGTGATGCGGGCTCAAGAGCCATGGGTATATTCATAGCTATTTGTGCTCTTAAATCACAAAGCCCATTCATCTACATACTGGCAGGTCTCGTGCTTATCATCGACGGTGGACTTGGACTCGTAAAGGTTTCTCTTCTTAGATTTTTGAAGATACATATTTTAAAGAATACCACAACTCCTATCCATGACCACGTCAGAAAGAAGCTCGGCTGGTCAAATGCACAGGTTGTTTTCAGATTTGCAATTATCCAGATTGTTGTGTCACTCGCAACGGTTTATCTGGCGATGATTTAACAGTTTTAAAACCATATAAAACAAAAGCCGGAGTCTGACAATTTGTCGGCTCCGGCTTTTACTATTTACTGTGTGGACTCCTTTAACACTACCTCATACGGCAGAAGTGTTCTGTTCTCAGTCTCTTCACCCTCTATCTGTCTGAGCAGATTCTTGCAGGCTCTTGCTCCGAGCTCCTTTGAATCAAATGAAAGCGATGTAATGGACGGCACATTATTTTCCAGCACTGAGCTGTTGTAAAATGAAGCCACCTTCACCTGCTGCGGCACCTTTATATGCCTTTCGCGGAGCCGTCTCATGGCCTGCGCACAAACTGCATCATCCATACACAGCAGACAGTCGCAGCCTCTGTCAATTGCATCATCTACAGCCTTTTCGACATATGCTTTTCCTTCAAGGTTTAAAAATACAAGATTGTCATTTATTTTCTTTCCAAACTGCTCATGGGCATCCACTACGCCTGCGTATCTGGTCTGATTTACAACAATATCCTCTCTTCCACCGAGAAGCGCCATATTTTTCATGCCACGCATGAGCATAATTGATGTCAGCTCCCTGCAGGCACTTCTATGGTCATGGTCAATCTGCTTTACATCCTTATATTTGCATGAGCCAGCTGTGACAAACGGTATCCTGCGCTCCTGCAAGAATGTCACCTGTGGATCATCTACCATCGTACGAAGCAGCACCACTCCATCCACCTTATGATTCTGTATGATACGCCTAAGCCCCGCCATATCATTGCCTGAGCCTATACAAAGCAAAAGGTCGTATTCCATCATACCTGCTATCTCCTGAATCCCCATTATAGCTTCCTGGAAAAAAGGCAGATCGACAAGTGCATAATCCCCCGGCATCACCACACATATATTAAATGTCTTTGACTGTGCAAGCCCCCTGGCTATTACATTAGGTTTATAATCATGCTCCTGTATATATTCAAGCACTCTTTTTCTTGTTGCAGCGCCTATCCTGCCCTTTCCCGATATAGCCCTGCTTACTGTTGTCTTTGAAACGCCAAGTGCCTCTGCTACATCTGATATCGTGATATTGTTACTCATTCTGCCGCCTCTTTCATCTGAATGTGATTAATCACTGAACAACTTTTATTTGTTGCGCAACTCTATTGTTTTTCATTATAACCTATCTTCATACACTTGTCATCCCAGACATGCAATTTTTGCGCAACTGACTCATTCTTCCACGCATATTCGCTCAACATTTTGTTTTCTGATGATTTAATATTTACACCATTCATTTACTAACGTATATTTATAGTGTAACTATTGGAGGTACATATAAATGAATTTTAACGAAATATTATATGGTGTGGCATATTACGACGAATATATGCCTTACGACCGCATAGAAACAGATTTTAAAATGATACGCGATGCCGGCATGAATGTTATCAGGATTGCCGAATCCACCTGGAGCACATGGGAGCCTGAGGAGGGAGTATTTGATTTTACACACCTGCACCGCATGCTTGACTGCGCAGCAAAATATGAGCTGAATGTCATTGTCGGAACACCTACATATGCTGTTCCATCATGGCTTGCAAAAAAATATCCCGATATTCTCGCTGTAACACATAACGGCAAAGAGCTCTACGGCCACCGCCAGAACATGGATATCACAAACCCTGACTATCTGCACCATGCACAGATTATCATTGAAAAGCTCATGGAGCAGGTAAAGGACTACGACTGCGTGATCGGCTTCCAGCTCGACAATGAGACAAAACCTTATGACACCTGTTCCAAATACGCACAGGCTAAATTTGTAGAATATCTGAAGAATGAATTTCCTGACATTGACGAGTTTAACAGGGAGTTTGGACTTGATTACTGGAGCAACCGTGTGGATGACTGGGATGCCTTTCCTGATATCCGCGGCACCATAAATATGAGCCTTGATGCGGAATACAAAAAATTCCAGAGAAAGCTCGTGACAGACTTTTTTGCATGGCAGGCCGATATCGTCAAAAAATACAAGAGAGATGACCAGTTCATCACTCACAATTTCGACTTTGAATGGCACGATTACTCTTACGGCATGCAGCCTGAGGTCAATCAGTACGAGGCTGCCAAGTGTATGGATATCGCAGGCTGCGATATATATCACCCTTCCCAGAGCAGTCTGAGCGGCCGCGAGATTACCGCCTGCGGCAATATTGCAAGGGGCATAAAAGGTGATAATTATCTGGTACTTGAGACCGAGGCAGCCGGAAATCACCCATGGCTTCCTTATCCGGGACAACTGCGCCTGCAGGCCATAAGCCACATTGCAAACGGTGCATGCATGGTTGAATACTGGCACTGGCATTCTATCCACAATGCCATAGAAAGCTACTGGAAGGGCGTGCTCTCCCACGACCTTAGACCGAACCGGCTTTATAAGGAGTGCAGTGTTATCGGAAACGAACTAAAAAAATACGGACACAGGCTGGTAAATTTGAAAAAGACAAACAGGTTTGCGGTTATTGCTGACAATGCCTCTCTTACAGGGCTTAATGAATTTAAGCTGAACAACGAAAGCGACTCCAACTACAATACCGTTTTCAGATGGCTTTGCGATGCCCTGTATCTGATGAACATTGAGTACGACGTGATTCCTGCCGACCCGGCACTTTTTGCTTCATATGAGAATATACTTGTGCCTGCGCTCTATAGCGCAACAGATGAGGTGCTCAATGCCTTAAATGAATTTGTTGCAAACGGCGGCAATATGGTGGTGACCTTTAAATCTGCTTTTTCGGATGAACATCTTAAAATACGCCATGACGTGCAGCCTTATATTATAAACAAGGCTCTCGGCATACAGTACGATGAGTTCACCCTGCCTGACGATGTCACCGTAACCTGTGGCGGCAAATCATCAAAAGCGCGTGACTGGATGGAGATGGTCGACTGTACCACTGCCACACCTGTTGCTATGTATGAGCACAAGCACTGGGGAGTACACGCAGCTATCACCCAAAACAGCTATGGTAAGGGTCGTGCCATGTATCTTGCCACACTTTTTGGTGAGGACACGCTGATAGAAGCCCTAAAGCTTTTCTTCGGCGAGCAAAAAAATGAATTTGATGCTTCTTATCCCGTTGTCATAAAGCGCGGCACCAATATGCAGGGAGAAAAAATCATTTATCTGCTTAACTACTCGGATGATGAGCAGACTGTTACCTGCTATGCAGACGGTCTCAAGAAGCTTTGCGATGACAGTACAGTATCAGCAGGCGATTGTATAACTCTTGCACCATGGGATTTTAGCATTCTTTATGCAGATTAAACCATAGCTTATATCCTATGCTTTTTGCTGCAGATAAATATTTCACAAAAAGCTCATTATATAAGGTCTTAATTATTAATTTTTTCATAAAATTTATTAAGTCTTTTGTTTTGGTGTTGTTTGAATTATTTTTCAGTGTTATAATTTCATGCGGATTAAAAAGGTGGTTTTATGAAGAAAATACAGAATAAGCTTATAGAGCTTTTCAACCGCTACAAGCATGTGTGGATTTTATCGTACTTTATCATATATCTGACCTGGTTTGGATATTTAGAGCGCACTGTTACCACACATTATCACTTGATTCATCTTCCGATAGATGATTATATACCGTTTTGTGAATACTTTGTTATTCCTTATATCATGTGGTTTGGCTATGTGGCCTTTGGAATTGCTTTCACGGCATTACATGACAAAAAAGAATTTTACAGACTGTGTGCGTTTTTATATACCGGTATGACCGTATTTTTGGTTATATCAACTCTCTACCCGAATGGTCACAATTTAAGGCCTTATTATTTCACGCACCACAATATGTTTACAGCGCTTTGCGAGTGGCTTTACTCCACTGACACACCGACGAACCTGTTTCCGAGCATTCACGTATACAATTCGCTCGGCATTCATTTTGCGGTGATGCACAGCAGCTATTTCAAGGATAAAAAGCACGTTCAGCATGCATCATTAGTGCTTTGTGTTCTGATTATACTGTCTACCATGTTTATCAAACAGCACTCAGTATTTGACGTTTCTACAGCCTTTATGCTTGCTTTCGTTATGTACAATGTGGTCTACATCAAAAACTGGATGCATCTGCCACAGAAGAGCGGAAGCTTCCAGGATGCGGCAAACCGCAAGGTTCGTGTTTGATTTAATGATTGCAGCTTTCAACTTAAAAAGACATCAGCCGGAATTTACACCGGTTGATGTCTTTTTATATTTCACTCATAAAAATGCATGACACTCAAAATCTGCATATCTGTCCTGTTATCTTACTCTCTCCCTGCTGTAGTCGAGCACCTTGTCCACAGTTGATTTTATTTCTACTGAATTTTTCCTCTGAGTCGAAATTTCTGCGTATGCATCCTCTATCTGCAGCTTATTGCGCTCCTCAAACTTGATAATCTCCTCCTGTGTATTGCGGATTGACACAATCTGCTGTCTGCACGCTTCTATCATGTCAACTGAAATCTCGTCACACTGTGAAAACACATGATTGAGCTCCACTCCCTGCTTCATGAGCTTTGTCGTGGCAACATTGTTGTCCTTTAGAAGCCCTACAAGGTGGCTCACCTGCTCTTTAAGTGCACTAATCTCAGCTTTTGCCTCTGAAAGCTCCTGTTTAACAGCATCAATTGCACTGTCATATGAAACAGATGCCTCCCTTATGCTCTCAGCAGCCTCTACGAACAGCTTTCCCTGCTCTCCAAGCATGCCCGCCTCTATAGCAGCATTTAGTGAGAGAACACTCATCTGCTTATTCTGCTCCTTCATCTGCGCAGCTATATCCGCACAGCTATCCACTTGCTCCTCAAGCCTGTCCGATGTCTCTGACAAGCTCTTAGCCGGAGCTGTAAAATGCTTATTGTTTTCGACAAGCGCACATGTATCCTCATGCTGTGTGGCAATTGCCTTTGCCGCACTCTCAAGACTTGTAAGATTGTCCGCAGCCGCCTTTACACACTCTGTAAAGCTGTCGTTTAAGGCTGATATGGCATCCATGCTGTCCTTTGAAAATTCCACCACATTATTTGCATTATCATTCAGCTGCTTAAGGGATGACTCCTCAAGCTGTCTTGATTTCTCCAGCTCATCAAAATCAGCCTCTATAAGCTTTGACTTTGCATTTACATTCTCGAAAAATCCCCTGTCATTATCCAATTGTTCCTTCATATACGCTAATTCCTCAGCGGATATTTTTGCTCTGTTCCCAAACACTGATCTATTCTCCTTTACCGGTTACCTTTTTAGAATATAATATCACTTATAATACTGTATTTCAAACTGCAGTGACTCATTTTCCCTGAATACATTTATCTTTGGTGAATATACTACGGACAGCACTATATTATTGAACCTTCCTCTTTGTGCAGCTTCAAGCGCGTCCGAACCAAACCTTTGCCTGATATAGTCAAAAAAGCTTTCTATATCACCAAAATAAATTGCATTGATTGGCGTGCCATATGAGGATATCAAAGAAAGCCTAAGCACATTGTTGTTTTTACCAACTATCCACATGCGGCTCACACGTAGATTTTTGTCTGCAAAAACAGGCTTTGGATTGTCCTTTCCAAACGGTGCCAGTACTGAAAACTCAGACACCAGTCTCATTGATACATAATCCACCGGCATCGGCACATCTATATGTATTTTAGGCACGAGGTCATCGTCAGTAAGCGATGCATACTCATTTATTTTCTGACGGAATGGCTCAACATTTTCTTGTGGCAGTGAAAGTCCTGCAGCCATCGGATGGCCACCAAACTTCGTGAACAGCTCACTGCATTTGCACATTTCCTCATACATGGAGTACTCCTCTATCGAGCGGCCTGAGCCCTTTACTCCGTCCTCACTCTTTGTGAGTATAAAGGTTGGCTTATTGTATTTCTCCCTGATACGGCCTGCTATGATTCCAGCTATGCTCTCATGCACATCCGGCAGATATATGACAAGCACCCTGTCTTTTTCGTAATTGTCCCTCTCATATATCTCAACTGCGGTTTCGACGCCCTTTGCAGTCATTTCCTTCCTGTCATCATTGAGTGCTACAAGCTCTGATGCGATGCGCATGGCCTCCTCCTGCCTGTCACATAAAAACAGCTCAAGTGCTCTTTTGGCTGTATCCAGACGGCCTGTCGCATTGACACAGGGTCCAAGAACAAATCCAAAATGATATGCATCTACATTTTCAGCCTCTATATTACAACATTCAAGCAGGGCTTTCATGCCGATATTTGTCGTATGATGAATACTATTTAAACCGGCCTTTACGAGTATACGGTTTTCACCCGTCAGCGGCATTACATCACCGACTGTTGCAAATGCCACATTCTCTATAAAATCCATGGCCTCTTTCTCATCTATGCCGATTTTTCTATATAGTAATATGACGATTTTCCAGGCAACAGCTGCTCCGCAAAGCTCCTTGTACGGATAGCTGCACTCTATCTGATGCGGATTTACAACGGCATCTGCTTTGCTCTCCTTGTAAATCTTTATACCCTTTATATCTTCAAAAGGCACTGCATGGTGGTCTGTTACAAGAACTGTCATTCCAAGCTCCTTTGCATGGGCGATTTCCTCAATCGCCGCAATTCCGTTGTCACAGGTGACCACAGTGTCTATCCCGTCCTCATATGCCTTGTCAATCAGATGCACATTCAAACCATAGCCATCCTTCACTCTGTCGGGAATCATATAATCCACACATGCACCGGCTCTTTTAAGTGCCTTCACAAGAATATATGTAGACATCACTCCGTCTATATCATAGTCGCCGATTATCCTGATTTTGGCCTTGTCAGCTATCTTTTGGGCAAGAATGTCAACCAGCCTCTGACCATCCTTTAAAAGAGCCGGGTCTGCAATGTCTGAGATTTTGCCGTTTAAAAATTCATTTACCGCGTCATCTCCTATAACACCTCTGTTTCTGATTATCCGCGCCGTCACCTGATCTATTCCAAACTTCGCTCCGATTGCCGCAAAATCAGCCTTCTTCGCACTAACATACCACTTTGCCATAATCTACCCTTTCCAGTCTCAGCCCACACGCCGGTGCTGTGTAGCCTGCCTGTGCCCTATCCTTTGAAGCTAAAATTTCCATCACAGCATCCGGGTTTTTCCTTCCATCGCCCACCTCGATAAGCGTTCCTGTGATGATTCTTATCATATTCTGTAAAAATCCATCTCCGGTGTAGCTGATAACAATATCAGCGCCTATTTTTTCTATATCAATAGAAAAAATCGTCCTGATCGTTGACTTTTTCATATGTTTGTTGCCACAAAAGGCTTTAAAATCATGCTCTCCGAGAAGATACGCTGCTGCTTTTTTCATCCGGTCTGTGTCAAGCGGCTTATCATAGTCGTATACATATTTTCTCCTGAACACATCTGACACAATACCGGTGTGTATTGTATACACATATGTCTTTGACACAACATTGTACCTGGCATGAAATCTGTCAGGCACATTTGAAATATCTGTCACCGCAATATCTGCCGGCAGATGCTCATTCAGCCATATAAATATCTCATCCTTTGAAAAATGCTTCGGCATGTGAAAGCTTGCCACCTGCCCCACCGCATGCACTCCAGCATCCGTGCGCCCTGAGCCTATGACCTCAACCGGCTTTCCTGCCAGTGTGGAAAGCACATGCTGAAGCTTTCCCTGTATTGTATCATCTGTGGATTTCTGCACCTGCCAGCCTTTGTAGCGTGTGCCGTCGTATGCCACAATTATCTTGTAATTTTGGGTTTCTGTATTCATAAAATTGTCTTTCTTTATCTGAAAAATAGGGTTGTGAATAGTTACTTTTATTTTAGCTCCTTTAATCCAATTAAGCAAGCTCCGCAATACGTGTCACAGCGACATATATATTTGATATCTCATACCATGTATTGTAGTCCACCACACCTGATACCGGAAGTCCGAATACAGCCTGAAATTTTTCCACGGCCGCCTTTGTCTTTGGTCCGTATATTCCATCCGGCACAATAGATGGAATGGCCGGATATGCCTTTGCGATGCGGGCGAGCTGCTTTTGTATCTGATATACATTCTGTCCTGACGAGCCTATGCCTATATTGTAGTCCGGCCATGACGCCGGTATTCCTGATACAGCCTCCGCGGTATTGATATACATGTTGCTGCCGTAAAAGTATCTGAGTATCTCAATTGCACTGTAGCCCTGGTCACCGAGACTTTTAGAGCCCCACTGTGTCATCCAGCTCGGACAGGAAACCTTCTGTCCGTCACAGTACTGCGTCAGAATCGGCTGCTTCACATTAGGTCTCGACAGATAGTTTTCAAACATTTCATTTACTATCAGCGAGATATTGTCATATATATTTCTGCCATAGATGAATTTGTGGTCATATGCCGTGGACGAGGTGATATTAAAATTATAGCCCTTTCCGCGATAAAACTCCGTATATATCCTGTTTAATGTAAATGACATAATCGCAAGCACATTTGCCCTTATAGTGGCATCAGGCCAGGTCGCATATATCTCACTGGAAGCGACATTTTTGATGTAATCCTTATATCTGACATAATAATTTGCCGCTGTGGAATCCGATGGTGCCCCATCATGCACAATAACATATTCCGGAATCACAACACGATTAAGTACAATCTCACCGGTCTCAGCAACCGGCATAATCTCCGGCTCAGGTATCTTGGCCGGATAATCACCGTAAAGTGTATGTGCCGGAATAACAATATTGTCCACATCATTTCCCGGTGCATCAAGTACTTCAAGTTCAATATCCTGTATGGAAAGTCTGTCGGGCATCACCTCAACGCCCGAAACCGTGATATTTCTGTATCCGTTAGCTGAAACAGTTACCGTCACCTCCGAATACGGCTGTGACTCACTGGGCGACATAGAGTACTCAAGTGGCGGAGTGGCAATCTCAACTGCCTCTATGCTTCCCGATTCGTTGGTATCAGTCTCCTCTATCTTTCCCTGCGGATCCCCGGAATAGCTGACTGACACCCTTGCATCCGCAACCGGCGTCCCCATGTTTTTCTGTCGTACTCTCACCTGAAGCCGCCCCTCATCAATTGACTCCTGTTGTAAAATGTGCAGATTTTTCATGAATATTATTACCTTAATATCTTTTTACAATAATATGCACAAAGTGCAGCGCATATGATATAATGAGCGTAGGCAACGAGCAGTGCCAAATTGAAAATATATAAAATGCCAGCTTGCTGAGCACTTTTTATATATTTTTAATTTGATAGGGCGACTGCCCGTACAGTCAGGAAAATCTCAGATTTTTCTGACTTGCACTGCGTACAATACACTTACTAAGGTGGTTGGGGGACGTGCTCTCATCTGATCCGAGTCTTACGGAAAGGATGATTATTATGGTTTCTTGGAACGACTTATTTACTTTCGTTATCATGCTGGTAGCGATTCTGACATACATAGATACTCACAGAAAACATAAGAAATAGCCGTCCTGCCTCTGGTAAAGTCTGGGAACGGCTATCTCTTACGATAACTTATTAACTTAATTTGCCGGATCAGGTGAAGTGCACTCACCTACCGACTGCCTTACTAAGTGTATTATATGTCACTTAGCAGCATTTGTCAATTTTATTAATATTAAGGAGGAAAATTATGCATACATTTCAGCCATATCCAATCGACATGCTCGATATCAATCCATTCACCAAGCTCAGTAAGGAGTGGGCTCTCGTGACAGCCGGCGACAAGGAAAAATCAAACACCATGACCGTTTCATGGGGTGGAACCGGTGTCCTCTGGGGCAAAAATGTCGTATTTATTTTTATCAGGGAATCAAGATATACTAAGGATTTCATAGACAATGGTGAGTTTTTCTCACTTTCTTTCCTTAGCGAGAAATACCGCGATGCCTTAAAATACTGTGGTGCTCACTCTGGACGTGGCGAAGACAAATGGTCAAAGGCCGGTCTGACTCCTGCTACACGCCATGGCATACCATATCCGGATGAGGCAAATCTTGTATTCCTCTGTCGCAAGATGGCTGCTGTGCCTATTGAAGAGGCTTCATTTACAGACAAAGCCATTATGCGTCAATGGTACGGCGATCACGATATGCACACTATGTATGTTGGTGAAATTATTGAGGTTGCGGCTCGCTAATTTTATGACAATACTACGGGACGAGAAGAACCCTAACATGTATTTATGCGCTTAAAACTACGTGGCTAAGATAATTGTAAGAATTATGCTTTAGGGTTTTCTATGCTTGACGAAACCGGCTTTTATGCGCCGTCCATGGCGCATAACACCTTGCCCTGCCTTCCATGGCAGGGCATTTCTGTGTTTCATGGCATAATTCTAACAATATCTAAGTCACTTCGTAATCGCTTATAAATACATGTTAGGGTTCTTCTCGTCCCTTTCTCTTTGGCAATATATATAGATTAGCCGACTCTTTAAAATGTATCACGGCGTAAGGGGCAATATCTGCCAACAGATATTGCCCCTTATTAATACCATAATCTAGCGGCAGCCGGTACTCATAGCTTCAATGGCCACGGCACCACCGCGCACAACCGAGATATGCTTGTACTGTGACTTGAGCAGGGCTATAAGATCATCATTGCGGTGCTCTGTGAGCTTGCTCTCTAAGATCACGCTGTCGGCATTCTTGTCCACCACGTCAATATTAAAAACCTGCGCTGTCTGGAAGATATCAGTGATTTCCTCGCGGGTGAGCTTAGATACCCTGACATAGAGTATTTCCTTCATATGCAGAGGCACATCAGTCAGGTCAATAACCTTGATGACCTCGACCATTCTGTTGAGCTGCTTTTTTATCTGCTCAAAGGTAATATCATCGCTTGTAACGCAAATAGTCATTCTGGAAATAGTCTCATCCTCTGTGGTTCCAACCGTAAGAGACTGTAAATTGTAGGATTTTGCAGAGAAAAGTCCTGAAACCTTTGCTAAAACACCGACCTCATTCTCCACATAAAGTGCAATCCATCTGTTTTTCATTTCAATATTATTCATCTTCTGCACCTCCTACTTTAAAATCATTTCGCTCATAGGATTTCCGCTCTTGACCATTGGAAGAACAATCTCATCCGTAGCTATCATAAACTCAATAATTACAGGTACATCCTTATATTTCTTGGCCTCTGCAAAGGCTGCATCGATATCCTCTTCCTTTTCCACGCGGATTCCGTGTCCACCATAGCTTTCAACAAGCTTGAGAAAATCCGGTGTGTATGGCGGACATGCCTCGTTTGGTCCCTTGCACTCAGCCGGACAGCCCTTTCTTCTTCGAAGGCAGGTTGCAGAATAACGCTTGCCATAAAAAAGCTGCTGCATCTGGCGCACCATGCCCAGATAGTAGTTGTTGAGCACGCATATGGTCACTCCTGCTCCCTGTACAACTGAGGTGGCAAGCTCCTGTATATTCATCTGAAGTCCACCGTCACCGCTTATGCATACAACATCCTTGTCAGGATTTGCAATCTTTGCACCTATTGCTGCCGGAAGACCAAAGCCCATGGTTCCAAGACCTCCCGATGTAAGAAGCTGGCTGTTGCTGTCAAGCTCTAAGTACTGTGTAGCCCACATCTGATGCTGACCTACATCTGTAACGTAGATTGCATCCTTATAGTTCTTATTGATATGCTCCATAATCATCTGAGGTGTCATGCCCTTGTCTCTTCTCATGCCAAGAGGATTTTCCTCATCCCATGCCTTAATCTGCTTCTGCCACTCAGCAGTCTTTACCGGCTCAGCCCACTCGTTTAACTTGTCGAGCGCCACATTGGCATCGGCAACGATAGGCACATCAACCACTACATTTCGTGAAATAGATGCAGTATCCACATCAATATGTACAATCTTTGCCTTTGGAGCGAACTCGTTTAAGTCTCCTGTTATTCTGTCATTAAATCGTGTACCTATTGAAAAAAGTAAATCGCACTCACTGACTGCCTTGTTTGCCGCATATTTGCCGTGCATACCGCAGTTGCCCACATAAAGCGGATGGGTGGTCGGTATAGCGCCCTTACCCATTATTGTGGTGACAACAGGCACATTCTCTGCCTCCACAAAACGGCGCAGGTTTTCATTGGCTCTTGCAACATTTATACCGCCTCCTGCAAGGATAAGCGGCTTTTTGGCACTCTTTAACATCTTGTAGGCACGCTTAAGCTGTCCGACATGTACTGTATCATTTACACGGTAGCCTCTGATTTCCACCTTGTCCGGATACTCTGCCGGAGCGGATGCGGTCTGGATATCCTTTGGCAAATCAATCAGTACAGGGCCCGGCTTTCCGGTCCTTGCAATATGAAATGCCATCTTTATGATTTTTCCAAGGTCCTTTCTGTCACGGACTGTAACAGAATACTTTGTGATATTTCTGGTGATTCCGACTATATCCACTTCCTGAAAGGCATCATTTCCGATAAGTGGAAGCGGTACCTGTCCTGTAAAGCACACAAGCGGCACATTGTCATAATGCGCATCTGCAAGACCTGTAACTGTGTTGGTAGCTCCGGGACCGCTTGTCACAAGGCAGACACCCACCTTGCCTGTAGACTTGGCATAGCCCTCAGCCTCATGAATCAGGCCCTGTTCATGTCTAGGCAGAACCAGATTGATTGAATTAGTCTTGTATAACTCATCGAATAAATCTGTAACCGTTCCTCCCGGATAGGCAAAAATAGTATCTACGCCTTCCTCCTCCAATGCTTTTACAAATAATTTTCTTCCTGTGATGTCCATACTGCTGTCATCCTCGTTTCTATTTTAATAGTTTATTTTACTTTCTCATATCGAAGGAAATAAAACTCCAAATCAAAGTATGTCTGCTCTTCGCTGTCTCCCGTAATCCGCCACTCAGGCTTCTCGTCAAGATTTGGAAAATATGCATCCGCATCATACTCGAAGTCCACCTTTGTGATGTGGGCTACATCGCATTCATCCACGAGCTGCTCATAAATTTTCTGTCCACCAATGATATAAATATCCTCTGAATTGTATTTTTCAAGCTCCTTGTGAAGCTCATCAAGTGAGTGAACCACGACAGCGCCCTCCACCTCATAGGATGGGTTATGTGTGAGCACTATGTTGGTTCTGTTCTTAAGAGGTCTGCTGTTTGGAAAGCTCTCAAGTGTCTTTCTGCCCATGACTACAACCTTTCCTGTAGTCATCTCGCGGAAAAACTTCTGGTCCATAGGTATCCGAACGAGCAACTGGTTGTTTTTTCCAATTGCCCAGTTATTGTCAACTGCTGCTATTAAATTCATAATTTTCTCCCTGTTGTAATCGTTGCTGTTCACACAAAGTAGTGAACAATGACCTTCTTATAACTGCTTCATATCCACATTCTTTAAACCGCAATAGGTATATCCTTAATCTGCTCACCTGTCACATAGTCTGTTATCTTGATATCATCCGTCGTAAACTGATAGAAATCCTTTATGTCAGGATTGAGCCAGAACTTTGGAGCATCGTACTGTGGTCTCTCAATCAGCTCCTTCACAATTGGCACATGCCTGTCGTAAATGTGAGCATCTGCAATCACGTGCACCAGCTCTCCGACTCTCATATCACACACCTGCGCCAGCATATGCATAAGCACCGCATACTGGCATACATTCCAGTTGTTCGCCGCAAGCACATCCTGTGAGCGCTGGTTTAAGATACCATTTAATGTGAGCCTGTCATCACCCTTTTTCTGTGTCACGTTGAATGTCATGCTGTATGCACACGGATACAGATTCATCTCATGCAGATCCTGATGCACATATATATTGGTAAGTATTCTTCTTGAAAAAGGTGTATGCTTCAAATCATAGATGACTCTGTCCACCTGATCCATCATGCCTTCCTTATACTGATGCTTTACACCAAGCTGATATCCGTAGGCCTTGCCGATTGAACCATCCTCATCTGCCCACTCATCCCACACATGGCTTTTTAAATCATGGATATTGTTGGATTTCTTCTGCCATATCCAAAGAAGCTCATCCGTTGCACTCTTGATATATGTCTTTCTTAAAGTGATAGCCGGAAACTCCTTTGACAGATCATATCTGTTGACGACACCAAACTTCTTTATTGTATAGGCGCTTGTTCCGTCCTCCCAGTGGGGACGCACCAGCTCTCCCTCAGTGCTTGTGCCATTTTCCAGAATATCCTGACACATCGCTACAAAAACTTTATCTGCATAACTCATATTATCTGCTCCCTAACCATAAGTATTCAACCGATACAATTACCCGTTTACTGTCTATTGTATCTAATTATCAATTTTTTTTCAATATATTCAATGTGCAAATTCAAATGATTTTTTTAGCTTTTTTCTTCATAAATTATTTAAGTTTTTTATTATTCTTTTCGATTAAGGACACAATTTGGACAAATTTATTTAGTATAGTAATACCTGTAAAGGAGATACACCTTTACAAATTCCCTTTTTTAAACATTTTTTCATAAACTAAACTCCTCGAAAAGAAGCCGCTTCCCTCGGCTTCTTTTCACGTTATGGGGGTTTACATTTCAGGCTTTTTCCCATATTATGATTAAAGGATCAAAAAGTAGAGTCAGATTACGCGAATGCGTAGCATGTAGTAATCTGATTAATCATAAATGAGGAGATTCACAATCACATGAAATTTTTTCTCGCACCGATGCAGGGGCTGACCGGATATACAGTAAGAAACGCATTTCACCACCATTTTGACTACATAGACAAATACTACACACCGTTCATCCCTGCCGCAAAGCGCATGAATGCCAAGATAAAAAGAGACATAGACCCGGTAAACAACGACGGAATCACTCTCATACCGCAGGCCATGTCTATAGTGGCAGACGAGGTCATCGACCTGCACAGGCAGCTTGTTCCTTACGGATATGATGAGATAAATGTAAATCTCGGCTGTCCGTCAGGCACCGTCGTATCCAAGAAACGAGGCTCCGGCATACTCGCATATCCTGATATGCTGGATAGCTTCCTCGATGAGCTGTATACAAAAGCTGATTTTCCTGTTTCAATAAAAACCCGCGTGGGCTTTAACGATGATGAGCTATGGCCCAGACTTATCGAAATATACAGTAAATATCCGATAAGTGAGCTTACCGTGCATCCGAGAGTCCAGAAGGATTTTTATAAAAATACGCCACGCATGGATGACTTCGCCCTCGCCATGCAGAAAATAAATCCTGATAAAACAACACTCTGCTACAACGGAGATATCACTGATACTAATAGTTTTAATGCCCTAACCGACTGCTTCCCTGATATTGATGAAATCATGATAGGCCGCGGACTGTTTGCAAATCCTGCTCTTATCGCAGAGCTTAAGGGTATAAGCATGGATAAAGCCGAGCTTCGCGAGCGCTTAAAGAACTGGCATGATGAGATTTTATCCGGTTATCTGTCCATCTTTTCCGGTGAAAAGGATGCCATTTTCCGCATGAAGGAAATCTGGGCATATATGCATGGGCTGTTTTCTGACTCTGAAAAGCTCTGGAAGAAAATTAAAAAATGCCAGACGCTTAATGACTATAAGTCAATCGTTCGAATGGCATTTGATGCTTTTTAAAATATAAACACTTTACTTTCTTGCAATTCTGTGAAGCTGTGGCCTTATGGTGATATCTGTCATCACAAGGCCTTCTCTTTGCCCCAAAACATAAAGCACTGCGTCTGCAACCTCATTTGGCTGTATTCTTGCAGCTTCATTTTCATCCACTGTAAAATCAGCATTCCTGTACAGATTGGTGTCGGTCATATCAGGCTCTAAATTTACCACACGCACACCGTACTTTCTCGCCTCCTCAAACAGGCTGTGGGAAAAGCTCGTAAGCCCCGCCTTTGTGGCACCATAGGCACAGCCGTGCGGATTCGTCTTTTCAGCAGTGATTGATGAGATATTTATTATTGTTCCTTTGTTTTTCTTTAAATCGCGAAGCAGCAGATTTGTGATAATCATCGGTGCCTCAAGATTTGTCCTCACCATCTGTGATATTTTTACAGGATTAAGCTCCTCATGAAGAGCGTAAAAGCCGACGCCTGCATTGTTTATGAGAAGTGATATGTCATGATTTTTATTAATTTCTTTTATTGTCTTGATGAGCTTTGCAGTATCGGTAATATCGCATACTATACGCTCTATCCCTACGATATCATCACTTTGATTAAAGCTTCTTCCTATTCCGTAAACCAGCCAGCCATTCGCTGCAAGCTGCCTGCATATAGCTTTTCCGATGCCTGAAGACGCCCCGGTTACAATTGCTTTGTTCATCTGATTGCTCCTTTATACCATGTGATATATATATTGAAAATGTATTTCAATAATATCACTTCCACATAAATATCCTGTCCTTATCCACATATTCGGATACAGTCTGTATCATAAACTCTTCCATATCACTTCGTATGTTTTCCGGATACTGGTAATACCCATTCACATTGTCGTATGGAAAATTCACCACAGCACTACAAGGCATGTCCTTTCGCATTTTCTTCAGATAATCCTGCGATATACGGAAGCTTCCGATACTCACATCCCACAGCTTAGAATCGTCTATCTGTGAAAATACGTCATCAACCATCCTGCTGTATTCACCTCTCCAGTCCTTGCAGTATATCATCGGATCAAAGCACAGTCGCACTGGAAATCCACCATCCATAGCACATTTTGCTGCCTGAATCCGCTCCATAGGTGCGGACGCAAAATGCTCATACTCTGCTGCAACCCTTTGAGGCGAAACTGTATAGGCAATAATTACCCTGTCACATGCTTCGTAATTGCTCCACAAATCACACCTGCCACTCTTGGTGCGGATTTCAATTGTAAGATTCTCATGCTTTTTTGTAAAAGCAATCCATTCCCTCACAAAGCCGGTAAGCGACTCTATGGCCACGAGGTCTGCATCATATGACACGCAAAGATATATGCTTTTTTGCGCCAGAAGTGCTTCAAGCTCCGCAAAAATATCCTCCAAATTTACAAACACCACAAGATTACCAGACGGATACATACCCTTTAAATAGCAGTATTCGCAGTCAAATATACAGTTCATCATGCATGAGCAATAGTAGAAATTCTCATTTCCAAAGCTCTGACACACCGGTGCACCTTCATATATGCAGCCGCTTGTATTCTCTGCCAGAATGAGCGCCTTGGCATTGCTTTGAGCAGAAATACTCTGCTTTTTGCGGCAGAAAACATCCTTGTAGTGGTCAATTTCTATGACTGTTGTATTATTCAGCTTTTCTAAAATCTGCTTTGTACGTGGATGCTCGGCCACGCCTTTTTCCACATATACATGTGAAAACATTTTATTGTATTGGCACATTTGACATTTCCTTCTTACAACAATCTCTGTTTCAATTCAAACAGACATTTCTTTCCTTCACGCTTGCTCTCACACGGCAGCAAGCCATTTGTATAGTACTCATCCAGAACAGCTTTATAATCTATACCACTTAGTCTGCAATACTTTATAAGCTGTGCCAGCTGATCCCCCATTACCTTGGAACAACGCATATCGCAAATCAGCCTATCCATATTCCAAGAGGATTTAGTATCATCTGTCGCATTGTCGTCTGCCATATTTTCGCCTTTAGTCTTATCATCTATTGAAGTTTTATTACCACCTACACTTAAAAGTATATCAATATAGCCACATATTTTGTCTTCCTGCAAAGCAAAAAGCTCTGTGATTTTCGACTGGTCAATTCTCTCACCGGCATCTGAAACAAGCTTTATAAAATGCATACGATGCGGTCCCACGAAAAACGCTGCTGCCTGATAAACGGCGGCTGCCTCCATATCATATACAACCGAATCGCACCCTTCATTAAGCACCCTTGCGACCGTTACTATTTCACACTCCCTGAAATTTGCCTTCATCAGCATATCGGGGTAAAATGTACGCCCTGTCATCTGCTCAGTGAGCTTATTTCCCAGAAATATACTGCCCAAACAGATATCACTGCTAAAACCAGCGCCACACCCCACATTCAAAATCTCATCATCCGGTGAAATCCCGTACGCACCACCAATATTTGAAACCGCTGCCGCCGCATTGATTTCTCCTACGCCTGTTATCACAAGCCTGATACTCTCATTTGCAAACACATCAAATCTCACCATTTCAGGGCTTTTTTCCTTTTTTAAGCCATAGTGGTCTATTATATTTTTTGCCTCAGCATAAAAAGCACTAAATATATAAATCATAGATAATTCCTTCAAATCTTCCCTGCATACATCACCAGGATTTATCTCTCAAGCTCCTTTAAAAGCTTAGTCCTGTTGCTTCCAACCATGAGCTTTTCATTGTAGATATCAAATTTTTCACACTCATTCTCAGCTAAAAAGCTGCTGATTTCCGGTGTGATGGTCAGCTCTGTAACAAAGACAAGCATCTCCTGGCCGTCCGAGAATACATCCTCCACAAAATCAAATGCGTGGTTTAGCTTCTCCCCTGCCGCATCCTCCATCGTTGAAAGCTTCTCAGATTCTTCGGTAAAATCATCCATCACCGTATCAAAATCACCCTTGATATGCTTTAAAACATCCTGTCTGATATAATATTCCTTTGGCAAAATAAGAGAGCTCTCCTTCAATATCTCCATATTCTTTGAAAACTGCTCCACAGCACTGTTGTACAGCGCATGCTGCTCTTCAGTGCTTCTTTGTGACTTTCTGTATTCCTTCAGAAACTCATACCATAGCTGCACCATTTTCCGCTCTCTGGCCACATCCGAAAAAACAACTGTCAGTCCGCTTAAAAGCAGATTCACCACAGTGATTCTCTCATCGAAATCAGCATCAAACACACGTTTATATACTGACTTTTTCACGTTTCCGGACAATATATCGCTTATACCGTAATCCTCATTGTATTTTCTGTAGATTTCCAGATATGCGTACACATCCTCTGCTATATCAGGATGGTGGATAAACTCACCTATTACATCCTCCGTGACTGCAAGTTCTCCCGCCTCGTACACCTTAAGCAGGCTGCTTAAATCCTCCCAGCCTCTTGCCGTGACGAAATTCATACCGTCCACGTCAGTTTCCACCCTGTAAAAATTGTTTGGGTGAAGCTCAAGATAGCTTAAAAGTGCATCATGGATATGCACATCTCTGGCATATTCCTTCCACACCTGATAGTCCGCTTCTATCGATATATATCTGACACGGTCGAGCGTAACCATATCAAAATCGCGCACTGATTTATTGTACTCAGGCGGATTTCCTGCCGCAACAATCACCCATCCCTTGGGAACAGCCTGATTACCAAATGTCTTGCACTGCAAAAACTGAAGCATCGTAGGAGCAAGTGTCTCGGACACGCAGTTTATCTCATCAATAAAAAGTATACCCTCCTTAAGCCCTGTTGCTTCCATCTTTTCATAGACGCTGGCTATAATCTCACTCATCGTGTATTCCGTGACGGAATAGCTCTTTCCGTCATACTCACGCTCCTTTATAAACGGCAGTCCTACCGCTGACTGGCGCGTGTGATGCGTGATGGTATATGCCACAAGACCTATTTTGCACTCTCTTGCAATCTGCTCCATAATCTGTGTCTTGCCTACGCCGGGCGGTCCGATTAAGAGCATCGGTCTCTGCCTGATCTGCGGTATCACGTACTCTCCATGTGCATCCTTTGACAGGTATGCTTTCACTGTATTTTTCACTTCGTTTTTTGCCTGTTTTATATTCATATTGTTTCCTCCAGCTCCACCTGCATCGCCCATGGCGGCACCTCATTACCCTCATATGCACCAACCGACACAAATGCGCACTTGTACGATGGACACTTTGCCGGGAAAATTCCCTTGCCATCAGTAAAATATATAAGTCCGCACATGTTCTTAAGCTCACCCTTATCCAAAAGGTCTCTCACATACGAAAATGCCGGTCTGAAATCTGTGCCTCCGCCTCCTACGAGCGTAAACTTGTTTAAAAGCGGCTTAATCTGCTTTTCATCTGTAATTTCCTCGTCAGTCTTTACGCTGTCATCACACTGTATGATTCGTATTTTATTCCTGACAAAAAAGCTGTCCGACTCCGTGAGAATCGTAAAGGTCTCCTGTAAAAAGTGCTCCACCAGCTCCCCACTCACAGAATAGCTCGTATCAAGCACTATGACAAAATCCCTTATCTTGTATGTCTCCCTCGTTTCAAGAGGCTCAATGAGCGGCATATTGCCGTAAAGCGAAAGTCCATACGCGTAATACCCCATATCAAAGGAATCGTAATCTGCGTGCACCTCCTCACGAAGCACTGCAAACCTGCGCAGAAACTCCTTGTAGCTTCGTCTGCTTCTTTTCGCGGACAGTTCCCTCATCATTACCTGCTCGCCCTCAGATTCACTGTCCTTTGAATGTTTTTTCTCCATGCGTGTCTGTCTGGATATTTTCTGCCACTGCTTTTTAGCCTCGGATGAGCTTAGTGGCATAGCATTGTCGTTTTTCTCCTCCGGCCACAAAGCGTGGTCGTCTGTGTAAAATTCCCGTGCCAGAAGTGCAAGCTCATTTTTATCCTTTGTGTTTGCAATATCATCTATATCCGTGATTTCTTCAGCCTTTATTTCTGCATACTGCTTGTATAGCCATGCGTACAAAGCTCCCGGAGCAATCACGATATGCTCTTTTTTAAGCCTCTCATACGTGGTTTTTCTTATATAGCTTAGGATACGCTTTGTGCTTTTCTTTTCCATTGTATCAATCGTATACTCAACCATTATATCACATGCTGTATTCCACAGGAATTCATCCCTCTCACCTTTAGTCCACAGGTGAAAAAACAGACAGTGCATCACACTGTGCAGATAAGCACGGTTCAGATACATGCCATTTTTCTTAAATATATCAATAAGCCTGATTGGATTGTAATAAATATATGTGCCGTCAGTTGCCATGGAGTAAAGCTGCTCGTTCACCTTTGGGGAAAGAGCCGAGAGCGCCAGCTTCATAAAAGGCATGTCGAGATACAACTCGCACTGTATTTCATCTATTATTTTCTGTGACATTTCTTCCTGCCACTCTGAATCTGTCTGGACATGTTTTTTCATGAAGCTGCCTCCTTTCCCATATACTTCTACATTTCTTGCACCAATGGTGCGAGTATTATTCTACTGCAATATTTTCAGAATTTATTATACTATAGTAACCTTATTTTCTCAATAAAATGTAATGCACAAACAATATCTTAAACAGTGTATTTTATTACACTATACACATTCAATAATTACACTCTCACATTTGTCATACCCGAGCTGTGAGCTGTTCAGGCACAACGTATAATTAGCAGCTTTTCCCCATTTCTGATCTGTGTAAAAATTATAATTTGTCATACGCCTTTTATCTATGTCATTTATCATTTTTACTGCATCAGCTTCTGAAGTATTATGCAGCTTACAGATACGCTGTATTTTTTCCGGCATATTCCCATGGATATACACATTCAATACATCATCCCTGTCTTTCAAAATATAATCAGCATTTCTTCCAATAATCACACATGGCTCTTTTTCTGCCAAATCCAAAATCACTTTTCTCTGTGCCTCATATACCATATCTTCTACTGATTTTCCTGTAATATCACGACCGGTAAATGCATATGCAAAAATCCCTTTCTTTGGGGACAGCTCAGCATTTTCCTTAATATACTCCGGTGCCAGTCCTGACTCTTTTGCAATCTGTCCAATTATTTCCTTGTCATAATATTTAATTCCAAGTTTCTTTGCTACTTCTTCTCCGATAAAACGTCCGCCACTTCCAAACTCTCGGCTTATCGTAATGATTCTTTTTGTCATGGCTTATGCCTCCTTAATTTAAACTTTCCACTTTGTTTTTATTGATTCTCTTTAAAAATAAATATCCTACAATACAAGCAGTCACCTCCGTGATTGGAAATGCCCACCAGATCAGCGAAACTCCAATATATCCGCCTCTTACAAAAAATGAGAAGATGCCTGCCAAAGGTAATATAATTATAAGCTGTCTGAGCAGTGAAATCACAAGCGATTCCATACCACCATCAAGCGCCTGGTAAATACCCTGATATGCCACATTTATTCCGGCAAAAATAAAGCTGATGGAAACAATTCTCATTGCCCCGATAAAATATTCTCTTGATGCTCCTGCATTGAACAAAGCAGCAAATTCTCCCGGGAAAATTTCTGTAATCGCTACTCCTATGACCATAAGCACAATCGTATAAAGCAATCCATACCTGATGCCATCCTTAATTCTCTTTTTGCTGTGCATTCCATATGAAAAAGCTATAATTGGTGTAATTGCATCCCTTAGTCCGAATGCAAGGAACAATACAAACTGCTGCACCTTATAAAACAAACCATATGCAGTCTGTGCCGAAGGACTAAATTTCAAAATAAGATTCATCACATAAACCATAATTGACATCAAAGCCTGTGCAATAATAGCCGGAAGTCCAATTGCATAAATTTCCCTGATTATTCCTCCATCAGGCTTCATATACTTTGTATCATGCTCAAATTCCCTGTTCAGCTTCATATGAAACACAAACAGCAGTATTGCAGACACAACCTGACCGATAACAGTTGCATATGCGGCGCCCTTAACTCCCATTTCCGGAACCGGTCCAATACCATAAATCATAATAGGATCAAGAATAATATTTACCACCGCTCCAACTACCTGACCAATTGTAGAATAAAGAGAACGTCCGGTTGCCTGCAGCAGCTTTTCAAATAATGAAAAGAAAATAATTCCAAATGAAATCACACAGCATATTCTCAAGTAATTTGTTCCCATTGAAATAACTTGAGGATCAACGGTCTGTGATGAAATATAAGCTTTAACTCCAAAAATTCCAAACAACAGGCATACTATATAAATTATTGCACCAAGAAATAAACTGTTTCCTGCAACCTTTGCAGCTTTTTTACTATTTCCCTGACCAAGTGTTCTTGCAAGAAGTGCATTAGTTCCCACTCCTGTTCCAATTCCAACTGCTACCATAAGCATCTGAACCGGAAATACCAGTGTCAGCGCATTAAGTGCTGCCTCACTTCCTGACCTCATATTTCCCACAAAGGCGCTGTCTACAATATTGTAAACTGCCTGCAATGCCATAGATAAAATCATCGGTATTCCCATCTGTACCATGAGCTTATTTACCGGCATCTCCTTCATCTTGTTACTTTCTGCCATCTTAACTTATTCCTCCTTTTCTGCATAAAAAAAGTGCGCTCTTATCTCATAAGCTGGACTTACGCTGATAAGCTACACACTTTATAATGCACTATATATTTTAATGATGTGCGACAGCAGGTGCACAAAAAAACGAGCAGCTAAACTGGATTTACGCTAGTCTGCTACTCGTTCATAGGCTATTATATTTTTATTTTTGAAAAAAGTCAAATAATTTTCTCCCTTTTCGGAAAAGTGTTCCTACTGTATATAAACTCATTTTTATACGTTTTCCACTATTTTTATTCATTTTTCCATAATGGGGAGTTCGTTTTACACTAAGTTGTCGTGCAATTTATTAGAATGGAATTTTTGAAAGGCTACTTCACTTGGATAGTGAGGTAGCCCATTATTTAATGATAATCCTTGTATAAGCTGCGAGCCAATTTATACATTTCGATTTGTTTGTAAATTTCTTCTAACTGTTCACTACTAAGTTCATTTAAGTATTCTTCTTGCTTGGCTAAAGTATATAATTCAGGATTTCTGTAGTCACAAAGGTTCTGAATGTGTCTCATCGCTTTTACCAGTGTATATTTATCAGATTCTTCCAGTGCTTCTTTCTCATATATTTCTTGCATATCATAATTATAGTGCATTGCTGGAATTATGCCTGTATGGTCAGTTTTTTGTTGACATGACTGACCTCCGAGTATTACCATGTGGTCTTTTTCATCACTTGGATTCCAATAAATGTATAAAAAGCTAGGTAAGTGATTTAGCTCTTTGATAATTTGTGATGCTGTCATAATATTTATGCTCCTTTACGTTGTAAACATGTCAATTAGATTTTAAACCTGTCCAATCATGTTCTCTGTTTGCTACTAATTCAAGAATGAATGCAAGCAGTAGAAGTAAACCATCATCTTCATTTTCAATGCCATATTTTCTTCTCTCTTGTCCTCTAATCCAAACACTGTATTTAGCTAATGCCTTATTCCAATCAGCATAGTTATATGGCATGTTGTCGGAGAAGGTGTTTGACAAATTATCTTTGTATTTTTCTCTTATATACTGCAAAATGTTTTCATTTTCAATCTGTGTTTCAATTTCTGAAATGGTTTCTTTGTATCCACATGATACTAAATCAATTATTTCAAAACCTAATAATTCTAGTCTGTCTACACCTGTGTATGGTTCATGTTTTTCATTACTCATAATGTATGCCCTCCTTAATACTTGTCTGTGTATGATGTATTCTCAACTCCTTTATTGTTGAGATTGTAAACCATTTTGTCTAAACGAGCCTTCCAAAATGCCTTAAACCACTTGGTATCCCCAAACCATTTTACAATAGTTGGACTGATTGCATAATAACACTTAATAAATAGCCGACCATACCATGTGGTATCCAATGTATAATCTCTGAATCTTCTAAGTGTCCATACCTCCGGACAGTCATAGGAACCATATACACATGTGGCTACATAACAACCTTTACTTGGTTCTGGTTTGTATATTTCAGCATGCCTTGACTCTGGTAATATTTCTTTTAAGAATGCTATTCTTTCTTGCCAGTTATCAATATAACGATGATTATATAAATATTCTATTGCAGATAATATCAAATCCTGTGCAAACTTGTTATTAACAATGTACTCTCTAGGTACTGCTGATAAGTACTCTTTATATCCTCCACATTGAGGACCTCTTGTTAAAAACTCAGTATATATTTCTTTTTCATACATAGGTTTATCATGTGCATTTGCAAGTTGTATAATCTTTTCTCCTAATGAAACACTTTTCATTGGTCCATACTTCCAATCCATGAGCCAACCATCTATATTGTCAGAGTCATACTTTTCTAATAATTGACTTATATACCAATAATCATGTGCATCCTTATTATCTGTTATTGCTTCTTCTGCTAATTTATATATACCAGTTTCATGAAATAATGCAATTATCTGTTCTTCTCCATTTTCAGACTGAATAATAATGTTTTTAAGTGCATCCAATAGGTCATTTGAATAGTAATGTTTATCCAATAATTCCCTTCTTGCAATCCTTAATAATCCTTGTGTATTATCTTTTACTTGTTGAATAACTACATTTGCTCCAGCAAAGTTATTATTGTTTGTAATGTATGTATTATAATTGTTAATTGCTTTTTCGGTAATAAATGCTGTTCCACAGTATTTACATATTCCAGCCTCTTTTGTGTCATCTACCTCAATGTTTGCACCACATTGTGTACATTTAGCGGCTACTAATGGCATAATAAAATCCCCCTTGTCATTTGATATCTATATTTTACCACATGACTAGGGGGATTGGTAGGCTATTTTCTTTCTTTGATGACGGCTTCGATAACATCTATGTATTTTTGAGGCAAGTTGAATGCTTTATAAAGCTCCTCATCGGTGTAGATGTGGTCAAACTTACCTGTTGGAGGGGCTGGGACAAATCGGAAATAGTCATTGTCAAAAGTAACTGTTAATTTAGAAATATTACACAACAAAAAAAATCTTGTAAATTTACAATTTATCCATGATATAAATGCTTCACACTCTGATTTATCATCTGAACTGAATATATTTTGACTTACGCCAGCAGTATAGTCTGATTGGTTTTCTAACAAATAACCTGCGCCAACTACCTTACACTTTCCATCAATTGTTAACAAAACCCTATCCCATGGACTTGCTCCACCAAGGCTAAAAAGTTTATTTACAGAGTATTTATATCTTTCATCTAATTTGTTACTGTCAATTTTATATTGTTGAAATTTATCAATATACATGTGAATTTCATTGCAAACATTTATTAGTGATTGTCTACTTCTTATATTTCTGACATTTTCACTATTAAAGTAAGGTTGTAGTCTGGATTTATTAACTACCTTACATTTATCATGTTCTACTTTGTCAAGAATGTAGTAACATACACCATCAATCTGTCCAATTTTAAATACATCAGATACATCGGGATAAAAGCAAACGTAACTCATGTGCGGTACATATAATTCTCTAAATTGCTTATAATTGATATTCTTACTTGCACAACCACTATAATCATCTGCGGTTGTCTGCCACTTAGCGGGTGTTATCATTACTGTATATTTGTTCGATATTTTATAACCTAGGTCTACAAAATCTAAGTCCATTCCCTTATTATATGGTGGGTTACCTATGACTACATCAAATTTCATTGTGTTAAACTCCTTCTTTAATCGCTCATATAAGAATGTTTTATCTGCATTTTGCATTACTGCTAAGTAATTGCTTTCAAAACTGATGATATTATTCTCACCTTGAATCGTGCCATAAACTGTTCTTGTTGACATTAGCTGACACATACCATTCGGAGATATGCCATATAGCTGGTTTTGAAGTATGTGTTTTCTACGTTCTGCTTTGTCTGGAAAGTCTTGTATCATTGATGGTGTTTCCATGAGCTTTAAGTATATCTCATGCAAGAATACACCACTTTTACATGCTGGGTCTAAGAAAGTGGTGTCTTTGTTCCATACTTCTTCTGGCAATATATTGATCATATCTTTTGCAATCGGTATCGGTGTATATATCTGACTGTCTTTTCCTGTTCCGGCTCTGTCGGATAACATTCCAAGGATGTTTTCTGTATGTGACATTTTAAATCCTCCAATAAACTTAAAATTTATTTGGTTATATTTTGATGTCTTACTTACTGATTTAATAAAAATCTTTGGTGTCTATTGGTAATTGCCTTGTTACTAAATCTTTTATTGTGGTTCTGGTCATTTTTGCTCTGTCAGTGTTATCTACATAGCCTGTGACCAACTTAAACAAAATGCTTGTTAAATCATTGCTTGAAAGGTCTTTGTTCTTTTGTAGCCACCAAAACATTTTTAGATAGAGGTCTATATATTTTGTTGCTGGTAAATATTCTTTACTACCAAAAAATCTTTCAATAGAAGAATGCAGACTATTTATTCTGCTTAAGCTATATGCTCCAGCGGTATGCAATTCACTTTCTATGATTACATGCTCAATTCGTTCTTTTCGGCAAAACATTTTATATCTAGGGTGGTCATCGGTTATAAGAACTGAATCCCTGCTTACAATCGGTGACAATCTATTATAAACATCTTGTGACTTTGCTGTACCGGCTGTAGCTGGCTCTATATAAATATTGTTACTTCGGTCAATAGCAGTTAGTATGCAAATATGTTGATGGTTCGCATCTATGATGCTTCTGCCTACAAATCTCTTCTGACTGCTATATATCATTTCTTTAAGCATTGTTGGATTTTCTGTAAATAGCTTTTTATAGCTGTCTCCAAGGTAGTCAATTCTTTCTGCACGACTTCTATGGTGTCTTGGAAGTCTACCTAATTTGTCTATAAACCAATCCTTGTCTTTACAGCCTTTGAATGAAACTCTTAGGTATTTTCCATCTGCTTCAATAAGTCCATCGCACTTGTCATGCTCACAATAAATGTTCTGTATGGTCTGGTATATTTTCATTCTACAAGTCCATGCGGTAGAGGTGCTTGTACCTATATTCTTTGCTAATGTTGTTAATGAATCTCCTGTGACAGTTGCCCTTATGGCTTCTTGCCATTGCCACTCGGCTAAATGTGTATAATGAGTTATCAAGCCATAATTCTCTGCAAAGGTTTTCCCACAATCTTTACAGATGTACCTTTGAACTCCACCTTTTGTTGTACCATGTTTTTTGATTGCAACACTTCCACAATGTAAACAACACTCTATGACCGACTTCGGTTTATTTGCAATTTCAACTGCTGACCCTATTTTCTTAGTGCTATTGATAGCCACAATTTTTGGTGATTTTTTATCTTCAACGCAACCGCCAACATGCTTTCCAATTTCTACTTGAAGACGTGCAAACAAGACTTCCTTTTGTTCAGAAGTCAGTCTATCAATTCCCCTTATAAAATCACTATAATTTGTATTGTCTGCTAAATACCTTAGCAGTACCTCACTTAACTCACCTACTAACCAGAATCCATATCTATTGTTGGCTTGTCCGATTTTATATGCTTTTCATGGTTACTTCTGGAAAAATCCATTGTTTGCACATTTCTTAACATAGCGAGTTTGGTCTTATCAATTGCTTTTTGCCTTTTCTGTTGTAGCTTTAATTCTTGGCTTGCAATTGTATCCCATTCAGACTGTAGCATAGCTATATCCATTTTGGTCTGTGTAAGCACTTGATCCTTCCATGTGATACTTTCTATATTGCTATTGGTATCTGGTAATGTATCTATGAGGTCTTTATCTTTTGTATAATGATAGAGCAGTATTTTCATAAGTACACCATAATTAGCATAAACAGCTTTACTAGATGTTATTGCTTGATTTATCAATGTCATTTCTTTATTGAGTATCAATTCAACTCCAAGGCTCTCTGCAAATTGTCTGGTTTCCTGTGAGGCTTCAGATGTGGCAAATACAACAGGAATGCTACCTAGACTTTCTCCACCTCTTGCGTGCATGCCAGCATAAACTTCACTGATTGCTGACTTAGTCAATTCCTTGCCATTCCAACATTTGCATTGAATATAAAATACAAAGTCCTTGTATATTTTTCTTACAGTTACACTGTACTTTGCTATGATATCAACTCCACCATCAAAGCCAGCCTTGTATTGCTCTGGGTCTGATTCATTTGCTTTGTTGGTTCGATATGCAGTTAAACCGCATGACTGTAATATCTCAACTACCTTATTTTCATATTCTATTCCTATTTCTACTGGGCTTTTCTTCATAAGTACACCTACTTTCTGACAAAAAGATAAATTGTCTGAATATTTGCCTTTTGTCTGTTTTTTAATGTACTTTCAATACTTTAATGAGTCCGTTCATAGACTTAAGTTATTTTAGGGATGAGTATGCAGTTTTTCTTTCAAAACCTCTGTATAAATTCAAAAAACCTAAGTGCTTTTCAAAACACTTAGGTTAGAATGGAATGTCTATTATAATTTTGTTGGAAACTCTCCCTTGGTATCTAGGGTAATTTCTCTGTTCTGTAATTCATTGACTGTGACTTGATTGACCTTTTCTCGAATGTCAATATCTGGTATTTCATCATTCATAATCTTAAACAATGCTTGTGCTTTTTCTTCGGTGCTATATTCTCTGTACTTAAACAGCCACCAGAAGAGCATGAGATTGAGGTCAAGGTATTTTGTCGTATAAACCTTGCCTGCCTTTGAATCCATGAATTTTGATAAAGCACTATGAACACTGTTGACCTTTGCTAGATTGTATTTTCCATTTGTATGCTTGCTCGCTGGAACTACTTCATGCTTGGCTTTTGTTCCATACAGGATTCTGTTATATGCGTTATGGTCATCGGTTACAAATACATTATGTTCATCCGATGTAAATTTAGGTTTTAGCTTGGATTTTGCCATTGCTTTCTCTAAGCGTCCTACGCTGACAGGCTCTAAATACAGTTTGTTATTTTCATCTACTAAGGTTAATATGCAAATTTGCTCATTAGAGATACCTCTTTTCATTTTAGGTTCTTCTTCTAATAACTGTTGTAGGTACTCTGGTTCCTCACGCTTTAGCTTGTCATATAAACCAGCCTGTTGTAAATATTCCACTTTCTCATAATAATTTCTGTTGTGTCGTGGCATACGTCTCAATGTGTATATAAAGAACTCTGGGTCACGCTTGCCTTTGAAAGCTGCTCTGCAATAATATTCATCCGCTTGAGTTGTTCCTTGAAAGAGGTCACTATACCCATACATGGTCATTATTGCTTGGTTGATTTTCATTCTACATGACCATGCTGTGCTTTTGGATATACCACAATCCCTTGCTATTTGTGGTAATGAATGGTTGTTTACTATTCCTCGTATGATATCAAGCCATTCATCAGAAGTCAGATGACTGTACCTTAAACTATCACCATAATTCTCGGAAAATGTTTTTCCACAATCTTTACAGATATAACGTTGCATACCAGAAGTAGTTGTTCCGTGTTTCTTGTAACTTGCACTACCACATAGTGGACAGCAGTAAACCTTTGAGTTGTCAGATTTAGGTTTAACCTTTGGTTTTGTATTTGTAGACTGCGTTGGGTTTGTAATGTTATCAACTTCTACTTGTCTGCCTAGCTGGGAAAGCAACTGTTTTCTTTCCTCTGGTGATAGATTTGAAATTATGTCTTGCAGTTCTTCATTGGTTAATGCCATAATAAAAAGCACCTCCAGAAAAATAAATATTTCTTATCTTTCTGAAAGGTGCTATCTATTCGGATACTTACTAAATTCAATTGGATTCGTTATTCTGCTAATCGGGCATGCTGTTCACGCTATTCATGCTATTTATATTTATACATTGCTATTCAGTGGGAACACAATTCCGAAAAGGGACATAATTTTTAGTAATAACATAACCTTTGCATTTACACTTAAATTTAAAATTCAAACCGCCTCTTCCTGGATACCGACAGATTTTCCTTCTTAAATCTATGCAAAATCACACTGCCCTCACTCCATTCATCCTGTGCTGCAAGTGCAAGCATATCAGTAACAGCCAAGACATCTGCGATAAAATTCTCCTCATCGTCTTTAAGCTCCAGAAAACTCTGCAGCAAAACCGAATCCCTTTTTCTTATGATAAGCTCAGACAGCCTTTTTTTATGATTGACAATATACTCCAAAAACTGCTGCCTAGCTTCTTTTGAAAGCTCATACGCATAAATAAGCCTGTAAAAAGCCATATCTAAAAGGTCATCCTCACTCTCCTGCGCAATCGCCTCTGAAAATATTTCATCATACTGCTTCCACACAAACACGCGGTCCATAAAAGCCTGTCTGGCGCGAAAGCCTTCTCCGTTCATGTTCAGTTTAAAAATATGAGCAGGACCAATCTCATCATATGTCTGGTCGTACTCGAAAAAACATGCCTGCGCAATCGCATTTCCATCGCTGTCAGCCCATCTAAGCCTCACAAGAGTGCTTATCTGTGAAAGAATCTGCTTAAGACACGACTTATCCTTCGGTGAGCCTCTCATCACAAGCATATAAAGTTTTGTGCAGTTCATGAAAGCGTCACCATCCACATCACATATGTCGGATGGCAGCTCAAGCACAGACAGCCTTGAACAATTGTAAAAGCACAGCCTGCCAATCTTTTGCATTCCGTCCGGCAATATGACCCTCTCGATATAATCATCACACAGCTCCGTCATATCAGGACGCAGAATATCATCAATCCCAAGCTCTGTTTTCAATTTTTCAGGCATGCTCTTGAAAGAAAAGCAATACTCCGCAAGCTCCGTCACTCTCATGCCATCAAGCATATCCGGCACCACACACACCGGATTTTTCCCATACATATGAAGAAGCCTAATGCAATCATCATTAAGCCTCTCATATACACATATATAATTATCGTTTATTTCAACTTCTATATTTGTCATCGCTATCTTTAATTCTATATTTTTATTACTATATTGTGTTAATTTTGTGCATTAGATATATCTACGTAAAAATTTATCCAACTTTCAATAATTCATCTATCGTATTTTTAAAATCATAAAACAAATCAATATATTTTTCAACAATTGTATTACAATGTGTCCTTACAACCTCACAATCATAGTCATGTGCAAGTTCATTTCTGACCTTAAGCATATCCATCCACGCATCATCAGAAATCAGCTTTGCCTTGAAGGATTCACGTAACACCTCTCGCGGTGAACCTGTAACAAACCCGGTTATCGAATAATATTGTACCAGAATATCTTTCATTACCTTCCACGATAAATCAAAAGTAATGCTAAATTTAGCACTTGTACCACTCAAAACAAACGAATCGGAAAGGTCTCTCTGCCTGGCCTCAGCTAACGCATCTAGTGAATTACAAAAAGATTTAAAACGTCTCTCAAATTTTGCGTCCATACTGTCTGATATCCTCCAATAATAAATCATTCCTGCATGTATCCAAATTCAGTAAATCAACACTGTACAAGGTAGGTAAGTCCTCCACTTCATCAGAAAGCGTATCAAAATCCTTCACTCCCGATACCGCTATATCAATATCACTGCGTTCCAATGCAGTACCTTTAGCTCTTGAACCATATAAAATTACCTTTTGGGCATCATACTGTCTGCAAAGCTCTGCAACCCTGCTTATAACCTCTTCAACCTTCACTAATCTAACCTCATATAAAAATAATCTGCACTACTTATCAGTTAGTTTATCACAATTCCTACATTATTTCCACCACAACGTAAAGGGCGCTGCCGCTGGCAGCGCCCGTACTACATCCAAAATCTACTCAAGCAGATTCTTCATACTGTTCACACTGATAAGAATTGTCGATCCATTGTGCAAAAGTGCTGTCGTAGTCGGCGGAAGCACACCTGCCACACCAAGAGCAATGAGCCCTGAGTTAAAACCAACAATCTTTCGATAGTTGCTCTTTATACGTTTCATAAGAGCATTACTTATATATTTAAGAGTTACAATCTGGTAGAGATCGTCAGAGCCCACCGTAATATCAGCAATCTCGCGGGCAATTTCAGCGCCGTCACTGATTGCAATACCGACATTTGCCGCTGAAAGAGCCGGTGAATCATTTATGCCGTCACCAATCATAATGACCTTTCTGCCCTTAGCCTTTTCTCTCTCCACAAAGGCAGCCTTGTCCTCAGGTAAAACCTCGGCGTAGTATTCATCTACACCTACTTTTTTCGCAATGACAGAAGCTGTACGCTCACTGTCGCCTGTCATCATGACAACCTTTGATATGCCCGCCTTCTTTAATGAAGTAACAACCGCCGCTGCCTCATCACGCAGAGGATCCTCAATACAGATAACTGCCGAAAGCTTACCCTCAATAGCCAGATACAGGTGAGAATAATACAGCGGAAGCGACTCAAACAGTGGCTTCTTTCCTTCAGGAACAACACATTTTTCATCCTCAAAGACGAAATGATAGCTTCCGATAACAGTACGCTTGCCATTGATGGAGGTTGCAATTCCATGAGCCACAATATACTCCACCTTTGTATGCATTTCCTCGTGGGAAAGTCCCTTCTTAGAAGCAGCGTCTACCACTGCCTTTGCCATGGAATGAGGGAAATGCTCCTCCAGACAGGCTGCTACACGAAGCATGTCATCAGATGAATACTCATCATTGAAGTTCACCACATCAACCACAGTCGGATGTGCCTTTGTGAGTGTACCTGTCTTGTCAAAGACGATGGTATCAGCCTCCGCAACAGCCTCAAGGAACTTTCCTCCCTTTACTGTTACATTATAAAGGCTTGCCTCTCTGATAGCAGAAAGCACTGAGATTGGCATAGCAAGCTTGAGTGCACAGCAGAAATCCACCATGAGAATTGACATAGCCTTTGTCACATTTCTTGTCAGAAGATATGTAAGCCCTGTAGCTCCAAGCGTCCACGGCACAAGCTTGTCAGCATAGTGCTCAGCCTTTCCCTCCAGCTCAGATTTAAGCTTTTCTGACTCCTCTATCATAGTAACAATCTGGTCAAAACGATTGTTTCCTTCAACCTCCTTGACCCTGATAGTAATCTCGCCCTCCTCGACAACAGTGCCTGCAAACACAGTATTGCCGACAGTTCTTTGAACCGGAACCGACTCACCTGTCAGGGAAGCCTGATTGACCATCGCATCGCCATCTAAGACCTCTCCGTCGAACGGTATGACATTTCCCATGTGGACAACAACCTTGTCGCCCTTTTCAATCTTTGAAGACTCAACGAGTATCTCCTGATTCTCAGGTGTCCTAAGCCATACCTTGCTCACATTAAGTGACATGCTTCTGGCCAGGTCATCAACAGACTTCTTGTGTGTCCATTCCTCCAAAAGCTCACCTATTCCAAGCAGAAACATAATAGAGCTTGCGGTAGAAAAATCCTTTGTGACAAGTGAAACCGTGATGGCAGTAGCATCAAGCACCGGCACCTCTATTTTTCTCTGCAACAGACACTTAAGCCCAATTCCAATATATTTTATAGAGCGTCCAACAGTAAGCGCTGTCCTGATTGGCAAAGGCAGCAGGAGCTTTTTACTGTAATGCCAGACAACACTTCCGATAAGTTTTTCCTGATATGAATTATTAAGCTCTCTTCCTGATGTCTTGATAACAGTCTGTGGCACATTGGCGCTCTCATAATGAAAGTGGCGTAGCAGCTCTATAATCTGCTCTCTGTCTCCTACATACTCAATCACAGCATCAGCAGTCCTGTCATAAACCTTTACAAAGGTAACATTCCTGTGATTGTGAATCACATAAAGCAGAGTGTCTGCCTGCTCATATGTCATGCGGTACTGCTCCATATGAACACGCATACGGCCTCTTGACTCATGCTTAATCGTAAATTTCATATGACCGCCTCTTATCTTCTATGCCTCAGCAGTCTCTGCTGTAACCTCAGCCTGCTCTGCTTCCTGCTCATCAGCCTCAGCACACTCGCATACATCCTCAGATGCATCCGAAACCTTAGCAGCCTCAGCCTTAGCCTCGCGCTCCTCGTTGATGCTCTTAGCCTCAGCAAGAATATCCTCTGCATTCTCCTGAACAGTATTAACAGTCTTCATAACACAATCCTTAGCACGAAGCGCTGCTGCTGTACACTGTGTATAAGCACGCTTAGCATCCTTGCTTGATAAAATCTTGATACCTGCTGTACCAAAAGCAACACCTGCTGCGAATAAACCTGAAGCCTTCCAATTAAATGACATAATGTTTTCCTCCTGTATATTTACAAAAAATCTAATTAAAGTTTACTTACAAGAAACATTATATTTCCCGAAAATACTGTTATTCAAGCCTAATCTCATACAGTTCTTGCTAATTCATGCCCTCAAACGCCCTTATTATGCGTCCTCCCGGACTTATTGATAAAGTTTATCACTTCAATTGATACATACACAAAAGCATAACAACATCGACTGCGATATTCTTGATTTCAAGTATTCCGTTACCTTCATCGGTGACAACACATTCAGCTTTTACATTACCATCTTCAAGTACATACATATTACCTTTTTCAAGATAGTGATCAACCATGCTCTCCTGTTCATCAGCTAATAGCAATAATGATATAAACTACTTTTTATTTTCATTCACTTCTCTGATTTTCATATCCATTACTCCGTCAAACAAACAGGTGGATTTGATGGTCAAAAGGTATTCTCTCCAACTGAAGATATATTATGACCATCAAATATAATATTTATTAGTAATTCAAAAGATTACATTTTTGATACAAATTCTGCAATTTGACCATCAACATATAGGATGTGATTAACTAACCACTCTGTGAGATACTTTAAAATACCCATAATCTGTTCATCCTGATCTTTTATTTCATCATTGTGATGTTCAATAAATTCATCAAGTTTGTGTATAAATTCCTGATGCTGAATTTTTTGAGTAAATAATTTTTTATAATTAATAGACTCCATATACTGCTCTTCATCATTAAAATGTTTCGCTGTATAATCACGAAGGTCTTCAAGTATCATGTCAATTCTATCATATTTATCCGGTGTATTCTCGTCATGAAGCAGTTCATATGCATCATCTGCATATTTAAACAACTGCTTATGCTCTTCGTCTATCATATCTATGCCGATATAATATTCTGGTTTCATTTCATACATAAATTAATCCTACTTTCATTCTTATTCTTCTTTTGAAATCCACGTAATACAAGTATACAATGGAAAACACTATTATCTTATATATCATCGGTTTCTTCCAAAACATTCTCTAATTATCTTTGAAATATCCGAATCAATAAAATCTTTCTGTGCCATGTCATCAAGGATATCACATGTTTTTTCATGAGATAATCCTTTTTTATAAGGTCTATCTTCCGTAAGAGCCTGATAAATATCAACACATGCCATCATACGTTCCGGTTCATTTAATTCAGCAGCAGTTTTTCCAAAAGGATACCCCTTTCCATTTAATTTTTCATGATGGAAAGCTGCCCAGTCTCGTATTTCTTCAAAATCATTAACCTCTGATAATATTAGGTATGTATAACCAGCATGATTTTTCATTTTAGAAAATTCATCATCCGTAAGCTTATCCGGTTTTTCCAGAATTTCATTGCCTACCGCCATTTTTCCTATATCATGCAGAGCACCAGCTAAATACATTTTCTGTACAGTGATTGAATCATATCCCATATATTGGGCAAGCATGGATGCTTTTTCAGCTACTCCTATAGAATGTCTGCTTGTAAAAGAAGATTTATAATCTACAATCTTTGCAAAGAAATCTGCAACATCTTTACACATTTCCCAATCAAAAACAAGCTTTTCTCTTGGGATAGCTTCCCATAGCTTAGTTTCAAAAGAATCATCACTTA
>OGRG01000234.1_pt1 | contig 57630 bp, 86 predicted proteins | sample 1553501 | NCBI WGS metagenome assembly OGRG01 (sample SAMEA2580018, study PRJEB22360) | human gut metagenome | biome: human gut; feature: human-associated habitat; material: faeces | place: Denmark | collected 2008/2010 | reverse complement strand
TTGTAGTCCCGACGGGACTAAAGGAAATGTTATCTTATGAAATCATCGAGATAACATAGAGTAACAAAATCTGCTCTCAATACTATAGAATGGCGTTTTTGTTGATGGCATGAAACGACCGAAATATCATCAGATAAAACCTAAGTCGCCAAAAAGTCGCCAAAAATTCTTGAAGTTATATATGGTTAGTTATATTTGCATTTGTGCAAATGTAACTAATTATGGCGACAATCTACTACTCCCTCTCGGCTAAGGAAAATTCATGCGGTTTACACGAGGTGCTGATTCGGTTTACTCATGGACGTTTCAACCAACGTGCCAAGACCGGCATATATGTTCTGCCTGAATATTGGAACGAGAAGACGCAATCAATCTTGATTCCCCGCTATAGGATGATGTCGCCAGCCCGGCAGGATATTGTCGAACAAGCAAATGAGGCCCATGCTAAATTATCGGCATTAACCTCTTTTGTCATGCAGTCTTTTATCGATGGCGGGGCGGGGAAGATGGGGTTGCCTGTGAGTTGGCTCCGTGATGTTATTACACCCTACTCGGTGGGTATGTCGCAGGATAAGGATATATGGGCTTGTTTCGAAAGCTATATCTCGAAAAAGAACTTTTCCGAGCGTCGCATAATGGCATTTAACGTGCTTATACGAGTACTTAAGCGTTACGAATTATATAAGAGGATTTCTGATCGAAATTTCACACTCTCCCTATTAACGTTCACTCCTGAAATGCTGGATGACTTTGAGGACTTTTATCGCAGAGAATACGAGATATGCGAGGATTATCCCCATATATATACGTTGGTTCCGGATTCAAGAATGCCGCAGCAGCGCGGGCATAATACTGTTGCCAGCAAAATGATCTTGTTGCGCGCCTTTTTAAATTGGGCCGCAAATAATGATCTTATACCCTCCAATCCCTTCCGTAAGAAAGAGATAAAGCAGGCTGTCTATGGAACGCCTATTTACATTACAATTGCCGAACGGAACAAGCTGTATAATACAAATCTATCCCGTCATCATAAGCTGGCTGTCCAGCGAGATATATTTATATTTCAGTGCTTGATTGGATGTAGGGTAGGGGATTTGCTTGGACTGAAGCGCAATAATGTAGTAAAGGGCGCTGTGGAGTATATTCCGCGTAAAACCAAAGAAGGGCATCCGGTAACGGTGCGTGTACCTCTGAACAATATTGCTCAGGATATCATAAAAAAATATGAATCATCCGAGCATGAGATGTTGTTGCCGTTTATTTCAGAGCAGAAATATAATGAAGCGATTAAAAAATGCTTTCTTGCTGCGGGCCTTAAACGGATGGTAAATGTGCTCAATCCGATTACTCGTGAACCCGAACAGAAGCCGCTTTATCAAGTAGCCTCCTCTCATATGGCTCGCCGAACTTTTATCGGCAACCTGTATAAGAAAGTCAAGGACCCGAACCTTGTAGGGTCCCTATCTGGGCATACTGAAGGCAGTAAGGCATTTGCCCGCTATAGGGACATAGACGAAGAGATGAAGACCGATCTTGTAAAACTTCTTGAATAGTTAAATCGTATCCATCAACTTGCATATGACTGCGGCGAATAAGGGCGCCGAACATTCGCTTACTTCAAGCATCGCCAGCCAGTATTTCATGTTGTCATCTTCCATGTTTATCACATTTGCAGCAGGTGAATCGGTGTATATCCGACCATAGAGCGGTATTTATGTCGCCGGTCAGATATGCAACCTCTTCGCCGGCCATATCCATACTATGCGTCGAAGCAATATCATCGACCAGATGTCTCAGTTCGTGTTCAAAAGAGTTCAGGAACTCGGCTGGCGATGACGCCAGCCCCACGATCATCACCGTGCGCCTGAGCTTTTTGTTGGAATAGGTGAAACCGGTGTCCATATCGCACTTCAGCAGATTGTCGCGGATATGATCCATTAATTCAGCTGGACATTGTATGTCGTTAAGGGACTTGATTATAGAGTCTGTATGATAGCATGTGACGGCGAAATACACCCTCACATTCCAGTCGTAGGCATCTATATTCAAATCCCTTATTTTCATTGTTCGCCTTTCCGTTCTCCGTATTTGCGCCAGTTGCGCGCCAGTTGTCTCCGTTGCTTGCGGTTGAAGCGTTTGTTGTCCAGCACGTCGTTTACGGCTGTCGCCAACTCCTGATACTTGTCGCCCGGAAGGTTACGGACGAGCGCTGCGATATTTTTCATCGATTTCACCTTTTTCGTTTGTGAATTCGCTTAGCTGCGGCATATCTTCCATGACTTACATCATTTCTTCCCAAGGTATGGGAGTTCCGGAACCAATAGTGTCGGCGTAGTAGCGAGTGAAAGGCATACCGTCGTATGCGTCTTCATCGTCGATGAAGTCTTTGATGAACATGGCGAGGTACTGCTGATTGGGGATCGACGATCCGAAATAATCAGAAATTGCCATGTTGCATACGTATACGCAGTCGTATCCCTTGTCTTTCTTGAGTTCGATGCCGTACTGCTTCAACAGCGCATCGACCTTCTCTTTGGTGTAGGGTTCGATCTTCTTGCCGTTTCGATCCCGCATATGGGATACGGCGAATTCGCACATCTTCTTTGAAAAGTGCCATCCGTAATTTGCGAGATACTCCCGGAATCCTGCCGGAAAGTTATCATATGTATCTAATCTGTTCATATCAGTCTGAATTAAAAAGGAGGGAGCCTGCGGCCCCCTCCCGCCGGTTTAACGCCTGCGATAACGCGAGTATCGACCCGTACCCTTGACGCCACGGCGCTCGCCGTATCCGTCACCGTCGTAGCCATCCATGTCCCCGCCATAGTCCCGGCGTTCGCCGTAACCTCCGCGCTCACCGTAGCCCCCGCGGCCTTCACGCCGGCCTTCCTCGAAGCCTTCCTCGTAAGCGCGCTGAAGCTCCCGCTCCATCTCCTCTTCGTGGCCGTCATATCCGCCTCGGCCTTCACCTATGATTCTCCAACCCATAGTTACTTAGTTTTTGCAGGTGCTTCAGTCTTGACAAGGCTCCTCAGTTCTTCCGCCGTCGGTATTTTGCTTATGCGCTCGTTCATATCAGCTATCATCCTGCGTAATTCCCGATTTTCGGACTCAAGTTCTTTCGTGCGCGCAGCTTCGGGGTCGAGCTGCATCAGGATCGAGTCGTAAATCTCCAGATTGGCTTTGTGCTTTTCGTAGGATTCTACGATGTCTCGGCTCATCTGCTGCGCCTCCATAATTGTAGGCTTCAGCCCGTCGCGTGTTGTCGCTACGGTGAGTCCGTCTTTCGAAACGATGTCCGCCAGCATGGGGACGCCCCACGGCTCGTTGCCCTCTATCGAGATATTGATGAACTGCTGCATCGGCGAGAACTGCCCCGGTTTCTGGGGCGGAATGTACGGGGCCGACACATCTTTTACATTCGCTGTATAAAACTTTGGCTGCTCGCGATTGTCGAAGACGTAGACTAAGGAGCCTTTTTTCAAGTTCTGAAACATCTTGGTTAATGATTTGTGAAAGTCAGGGAGAAGGAGTTACCTTCTCCCGTTCTTTCTGTTAATTGTTTTTTTAATTCAGACGGCACCGGTCATCAATTGCAAAGTATCGGTCTGCTTGTCATACCATATCTGGTATACCCCTGAACCCGGAATATCCGATACTGTGACATTTGCTCCGTTGTACGTCGTCAGATTCTTATTTTGCCCGTTGGTTTCAAACAGCACGGGAAGCGTTCCCGTTGTGCCGGCAGGGACTTCCTGTACCAACTCAACCAGCACGAGTCCTCGGTACCACGAATTTGCAAATGCGTGGTTGGGAAAGGAAAACACAACACCCGTGGTCTCCACTGTCACGCCCGTAGTTTTTAGTACCGGTATGCCCCTGCGGTTAACATACTGAAATGGGAATACTGCCATATTTTTGTAATTTAAGTTATTATAACTAATTTTACATCGGGATAGGTTGGAGTCATGACCAACTGATAAGGGCTTGCCAAACGTCCTTCCCTCTTTTTCTCGTTTGGCACCACTAAATTGTTTGGCAATGACAAATCGGGAATTTATAGAGAGAATTGCTCTCGAAGGAGAAGAATGGCGTATTATTGATGGTACGCTCGGCTATTTCGCGGTATCTGATTACGGTAGAGTTTCATCGCTATCCCATCGCGTGAGCGGAGGTAATAACAATAGTTGGATGACTAAACCTCGCATATTAACTCCTCGCCCAAATAGGGGAGGATATTTGAGAGTTAGACTTACATCCCTACACGGAGTCGATAAGACTGAATTAGTCCATAGGCTTGTTGCTAAAGCGTTCATCCCCAATCCTAATAACTATGCATATGTAGACCATATAGATGGGAACCGCACGAACAATGTGGCACATAATCTTCGTTGGTGCACTCGTTCAATGAACATGCTTAACCCTGTCACAAGAGAGTGTGCAGCAAAAGCACGAAGAATACCCAACAAGAGAAACAGAAAGCCAATTGTTCAAATTAAAAATGGAATATTGGTTGCAAAATATAAAACAGCATCCGAAGCCCATCAGTTACACGGATTTCACATCGGAGGAATATATGAATGTATTCGAAAGCCAACTCGCACATTGAAAGGATTTCATTGGCGCTGGCTTTCGGATTGGGAAGCCCCTTATCAGTAAGTCAAAGAACATTTCACCTATCGGCGAATAATAGCATTATCCCCAAAATCCGCCGTTCCCCCCAAAGCCAAACCCTGCACCATATCCGAGACCATATTGTGCGGCAATACACGTAGGCACACCGACAATAGGCGAATAGGGCACAGTAGCCGTTTCGGGCAGCTTGCACTTGATGTTATTCACGTCATTCTGCAAAGCCGCTACAGCGGCGTTCACGGGGGCTACAGCCTGTCCTACAACACCGGCCATGTAGGCGTTTTGGTGTTCGAGGTTGAGCTGCGTAGTCAGAGTGCTGTTCTTCTCGCGCAGGGCATCAATTTTATCCTGCAATGCAGCTGCCTGCATTTGATCCAGTTTGGAAATTATCGCTGTAGTCCCGCTTTGAGAAGTTTCGCGAATTGTGTTTTGTAAATCACAGGTCTGACGTTGTGTTTCATAGGCAACGCTACTGAATCCGCGCTCCATGCCCACATTGACGCCATTAATGGCCTGCTTCATATCACAGCAACACGCGGCGATTTGATTGCCGATCTGACAACCCATAGACTGCACGGCATTGATGATTTGCTGGCTCGACATCCCCAGCGTGCTTTGGATGTTGCACAGCGTAGACTGAATCTGCTGCGTCGAGCAGTTGAGCGACGATGCCAGCTGAGTGATCGCCGTGCCGTTTCCTTGAATTGCGTTCATGAGAAGTTCACGTCCGGCGTCACCGTTGAGCTGCGCAGGCAGACCGTTCGCGCCGTTGCCTCCGAATCCGAAGCCGTTACCGCCCCAGCAGAAGAAGAGCAGGATGATCCAGATCCACCAGCACCCGTCGCCGCCCCACGAACCGCGGTTGTTGTTACCGTTCATGAGTGCCGCTACGAGGTTGGGGTCCATGCCCTTGTTGCTCATCATGGACGAGACGAGAGCTGCGATGTCAAGGCCGCCACCCGTGCCGCCTCCATCGAAAATATAAGTTTTATCCGAACCCATTTTAAAAGATTATTGAATGATTGCCGCCCCCGTTAAGGCCGGGCGTTCACCTGTTGCAACAATGCAAAGGTGGCCGAAGGCGGCAGGCATATCAATTAGATGGGACGGAGATCGTAGGCAGTCTTTTCGCAATTAGTTCGCACTGAATTTCGAATATGGGATGACTGTACCGCTTCCGCTCGTCGAATTTCGAGATCATTTTTTCGACGGCTCGACGAGAGAAGCGCATCATGCGCGCTATGTCTGTAATATACATCCCTTTCTCATGGCAGAAGTGCACCAACATATAGCGGGCATCAACCACATCTTGATATTTATCCTTCGAAAGGATTTGTTCTTTGGTTATTTCGGTCTCAAATGCAACGCATTCGAGTATTTCTGCAAAAAGCTCTGATTTACGCATACGTTTCCCCGATAATTATTGTATATTTGTTATACCCCTGTATAAAAAGTTCCACCCCAAACGAAGGAATAGTCCTCGGCATTGGGGTGGAAACACTTATGTATACAGGGGTGTATGCTATAATGTCGGGGACTTTTTTATGCCCGTCCCTCAAGGCTCTACATCATATGAACCGGCGCGCCATCGTCAATATATTTTTACGGAATACGAATACAACGACGCCAAGGAGGACCCAAAAGCCGCGCATCTTTGTCTGCTGCCACCATGTCAGTCGGCGTTCCACTTCGACAATTTTTGTATCGGTCCTGTCTTTATAGACAATGCTGTCCCGATAAATCACTTCTTTTTCAAACGGCACCGGAATATCCTGCGGCTTATTCTCCAGCGAGTGGCCCAGCGAACCGTCGTTGTTTATCCATGCGTCCGAAACAGCTAATGGCGTCTCCAGATGACTCGAAGTATCTCTGACTACTTGGCGCTTGCTGTATGGAGGTATCTGAAATCGAAGCGTATCCTTGAAGTATATTTTATGGATGTGTGTTTCGATGCTGATGCTATCCTTTGTGTTTGTTGCTAAATGCTTGCATGGACAGCATCCTGCCAGTATACAAGCGAATGTTACGATAACACACTTCATGGCTTGTGTTGTTGAAATAGTTCCCAACCTTTATTGACATCGTCTATAACAGCAGCGACTCCATTTTCTACGCGCGACATTGCGGCTACCACCGGGACCATGATATCCTTATTGGTTGTTGTAATCTTTACGTCGGGCCAGACTCCTGAAGAGTCTGATACGGCTTTAATGTAGTTATCCGTATGATTCTCAATGGGCGGTGCGTAGCGATCTATCATATCACGCAGCGTATTGCATCCGTGCTTCAGCTGGTAGGTGTGGAGTAATACGAACATGGCGCGGTACCCCCATGCCATTGTCTTGAATTGTTTGAAGGCGCTATCCGTGGATGGAATTTCCCCCAAATATTTGATTTTGGACAGTCTGATATTACCGGGATTGTTATTGCGTAATCCTCTGCTCATTGCTTTGTATTTTTATGGTTTCGATAATTCTCCAGATATGGGAGGTTTTTAATAACCTCGAAGGACAGGACATAATACAGGAAGTCGAACAACTTGCTCTTTGGGAAAATCCGCGTCAGGTTCTTCAGTGTATTGACTCCGTAAAAGTAAATAAGAGCATATACGATGATAGATATTGCTGACATCGCTCCTTCGTGGTTATCGATCTTATCTCCGATAATCAGTACAAAGGCGATGAGACTGGATATAACCATACCTTCTAAAATGCAGTTGAAAGCCTTTTTGAAGGCGAATCCTTCATGTTGCTTAAATACGCCCGCCGATACTCCGGCCACGAAATTAATGGCAAATACCAGCATGCAGGCGATGAGTATGTCGTGTATCGGGGCGATTGTGCCGAATATCGAGGCGAAGATACAACCAAAGAGTTCCCGAAATTTGTCCATGATAAAATAGCCTTATTCTCCGTTTTTAAGTCTCTGTTCTTCTTCCGCGGCCAGCTCTTCGGCCCGCTTGGCTTTAAGCCGGGCAAGCGTCTGTTCGTTCTTGTTGTATTCCGCGTTGGCGGCTTCGTACTGCGCATAGTCTTCCGGGTAGGTATGCTCGAAAGAGATACCTTTCTTGAAACATTTGATCGCCCGGTCGTCGGACTGGGTCATGATCGCCCGCAGCTCCAGCTGGCGCGATTCGAGGATGTTGATTTGCTGTTGTGTTTCCATGATTCAGGTGGTTATAAAGCACTGACCGTACGCACGGCGAGCGCGTTATACTTGTTGCTGTTGCCCACGTAGCCCGCGTAGCCGTTGTAGATGAACGCGTTGCCGGAATTGTACTCGCACGATGTCCACGGATAATAACCCGATCCGTAGCAGGTCGTCTTACCGAGGCGCGACAGCGTGCGGTTTACAGGGTCGCTTTCCCGGTCGGCGGACGTTAGCACGCGGTCGTGCATGAGCAGGTAGACTTCATCGACGGACGGCAGCCACCATGCGCCCGCTTCCAGTCCGGTAGTTGCGCCCTCGACCGTGACGCCGTAGTCGAGAGCGGCCGCAGCGGCCGGATAACGGGGAACGCTTTCGCCGTGGATGTCGACGAACCGCAGACCGCCGATCAGGTGCGTGTTGGCCTTGCCATCACGAAGCAGCGCGCCGTAGGCTGCGGGATATTGCAGCAAACATTCTCCGAACAGATAATCCCGGTAGGTCGGATAGGCGGCGACCAGTTCCGGGTTGGCCTCTTCCGTAAAAGCGCTTTCCCGAATTATGGTGCTACTTCCGGGTTTGATTCCTGTGGTATTGGTTCCGTTGGCCGAATAGTATTGCAGGAATTTTTCGGGATTACAGTCCGCAAACGACGAATCAACGCCGTTGTTGCGGCGGACATATTCGGTTGACCCCTCGATCAACACCCCCGTCAACGTTGTTTGGTAGTTAATGTCTTCCGGTGTCCTTGCGATCTGACAACCGCCAACAACGGCAATCGCCGCACGGGAGGCGTTATACGTGTTCGAACCCATCACGACGAAATTGTCCGCCGCAGTCGCCGCCCATCCCCCATAATCCGCCGAGGAGTAATTGGGTGTCCCACCTTTGAGTTTCGCGTTGATAGCCGATGCAACATCCGCGAGCGTTGCGCCTGCGGTATACGCTATCGACACCTCTGCGGCGGCAGGGTCGGAACCGAGCTTCAACACGATTGTGCCGCCCGCAGCGAGATCGAAACCCGACAATGCAACCTCATAAGAGTATGCCCATCGCTGGCTGCCGACCGTTGCATTTTCGAGCGATACGATCAGCACCCGCTCGCCCTGCCGGGCATAGACCACGGCCACCGGGACAAGCTGCGGCGGCAGCTGCTCTGCAACAAGCGTCGCACCCTTGACGAAGCGGATAGTTCCCGTGGTCTTGTCGAAGACCGCAAGGTCACCAACCCCGGCGGCCGGCTTGTCCACTACGACGTTCACGCCGTCGTAGATGAGCGCCCCGTCGTCCTCGATGTAGGATACCGCCGACTGTGTGTCCTTGCGATTCTTGTCGGCCGTGTAACCCGCCTTGTTGGCGTATTTGTTGACTTGTGACATGTTGTATGTAGTTTAAGCGTTCTTCCAGTCCGACACCGCGCCGTTACCCACGGAGTGGTAGACCGCGTTGTTCTTCGTATCGACATAGAACTGCCCTGCGCGGTCGGGGGCTTTCGTCGGCGCACCCTCGCCCGTGACGACGATGTTGTTGCCGCCCCAGATGCCCAATTTCTTGACCTGCAGTTCCGGGATTAGGACATCGCCCGAAAGCATCCTTACAAGCAGCGATTCGAGCTGCGCGACGCGCTCCTCCAGCGTGCAGTCCGAATGGGCTACTACCTCAAATGAGGTTTTTCTCAACTCTGGATCAATTTCTTTGGCAGTAACGAACTCGGAGTCATTCTCCAGTTCGGATACTTTCGTAGGAATCTCCGTGCGGTCGGCTTTCCCTTCAATTACTTCCTGCAAGGTCAGCGTAAGTTTATCCCACGATACGGTATTATTGAGGAGCGTAGCCCGAATCTCGGAACCCTCTACAGCAATCTGTATTTCCGGACCAATGGACCCGACGTATACTTTCACGAAGTCCGAAACGGGGATCGACGAAATAGATCCATCGGCATTTATGAACTCAATGGCTCTTGTTTCTTCGTTATACTCAAGTCCCATCTGCTCAATGGGAAGGTCAACGATCAATTTAGCGCCCGCAATCGTTGTGAAGGTAAGCTCGTAGGTTTTGCTGTTGAACTCCGGAAGACCGACGCAGGTGTTCAGAATCTCCCTGATATCGGGATGGGCGGTAGGCGAGGTGTTATGCTGCTCTATCTGCCCGCTGACATCTGGTGTGGGGATGGCGTCAATGGCATCATCCGTGTATTTTTGTGCTGATTGAAGAGTAGTCGCGTCGCCGTCGGATATTGCCTTTCCCACTTCTTGCCCGAACTCAAGAAGTCCTGTTGCAATCTCTGATTTTGTCTCTTCTATGCGTTCATCCGTGTGGGAGTTGGCATCGGAAAGTGTTTTTTTAGCTGCGTCGGCTACTTCCTCTTTCGACGCCTTTTCAGATAATTGCGCTCGTACTTCCGTGTCGTCGTAATTCGAAAGTCCGTCCAGCTTCTCCTTATCGTCGTCCGTATAGTCGTTTGAGGACAGACCTTTCCCTTCTTCTTTGTCTACCTTGCCGGCAAGGGCTTCATTAATATCCCCGATCTTATCTACGGCTTCATTGGCAGCTTTTGCGGCTTCATTGGCGGCATCGGCGGCATCTATGGGAGCATTTGCATACTCTTCCTCGGATATTTCTGCATCGGGATTGTGCTTCTTGTAAAGATCATAGGCACTTGGTCCGGGGAGGCCTACGATCAAGTCCGAAGAATCCAGATTGACAGTTTCCGTGGTCAGATTGTTGTCGTTGCCGCCCTCCATACATGTAGTAGGCACCAACTCAAACGCATCGCAATAATCGACGGCTGTTTGTCCGCTCTTATCTTTATTTTCCCACATGGTAAGCCGGTATGCGCCCAGCTGCTTTTGCATATTGCCTGAAATAGTGAATACGGCAATGTTCCCCTGAGGCTCGAAATGCAAAGGGGTTTCCATGCAGGAGGGAAGATGAAGGACCAAATGCAGATCGCGGCCTTCAAGTGTGACTTGCTCGCCATTGGTCAATATCGGCCAATGGATTTTGATGTCTTTACCTATACGAATACGCTTCACTTGCTGTTTTTTTTATTTGTAGTCCGCGGGAGATATTACGTCCTCGATCTTCAGGTTAAGTTTGCTCAATACAGCATCAATAAGAGGTGCAGATCCTAATGTTGCGACAAGACGCCCCAATTCGTGAGCTTCTGCCTCGGTAAGTTCTATTTCACCTTCCGATTCATATACTTTATGAGCGAGTACATGGCCGACAAAACCATAGGCATTTGCATATATGAGATTTGCAAGCTGCTCGCGCACATCGTGAACAGTGCATATTTTCTTTTGCATATCTGCAAAAATCTCAAGCCGTTTTAAGTTAATCTTCCTCATAATTTTGGTCGTTAAAATTGCATTATGCCGTCTACTTCTATCCCTCTATTTGAACATCACCCAGCATCCTATACTCGCGCAGTAGATCAGATTACGGGATTCTCGGTCAGTCCATGAGTCTGAGTTAACCCATGCTCCTTGAGTATGTATCGCAATCCGCTTCCCGTTTCCGTTCAGTTGTACGCCTTTGGTTCCTATGTTTCGGATATAATAAAGTTGACCGTCTTGTGGATTGTAAGGGAGTGTGATAGTGCGCTTCCCGCCATCGCTATCCACTGTCACAAAACAATCCATATAGTCAAGGGTTACATCTGAAGATATTTTGCGATTATACAGTCTAAGGCCTGCAGTTATTCCCATCGGCATACAAAGGGCATAATTCCCATCATTCAATTGGGGAACGCTTGATGGCATAGGACCAGCTCCAAGCATTAAAGCTATATTGCTACTCCATGAAGGTCTTGATAAAGATGTTGATTGGGCATATATTGATGCAGAAATATTGTATGATCCGTTTTTACTAAGTGGCCAGCCCCCGTATTCCGTTGTTGGAGACATAACTACTCTATCATCAATAGATCCATTAATAGAGCCTCTTGATGTTATAAATCCGGATTGTAATACATACGTATGTCTTTGGGTGAAATCTCCCGACTGTCCATTGATAATATTGCGTTGAGACTCATCAAAGGTATGACATTCTAATGTCGCATCTATAAGAGGATTGGAGGGACTTCTTAAAGTAAATCCGCCTATTTTTCCTTCTTTAGCTTCTATTGTACCCGTTATATTCGCCTTCGTTGCTGTAAACGAACCGTCCTTAGCGACTCGGAAAGGCGCGTTGTCCGGTGTGTTGCTACCGACAAACAGAGGGATATCGCCGCCTACGAGTCCTGCGATGATGGTATTTTCGGAAATATCCGTTTTGGAGTTGTGGACTACGAACTCCATACCTTGCAGGAAGTTGATAACGGCGTTCTCGGCAAACAGTAGAGGCGTATATATGGGCACCATGTCGTTGAGCTGTTGCCAATATGTCGATGTGGTTCCCCCGGATGGTTTATTGGAGTTCGATGAAGTATGAGTCTGACGGCATTGGAATTTCAGTTGTCGATTATTCTCATATACAGTCACTATGTCTATGTAGCGCAGGCTGTCTGATTCTAAATCAGCGTCGTTGCGATATTCTACACCCGAAACCCATTCCGTTAGGCGGATAATGCAACCCTGATATCCGGGGTCTCCTTTGTCCCCCGGCTTGCCTTGTTCTCCGCTTATGCGTACCGGGTCGGACCACGGTTCCACAAGCTCGTCATTTGCATCTACTTGCGCTTTGGTCATCCATAGATATTCCCCGGACGAAAGCGCCGGAGGATTGTCATACCAGCCGTCCGGCTCTCTTACGTTTGATTCAATATCTGGGCCTATGCTATCGTCACTGCTCGATGCGTATTTGAAGTCGGTATATGGTCCGGGCTGGCCATCTTCGCCTGTAACTTTAATCGGATCGGACCATGTCAGGGCGCTTGCCTGTCCCGTGCTCCCGTTTATTGTAGCTTTCGACATCCACCAAATGCCGTCTCCGGAAGGAGCGTCTTCCCAGCCATCAGGAATTGGCTTTGTAGAAATAGGGGTGCCGGGTTTATCAATGCTCTTCTTGAATACATATGATGTCCAATCACCCGGCCTTCCGTCGGTTCCGTCGAAAGAGTATTTGGCCCACAATGCAGGTGTAGAGAAAGCGCTCCACTCTCCATTTACCTTGATGCGCTTGGACACCCATTCATATTGGTAAATGTCGTCTACGCCCATAGGATCATCCGTCCACGGCGCAGGCGGGTTGTCGTATTCTGCGACGCGGGGAACATCCGGGATATCGCTGGGATCGTCGGTTTTGGTACGGGTGAAAATGTACTCTACGCCTTCACCATCTATGCCGTCTTCTCCGTTGAAGGAGTATTTTGCCCATAGTGAGGGCGTTGAGAAATCACCCCAGTGCCCGTTGACTTTCGAGCGCTTGCAAGTCCATTCGAAAGGATGAGTATTGTCCGGCCCTTCGGCATCGTCAGTCCAGCCATCTGGCAAATAGTCGTCTTCATCTTGAGATGCCGGCGTAGCGGGTGCTGTTTCCGAAGTCGTGCGGGTAAATATCCATTCATAGTCTGTTCCGTCCACGCCCGGCCTTCCGTCGGTTCCGTCGAAAGAGTATTTGGCCCACAATGCAGGTGTAGAGAAAGCGCTCCACTCTCCATTTACCTTGATGCGCTTGGACACCCATTCATATTGGTAAATGTCGTCTACGCCCATAGGATCATCCGTCCACGGCGCAGGCGGGTTGTCGTATTCTGCGACGCGGGGAACATCCGGGATATCGCTGGGATCGTCGGTTTTGGTACGGGTGAAAATGTACTCTACGCCTTCACCATCTATGCCGTCTTCTCCGTTGAAGGAGTATTTTGCCCATAGTGAGGGCGTTGAGAAATCACCCCAGTGCCCGTTGACTTTCGAGCGCTTGCAAGTCCATTCGAAAGGATGAGTATTGTCCGGCCCTTCGGCATCGTCAGTCCAGCCATCTGGCAAATAGTCGTCTTCATCTTGAGATGCCGGCGTAGCGGGTGCTGTTTCCGAAGTCGTGCGGGTAAATATCCATTCATAGTCTGTTCCGTCCACGCCCGGCCTTCCGTCGGTTCCGGGTCGGCCGTCGGCACCGCTTATTCGCGCCGGATCAGACCATGATTGAACAACGCCATCAATCACCGATCCGAAAGACACCCACAACGGAATAGTCTTGGACGTATTATACGCAATACGAAATAAGCCGTAGTCGCCATTGGCATCACCGGACGAGTCTTTCGAATATACTACATTAACGAAATGACGTCCTGCGCTTGGTGCTGTGACGACGACGGTAGTAGATACGCCGTTCCCTGATACTTCAGCTTCGTAGGTGTCGGAGTCTGCCGTATTGACATTCTGAACATTTATTTTCCCGACCGCTAATTTGTCATACCCTTTCTCTGAATAAGCGGTTATGTCCAATACCAATGTCGCACCGGGGCTGATAGCATCAAATTGTATTTTGCATGACACCGTCGAATTATTACCTTTTCCAGCAAGTTTATAGAACACACCATCTTGGGTAACATCCCCTTCATTATCCGCATCAATTATAATGTTGGTTACGTCGGTAGATGCGCCTGAATCGCCGCCTTCGGGATATTCGAGACTCCACCCGTCAGGAGGAACAGTGCTGCCGGTCGGAAGTGCCGGTTTTTCATTTTGCTGCTTGTAAATAGGAACTACAGAAGACAGTGGGACATGCATAAGAAGGACCCACGCTTCCGATGATGTAGATGGCTCAGATTTTGTCCCATCGACAAGACAGCGCCACTTGGCGTTATTGTGATATACCTCGTCGTTTTTATTGTATGTCTCCGACGCGAGCCACTTTCCACGGTCGTTGATTGTCGGGATTTCCTCCCCGCCGGGCGTGAATTGATGAATGACGCCCGACATGTAGATGTTATTGAGGTAGGCCGAATAGCCTTTCATATCTATCCCGAATACGGATAGATTGGACAGGTCTCCGTATTGAGCTGCGATGTTGGACGATATGAATTCCCAGTCGGATACCCCCTTCAGATAACGCTGGTATGTCCTTGTTTCGTAGCGCGATGTCTGCCGGGCTTCATTCGAGAAGGAGCCATACCCGACAAATGTCATCGAGGGAGCAGGGTGGTATTGCTTCGGGTAAGCCGCAGAGACGGGCCGAAGTTGGTATTTGAACGTCTTGTAGGTCGTGGTGTCCAACTCTTCGGTAATGCGGAAATAGCACGTTGCGAAGCCGGCAAAGCGTCTGTTGCCTTTGCTGTCATCGTAGTCTTCCGTTGCATTATCCGAGGATTCGGAGCTGTGGAAGATACCCATGCAAATATCACCGACCCGCGGACTGCCTATTTCGCCTTCTTCGAGTTTGAGCGTGATGGTCTTGGCTTCGGTATCGACGCTCTCGATGATTCCGGCGCTTGGAGCAAACCATGTGTCGCCCATTGTAATATCGACCCGATTGTATCTCAGTTCAGGAACTTCAAGGAATCCCCGTAGCTTGAGGCTTTGCATTTCGGCATTCCCTTTCTTGTCGATAAGTCCGCCGATGCCGGTAATTCCTGTTGCGAAATCGCCGAACTGCGCTCCGTCCTCAAAGGTCATTTTGCCTTTGAAGGTATCCGGGAATTGCTTGTTTGCAAACTGCCATAAGGCGCGCTTGGCCGAATAAGCATTATAATCTTCGGCCGCAGTAGAATCGTACCGGGTGATAAGATATATTGCCGCTCCGGAGTCTGTAACGCCTATGCGCTGCGAATATAGGGTGGCTTTCACATCCGATTCGATGCTGCCGATTCGGGAGTAAGGTGTGTTGTCGCCGATTGTGTACGTGGCGATATATTCGTTGTAGAGTTTCTTTTCGTAGCCCTGAATTCGGGACAGACGTCCGTCTAAACCAAATCGAGGATCGACAAGAAGCACGGCTTGTCCTGCGTTGTAATTCTTGTCGTTTACCGTGCAATATACCGGGTTGGTTTCGCAGGTATATACATCCGTGTCGCTGCTGTTCTTTGCGGCGTATGCTTGTCCGGCCTTCAAAAGCTCCTCTTCGGCCTCCTCGATTCGTTGCTGCGGAAGTTTTACACCCGTGAGTACAAATGTATCTCCCGGTTCGGGATGAAGGCTTTCGTTGGGGACTATAAGCTGGCTTTCTCCCGACGTCTCAACTTGGGCGATGATCTCAAATTTCTTGTCAAAGCCGTCTTCGGGCTTCCATGTTTCAGGTTTGTAATTTATACTTAACTCAAAATCACGCCCCATGAGACTGCCGCTGGTGAATGTAGCTCCCAGCGTTTCGCCTTCGATCATGTCGGACGGCAGGAACGGCGTGTCCTTGCAGTACATGACATAGGCCTTGTCTGTCTGTCCCTCGATGATCTCCCGATCAACGGTCTCGATGCTTGTGATCGTCTCCGTGTTCTTGGGATAGATGTCATCGAAGAAAACGACCTGCTCGACAATGGCGCTTTTGTCGAGATTCGGGATGGCGTCAATGTATCTCTGGCCGTTGGGAAGCCGGAGCCGTATTTCTGAAACATGGTTTGTTTCTCCGCCCTGCGGAGCCTGTCCGTAGTCGCTGGTAAGGTTGCGTGTAGATCCGAATACATAGAACCGGGTGCCGTAGCTGGAATCGTCGCCCTTCTTGGCGGGGATGCTCTTGACGACATCGCCACGCTTGAATTCTTCGGGTGTGCCTCTTTCCAGCTTTCCGAAGTTAAGGGACACTAAATCTCCGTTTTCCTCGGTCCACCATTCGACTTCAAAAGTTTCGGCTATGGTGTTGAGTATATCCCAGCATTTGTCTCCATTGAAAGATACGAGTTTTGTCGCCTTGGGATTCTCAACGTCGATAGTTCCCACACTCCAAGTCTCAACGCCAAGATGTTTGTTCATATTGGCCACGATCAGGGCGCCGAATGATTCGAGATCGGTGGTGTTGTGGAATACCGCTTCGGGATTATCTCCGCCCAGCCAGAAGCAGACAAAGCGCTTCATATGGTTCTGCTGCGCCTCGAACTTGAGCGTGTATTTATAGCCCCCTGTTTTGTTGTCGAACTCCGGATATACCGTGGCCATTATTTCGAACTTGCGGCCTTTGTACAGTATATATGAGCCTTGCGGAATTTGAATGTACTGAAGTTGATTGAAGGGAAGCTCAATATAATAGTCACCCATGAGGGCATATTTGATAATAGCCTCTTTCGTGACCGGAGCATCCAATATCTGTATTCCTAACGGAGAATAAATTACCATCTGTCGTATGCCACTTGCATCGTCACAAGCTCAAGGCAAAGATTTCGACGGTCACGTGAATTACCAAGAAATTCGAAGTGAAAAAACAAAAAAAAGCGGGAATTTATTCCCGCCCCGAAAGTTTGTTATGAACGATTATTTGCCGTATAGAATGACAAATACCTTGCGATGGTATTTATTTATAGAAATAATGCGAAATAGATTCATATCTATTTATGTTGTCCGTGGCAATATTTGAACTTTTTGCCTGATCCGCATGGACACAATTCGTTTCGCTTAACTCTTCCAAATTTGTAATTGAATTCTGCGTCTTTTTGTGCTTTGTCAATCGCTTTGTCGTGTGCGACAAAATCAATTTTCTCCAAAGACGGAATCCGGAACGAAAATGTTGTATGGCCCCCTGCATTTGATATTGCAAAATCTCCTTGATTAATAATATCCATGCCTATCAATACATCCGTATTTCCTAAGTTACACCCAAGAGCAACAAGAGACTGTATGCCTACATGGTTAGGTAGCATTATATTAATCATATACTTATCTACATAACACACTCCAGCAGCATGCCCCATTTTTTCTGTTCCGCAAGGAATAAGTCCTAACTCTTTAGCTTTTGCTATTGATATACATGTTTTATTCGCACCAGTATCCCATACGGCAGAACAGGTGACTATTAGAGGTCTATCTTCTGGAGATGTTGTCGAAGGATCAAAAGCCTGACATATATGGCATTCAGTCCTAATTTCAAATGTAGTTTTATCAAATGTAGTTGAGAATGACCGAAAGGTAACCTCCCTTGCCATGTTATACAAAAATTACTCGTGAATGGAATGTGCTTGTGTATCCTTCTTCTCCGGGAGTACACAACTGAAGGATAAAATTACCTAACCCATACTTGGCAACAGCGTCGAAATAAGCTTCAGATTCATTATTATAAGCGCCGGCTACCTTGAAGTCAGTTATAACTAAATATTTGCCATTATAATCCTTGACCAGTTCCTCTTGGTGGTCGAGGTAATATTTAAATAACGCTTTTAAATCCGCCATAATTAGAACTGCTTTGTGTTAGACAAAAGGCTTCTGGGTCGGCATATTCATTATTAAGAAGGAATATACGGAAGCCAGAAGCGTAATTGTGTAGGCGAATTTACACGTTCGTGTTTAAACGTGCAAATTTTTGTCGACTTTTTTTGTCGCACTATGACAACGTGTATGTAATACATTTATTGCGCCAACATATAAAAACGCCCCGCATTTCTGCGAGGCGCCGGCATCGGGGAAGTATACAGGGGCTTATCTTATCGCTGCCATCTTCTTCGGGGTTTGGACCACCTCAAACTGCCTTGCGAGGAAATCCAATCCTTTTTGCGTCACGAGAACCTTGATGACCGTGAACGATTCGTGGTTGTTTCGGTCGATCAATTTCTCTTTCAACTCGAAGTAACCCCGGTTAATATACTCTTGTTTAGGCTCATTGCGATTGCAGAAGAATATCCCTCGCTCGCGGAGCCGCTGGAAGAGCGTGTTGCGGCCAAATGGTAGATTCAAAATCTTTGCCGCCTGCCCGACGTCTATCTTCTGGTCCGTGTCCAATACCTTGTCCATCAGCTCGGCTTTCGGCGCGAGTGCCGCGACCTGCTTTTGGGCCTGCTCCAGCTGTTGCTTCTGCCGGGCTATGGTGTCATTGGCGACCAGCACGGCGCGTGCCATTATCATTTCGGGCGTGTCCGTCTCTTTGGCTGACATGTATCCGCCAGTCTTGCGGATAGAGGGGAGAACCTCATCGCATACCCAGTCCTGAAACTGCTCGGCCTGCGGGAGCTTCGACCGCATGACAAGGCGGTAAACATCGGATTCGGGGATGTATTTCACCTTTTGAACCCCACCATCGGTAGGGGTCGGTAAAACGGCGACCCCTTTACAATGTGCTGAAATGGCATCTGCTGTCCGTATATATCCTAACGATTTTGCTACATCATTCGCAAGAAACATTGGCTTGTTTTCGTCGGACATGATGATACGTACACGCCCGAACTTCTCGTTATTGAAAATTTGTATGTTGTTCATGGCTGGTCTATTTACATTGTGCGACATTCATTCCGCGGCCCATCTTGACAAGAATAAACGGGTCGATCTCTTTGATTTTGTTGTGGGATGATTTTTCAGCGCCCAGCAATTCAAGGTAGTAGCCTTGTAGCTTGACATAGGCATCCATTAGGTTGGAATAGCGCTCTTCGGCCTTGAAGTAGGCGTTTTCGAAATCCCGTGCTTTTCGCTCGGCTTCGATGCAGCGAGTTTGATAATCCGTTTCCGGAAGCGATGGTGTTTTCATAGATGTAAGCATTTAATAAAACAAAAAAAAACGAACGGGTACTACCTGCTGCTTACATCTTTACTCAAGAGGTTGGCGCGCCATTACAGCAACGCCACAGGGTTACCCGTTCGTATGTTCAATTTTCGGCACAAAAAAAGCACCAATAATGGTGCATCTTGTGCACTCTTGAGTTTATGTAAGCGTTACAAATATAGAAAATTATTTTTAATCCACAAGGGCTTTAACACTATTTTTTTACATCAGGAGTAAATTTTGTTTCTAAAATTTGCTACTATTGGAAATTTTGTAAATTTGTAATGTCAACTAATACCAATTACAATATGAGAAGATTTTTATTCATATGGTCACTTATTGTCTCAATGGCTTTTGTTGGATGCTCAGATAACGATGACAATGATAATAATATCTCTAATCCATTACCCGGTACTACGTGGGGTATGATTGATGTTAGTAGTGGTGCCATATCGACGCTTGTATTTGATGACAATGAATGCCGTTATGGTTCAAGATACGGAGGTGCATCAAGCGATTATAAACGTGCCTTATATAGTTATACATACAAAGCATCAAAGATTACATTAATCCCATTTAATGATAATTTAACAATATTGGAAGGGATTATATCTGGTCCAGTAATGTTTGTAAAAGACACTTCTTCAGGAGAAGATGTGGGGATTTTTGTAAAGCAGTAATTTAGTCCAATTCCGAGGCTTTGTCTCGGTTTTTTTATTTGTCCAGTATTGCCATAATCCGCTCTATACAGGCGTTTTGTTCTTCCAGCAATGTTATTAAGCGGTCTGCTGATTCGATGATGTCGTTCATGGTCATATTGTGATATAGTTAGTCTCCGTAGTACATTCCGCGCACACCATAGTAGTTCGCCGGGACCGTCAGTAGCTGCGGGCGGTATTCCGTGGCCTTCGGCTGTTCCATCGGGCGGTTCTCGATCTTCGCCGTCAGCATCGCCATCTTCTCGTTGCGCCACGCTTTCTTCAGGCAGGCCGAGAACGACATTGAGGCGTTGGCGCGTTTCAGATACCAAGCGTTGCGCATGATCTTCGATTTATTGTAGGTTGCTTTCATGGCGTTATAGCTATTGGTTTTATTTCTGATGCAAATATAAAGCTATAAATTTAATTATGCAAATAAATATTAAAGTTTTTGCTATTATTTTTGCAAAAAGATAAAGTTACCGCTATATTTGTGGCGGGAACATATTTAAAGCTATGGATATAAAAAGAGTTATTAAGGCGAATAAACTAACTGTCAAAGAGGTAGCTGAAAGGATGGGCATTACTCCCATCGGTTTAAGTCAGCATATTAACGGCAATCCCAGCGTTGAAGTGCTTGAACGTATTGCAGCTGCCATAGGTTGCGAAGTGGGGGATTTCTTTGAAAACTCAGGCGATTTTGTCGCTTTTGTGCGCCGTCAGGGGGAAACATTCACGTTTGACAGTGAGAAGGCGCTGATCGACTATGCAGAAGGGTTGAAAGTGAATAAATAGCGGCATCATAGCCTATAAAAACAAAGACGAGGAGTGGATTTTTACCGTTCCTCGTCTTTTTTCCTGCTATAAGTCATTTTTTATTGAATAAAATTTGGTGGGGGGGGGAATTTTATAATTTTGCGGCACTAACCAATACAATTAGGAATATGAAAAAATTCTTACTCTTCATCGTTGCTGTTGTTGCTTCAGGCGTTGCACACGCTCAAGGCTTTTCAAAATCCATTGAGATAGGCGGAATGCTTGGTTTGGGGACATATAACAACAAGTCGGCAGATGCATCGTTTATTGGCGGATATGCTTTTAGCCCCCGTTTTTTTATTGGCGCAGGCGTGGGATTTAGGTATACAGACGCCCTTTATTATCAATCCTATACGCATACAAGCGTCCAATATGTGTCTGATACGTACGAAAGTCGGAGTCAGGAATATTTGATCCCCGTTTACGCTCGTATCAAGTATAATTTTTCTGACAAATTCGTTGCACCATTCATACAAGGCAACGTAGGTTATTCTTTTAATGTAGGTGGAAATACGAAAGCTGTAAAAGGATTGTACTTGGAGCCATCCATAGGTATAGATTTCAACCTAAAAAACAAACAAGCCATATATTTTACTGTTGGATATGCTATGCAACATAGTGAATATGTGGATTTTGTAATTACAGAGACCGATCAATCCCAAGATTATTATAAAGATTTAGCAGGAGCTATTTCTATAAAAATCGGATTTAAATTTTAGTCGCAAACCGAGGCATTTGCCTCGGTTTTTTATTTGTTCCATCCAACACAACGCATAAATTTCGTACATTTGTATCAAATTAGTAAGCGCTTGCTCGCATTGGAAAAAGGGGAATAAATTTAACGACACCAACCTATGACACAAAAACAAGCCATACAATTATTCGAAGATCGCAAAGTTCGCACCGTATGGGATGACGATACCGAAACGTGGTATTTTTCTATTATCGACGTAATCGAAGCCCTAACAGGGACAGACCGACCTCGAAAGTATTGGAGTGACCTCAAAAAGAAGTTACAATACGAAGGAAGCGAAGTGTCCGAAAAAATCGGACAGTTGAAAATGTTGGCTTCGGACGGCAAAATGCGTTTTACAGATGTTGCAGACACACAGCAACTTTTCCGTTTGATACAGTCGATACCATCCCCGAAAGCTGAACCATTCAAGCAATGGATGGCACAAATTGCCAGCGACCGCCTCGACCAAATGCAGGATCCGGAACTGTCCATCCAGCAGGCGATGCTTGATTATAAGCGACTGGGATATTCCGACAACTGGATCAACCAGCGGCTAAAAAGTATGGAGGTTCGCAAAGAGTTGACTGATGAATGGCAGCGCAGAGGGGTGGAGGGGAAACAGTATGCCGCACTTACGGATATTATCACGATGGAGTGGGCCGGACGTAATACGAAATCATACAAGCAGTTTAAAGGCATAAAAAAAGAAAATTTGCGGGACAATATGACCAACATCGAATTGGCCCTCAATACGCTGGCAGAAGCCGCCGTAACGGAAATATCTAAACAACAACAGCCAAAAGGATTTCAGCATAATGTCCGGGTAGCCAAAAGTGGCGGCAGCGTTGCAAAGGCAGCCCGAAAACAACTCGAAAACCAACTGGGGCACTCGGTAATATCTCCCATCAATGCAAAACAAGTCCTTGGGAATGTCCCAGACAATCCTGTATCCGAAACTGCCTATCTTACTTCAACAGAAAAGATAACAAGGCCCATTATTTGCAATGATTCCGAGGATATTAAATAAACAGGCAACTTGAATTGGTTAGTGAAACTTTGGCGGAACTTCAAGTGGGGAATAAAGCCACCGGGCCAAGACGACCTGCCGGATATCATACCAGTTATCAGCAGCAGTAAAAATAGGGGCACGAAATAATTGACAAGCCGGGACTATTTCCCGGCTTTGTTTTACACTACAATCACAGTTTCGTCTTTCTTTATTGAATACTCGCCGCCGATTCTTACGATATTGAGCACGGCGTAGTCTTTGGCGTTGATCTTGACCCGTGCGCCGTGCATCAGGATTATCGTATGGATGAATTTAGTCCCTGCCGCTTCTATAGTAGCATCTGTATCTCCGACGATACATACGCACTCTTTACTTTTGAGCGTGATATTTCCCGCATCTACATATACTTCCAGCCCTTCTAAACTGTCTCGATTCTTTCTGAACACTTCGACCGAGGGAAAGTTGTGGTCTTGGCAGAATTCGATTCCCTGCGGCGTGAACATGAGTTTTATGAGTTCGGGGAAGTCGTGAATGCGCATTACCTTCCTGCATGCTCCGCCACGGAGAGCGGAAATCCTGATCTCTTCCAGATTTTTATTCGAGTGTGTCATTATGCTTCTTCTTTATCCTCGCCCCTGTCTGCGGGGTTTGGCTCGTTGAACTTTACTGTTAATTGCGATGTCAGGCGGTCGCCGGATATGTTGTAGCTGCCTGAATTACCTGCGTATGTCAGGTGGTATATTTCATCACTTATTCCCGGTACCGATATATCTACCTTACCTAAGTGTAGCATCCGGATAAAAGTATCGTAGTTTAAAAGGTGCTCCTCCGGGGTTTCTCCCGTAATTATAAAAGTCAATGTTAAATCCCGTGCCGCCAATTTGGGTTTGTCGGGATATATGACCTCCTTGCCGTCTTTCTTGGGGTCTTCGTTTTCTACGAAGTCTTTCAGGCCGGCAGGGGATTTTAACCCGGCAATAAACCCGGAACCCATTGCAACGCCCATTGTGTAGGCGTCTGTCCTGTTGATGAATAAATCTCCGATCATTGCTTATTTGTTTAATTCTTTCGTTAGATAAGATTCTGCTGTATCAATGACATCATAGCCTTTTGAGCTGACGAAAGAAGCGTAGAACATACCGTCGGCAAATACAATGCTGGTGCCTGCTTTGTTAACTTCATTAAGCCATTTCGTTATCGCGGCGGCGGCCTCGTCTCCGTAGTTCATTCCGCTTATATAGCGTCGCTTTTCCTTGCCATCATACGTCACAACATATCCGAGCGAACTGCGAAGATTCCATGTGTGATTTCGGTAATCGGCTTCGATCTGCTGGAGTTTAACCGCTTCACGAGCCTTCTCATCCATGAAATCTACTACCTCGTCTTCGATGCCGTCGATAAATTTGGTCAGGTCCGATATGTCCTTTTCAATTTTCATTACAGTTCACTTGTATTGCGCTTGATCGCCGCTATGTCTTCCCGAATTTCCGTCAGAGCAGCCTTCATAACAGCTGTATTCCCGTTTATTTCGACGATCTCCATGTAGGTCATAACAGCGTACCGGAGCAGCTCATTATCCACTTGCACGCTTGTGTATATGGCCGTTTCGATATTTCCGATGGAGTTCAGCAGCCCGATAATAGATTGAGTTTGCATCATCACATATCCTCGGATGTCGGTAACCTTGCCTTGAATGTCCGTGAATCGGCCGTTTAACTCGTCGCCGGTATCTTGAGACATGGCTTTAAAGCCTCTCTCCGTGGCTTCCTGCTGAGCAGCTCCGGCATTTCCAAGCAACTCTTTTGTCTCGGCAGGAAGACTATCCCAAATGGCTTGAAATTCATCTCCAACCTTGTTGAGATCGTCCGCAAATCCACTCATGGAGTCTATCACATTGTCAATACCGATGAAGACGCCATCCTTAAACCATTTAGATTTATAGCGGTTAAATACCTCGCCAATGCGCTCTTCAAGGAATTTGGAAATAATCATTTGCCGCATAATATCCGCGACAATCTCGTCCACCTTTTCGCCCCACGCTTCGGCCGCATTCTCGCCTTCCATAAATGCGTCTATAAACGCATCTCCAAGTTCCTTTGCGATTTCTTCCGCCGTGCCCCCAATAATGGTTTCGACGACCTCGTTAATCACTTCAGCGGCTTCGGCTCCAAGCTCTTGAATCTGACGCTCCCATTCTCTAATTTTTGATTTGTCCGTTTTCTTCTTGTCGTTCTCCGCATTAATCTGCTTTTGGAGCAACAATTGTTGTTCTGCAAGATTGTTAAGTCGCTCGCGGGTGTCGCCAAATTTATTTTTACCCAGAAGATTGCTATCTGTATATTTGAGGTTCGAATAAGCATCGGCTATACTTTGGATCGCCTTTTTTTCTATTTCAGCCTCTTTGGATCGCCTGATGAAGAATCTCTCTACAAAGTTGCCTACGTCTTTGTACGCGCTCATTATTGATTTCGCCGCGTTATTGTAGGCGTCCTTTACATTTTTAACTGCATCGAAAGAATTTCGTTGCAATCGAATGGCGTTGGCATTATCCAATTCCCATTGCAACTGCTCAATACGCCCTTGTAGCCTGTCTATTTCAGCCTGCTTCTCTTCGTCATTGTTGAATAGACTTGCAATTTTAGTAGCGACACTCAGTACAGCCTGAATGATGGCGAGAATAACGGAAGCCCTCTCCACTGCCTTTATTGCGTTTGTAGCCGTTGTAGAGGTTGTGGTTATGGCATTGGCCGATGAGTCAGTAAGGGTTACTATACTGCTTATCATGCTCGTGGCTGTTGCCGCGATCTCACCTGCAGCACTGATTATTTCGCCCGTAGTGCCTCCTACGGCGTCGCCAATATCTTTAAACCCATCTGCAATGTCTCCGAGAGTCTTTTCCAGCCGTTGCCATTTCTCGATTGCATTTTCTTTGGGAGATGTTTGCGTATTTGATGCTGCTTTATTTACCGCATTAATTTGTGCCTTGGTTTTGTTTATTTCAGCGCGTAGTTTCTGGGCCTGCTCTGTATCGGATGAATCCAAGGCATTGTATTCCGACTCAAGAGATTGTAACGATGCTTCGAGTTCGGTTTTCAGTTCGGCTAATTTGTCTTTAGTTTTATCTGTAAGTTCTCGTATCCATTCCCCGGCTTGCACTTCGATTTCCACTATCGCAGCATCTCGTTCGGCTTCGAGACTCTTTCTTTCCCCGACGGTCCCTGCCTCTTCAATCCTTCGGTCGTAAATGTCTTTTGTGGCTTGTAGCTTTTCGCGGAAGGTGCCGTATTTTTGCAAGTATCCATCCCAAGACTTTATTTCTTCGTCAAATTGCGAAGAAATGTCTTCTGGAGATGTTTGTCCAGAAAGTAGTACTCTACCTCGTTCTTTGCCGTGTTGAGTCTCGTTCGCTTTGTTCAGAGCTTCGATTTGCGCTTGCTGGTTTTTAGTCAGCTCTCCGTCTTGAAGTCGGCGGATTTCGGCTTCCGCCGTCTCTATGGCTCGCGCGCGCCTTTGGTAGTCGCGGTCTATTTGCGCAAGTTTCTTGGCCGTGCCGTCTTTCATGGAATCAACCTCGGCCTGTAACGCATCATCCCGGAGCTTTTGCAGTTTTTGATTGAGTTCCTTTAGGTTGCGCTCTTGGTCGGATGCGGCCTTCTTTGCCGCGTTTATGGCTTCATCACGGGCTTTTTTGGCCTCTGCGTTGAGTTCTTCCGGGGTTAGGGTAGTGTACAGCTTTTCTGCCGCCGGAGTTAATTTTTCGATGCCGGCATTTATCGCCGCAATGAAGGCATCTACATCTCCTTCATAGCCCTCGTTTATGCGCTTCCAAAGGTCATCACCATCTTTACTAAGATTTGATAGTTCGTTAATAAAATCACTCCTAAACTTCGTTAAGTTTGCTTTCGCTCTTTCAAAACTTGCAGATTCAGAGGTGAGAGAAAATGTTATTGGCCCTTTCCCTTTGCTGGCTTCTTTCGCTGCTGCATATGCTATTCTATATTCTTTTAGAGCAAGAGAATAGTTTGTGTAGGCATCGCCTGTTGCTTCAATAAGTTGTAAACTCTTCGAACTCTCTGTAATAAGCTCTTGGGCGGCCTTGGCCTGTGCGACCTCGATAATTGCATCCCGCAGGTCTTCATAGGCGCCGACGGCATTTCCTACCATAACCTGTTCTGCGGCCATATTGCCGAAATAGGCAGGGTAGATGTCTTGCAGCTTCTTGACGGCCTCGGCCCGTTCTTCATAGGGCTTGGACAGGTCAGTCGCGGCATTATACAGCAGGTTCAGCTTGGTTAATTCGGATTGCGCCGACACAGAGCCTTGAGCCATCGCGGAATTGAATTGCTCAAGAGCGGCAGCGGCGGTATCTATTGCTGTCTTGCCTTTAAACAGCGATGCCACCCAGCTTGTTATTTCCTTTCCGTAAAGGGTAAGTACGGTAACTCCGGCGACAAGCAGGGTCTGCCACGAGAAGATGGACGATGCGATCTGCTTCCATACGGGCGTGAATGTTTGCCCGGCTTTCTTCAATTCATCAACAGATTTCTTCGCACGGGCTATTTCATCTGCCAGCATCGGCAGGTTGTTGGATATGGCCGAAAAGAATATTTGAGGACCATACGCCAACGACGGCAATTCGCGGGCAACCTGCTGAATCTGGAATCCGAGGTTATTGAATCCCGACGCATAGTCGCCTACCTTGCGGGTGTGTACCCCCATTGTAGCATCTAGTTCTTTAACTTTCGTATCAATGGATTCGATGTTTTTGAGCAGGTTTTGCCCCCAGCCGCTTGTTCGTTCGCTTTCATTCAACGAGCGATATACGGTGCGCATTCGTGATAATGCTTGCGACATTTCGTCAATGGATCCACGTGCGACTTGTTCGAACTTGATTTGATTGACTAACTCTTTTCTGGCGCGAGATATGGCCTGTTTGTATTCCTCGATGGATAGCGTAGCTTCAAGGCGGCTTGACTTCTGATTCTGCGTCAATTTCATGCCTTGACTCTCCGCTTTATTCAGGCTATCTATCTCCGATTTAAGACGCTTTATTTGAGCTTCGTATTGAGATATAAGGATGACATTCTCCTTTTTTGAAGCATTGACGGCTTTTAATTCTTCGATTAGCTCATGATACGCCGCCGTTTCGGCCTTGGCCGCTTGTGCTCCGGCTGTAGAGTCGCCACCCGTGTTCCCTATAGTGGCCGAAGCCGCTGTTTTGGCTGCCGCATCCATCGCCTGACGCTCCATTTGGGCGATCTTGCGCATGGATTGCTCCACACGGGCCTCCATTTCTCCGATCTTGCGGTTTATGACGTCGAAATCCTTGGTGCTGTCAGGGATGTCCGCCAGCACGCGCCGCAACTGCTCAAGCATGCTGATGAAGCTCTTGAGTTTGTCGGTTTCCGCATTTATTTTGAATGATAAAGCACTCATTGATGTATTTTATTACCTCGTCTTTTATTGCCTCTTCTTTTGGCCATTTCGGCCCCCGATCCTTTGACTATCTTTTTCTCGTCGCCGACGAGCGTGCGAACCTTGTCCGTCATCATCAAAAGCATGGTAGGGTAGTTTATGCCCTGAAACGCCTCTTTGTAGGATATGTTCAGCTGGTCCATCATCGTCGCCATGATCCCGGTTATAGTGTTGTTGCCGACGGTCTCCGCAATGGTATTGCGCCGCGTCTTGTCAATCTTGACTGAATCGAACAAGTCTTTCCCCGACACTATTTCTGCTATAGCGCAGGTGGCGTGGGATATTTCCTCATAGGAGGCATATCTCTTGGCGTACCATAGAAATACCTTCTGTGCCCACTTGCGCCGGAACATAAGCCGCGATATTGTGCCCAGAGAGAATTTTTGCCGACCTTGTATCGACACATCTATCCGCCCGGCAGCAAAGGCCCTTGCCAAGTCTTTGACAAAAGGCTGATACATCCGGAATGTGAACATTCCGAGCTTTACCGCGACATGATGCTTGTTCAGCAGAGACCGGGCGACAATGTCCGCCGATTTAATCATGATCTTTGGATATGGTTGTCGCTAATCCTTCCATCACGGCGGACACCGATGCAATGTCCTCCAGCGGAATCATCAGCAAGGTTTTCTGATAGCAGTCGAACAGCTCGGCGAAGGTGCTTCGCTTCATAAAGCGACGGCACAGGAGCCATGCCCTGAGGCGGTGCAATATGCTCCGGCTGCCCACGATTGCCAGCGCAACGCTGTAGGCCATCGCGGCTATGCACGCCTTGCTTTCGTCCGGCTCTTTTTTTACGTCGATTGCCGTCATAATGCGGGTGGCAGTCATCGGCGACATTTTGTATATCGTGTATCCTTTTGAAGCGATACGTATGCTGATAAAGTCTAATTTCATGGTAATTGTTATAATAGAATAGGGGTGAGGGGCTTATGCCTCCCACCCCCGTACTTGAATGTTGACAGGTTGCTAAGCGCCCTCCTCTTCGGAAGCATCGAACCAGTATTCCGAAGAAACCGCTGCGTTGTCGGGTTCGAGTGCCGTGGCAACAACGCCAATAGCACTTGCGCCGTCGGTCTGGGCGTCGCGTGCGATAACCGACGCCTTCGGGAATACGCAGTACTGATTGTCTTCAGTGAGGGCAACCATGAACCTCTCGATTATTACCACGCCTCGGTTGCGCTTCCACGACGTTGCGGTTGCGGTGCCGCCCATGAGGTCGGCCTTCGTCGAATAGTCGTATTGACCGATGGTGAAACTCATCTGGATATTTCCCATCTCGGTCGATTGGCGGTATACGCCGTTTGTGAGCTGATTCCGGTACTCGGTGGTAGACGGTTCCTCCTCCTCGATACTCCACGTATCTTGGTGAATGTTCTCGACCTGCTTGGTACTCTCGTCGCTCAAGAGCGTTTTGAGTGAAGCAAGGGTGACATCCGCCATGATCTTTGCAGGGTCTCCGTAATACAGCTTCTTGATTCCTACTGCTGTTACTTTTGCCATTGTTTTAGTTGTTTTTAATGTTCAATACTCTGAATAATACCCGGATATAGACATAGTGGCATCCTAAGTTCGGATCCTCCTCACGGCCGATATTTTCATACCTGTACCTATATGCGGATTCGTCGTAAGTGCCGTAGGTCCATTCCTTGAATCTGGCTTTCGCCGCTCGTTCAAGCTCGTCCAGACGCTGGATATTTGCTTTCCCTTTAATATCGGGGACACATAAGTTGACAGCGATGAAGCAATCTTCCCAATACGTGGTGGGGGTTTGCGGCGAAGTAGGCACTACTACAATGCGTTCCGTCTTTATCCTACCTTCGGGCGTCGCCCATGAAGGAAATGCCTTAATGCCGAAGAGAGAACAACTTTGAATAAGGATGTTTTGTGCATCTCCGGTGGTTATCATTGCATAATCCTTTTAAAGCCATATCTTGGTGCTTTCATATCTTTGTCCGCTTTTGTAGAACCCCAATACGGGGTATGATACCGAATCTTCTAAAGTGGATCCTATTTGACTGCCATGCCGATGATCGAATATGTTTCTGCCTCGATTGTCAATGATACGAGCCTCTTCTTTTTCTTCAATTGGTTCTATGTTGGGCGGCATAATCACTTCATAAGTGTATTGAATAACTTCCCCATTTTGTGATTTGATGAATTGCGCTCTCCCGTTGTAATGGGCATTGCATCTACCGACCACCCGCCATTTGTTGACGGCTGCATCCCATATCTCCAATGTATATGGAAATCGAATCATAGGTCCATAAAGAAGATTTGTGGTTCCGGGTCAAATTCGGCGGCAATATCGGTTAGGCCATTATCCTTTGCAAGAGCACAGATGCGCTTGCGCAACATATCCGTATCATATCCGAGGGAGTACCCTCCATTGCCTTCAGAGGAAAGAACGATGAGCTGTTTTAAAACGTCGATTGCCGCCTTTGCAACAGAAATCCTATAGCAAGGTGTATATTCGTCTTTTACAGACATCTCTGCGTCCGTGCAGGCTATCGTAATCAGATTATCGTCTACGTTGTAAGGATATAGCCGTGCCGATATTGCGTCGAAAACCGTCATGTCCGTATTTATTAAGCGTTCATAGTGGACAGATCGAGAATAGCGATTTTGTTGGGTGCCGTGAAGTTCGGGATCCACTCGGCTCCGTATTCGTTAAAGCGGCCCTCTTCGGTTCGCCAGTTCGAGATCCACATACCACCTTCAAGCCGCGTATACGTCTTGTTCGGAACGGGATCGGAAATCTCGTACGGCTCGTGCCACATCATCTTACCGATCTTGTCCTGCGGAAGCAGTGTAATGCGATCGTCCTTGAATACCTGCTTGCTCGTACCATCAGGCATTGCCACCATGTCGTCGATGATTCGGACCGGAGGCAGGCCGATACCCGCAAACACCTGATTAGTCATAGCGTCAGTGATGAGACCGCCCGAAAGAGCCATCTGTGCGCCACCGAGAATCATCTTGTAGGTGTTGGCGAATTCCTTGGCGCCGACAATGTTCTTGTTGAAGGTAGAACGCGACATCTCCATTACGGAGAACCGGCCCATTGTCGGACGCAAAGCCTCGATCTGACTTTTCAGGTAGGTGATAAAGTTGTCCTTGTCTGATGTAGCCGGGGTAATGCGCTTGACAGGCAACTCCATGTCGAGCAACGTGACACCTTGCGGGTTATCCGCAAGAGTGACCGACGCTCTGCCGTCGGAACGAAGATCACCGACTACGAGATCCATGCGCTTGTGGGGCGCAAGGCGAAGCTGACGGATGTCGTCGTAGATGTAGTTGATGATGGCATTCATCGCGGCCGCCTGTTCTGATGTGCGTGCGGAGTTGAATTTGTCGATGAGCGACTTGATCATATCCAGACGGTCGTTATCCATCTGATAGCGGTCCCCCAAGTAGGCGACTTCACCGTATCCACTCCCCAATGACTTGCGCTCCCGGAGAGGTTTGTTGGAGTTGCGGTCGATGATTGAACCGGCCGTCACGCCTGTTACGGTTCCGAGATATGCTTTGAAGATCCTGGATTTGGTTTCCTCGAAGTCAAGATATCGCTTCCAGAATATTTCATCTTCTTGCAATGCTGTAGTGCGGTCGATGACCGCCTTGACGACATTGGGGTCGTTGAAAAGAATTTCGAGTGTTAATTTCATCGTTGTCGTAGTTTAGATGGTGAACAGGAAGCGTGAAGTGAGGGACTCTTTGTCTTTCTCAGAAATCGGAACGTATAGTTTCGACTCCCTAACCTCGTAGGCTCTGCCGATGGCCGTAACTGTCGCACCGGGTTCAACTTTTGTTACTGCATAATTGAGGAAGTTGGCAGTTGCCTTCGGCGTCGTCCCATCTGCGGCAACGGCCTCGAATAGCACGGCGTCGGCTTCTGCGGCGAGTGCCGCACTCATCGTAAGTTCGTCGTATTTCTCGTTGTTCGTGTTGATGCTTGAAACAGTTGCACCACTAGTACCATCACCTAAGTGCATGCCTTTGTAGGCAAGTGATCCTTTGGCAATCTTGATCTTTGTACCGGTAGTCACTTTTTCAACTACCTTGACGTTCTTAACCGCGGATGCTTTGCGCGTCTTCAGATCGACGTGCAGAGGCATAAGCGGCATAAGCATCGTTCCATTCGGGACATTTGTGTCCTCGAAATTGAAACCTCCGGAAAGCCTGTAGACTGTGTCAAATCGGCACAATTCTTTCAGTACGTCCATCGGATTCAGGTCATAATGAAGTCCTGCGGGCATTTTTTTACTTGTTTTGGTGTTTAACAATGTCTTCTGTACCCTTGTTAATCAGTTTGGCGATGTCATCTCCGCTATTGGGGATGCCGCCACCCTGAGCGGGCGCTTCGGATAACTCGAAACCTGCGTCAGCCAGTTCCTGTCTTGCGCTTTTGAAATACTCGTCGAGATCGGCGTCTTGCGCGATGTTTAGTTTGGCTACGAATTTTTCAGGGATTCCGTACTCTTTGGCTTTTGATGCGATGGTGGCAGCTCGCTGCGCGGCCTGCTGGGTTTGCAACATTGCCGCTGCCTGCTCCTCACGGAGTGTTTTCAGCAATTCAGCCTTCATAGCTTCGGGGTCAAAGGGATTTCCGGGTTCGTTTTTTTGCTGCTCGCCCCCGTTAGCAGGTGTCGCGTTTGTCTTGTTGGCTTTGGCTTTCTCGACTGCCGATGTTACTCGGCTATCAATTTCGGCCTGCATTGCCGAAAGTGCTGACTTTTGCCCCTCGACTACTGCGTCAAGGTTCTCGTCAGTAATCAACCCCGTTGCGGCCAGCGACTCGGCTACCCCGTCGATTGCTTTGGAACTGAACCCCAAGCTGCTATACTTGGTTTTCAGCGCTTCAATAATTTTTGCTTTCATTTCAGGTCTATTGTATTGGATATGTCATTGTGGTCAAAGCATAAAAAAGTCTGTCGGCTTAGAAGGCCAACAGACTGATTTTAGTTATTAGTTGTTATTTCGTCGATGTCTGTCGCTTGATCCTCCACAAGCTCAAGGCAAAGATTTCGACGGTCACGTGAATTACCAAATACTTATGTCATTTTTTAACATTGGAAATTATTTTTATTCTTCCAATGCTTTCATGGCACCTCCCTCTTTTGCGTCGTTACTTTCGATAAGTTTTATTTCATCATCCACATCATCTACAAGACCAGCCAGCATTACACCGGTTTTGAGCGAAGCAATGGGTTTTCCACATGCGTCTGTAGCATTTTTGATCTTCTCGGCTATATCGTCGATACTGAAAGGCTGTATCTCGGTTTCAATATCAATAGTCTTTGCAGCACGCATGTACTCCGCATTTAAAGATCCTACGGCAGAGACAAGAAAGTTGTATCTGCGCTGTATGTGCTCGCCGATTACTTCTGCATGATTATCGACGGCAAGATTAGTTCCCATAAATAGGAACTGAAACGCTTTGCCTGATGGAACGTCTCCAAGCCCTTTCAATGCTTCCAGCGAAAGCTGCGGAGTGTTGGTCAGTTGATAGGCTTTACTCCAAAGGCCATCAAGTTCCAACCGCACTGAATCACTTGCCTGATCCCAATTCAGATAATACACTTTTCCGCCGTTGGTGATCTTTATCATCCTGTTTTTCCCTGATTGCTGAGGAGTGCCGTGTATTTCACCTTCAAGAATAAGATATGGGAAGAAGCATCGATCGATACAATCTGCGAAGTTAGACAAAAGGCGCTCCAAGCGTTCGCGGATAGGTTTGATGGTATGGCATAGAGTTTTGCATCTATACGAATATATGGTAGGGTTCTTTGCGAATCCGTGCTTGAATTCGCCGACTTTGATCCAATCGGAATCAAGTCGCCACTTATACACCTTTTCATCTGTGACAGTCATGAAGTATTCTACTTCGGTTCCATCAACTTCTTTTACGGAGTATTGGCGACTTAAAGCCAGATAGTCGCCAGAATCGTCAAAAAGGGGGTATAGTTTGTCTCCCCTAAACGGCGACCATATTGCACAACGCAACTTGTATTTGGGTGATACACTACCCCCGAATGCTTTTTTCACCTGAGCCAGCATCTTACGCCAAAAACCTTCGTCCTTAACGGCGTACCAATATTCAGCAACTTCGGTCTCAGAGAGCCAAGAGCGGACGAGACGTTTGTTGTTGTAGCGCATCTTGTTTTTTCGGCAGATGCTGTCTATGATGTTGAGCAGCTCTTTTTCTTCCTCATTATTCGGGCTGCAATTTACCTTGGGATCCTTCCCGACGGTCCATGCAGTATGAATGTTCGTAATGTCCTGCTCTAAAGGCAACGGGATGCGGTTTGTCGGATTTACATCGTCTTTTTTATATTGAGCTGGGATGACTTTGCCTGTCTTCGGGTCCTGCTTGGCCTCTTCAACGATAACTTTTCCGTCAGGGCGAATTTCAGGATCCATTACATCGTGTTTGTCAGGGTCCCAATCTTTATACAATGTTTCTGCATCGGGCAGAGGAGTGCGACGGTGCTTGAGATAATCAATCTTTTCCGCTTCCGTGGGCAATGCAAATATTTCCTGTAAGGTCTTCATACAGTTTTATTAAAAATATCCTTCGTAATTTTTCACATGTTGAATTTTGCCGAGTATCTTGCCGAGTACATAATATCGTACCGCATCGATTAGGTGGTCGGCTTGTCCATCGGCAGGGGTGTTTATTGGCCTGCCGTCTTTATCCTTCCCCCATACGTAATTTCGGAACTCCATGAGCATATTGTATGATCGTTCAGTTACGTATATTTCCATCTCAAGCATTTTATCAATGCCAGCTATAATCGACCTCCCGCTTTTGTCTACTGGATATATCATGATTCCAGCATTGGCGATTTCGTCAATTAGACGCGGATCTGCAGATTCAGACATGACTTGCAGATCAGGAACCTTTTTTAACTCGACAATGATGTCTTTTGTAAGCATATGGGTACGGTAACACAACTCGTCAATATACAGACAGTTATTGCCAATCATTCCACATTTCGCTATAGCCGTCGGATCATTGGTGTATCCGAAGTCCTGCCCGATAGCTACATTCTCGCACCAAGCAGGGAAATCCTTGATGATATGTATATTCTTGAATATCGCTCCTTCGGCTACGTCTTCCCATCGTCCCATGACAATATGAGCATATTTATCGGGATTTTCGACTTTCATCCGTTCTACTTCACGGATAAATTCTTCGCTCAGATTCTCTATATTGTCCAAATATGTAGTGTGTATATGCAATACATTTGGATGTGTGCTTATTTGTACATCTACGCCATCATATTGGACGATCTTATGTGTCTTCTCAATATATTTGCGATAAATGAAGTGGTTGGAGTCAGTAGGGTTCATAATAATGATAACCCTATTTTGGATTCCCTTCTGACGAATCGAAAGCACGAGTTTGTCAAAGTCTGTTTCGCTCGTCCATTCTTCGGCCTCATCACACACGAAAGTCGTGATTCCTTGTATGGATTTGAGTTTGGCCGTTTGGTTGCCGGATGATGTCTTGATACCCCGGAACAGCACCTTGCTTCCTGACACTGTATTTTCTATATCAGTCTTGGTGGTATGGAAAAAATCGCTGGTGCCGTCAGCTTCTATCTTCTCTGTAAATTCCGGGATGACAGATATGGCGGCAGATGTCATTGTATAGCGGCAATACAGAATAATATGCCCCTCTTCAAATGTTAGACGTTCGACAAAGGCTCCGGCATTAAACGATTTCCCGCTGCCTCGGCCGCCAGTTATCAGGATGATAAAATGCTCGGTATCGTCATAAAGAGGAAGATATATGTCTTGCGGCTCAATCATTTTTGCGTATTCGATCTTTTATCCATTCTCTAACAGGAATAGAGCCTTTAAATTCAATCGGCCCCTCATTCTTCCCGGTGAGCGGTTGCGACGCTTTGCCGAAAAGACGGTCGAAAAGCGAATCAAGGGTGTTAGTGCGTCCTATATTGGCATCTTTAACGACTGCTCGAACTACTCCGACAATCCAAATTGGTGTATTCTTACTGTCGGCGAGTTTTTTGAGGTTGTCGAGGGGTTGTTCCAGAAGGAATTGGATTAGTTTGAAATAATCCTCTTTGCTCAATTCTGCCTTGGCTTCTGTGCCGAGCAGTTTTTTGATATGGTTATATAATGAAGACTTCCGGCCGGGATTTTTAGGCTGGTTGGTGGTTGAAAAGCGATTGCCTTTGCCTTTTATATGTTCGTACTCTCCTGCCACAACGCTTGTTTAACGCTTGTTTTTATCACTTTAACTGTCTATATCTGTTTCCTGTATCTGCGTTTCTGCAAATATTCATATTCACGGCGATCTGTTGTCCAACGTCCAGCATGGCCTCTATAAAATGTATGAGTTGTGCCATCGCCCCAGTTAAATTTAACCACATTTTGCCCTTTAGACTCTGCCTTTCGTAATATATGGTTTAGGTCGGATTGTCTCCTTTTGTAGAATTGCAATGGCGTTTCATTTGCTCTACGAGCTGTACCCCTAATTCCTCCACTTGTCTTCGCCATGTCAACTTATGGTTATATTATATCTTTTCTTTAGTAATCTACGCGCTGCTTGGGTCCCTTCATTATCCGGATGGCCTCTTGCTACACTCAATAAGGCTTCCAGCTTGGTTTCGCGAGGACTCTTTATTTTGCCGGCTTTCACCAGATTTTCATATTCGGCTATGGCAAAAGCACGTCTTTTGCTATATTCATTACGAGCAGCCTCGGCCTCTCGTTCAAATTTTTTACGGCCACGGGCTGTCATTCGTACGCTCCGCCATTTATCATCCATATAATCACTGATTGGCGACCGAAGCCCGCGTTTCCCCAGATACTCATCAAGGGATATTTCTTTGGGGTATTTATTACCTCTTATCGAACCGCTTGTTTTAGCCATTTCTTTTTGCTGTCATTAATTGTTCGACATACACGAGGCTGTTAGATGCACAATACTCTTGCACGACCTTTCCGCCTCCGTAAATGATAAGGTTCGGTGTTTCTTTGCCTGAAATATCTTTTGCTATCAGATGCTCTGCTTTCAGATATTCGAGGCGATCGGCATATCCTCGCGTGAAAAACGCATTATATCCATCGGGAATACCCATGCGATTGTAGTCATAGAATTTCCGAGAAACATTCAAGTCAGCATATATGAAAATACCGCATTCCTGAAAGTAGCGGGAAATCCACCGTTTTTTATAGATCTGTTGTAGCCCCCACGCTATGGGGGTTGTGTCGAATAACGACAAATTCGGCTCGACTAGCGCTACGCATCCGCTATTTAATACCTTTGTCGGGTCCTTCCATATAGCTTCGAAGCGATAATCGTCTACGTAGAAATGGTAGGTGCAAACCCCCTTTTTTTGCCGCGACTCGGCTCCATAGGGGGCAAACGGAAGTTGCAACTTTCCCGCTTGCATATCGAGGCGCAAATTAGGAATCTCAAAAAGGTTGTTGCTCTCGTATAAGCAGTCGGTTAGCATTGATTGATAGAAAGCGTTCCGATCTTCATTATTTTCGGGAAAATTGTCTGCTCTATTATCCGGTGTATGCTCGGATTTCACTCCCTTAATCTCTTCGTCGAATGCAGGCATGTCAATGCCTATCTCCTTGAAATCGAGATCTCCCCATTTATCGTCTTGCAATGCCTCGAAGTCCCATTCGCCGTTGTTAATATTATCTCGCAAAACGATGTCATTTTCCTCTTGTTCGTCAAGGTTATTATAGATAATAGCTGGGACCGATTTAAGCCCTAGTTTTCTTGCAGCTTTAAGTCGTTGATTGCCGCATATGACAATCTCTTCTCCTGTTCTTGTGGATATGGCAATAGGTCGATGCCTCCAGAATCCGTATTTACGGATTGAAGCCATTAAGCGTTCCATGTCCGTCTTTGATATGCGCCTAGGGTTACCGGGCAACAATAGGAGTTCGGAAACTTTACGAGTTATTATATCGCCTACATCTGCCATGTCATTTTAATGGATCATGTTTGTTTATGCCTTCATAGGTTCAGAGCAAAGGTTGTTGCGGTCCCGTGAATTACCAAAAGGCGGAGTGAAAAAGTTTTTCCCGTCCATATGGTGTTGCGCCATCTTCTGGGTATACTTGTTATCTGTCTGTATCCCCTGCCGTTTGGCGAGTATTTCGTGACGAATAAATTTCTTGCAGCGTAATGCCGTTGCGTTTATGGCGATCATCAATTCGTCACGGTTCATAAACAGCGTGATGTTGCCCCTGTCATCCTGTGGCACCAATCCTTTTGCCTTTCGAGTCATAAGAAAAAAAAGTCTGCTGGCGCATGACGGCCAACAGACTTCCTAATCACGTAACTCCAACAAATAAGGTCTTTCCGATTGTGTCCGTTGCTTGCGCCATCACAAGCATCTGGGACAAAGGTGTGCACGTTCGGCACATTATGCAAGAGTTTGGCGAAAAAATTTCAGATTTTTTTGCACTTTTATTCTAAAGACGGTAAATTGTTCAAAAGGTTTGTGTTTTGCTATAGGGAAAACCTTATTTTGGTGGGTAATATTGTTCAAAAGGTACAAAAAAAAAGCCCCGGATTATCCGAGGCCAAAGAAATACAATGTTGGAGGGGGTTATTTCTTCTCTTCTTCACTTTCTCCTGCAACCTGAAGCCTTTTGTTGTTGAGTAGATCCATCATGTCAATAAGATGAAAATTATACTTACCCATCGGATATGATGCAGTCATATTTGCAATATAGGCTCTCAGGTTCGTAATACATATGTTGACGCCGGAGTGAAGGACTAAAGCATCCAGTTGGGTGTCTTCATCCACTTTGGTATTCATATTGAAAACTCCGCACCCTTCCGCCATTATGCTGTACCCGGCCTGATTGTCAGGATTTATCTTAACAGATACAAATACAAAGTAAACCCCTTCCTCTTTATTCTGATGTATGTCAAAATCTATGTCAATAGGGTAGCGAGCCATGAATTCATTACATGACATATCGCCGGATACCTCAGTAACGGGTTGGAAAGTGCATTTACTTCTTAGTATCGAAAATTCTCGTATTTCTAATTCTGAGCGTTTTGCTAACATACTTTATGCGGCATTTTCGGGTTTAAGATCACCTGATTCAATAATGATTCGATTCGTTGCATCTTCTCCTTTTGTTGTGGATGACATGCAGGACCTTTGGGCAAGCAACGATTGACCCAACTTGGCATAATCTATCTTGTCTTCCCTTATTGCCTGCTCGATTGGTTTAAATCTTATTTCAGGTATATAATTGAGGAGAATATTTGAAAATGTCCTTAATATCTAATTCGAAAAAATCATAAATACTTTGTATCATCTGTAACAATATTGAGCACTGTTAATTTTGTGGTGAATTTGTCCTATCTCGAAATGAAATGGTGAGAAAAGAGTAAAAAATATTTGTGCTATTGAAATAATCCGAAGTTTTTATGTTTTGGCCTACTGACGCCTCGGCCGTTTTTTAAGGAGACCGTAATCTCCTTTAAGTGTGTTGCTCGCTATATGGAGCTTATTTTAGACGGTTTAATTTTGTCATATTTCTTTCGCTCTAATGGAGATGGAATAAGGCTAATTAGAATACCGCTACGCCTCTTTTTTTTGGGCAGCCGATTCTGCCCCTTGCGTGATGCCTTGCATCTTCTCGATGATGGTGATCAGTCTGGATACTTCCTGATCTCGTCGTTCGAGAGCTTCAAAGAATTTCATTCTCTCCATAGTATCTAAGTTGTTTGTTTCAGCTTTCGGCAGCGTGACGTCTTCGCCTCCTTGGCTGATAGGTTGGTCTTCTATGTTGGGTATGCCAAAATATTGGAGTATGTATCTGGCATTTGCTCTACTCGGCTTGCCTTCTCCTTTCTTCCATTTGCCGATAATTGTTTGTGACAATCCAGTCGCTTTGGCGATTTTATACGGAGTGTCTTGTGTGCTTCGTAGTAATTCTACGGCCTTATCTATCAGTTTATCAGGCATGAAGGTAATCTGTCTATAATATTTTGGAATGCTATAAAATTATTTTATTAAAAAATACTTCACTATTGTAGTGATGCACTCAAATAGTTTAGTATATTTGCAATGTCAAACCTAATGCAAGTGCAAAGTTAAAATAGGTTTGAAGTATAAACAATGTAAAGTTATACAAAAAACGCATAAATAACCAAATAAAATAGAAATAAAACAATGATGACGGACGAAAAGATACAAGAAAACGCCTTTACAAAAGGTCTCGCCGTTGCAGATAAAATGCCGGGCAAAATAGGGACTATGATTCGGAAGGATTTACGCCGGGGGCTTGGCAATATTACCCCTCAAGCCTTGTGCTATCGGGCGAATGGTAATCTGGAGCATCCGGATTTTGAGCGCAAAGGCATCGAAGAAACCTTTGCCAACTACGGGATCAAAGAGCCTTGGGGGCTGGCATAGCAATGAAAACCGACGCCATACTGAGCAAGCGCGAGCGTGAAGTAATGAACCTCGTCGTGCTGGGATACTCGGCCCGCGAGATCGCAGATCGGATGAACGTCATATACCAATGTGTAGCGAATCATCTCCAGAGCATCTACGACAAGACGGGGACCAAACGGACCTTGCAGGCGCTTGTTACATGGTATTTCACGGTGAACTTCGGCATCTCCCTGAACGTGTCCGAAATGACCCGGAGAATAGGGGCGGCGATACTTCTCTGTCTGTTCTCGGTCGAAGTGTTCAGTACCGATTTCGAGTGTCGCAGGTTAAGAAGCCCACGACGTGGCCGGGCGTTCAGGGTAGAAGAGTTAATAGAGAACTAAACCACAATTACATAAAAAACAATGATTATGGAAAATTTGCTGAAATGCAACGGTCGGAAATTCTCGGCCAAAATTAGAGGGACTTATGCCGAAGGCCTTATTAGGGTGGAGGATGGAAGAGTTTACTTATGTCAGAATATGAAAGATGGGGCTGACTGCGGTGATAAGTTAGGATTCAGTTTTAGCTGGCAAGTAAACAAAGGAAGTATGGACGACCTTGAATCTACGGGTGTTACCGACTTTCGTCTTATCCATATGCCTGCCGAAGAAATTGAAGCCTACAAGAATTGGCAGGTTGGTGATAAAATCACCGACGGCTTGGAATCGTTGGAAGTGATTTTCCGTCGCGGAGAGTTGGTTGTCTGCAAGGATTCTGATGACGAAGCCAGCATCAATTATACTTGTAACGAGCTTCATAAACGTGGCTATCGCCTCGTTGTTGAGTCCGAGGAATAGGAGATCATCGAAGTGACGATGGATGAGATCGCTGAAATGAAAGGCGTACCTGTCGAGCGGCTTCATATCAAAAAGGAATAAACAACAAGGAGTGTGTGGCGGAAATTTAGAGCGAATATCGAGTGATCCTAACACTTGAACATAGGGTCGGGGGAGGTCCCGTTCTCGACTAATAAAAGGGGCCAAAAGAGCATCAAGTATCGATTGGTTGAACACTTTGTGTACGTAGCAAAGAGGTTTCTGGTTCGAATCCAGAGGTGCTCACAAGCCGTCGTTAGACGAAGGGAAGCCTGACAACCTTGAATATTCAGGCCAACGCTTGCAACGTATCTGCACTCTGTGAGCCCAGTGAGAAGAAGGCTCCGTCAGTAGTGGGGAGGAAGCCACGAAGCCCGATTTACGGGATCGCAACAGTAATAGCTGAGTAGACTTGATCGAAATAGCCAAATGTTGAAGCGATGCGCAAAAGACTGGCATAGGCTCCGAATCTGCGATGACATGAGCGGCGAGGACCACCGGGATAAATAAAGCATTATTATGCCTGTGCGGGTTTGATCGCCTTCACAGGCTCTAATGCAGGCTTTGTGCACACGTTCTTTCCAATCAGGGTAATTTAGTAGTTTTTCATTATTTGCATAGCGCAAAGCCTGCTTCATGCCCGCGTGCTGATTTGGAGGTTGGTAGGTTTTGGTTGACGTGGATGTTTGTGTGTGACGGCGCGCGGGCTTTTTTTGAAACACCTTAAAACATTATAGCTATGAAAAGAGAGATTTTGAAAAAGAGAACCTTCCTTTGGTTCGACTTGACGCCCCGCTGGAAGATGTGGAAGAGAATCGAGGAGCTGGAGAGCGAAGTAGGCAAAGCTCTTGCGGAACGCGAAACTGCGTATCAGGATCTGGCAAGCATGAACCAGAAATTTCTGGCGCTCACTCACGATCTTGATTCTATGCAAAAACGAGTCCTTTAATTGGAGGGTAAACTCCAGAAGTTCAATCGGACCCGTGGCAAAAGCGGCAAATATGTGAAGTCCTATGACACACGATCCGCAAAGTAAGATTCTCGCCTATCTCAAGGCCGGCGGCAGGCTTACGGTCCGCAAGGCCGAGAGACTCTACCACGCAACGGAGCTGAGACGTATAATCAGCCGGCTCCGTAAAATGGGTTATTCCATTTGCTCGAACAGACAGAAGGCCGTTACGGAAGACGGGCGGCCAACGCAGTTTAACGAGTACTATATGCCACAGGTCGCGGATTCCTGCCAATAGTCCGCAAATCGCATTTTAAGTTTGGTATTTGCCATTGGCCTGCTGTGAAGCACGTGGATGGTGTGCCGTCGGCATTAAAGCCCTGCGCGGTGGCGTGGGCGAGTGGAGATGTCGGCGGCATTTATTGAGCTATGGTGTAATGGTTAACACACCGCCCTTTGGAGGCGGTACTCCCGGTTCGAATCCGGGTAGCTCAACAGGGATTCATTCCCAGTTGTGAGTTGATCGGGCGCTTGACGCGCTAATCACAACGGAAGCGAAAGAGGGTATATCCCTCGACAATCCGAGGCCGCGTGAATAACAGTAGCAAGGCCGAGGCGGGCTAAGCCCACGAAACGGGCAGAACGCAAACCGGCGGCGCGGGAGCCGTGTCGCCACCGCGGGGGTAGTAAGAAGCCCCCACTTCTTTTGGATGCAATCAAACGACCATGAATAAATATCTTCAAGAACTCAAAGACAACGGGCTGGTCCCCTTGCGACTGGACAACAACACAGTTCTGTTCGTACCTCCGGAGAAAGCCAACCGAAAGTACAAGGATAAGTACCTTAAGAATGCCGAGAGGGCGCGGAGGATGGCACTTAATTTGAGATAGAGTAAATGAAAAAGTGGAGTGTCCTACCACTCCACGACGGCATTGGTTAAGCTACATTATTAACCGGTACCCATATTGCAAAAACTTTAGCGTTTTTGGGATAAATAATTTTCCCATTTTTACGGATGTATTTGCAAAATACGAGTTTATACAACTTGCCGTTTTTGGACTTAAGAGATTCCATAAATAACACCTCCTTTCTTTGTTGCCTTTCGGCTTAAAATCTTGCATCCTACTGCAAGACAAAACCCGGTAGTAGGATACCGGGTCTTTTAAACTTGTGTTTTGGAATAATTTGAAAAGACGATGTTATTCCTTCATCTCTTAAGTCCAATGCAAATATAGGTGTATTTTACTTTACCTGCAACAAGTATAAATAATTACACACTTTATATTTGTTTAATATAGATAAAATCTATTTTCACTATGACAACCATTGAAGAGCGAGCAAAGCGTATTTGCGCAAATACTTTTTGTAATCAATCCCACACGCCTGTATGCAAAACATGCGCATGGCGTCTTAATAGTGAACCGGCAGAACCGCAATGTCGTGTCTCGGAATATAAAGACGTGATTAAGGACATATATGAGTCGGCTATTTGTCAGCTAATATTACAACGGGAAGAACTGACCCAATGGAACAATCCATTCGTAAAAGATATGCCTAAGGGCAATGTGCTTGTGAAGTATATAGCGGTAGGGCGCCCCAATGAGCCGTATTATACGGTAGGTAGACGCAAACCTTCTGGGGTGTGGAGCTGCGAGAATGAATTAGCAACCTCCCACCCACGTTTCGAGATTGTCGGTTGGCGCCCTATCCACGAATAACGTGTAAAGAATTCTCGATTTTCTTTACATGTACGCTCGAAATGTAAAGATTTTTTATATGTCAATTCGCTTAAAATTATGGATAATATTACTCGGATATGCCGCAAATGCGGGCAGGAATTGCCGTTGAGCGAGTTTGCGAAGAATAAGACATGTGAATTAGGTTATAGTTATACTTGCAAACAATGCAAACGGGAATATTATCGCAGGTATCGCGCTGCCAATCCCGAAAAGTGCCGGGAAAGGAACCGCAAGTATCATGCCGCCAATCTCGAAAAGGAGCGGGAAAGGCACCGCAAGTGGGATGCTGAAAATGCCGAAAAGAGACGGAAATATTATCGTAAGCGGTACGCTGCCAACCCCGAAAAAGCACGGGAACGTAGCCGCAAGTGGTACGCTGCCAACCCCGAAAAAGCACGGGAACGTAGCCGCAAGTGGCGTGAAGCCAATCTAGAAAAGCACCGTGAGTTGTGTCGCAAAAAAAACATGAATAATTGTGAAGCACTAACTGACTATTATTTAAGAGTGAAATTAAGGCGATGCAACCTCCCCATAACCCCCGAAACAATCGAATACAAACGTATTCAACTAAAATTATATCGAGAAATTAAAAAACAGACTGATTATGAAAGGAATTGAAAACATCCGGGAATTGACGGCTGATTTGGGCCGCGTGTATGCCGAACTTCGTGAACGAAAAATAGAAATCAAGGAGGCATCGGAGATTGCCAACATTGCGGGTAAGATCATCAACGGCGCAAAGGCTGAAATGATGTACCGCATCGCGCGAAAGGAAAAGCCGTCGATTCCGTTTTTTGATGGAGATGGCAAATAATTTTGCAGATTCGAAATGAAGTTGTATATTTGCCCTTGCCAAAGAACTGCATTGCGCAGCTAACAAGTACATACGAAGCTCTTTTGGGCGTGTTCCTGTTGCACTTCTACTCTGCGTAGTTGTGGTTCTTTGGCGAGAATAGGGGGCACGCCCTCTTTTTTACCATACATTAACCAAACTTGTGTTCAACAAATGCCAAAGAACAACACAAGTGGTATCCGGGTAAATAACACCCAGACCACACCGCGCGCCAAGAAAAGCCGCACCGCATTCTACTGTTGCCATCTCAAGGCCAACAAACCCCTATTCATCTGGGGCAAAATTCAAAAATCGGCAATATTATTTGCAGAGTTAAAAACTTTGTGTAAATTTGTATTGCCAAGCCACCCGATTTCGGGTATATCAGAAAAATACAAAACGCTTTTTAGGGCGTGTTCTCGGTTCACTTCTGCACCCGCAGTCGTGGTGGTTTGGCGACTAACTGGAGGACGCGTCCTTCTTTTTACATATTGTTCAACGAACTTGTGTTAACCAAATGCCAAACCACAACACGAGTTGCAAAACGGGGAATAAAAGTACCCGTGCAACGCATCGCACCTGCTTTTACAGGTGTCATCTAAAAGCCAATCGTCCGATGTTCTCTTCGGATAAAGTCGATTACACCAACGTTATCCGCGCCACGTGCGAGGAGCATGCTTTAGGCTGTTTCCTTGCTCAGTTCCGCGTGCTCTATCCCGCGTATGCTGTCGTTGTCGGCACCATACTCGTAAGCCGGGTATTCCCCTCCAAGTCTAAACATTAAACCGCTGAATCATGGACAATGATATTCAGCTTGTCGGCGTAAGACGCACCGATAAGCAGTTGCTCACCGCCATAGTATGGCGCATGCAGTACAGAATCCGGCGACGTGTCATACGCAGGATCAGCCTCTGGAATTACATATCATACAATCGTATGAGAGGGAGGAACGTGATATGACCGAGTTATTCATCTTCCTGATGTGGGCGGTTCCGCTTGCCGTCGTGTTCCGCTGGGTGCTGTCGAACCAGCACCGCAAGAAAGAAATAGGCGAATTGTTGGATGAAATCTTCGAGGAATCATGAAAACAAGTGTAATAATGACGCGCCGAATGGGGCAGTTCGAGGTGCTCCAGCGCACAAAAGACGGCATGTTCAATGCCACGGCGTTGCTGAACCAGTGGAACCGTGCTGCCGGCATGAAAAAGGAGATGAACGATTACCTGCGCCTCCAATCGACGCATGATTTCTTAAGTGCCTTACAATCAGAGTTTGATTTTAAAGACGGGAATTCCCCGTATTTAACTTCCCGCGGGAAATACAGCGGTGGGACGTGGATGACTCCTCTTTTGTTTATCGACTTTGCCATGTGGCTTAACCCGAAGTTCAAGGTTCAGGTACTCAAATTCGTTTATGACGAGTTGATCAAGTGCCGCACGGCCGCTGGTGACAACTACAATGTGCTGGCCAAGTCCATCGCGTCGCTTCCGGATGTCGATTATCCGAAGGTGGCCCGCGCTCTGAACTGGATCGTATTCAACAAGCACGAGCGGGATATCCGCAACACGGCGACCCCGCAGCAGCTACAAGATATGGATGAATTGCAACGCAAATTGGCATTCTCCGTAGATATGGGATACATCCGCTCATTCCCTGATCTGATGAACTCGATGCGCCGGATATATAACCGTCAACATGCAAAATTTTAATCTATGGACACGCAATATTACACGACAACCACGTCCCCGGTGCTGACGTTCGAAGAGTATCACGATATTCCGAGCGAACATATAACCGGCCAGCGGTCGCCATTCTCCCAGAGGGCCAGAACGCTGATGGACGTAGATCTGAAGTTGATTTATCGGGCTATCCGCGAAGCTGTCCAGAAGGATATGCGCGGTGATGAAGACAAGCGGGTCTATACGGTGGCCTACAAAATATACGACATCAAAGCGATCCATCACTACGAGACCCACGAAGAACAAGGCGGTGACAGTTATATGGGTATTTGCGAGACCTATTTCGAAGTAGACCGCGATACCATCGAAATCATCGAAGTCAAGGATATCGACGGTGGTATGCACGCCGGGCAGTTGCGCCGGCTGAAAGAATACGGGGAACGAAACAACTTATAACCATGGGAATATATAGCAAACTGCTGGAAATCCAGAGGAGCGTCAGGGCGTTGCTGCCGAATGCAGATGGAAATAATTACAAGTACATCAGCGGTTCGAAAGTACTTGGCATCGTCCGGCCCAAGATGGACGAACTCGGAGTACTTCTCAAGACCGAGGTCCTCGACATCACGAATACCCGTCAGGATTATACCGTAGGCCGGGATCAGCGTCCTAAATCCGAAATCCATTCGAGTGTGAAGATGCGTTTCACTTGGATCGACGTGGAATCCGGAGAGAAGGACGTATGCGAGTGGAGCGCCAACGGTCAGAATGATTGGGACAAAGGCGTAGGTTCGGCAATGACCTACGGGGAGCGTTATTTCATTCTCAAATACTTTCATATAGCTACTGACGAAGATGACGTAGACCGGCTGCCTCGGCATGATGACGCCGGCCCGGCTTCCAAGCCTACGCTTACTGACGAAATGCTGACTTTGGACTTGTTCGAAGAGATAATCAAGGCTAAGGAAGATGCCAAGGGAGCCAATAAGCGATTTTCATTAATCGGTTTCTTGGAGTCCAAGTATATCGTCGATAAAGAAATGCTTACAAAAGTCAATGTCAAAGTTACCGAATACTACAATTTAACGAGGGAAAATAAAGCATGAATCAGCAGATAACACTATTCGGAGGTACGGCATCCATTGCCGATCTTGCAGGCAGGGCCATCAGCGCCGTCGTAAATGGCGACATCAGCCCTATAGATGCGCACATACAGATCAGCCGCATGGAGAATGCGATCAAGCAATTCAAGGATGATGCGCAGGTTCGGGACATCACACTCCGCGAACTGTCCAAATACGGCAAATCACACCAGTTCGGCGACTGCCGGCTGGAAGAGGCCGAATCGGGTGTCAAGTACGACTACTCGATGTGCGGCGACAGCGAACTGAACGACATGTACAAGACGCTGGAAGCTCTCAAGGCGGACATCAAAGAACGGGAAACGATGCTTCGGAACCTGCCGAGGTCGGGAGTCGTAGCCCCCGAAACCGGTGAAATGATCTACCCTCCGGCCCGCTCCAGCAAGACAATCATCAAAACCACCTTCAAAAAGTAGTCGTCATGGATATTTCGAATACCGATATGCGGAACTTACTGAAGGCAATCAGCGTGCTTCATCCGCATCCGGATCAATCCATCCACGAATGGAATGCAATCCGCAAACTTAAAATATTCGCAAAGAAACAGCATCGGAAATATGGTAAACAAGGTAATCATTATCGGTAATGTAGGCGCCGATCCAGAAGTCCGGGTGTTGGACGGGGGAAACAAGGTCGCCAGCCTAAGTGTGGCGACGACCGAACGCTACACGGACCGCCAGACGAATACTCCCAAGGAGATAACCGAATGGCATCATGTGGTGGCGTGGCGCAACACCGCGGATATCGTTGACAAATACGTAAAGAAAGGCTCCCAGCTCTATGTCGAAGGCCGGCTTCGCACCCGCGACTATACAGATCGGGATGGCGTCAAGCGGTACATTACAGAGATTATGGCCGATACGGTCAGGATGCTGGGAAAGGTATTGGACCGCAAAGAAAACCAATCTTCCGGGCCGGCGCCTGCGCCTGGCTTTGAACCCGACGATCTTCCGTTCTGAGTATGGATACATCTACACTCAAGGAAATAGAGGAGATGCAGCTCTTCTTGGAGTCAGATCCGCCCACCGAGCCGCAGGCTATGTCTATCCGTTTGTCGGAATTGAGCGTACGTATGGCCCGCAGCTCCTACTTGTTGGCTATGGCAAAATACGAGCAGGATTTGGCCCTGATAAAGGCATCACGCCTCAAGGACCTCATACCGCTGGCTCCCAGCGTGCAGAAGGAGATACTCAAATCCGCCTGCGCAGAGGAGAACAAGATCGTAAACTGGTTGGATAGGATTAATAGGACCTGTGTACATCAATCCGATAACCTGCGTACCCAGTTGAGTTTCGAGAAAGAGCAAATACGGCAAATGGGATATAACACATGACAAAACTTGAACTTGACTACGACCGTTATTTCAGCCTTTATATCCGTCATCGGGACTGTCCGGATGGTCGTGGATACTGCATAACGTGTGGTGCGCCTATAACGCCTAAAACATGCGATTGCGGGCATTATATAGGCCGCGCTCACAAAGCTACACGGTGGGACGAGAGAAACTGCCATGCTCAATGCAAGAATTGCAACGAGCGCCTCGAAGGTCTCATACCGGTCTATCGTAAGGTGCTGATCCGGCTATATGGATTGCCGACGGTTGAAGAACTGGAACGCAAGAAACGCACGGTTTTCAAATTGTCGAGGTCCGAAATGTCCGATAAGATCAATTATTACAAACGATTAATTCGCAATGTGTAACACTTCAAATAACAGCTGGATTAAGATGTATCGCAGCTTCCTTGATTGGGAATGGTATCCGGATACGAACTGTGTGCGGCTGGCATTGCATTTCATTTTGAAGGCAAATTACCGGGCCAAGAAGTGGAAGGGTTTAATCATCGACCGCGGACAATTGGTAACCAGCAGAGGACAGCTATCCGAAGAGACAGGACTTTCGGAGATGCAAATACGCACCGCAATAGACAAGCTGGATAATTGCGGGTTTATAACCAAGTCGGGAACACGCAAATATACTATCATAACTGTCTGTAATTATGATTTATACCAACAAGCACAGGATGGTTTTGATAATGGTTGTCAACCAACAGATAACCAACAAATAACCAGCGAACAACCAACAGATAACCAGCAAATAACCACAACTAAAGAATATAAGAAAGAAAGAATAGAAGAATATACACACATACTGGTAGATACTAAAAAGGGGGTTGTAGGGGGAAAAGAGGCGGAGGTTGCGGAACTCATACGATGGATCACCACGAACGCTCCATGTATTGCCTCAATGCCGGAACCCCTAACGGAGGTGCAGATAGTTTGGCTATTTCAAGATTACAGCGTGAAAGATATTCGTCGTTTGATAGCCACCATGCAAAGCAAACAGGCGTACTTGAAGCATACAAATGCCTATACAGCCTTTGTCACTTATGCGAAAATGGACAAAGCTCTGGAGAAAAATAATCCACCAAATACGCAATCAGGACGAAAATATTATACACGAGATGAGGCTATGGCATATATCCGATTCAAACGCATGGCCGGATCGCTTGAAGATAACTTTACGTTAGAGCCGGTCAACGGTCAGTATCTATGGCGCTTGAAACAGTCGCTTTGTGATCGAACCTTTTAACCATCAACAATCATGAGCAAGCAAATCAAAATTGAGATAAAAAATCGGTGGACAGGTAGTATACTTTTCGAGTATTTGTCCGAAAATAACACAATCAAAAAGACCGTATCCGAAGCTATCAAAAGCGGAGCCGACCTGTGCGAAGCCTACCTGTGCGAAGCCTACCTGTGCGAAGCCGACCTGCGCGGAGCCGACCTGCGCGAAGCCGACCTGCGCGGAGCCAAAGGCGCATATATGGCTTGTCCTACCGACGGCAGTTTTATCGGCTGGAAGAAGGCTTCGGGATATATCGTGAAGCTACAAATTCCGGAGGATGCCCGCCGCAGCTCTGCCGGAGGCGAAAAATGTCGTTGCGACAAAGCCTATGTGGCGGAGATTCAGAATACCGATGGAACCAAAGCCGACATCGAGGCAATTCATTCGAACCGTGGCAACAACTTCGTGTATACGGTCGGCGCTACCGTAGAGGTCCCTGATTTTGACGATGACCGTTGGAAGGAATGCGCACCGGGAATTCATTTCTTCATTGACCGCCGGGTGGCTGTGGAGTATTAGAAGTGCGGCAAGATGATCCGTCACGCCGTTCCCCTCGGTTAAACTTTAACGAGCAATGAGTATGAAAGTCATAGTAACCTTTTCGGGCGGGAAAGACAGCCTTGCGGCGCTTCTTTGGACACGCGAGCATATCACCAAGAACTTCACGACCGTATTCTGTGATACGGGCTGGGAGCATCCGCTGACCTACGAGTACATCAACCGGATCGCAGATAAACTCCACTTGGATTTGGTGACGCTCAAGTCGAAGAAGTACGACGGGATGGTCGATCTTGCCCGGCAGAAAAAGCGTTGGCCCTCGACGCGGGCGCGGTTCTGCACGCAGGAATTGAAGACGAGGCCCTGCATCGACTACGTGCTGGACGAGGTTCACGACAATATGCTGATGATTCAGGGTATCCGGGCAGCAGAATCGGCCAGCCGGGCCAAGATGCAGGCGCAATGTACGTACTTCAAGTACTATTTCGAGCCTTACGGTTACGACAAAGCGGGCAAACCGAAGAAGCACACTTATCGGGGCAAGGAGGTACGGGCATTTCGGGAGAAGTTCGCCGATGATCTGCTTCGGCCCGTGTTCGACTGGTCGGCGCAGCAGGTGATCGATTACATCCTCGACGCAGGATTGGAGCCGAACCCGCTCTACCGGATGGGCTACAAGCGTGTCGGCTGCTGGCCGTGCGTGATGGCGAGCCAGCGGGATATCCTCAATATTGCCCGACAGGCCCCGGAGCGAATCGAACAGATCGCCGCACTTGAAACGGAGTTTCATTCATCGTTTTTCGGCCCGAATAAAATACCTGTCCACGCAATCACCAGCGGCAACCAGTACCCCAACATATACGATGTTGTGCGCTATGTCGAATGGCAGAACGCCACGGGCAGTTTGTTCGATGACGACACGGCGACCAGTTGCATGAGTTATTACGGGTTATGCGAATGAATATGAAAACGGACAAACTGATCTTGGACGCTTGCTGCGGCAGCCGGATGTGCTGGTTCGACAAAGACAATCCCGATACGGTCTTCATGGACTGCCGCAGCGAGGAGCATACCCTTTGCGATGGGCGCAGGTTGGAGATCAGGCCCGATGTCGTCGGAGACTTCCGCAAGATGCCGTTCCCCGACAATTCGTTCTATCTCGTCCTGTTCGATCCTCCGCATCTGAATAACCTCGGCGAATCGTCATGGCTGGCGAAAAAATACGGTCGCCTCCTCCCCTCATGGGAGGATGACATCCGGCAAGGATTCGAAGAATGTATGCGTGTTCTCAAACCGAACGGAACGCTCATCTTCAAATGGAATGAGCAGCAGATACCCACCGCGCGGATCATCGAGATCATCGGACAAAAGCCCCTATTCGGGCATACGTCCGGCAAAGGCGGCAAAACGATATGGATGTGTTTCTTAAAAAACGAGAAATCGAATGAAACGCACCTATGAGATTCAGGTCTGCATCCCGTCCGGATGTCGGCTGGTTGGATGCAAGACTGACGGAGATATTGCCGTCGTAATCTTTGAAGATGTCAGCGGCCCCGAAATCCGGCAAATCGGATTCATCCGAGAGCCTACGGGAGAAATTGAAGATGAAGATAATGAATAACTCACAAAACGAATAAAACATGACGAGACCCTGCAAATGCGGCGAATGCGCCTTTTTCAAGAATGAAGATGCAAACGGCTACGGACATTGCATCATCACTCTGAATCAATACCGATGCGACGACCTCTGCAAATTCAAAGAGGATCATATGTCGGACGTGGAAACCCTACGAGCACTACATCATTACCAAAAATGGAGGCGCGGCGGGATATGCGGTTCAACCGTACATTATACCGGCTTGCGGTGGATGTTATTCTTATTGCTTGGGGTGTTTGGATGTTTATCGACGGATAGTGATTATCCCGCCTTATCCGGGCGCGTACTACTACACCTGCTTCGAGACAGAGGCATACAACCACGAGGATGATCCGAACTACTTGAAACGGCGCATACCGTTCTGGGGCTGGATCTCCTGTATACCTAATCGGAAAGTTAAACACAAAAAAAACTAATTTATGAATACAGAAACGATGTTTTCATCTAAGACCGATTTATGGGCTACACCACAGGATTTCTATGATAAACTCAATAGTGAATTTAATTTTACACTTGATCCTTGCGCCACCCCGCATAATGCTAAGTGTGTTAAATTCTACACCAAAGAGCAGGACGGGCTCCGACAAGATTGGGGCGGGAATACTGTTTTTTGCAATCCGCCATACGGTCGGGATATATACGCATGGGTTCGTAAATGCTGCATGGAGGCACAAAAAATTAACACAATAGTTGTAATGTTGATTCCGGCGCGTACAGATACTCGATATTTTCACGAATTTATTTACCACAAAGCACGGGAAATTAGATTTATAAAGGGGAGGCTAAAATTCGGGGGCCAAAAAAATAGTGCTCCGTTCCCGTCAATGGTGGTTGTATTTTAATCCATAAACTGTTTTAAAATTTAAGCACAAAGATAACCAACCATGAAAACAATTTATCTCTGGGTTTCAAGCGAAGGCTGGACACCCTTTCAGTACAATGAACTTTCTGAATTAGCCGCCGAATTTGAGGCGCGCAATATCAAGCTGGGCGCCGGGTGCGAACTGGGCGACTGGTGTGAGCTGGGCTACGGGTGCGATGTTCCGAAATCGCTATTTATCAGCGCATCTCGCCATGCAGTACCCTATTGGGGTGAGGATGTTATTCAAATAGGATGCAAACGCTACACCATTTCCGAGTGGCAGAAGCATTTCCGAAAAATTGGCGAGGCCAAAGGCTATAGCACCGAGCAGATGGAGGAATACAAAGGATATATAGACCTGATCGCCACCATGCACAAGACGTGGGCGTTACACTAAATACAATATTTAGCCATGAAACGCGAAAAAGCAAAAGAATTTATCGACGGGTACATCAATAATCTCACGGCAGAGTTGGCGGACCACGCGAAATGGCAGATTCGGACTGCAATGACCCACACGGCCGACCTCGCCAAGCAGGAGGCCGAGGAGCGGATGCAGAAGAAAGCGATCAGTGCATTCGACGATATGTGGTTCGAGAACGGCGAGGACGGAGAGTTCGAACCGGATTACGAGTACCACCGAAGAAATTTCATCCAAAAACTGAATGAGAATGAAAACGATTGAGGAAAGGGCAGAAGAATTTTGCGAAAACAACATCTGCGTGGAGTGTAACGGCAGAGAGGATTGTAATGGGAAATATTTGGGTGGCTGTATCCATACTGGCAAGATTCTTTGGTGGCTTATCCAGTTCGGGAAATCCGAGCGCGATAAACTGACGCGCTGGAACGACCCGAAAGAGAATATGCCCGAACCGAATCACGATGTGTTGACCAAATGGAGGTGGAAAGATGGAAGCGGCGAGATAATATCCGTCGGGGGATTCAACGGGGAGGAATGGGGTGCACACGCCATAGTATACCCAGAATTGTTTGATGTTATCGGCTGGCGGGAGATTCACGAATAAGACAGAGATATGACACCGAAAGAACTTTACGACTGGGCGGTAGAAAATGGAGCCGAAGATTACGACATTCGAATCGAATGGATGGACGAATATTGGTTTGGCGGTGATACTCCCAAAGAAAATCAAATATCAATCAACAATACCTTAGAACAAATAACAATAGACATATGAAACGAGAACTTACACTTGCCGACGTAATAGGGTATCTTCCACACCGCCTTGTGTGCATGAAGCCATCGGGAAGTATGGATATATGGGTAGGTATTAAAGGATTTCAATATCCTGAAATGCCTGATATGTGGAAGCCGATCCTTCGGCCGATGTCCGATCTGTACGCGAAGATCACCGATCGAGGGTACAACAACGGAAAACCGTTCGTGCCGATAATGGAGTTGGCGGAATTAATTGGAAGTACTGACGCTTGCATGTGGATGTTCCAACCAGAGAACACGAGAGTATATTCGCACGAGTATAGCTGGTGTTTCCGATGGGATTTCGATAGCATGGCGTTTAGGCTGTATGATTCACCGCAGGAGGACGTATTAGGGAACGTCATACCAGCGACACATAATCTGTACGACCTCCTACATCGCCTCAAATTCGACTACCGAGGACTGATTGACGCCAAACTGGCGGTCAGCGTTCACGATTTACCCACAAACCCGTATGAGTGATGAAAACCAACAGACCGATAAACGACTGTTATTGCTATAACTGCCGGAAATACGAGCAGTGCCGGGACGAAGGAATGTTTGACGAGGGACGGGACATCATTGACTTCTGCGTGGACTATGAGGATGTGAGCTATCCCGATGATGATAACGACGAAAATGATTGAGCCATGAAAAAAGAAAAAATGAAAACAGGAATCGAACTGATTGCGGAGGAGCGCGCTAAAATATTTGCATCACGCGGCAAGTTGGAGGGGGCATGCAACATGGTTGCGCGCGCAGAGAATCTGGTTGAATTTTCTGCGCGCCTTTCCAAAAATGTAGAAGCGGTGAACTTGCTTGCCGAGGCAGGTGCTATCATCGCCGCCGAGATCGACAGACTGAACAACCTAAAACAAGAATAGCCATGAAGAAGATGATGTTTAACGACCGCTACGGACTGACGGATGCGGTTATCGAGGGCCGAAAGACTATGACGAGGCGGCTGATTCCTGATGAATTTTTCGGCCTTACGTGGGACACGAGGGGCAACACCTTGGTTTATGAAAACGAATACGGGGATTTTATTGATGTCAGGCTCTCGAAGTATACCCGCTACAAGGTCGGCGAGATCGTGGCCGTGGCGCAAAACTATTTTTCAACTTATGATGAGAGTAAGTGGGAAAACGGAATTTGGTATAATGAGTTTGCAGACGGGAGCGATATAACAAATCACGCAGGGTGGCTTAACAAAATGTTAGTCAAAGCCGAGTATATGCCCCACCAAATCCGCATCACGGGAATCCACTGCGAGCGGTTGCAGGATATTTCGGATGCCGAGTGTTTGAAAGAGGGTGTGCGTGTGGAATTTGCGAGGAATGGAGGTCCGATGTATTATTATTTCGACACTAAGCGATGGCGGGAGGTATGGTTTGATACTCCCCGCGAAGCCTTCGCCGCACTAATCGACAAGGTTTCCGGCCGGGGTACGTGGGCATCGAATCCGTGGGTCGTGGTTTGCGAATTTGAGTTGGTGAAATGAGCAACTTAATCTGTCAAATAGTTACCCGTAAAATATATGCTTACGTGGCCGAGATATTCGGGGGACCCGCATTTTGGAATGGAAAGTGGCATCTTATGGTCGATGTAATCTGGCGGGACAATGGATGTCCAATACGCGAAAAAATGGTGCTAAAGTTCGACACCAAAGAAGAGGCGGAACGGGTGAAAATCGGGACGATAGCAAAGGATAAAACACTTTATGAATTACTGAAATAGCGAGATTTCTGGCAAAATCTCGAAAAACTGAAATGATTATGAGAACTTTTGATCTTGAAGCTGCCAAAGCAGGGGCGCCGGTGCGCACAAGAAGTGGGCTGGAGGCAAGAATTATATGCTATGACCGCCGGGGAGATAGTGATTGCAGGATGGTAGCCTTAGTGAATGCGGGTTATGAGGAACGGGTGCAGTATTATAGCCAAGCAGGAAAAATAATACATAATAAGACTTGCGCAGATGATCTTATGATGCGTGACGACGACTACGCCGAGAAGCTGGCGCGGGGAGAGTACAGACTAACTGTCAAAGAAAAGTTGACAGTTGATAACCCAACTTGTAAGGAATCCTTACCAGTTGACCGGGAGTACTGGCGGCGGGTGTATGCCGGGCAAATAATGCCGGTCGTATTCCATGCTGCTATTACTACTGGTGCGAAGGTTAAAGACGAATACAAGGACATGCCGGCTGATGTAGCAATTGCTCGTTCTACGATTACCCTTGCCGACGCTCTCCTGGCAGAGCTGGAGAAGAAATAAAAAAGAGGCAATCCCGAAAGATCACCCCTACACGCAGGATAAAGGTAGTGATTAAATTCGGGATGTGCAATGGGGATCAAGAAAAAAAGAAAAGGTGGGGCACGCGATGAATCGGAGGTTAATATAGATTTCAGCAGGATCGAGTTGTTAGAATCAATTATCGTCAAAGATAAAGAATTTGGGGTCCATTTTAATCACTCATTTTCTTATCGCTTCAAGTGTCATAAATCTCAGCCGATATTATGGCGTGGGATAAAAAAGGTAATCAGAAAATATATCGACGGATGGCAGCAGAAGCTGCCTTTTATTTAATAGGATATGGATAGTATACTTATGCAAGTCATGCAAGATCGGCAAGCGGATGCGATGTTCTTGGTTCGTGCATCTGATTTGCGTACCTTTGCGAATGCACTCATTCAGGAAACAGGTAATAGTATAGCCGAAAAAACCTTTAGTGCTGTCAAGGCTGCTATGGGGGATAAGATGGAATATTACACCCGCGAGGAGACTTCTGGAATTTTGAGGGTATCCTATCCGACATTACATAGGTGGGAGAAAGAAAAGTGTCTAAATCCGATAAGAATAGGACGAAAAGTGCTATATTTGCGTAATGAAGTGGACGCAATCAAAGCACAAGGCCGATCACGAAGTTTGGGTAAGTAAATGTTAAACGGGTATTATATCGCCAAAAACACGCCGAAAATATCAACAATAAAAATAGCAACCATCTATAAATCAGATGATTGCTTATTTTAAGTTGTAGTCCCGACGGGACTAAAGGAAATGTTATCTTATGAAATCATCGAGATAAC
>OGRG01000205.1_pt1 | contig 63471 bp, 45 predicted proteins | sample 1553501 | NCBI WGS metagenome assembly OGRG01 (sample SAMEA2580018, study PRJEB22360) | human gut metagenome | biome: human gut; feature: human-associated habitat; material: faeces | place: Denmark | collected 2008/2010 | reverse complement strand
TCCTATGGATTTTCTTTGGAATACATACGGCAAATGCCATACTGATGATAGATAAGGTCAGGAACAGAGCGCTGAAAGCAGCATGATATGATTTTAACGAAAAAATCAGAAGAGGTCGTCAGACTTCTTCCGGAACGTCATGTCCTGCCTATAAGAGTATATGGGAAAATACAGAAAAATGACAATAAAAATGACATATGAAGTGATTATACTGGGGCATCTTCATATGCCATTGTATTTTATAGGGACATTTACTGAATATTCCTACATTAAATAAATAATGTTCCGGGAAATTGAAAGGTGCTTTGGTCAGATAGAATCCCAGGTAATTGTATAAACTGACGAAAACCCCCAGGATCAATCCTCCGGTCAGGTAGAAAGGGATCAATGCTTTTGAGGTGATCAGTTGGAGATTTGCTATGATGAGGGTATGAAAGCTTTCCTTGCGGGGCATAAAGTTGGTGGAGCGGGGGCTGAACAGTAAGAACAGTATGGCGAATAAGGCGCAGATCAAACCGATGCTGACCGATGCGATCCGCCAGGTGTAAAGGGCTCCGATCCAGGATGAAATGACTCGTCCGGCCATACCTCCCAATGCGTTTCCGGCGATATACAGACCCATGATTTTCCCTTTGTTGCGGGACGATACCTCTTCCGCAATGTAAGCCATGGATACGGATGTGGCTCCGGATAATAGAAAACCTTTGGCAGCACTGAGCAAAATCAGCGGAAGAAAGGTCGGGGAGAAAGAGGCCGCAACGGAAAAGATCGACGAACTGAGTAAACCGGTACCGATCATTTTTTTCCGGGGAATGCGGTCGGCCACGAACATGGTGGTAAAAAGACCGAAGACCATTCCCAAAGTCGAAAAAGAAATAGCGAAACTGCTTTCGCTGGCCGAGAGAATAAAATCTTTGGCTAAATCCGGTAACAAAGGCTGGAAATAGTAGAGCTGGGCAAAACAGGAGAACCCCGATAAGAATACACATATTGAAATAATCAGGTCCTTCCGGTTCTCCTTTTTTTCTATGTCTGCAAAAGAAGTATTCATTGAAAACCGTGGAATGATATCTACCTTTAAAATCCGGTAAAATTACCATTGCAAAAATAGGAAAAATTATTAAAATTTTTCCCTGTATATCCGGGGATATCGGATGAAAAAATCGGTGGGATAGCAATACCGGGGGAGGCGGGGTTGGGCGGAAGGGGGATGATTAGAGAAAAGAGTACAAGGCATGCTATCGTTTACAGACAGTTTGTCTTGTACTCATACCGGAGGAAAGAGATTGCCGGCCTATCCTGCCGGATCAGATCTTTACGACCCAAACAGCCAGTTTACTACCGGATACTGTAAACTTACCGTTTCCCTCTTCATCTATGGTTACTTCTTCCTGGCGGTTACCGGTAATTTCGTGCCATATTTCTCCTTGGTGTTCTGTGCCTACCTGCATAATTTTATCTCCGTCTTCACCGTTCGAGATCAGAAGGGCCAGGCCGGAATGCGGATGGGCTTCATCCCCTTTACGGGTGAAGCCGATTGTATTGGGGTGATCGAAATAGTCTAGCTGTTCGCCGTGGGCATATTTTTTACGGGCGTCCAATAAAATATCCAGGATCGGACGGTGAGGAGATTGCTTTCTTTTAATGCTATAATAATCGCCGTAGAAAATACAGGGATACCCGTCTTTTCTCAATAAGATCAAGCCATAGGCCAGAGGTTTGAACCAGTCTTTGACTTGAGATTCCAGGGAACTGTTTTTCTGGGAATCGTGATTGTCTACAAAAGTGACCGCTAAGTCGGGATGGTCGTTGACCAGGGTGTCGTTGAAAAGTTCTTGTAAATCGTAGTCCCTGCCTTTTTGTGAAGCCTGGAAAAAATGATAATGTAAAGGGACATCGAATAGGTCTATCTTATATTTAACCTCGGAAAGGTATTTGTCCAACGAGTCTTTATCGTTTTTCCAATATTCCCCTACGGCATAAAATTGTTGTCCTTGTTTAGCTCTGACGGCTTCGAGGAAATGTGCGATAAATTGATCGTTGATGTGTTTGATGGCATCGAGACGCATCCCGTCGAGGTGTAATTCCTGGCTGACCCAGATCCCCCATTTCTTCATTTCTTCCACTACTTCCGGGTGATCGAAGTCGATATCGGCAAACATCAGGAAATCGTAGTTGCCGTTTTCGTCGTCTACCCCCTCACTCCAGGTTTTTCCTTCACCGACAATCTGAAAAATTCCTTTTTTACCGGTAGCTACGTCGCAGTCGATGCCTGAAAAATGATACCAGTGCCATTTGAAATCCGAGTATTTATTTCCCCGGCCCGGAAAATTGAAACCGGTCCATCCTTCGATTTCATAGGGCTCACCGAGTTGTTCTGTTCTTTGGTCGGGGTTTACTTCCCGGGCCATGAATTTTTCGGTATAGTCCGCTCCGGCTTTGTGGTTCATCACGGCATCCAGATAGACACCGACCTGATTTTTGTGCAGCTCGTCGATCATTTCCTGTAGTTGCTGTTTGGTACCGTATTTTGTCCGGATGGTTTCTTTTTGATCGAATTCTCCCAGATCATAAAGATCATAAGTACCATATCCTTCATCGTCTTGTTTCAGGGCTTTGTAGGCTGGGGGAATCCAGACAGCCGTAATTCCGATCGCATGTAAATGAGAGGCATCCCGTTTCAACTGATTCCACAAATCCCCATCGTTGGGCATATTCCACTCGAAATATTGCATCATGACTCCGTTTTCCATATTTTTTTGTATTGGTTTCCTGTTTAAAACGAAATTTTACGCCATAAAGTTCTTATGATAAGATTATTTAGAAACTTCTGATCTTTTCTGACGTTAAAAGAGTATCGAACGGCGTGTCATTCGACAGTTTCATACCGGACTCCATGATCGGCCATTTTGTGGCCGTAAAAAAGTGTTCGTAGGGTATATAACTTTATAAATTAATTTAACCCGTTCGTTTTAACCGAAACAGATATGGAACAGAATAACAGAATTTGGTGGAAAGAAGCGGTGGTTTATCAGATATATCCCCGTAGTTTTAAAGACAGTAATGGTGATGGAATCGGAGATTTATGCGGAATCATTTCCTGTTTGGATTACATCAAAAGCCTGGGAGTCGATGTGATTTGGCTGAATCCGATTTATGCTTCGCCTAATGATGATAATGGATACGATATCAGTGATTACCGGGCTATTATGAAAGAGTTCGGAACGATGGAAGATTTCGATTTGTTACTTCGGGAAGTGCATGCCCGGAATTTAAAACTGATACTGGATTTGGTCGTAAATCATACCAGTGACGAGCATCCCTGGTTTCAGGAAGCCCGCAAGTCGCGGAAGAATCCGTATTATACCTATTATCACTGGTGGCCGGTGGAACAGGAAACTCCTCCCTTGCGTCCGAGTTATTTCGAGGAGTCGGCCTGGACTTACGACCCTCATACCCGGGCCTGGTATTTACACTATTTTTCGCGGAAACAGCCCGATCTCAATTGGGAAAACCGGGAGGTGAGAGAAGCGGTGTATGATATGATGCGTTTTTGGTTCGATAAAGGAATCGATGGTTTTCGGATGGATTCTATTCCTTTGATCGCTAAAGACCCGGCTTTCCCGCCTATCGACCGGAAGAAGTATCCGGATTTGTTTTCTTCTTATGCACATGGACCTCATTTGCACGAATATTTGCACGAAATGAACCGCGAAGTATTGAGTAAATACGATATAATGACCGTTGGAGAAGGTTCGGCCGTTACTTATAAAGAAGTGGAAAAATTTGTCGGGCCCGAGCGGCAGGAATTGGATATGTTATATGGATTCGGCCCTTCGGAAGTCCGGAATTATACAACGGCCGATTGTCCCGATTCAGGTATCGGCTATAGCCTGATCGCTTTGAAAAAAATGTTCTCCGGTTGGGATAAAGCGGTCGGGAAGGGATGGCCTGCCATTTATCTGGGAAATCACGATCAGCCCCGGATGTTGAGTCGGTTTGGAGAGGACCGCCCGCAATTCAGAGTATATGCCGCTAAGATGCTGGCGACTTTTTTACTGACGATGCGGGGCACTCCTTATTGGTTGGCAGGTGATGAAATCGGGATGTGTAATCCGAAGTTCGACCGGATCGGGGATTATCGGGATATTGCGACTTTGAACCAATACAAACAGATAGAAAAACGCAAAGGAGATACGCAATGGTTTCTTCAGATGCAGCAACAGACTTCCCGGGATAATGCGCGGACACCCTTTCAATGGGATAACTCGGGACAAGCCGGTTTTACAACCGGAATGCCCTGGATCGGAGTGAACCCCGACTATCGGAAAATCAATGTCGCGGCCCAGGAAAAAGATCCCTGGTCGGTATTGAACTATTTCCGGCAATTGATCGCTTTACGGAAAAGTTCTCCGGATCTTGTTTATGCCGGCTATACCTTGTTGGATGCAAAAAATCCCCGGACCTATACTTATCTCCGTAAAGGAGAAAAATATCACTATCTTGTTGTACTGAATTTCTCTTCCAAACAGGCTGAGGCTTATCCGGGAATCGATATGCAGGGAGCGGAAATTTTGATGTGCAACTATGGTGATTCGCCTCAGTTAGATAAGGTATTGTCTTTACGGCCATACGAAGCGGTGGTGATGCGGTCGGAAGAATTCGGCGGTTGACGGGAGTATGGTTTGGCACATAATTTTGTATCTTTGCGCTCTCTTTTTTAAGCGATGGAGCGGATTATTTTTATCTTATCATATGAGAAGCGTTGGGATTGCTGGATGGTGTATGCCAACCGGGCAATAGATGCCGGTGATTTTTTTCAAAGTATAGGTCGGTATATCGGGGATGAAGACCTGGAAGTATGGCCTGTAGTCAGAAAGATTACGGAAACGATCCGTAAGTACGATACCCCTATGCTTTTCAAACAGTTTGGCCGGAAAAAATTTAAGGATGAACGTATGTTTCTGCAAAAAGTGGAGGAAGCGTATATCCGTGAAGATATCCGGCCTTATATCGATAAGTATGTCGCACAGGTACTGGATGAACTGACCGAAGCGGGTTGTCCTTTGTTTTTGAAAACCAGTCGTTTAGATAATTTTTATAAGAATCAGCGCCTGATGCTTAAATCCGTTCCTTTGCGGGCATTGTTGAAATTCGAAAGGACAGGGGAGTTTACCCGTTATATTTTGCGTTTGACAGATGGAGAAAAGACCTTTTATCCCAGTGATTACGCGTTGAAGGTGCTGACCCGGCGGCCTTGCCGGGTGGTTTCAGGCAGGCAGCTATTCCGTTTCCCGGAAGATTTCGACGGGCAGCGTTTGCAACCTTTTTTGCAGAAAAGGGAGATTATGATCCCCAAGGCAAACGAAAGTATCTATTTCCGGCGTTTTATCCTGAAAAATGTACGGCATGAAGAGATCGAGGTACAAGGTTTCGACGTGATCGTCCGGGAAGTAGAAAAACAGGCCTTCCTGTCACTTGAACGCGATATACTCGGCATGCCGGTCCTGGTGATGGAATATAAATACGGTAATCAATATATTCCCGGCTGGTCGTCCCGGAAAGCTTTGGTGGAATTATATACGGAAGGAGACCGCTATGCTTTCTATAAGGTCAGCCGGGATCCGGAATGGGAACAGCTGCAAGCCCGGCAATTGGTTGCTTTGGGGATCAGGAACGATACGGAAGGGTATTTCCATTTGCCGGAAGTTACTGTGATGACCTGGAAGACTGAAAAAGAAACCGAAGATCGGGACAAAGTGAGCGGGGAGGTTATTGCCGATGCCTGGCAGAAGACCGTGACCTGGGTACAGACACATGGGGATGAGTTGAAAGCGATGGGGATCGGCTTCACTCAGAAAACATTGCGCCGGGCCTATTATATCGGAGCCTGGCAGATCGATAGTTCGGTATCGGAAACGATGGATTGGTTCGAATTGAAAGCAGAAGTTATTCTGACTGATGGGCGCCGGATTCCTTTGCTTCGTTTCCGGGACCATATTCTGACGGGTAAACGTGAGTTTTTACTCGATGACGGCACTTTATTCCTGATTCCTGAAGAATGGTTCGCTACCTATACCGAGTTGCTTTTATTTGCTCAAGGAAGGGGGACTTCCTTATTTTTTCACCGCAGCCAGTATATTTTATTAAAAAACTGGGCGGAGACGACCTGTCATTTTTCATTGCCGGAGAATTTGCAGGAAGAGGTGACTCTGCCCTTTGATTTTCAGGTGACTTTACGTCCGTACCAGCGTTTCGGTTATGAATGGATGTACCGTTTGTACCGATGTGGCTTGGGAGGTTGTCTGGCCGACGATATGGGATTGGGAAAAACACTTCAGGCCATTGCCCTGATCTTGAAATACAGGCAGGAAGGAGTAAAAAAGCCTGTTGTAAACCGATGGCCTGACAGCGGAAAACAACTGAGTTTGTTCGATGCCCCGGAAGAGGTAAGCAGGCCGGATGAGGGAGATCGTGCATTGGTATACCATACCTGTCTGGTGGTTGTACCGGCTTCTTTGATCCATAATTGGCGGAATGAACTTCGGAAATTCGCTCCTCAGCTGACTGTGACTATCTATGCCGGAACTAACCGTATCGATTTGCGTTCATACCTGCAACGTTCGGATGTCGTATTGATCACTTATCATACTTTGCGGAACGATATCGATATTTTGTCCCGCCTGACTTTCGGTATCGTCGTTGCCGACGAAGCACAAATGTTAAAGAATCCGGGGTCTCAGCTCCATCAGGCTATGATGCGTATTCAGGGAAGGTGTTTTTGGGCTTTGTCGGGTACACCGATAGAAAATTCACTGACCGATTTGTGGGCTGTGATGAATTGGGTGAACCGGGGATTACTCGGATCACAGCGTTTTTTCCGCGATCATTTTATCCGTCCTATATTGGCCGATGTAGAAGGGCGGATGAGCGAAGCTTTGCGTAAACTGATCGCTCCGTATATTTTACGCCGTACCAAAGAAGAAGTGTTGGCCGATTTGCCGGATCTCACAGCCGAGTTGGTCGTTTGTGAACCCGAAGAGGAACAGCGGAAGGTATACGAAGAGGAACAGTCCCGGGTGAGAAATTATATCTTGAGTGAGAGAGAGAATCAAGGGGAATTACGAAGTGATTTTATGGTTTTAAAAGCTCTGATCCGATTGCGTCAGATCGCCAATCATCCCCGTTTGGTCGAAACTGGGTATGAAGGAAATTCCGGAAAATTTAGTGAGGTATTCCGTATGTTGGGAGAAGTGATTGCTTCCGGACACAAGGTGTTGGTTTTTTCTTCTTTTGTAAAATATCTTAAAATGGTAGCTGAAGAAACAATGGTCCGGGGATGGAAATATGCGATGCTGACAGGCTTGACTGCCGACCGGGAACAGACTATCCGGCATTTTCAGGCCGACCCGGAATGCCGGATCTTCCTGATTTCTTTGAAAGCCGGTGGGGTAGGCTTGAATCTTACCGAGGCCGATTATGTATTTATTCTCGATCCTTGGTGGAATGTCGCTGCTGAAAATCAAGCCGTTAGCCGGGCCCACCGGATCGGGCAAAAACGGGCGGTATTCGTCTATCGTTTTATTACTGCCGGAACACTCGAGGAAAAAATTCTGGCTATCCAGGAACGTAAACAACGCCTTGCCGATTCTGTCATAACAGCAGCTACTTCCATCCCTTTGACAGATGAAGAATTATTGGAAGTGCTCTGAAGGGAACCTTGAATTTGGAGAAAAGAGTACGGGAGAATCAAAGTTGACTCTTCATTTCTATATTGTTTCTTCAAAAAAAGTTGAATTATAGGAGTTTATAAAGTTCATGAGGTTCATAAAGTCGATGGATCCTGCGAGCGCATTTTTTTACGGCACTGGGGCGGCCGGCCGGCACCGGAAGTTACGTTAATGAAAGTGCCCGCAGGGTTCAGGACTTTACGAACTTTAACGATTAATTATTCCTGCTTATTTGAAAGCCCCCAGGCCGAAAAGAGCGAAATCATACCGGATCGGATCGACCGGATCGAATTCACGAAGACGCCGGGTAAGCTCTTCGACAGCTTTGGCATCGTTTTGTTTACGGGTAAGCAGACCGAGTTCGCGGCTTACATGGCCCGTATGCAGATCTAAAGGGATCAATAGGGCGGAGGCCGGGATACCTTTCCATAGTCCGAAATCGATACCGCTGTGGTCGTGTCTCACCATCCAGCGAATAAACATATTCACTCTTTTGGCGGCTGAGCCTTTGTCTACACACGCGATGTGGCGGAGTACCCGGGGCTCGGCCGGAAGGGTAGTGAAAATCCGATACCAATGGCGTAATACCTCGAACATATCCCCGTGTATTTGCCAGGCGGTGGTGAAGACATTTTCCAACCCTCCTTCATGGCGGTAGATATGGGCTAAGGAACGTAAAAAATAACTACAGTCATAACCGTTGAAAGTGCGGTGTTTGAAATGTTCGAAACGGGTGAAATCGCTTTCCCGGGCATGCAGGACGAAGTCATAAGGAGCATAATCCAGGAGCTGCATGAGTTCCTTACACTTTTTTATGATGGTCGGACGTTGCCCCCAAGCCAGGGAGGCTGCCAGAAAACCGGCTATTTCGATGTCTTCTTTCTCTTCGAATAATTTAGGAATTTGAATGGGATCGGTATGGATAAAAAAATCGGAATGGCAATATTCCTGATATTTTTCATCGAGTAGTTGTTTTATTTCTAGTGATGTCATATTCGGTCGGGTTTGGTGGCTCTGAGCATTTCTCTTTTTCCGGGAGGTCCGGGCAGGCGTTTTAAGGTGAAACCGACTTCGCGTAAGGCTTGCTTGACTATCCCCTTGACACAATAAGTCACCAGGATTCCTCCCGGTTTCAATGCTTGGGCGAACCGGCTGAATACTTCCGGAGTCCAGAGATGGGGTTGCACTTCCGGGTTGAAGGCATCGAAATAGACGATATCGAATCGGGCCTGAAATTGTATAGACCGGAAATCTGTCCGGTATTTGTGTAAATGAAATAAAGGGGTAATCTGCTCTCCGCAATCCCAGGGGGCGTCGTGCAGCATGGCGAATGATCCGGGATCGGCAGCGGGAAGTTGATCCGGATAATGAAGACGATTTACTTCTTCGGGCGGTAACGGATATTTTTCCACACTGTGATAATCGAGCGGGAGCTGGAGTTCTTCGCTCCGCAATAAGCTTAAATAAGCATTCAGCCCGGTTCCGAAACCGGCTTCCAGAATAGACAACGGGACTTCGGTGGGCGGCCGATGTTCCGGGGAGGTCAGATAAAAATCCAGTCCGGCCCGGATAAAAATATGAATAGATTCCTGAATCGCTCCGTGTACCGAATGATAATGTTCATTCAGTTCAGGAACATATAAGGTTATACTACCGTCTTCTGTTTGAATCAATTGATGTGGCATCCTTTCAACAGATTTCTGCTCTGAGTAAATTGACGAATTCGATAATATCACTTTCTGTCGTGTCGAAGGAGCAGACCCAACGCACTTCCGAGGCATTTTCATCCCAAATGTAAAAGAAGCATTCCGACTGTAATTTGGTTATTTTATCGCGGGGGATGATAGCGAATACTTCATTGCCTTGCACCTCTTGAGTGATGCGGATTCCCGGGATTTTAGCCGCTTCGTTGGCTAACATCCGGGCCATCCGGTTGGCATGTCCGGCGGTCTTTAGCCAAAGGTCGTGTTTCAGGACTGCCGAAAATTGGGCGGCGATGAAACGGGTCTTCGAGTGAAGTTGCATCAGTTGCTTACGGATATATTGTACCTCTTTGGCGACTTCCGGGTTGAAAAAGACGACAGCTTCTCCAAACATCATCCCGTTTTTAGTACCTCCGAAACTCAATACATCGATACCGACCCGGGAGGTGATGTCGCGGGGATCACATCCCAGATAGGCGACGGCATTCGAAAGACGTGCTCCGTCCATGTGTACATACATCCGATGGGCATGGGCATAATCGCAAATTTCTTTTAATTCGGCAGGAGTATAAACCGTCCCTAATTCGGTACATTGAGTCAGGGAAATCATTTTAGGTTGTGAGTGATGTTGTTCTCCGAAACCGTGCATGTGGTTTTGGATAAGACCGGTTGTCAGTTTCCCGTCGAAAGTTGGGACGGTCAGTAGTTTACAGCCCGATTGTTTCTCGATCGCTCCGCATTCGTCCACATTGATATGGGCGGTCTCGGCACATATAACGGCGTTATAGGAATGGGTGAAGGCAGATAGGCTGAGTATGTTTGCCCCTGTACCGTTATAGACGAAAAATACACGGATATTTTCTCCAAAAACATTTTTGAAATCCTGTATGGCTTTTTCAGAATAAACATCTTCTTCGTAAGAATGCTGATGCCCATAGGCTGCCTCTTCCAGTGCTTTGAATACTTCCGGTAATACGCCTGAAAAATTATCGCTTCCAAAACCTCGAATCATGATAAAAATTAGAATTAAAGATAAAACGATTCAAAGATAATGAAATTAATCCCTAATCTCCAATCTTTCCCTTCTAATCCCTTTTTTTCCGGAGTATCCATTTTAGCATAACGATGAAAATTAAAAAAGAGGATACAAAGAGTAGAAAATGGCCGTATTTCAGGTCGGGGCGTTTATCGAGTATTCCGATCGCTCCGATAAACAGGCCGACCAGAAGTATCGCATAAGCGAGCCGTGAGGCTCCGTTCCGGAGCATTTTCCGGAATTCAGGAACATCCGTGATTTGTAACTCGTGTTTGATTTCGCCTTGTTTGAGTTTGTATAATATCTCGCTGATATCTCCCGGAGCGGTTTGCAGGAGGGTGGCATATCCTTTTAAGGTTTGGAAAAGCGAGGCGGCCATCTTTCGCGGAGAAAATTGAGTCATGACAACCTCTTTGGCGTAAGGGATGATGAGCTTGGCAAAGGGGATGTCCGGGTCCAGACGTTCGGCCACTTTCTGGATTGTGGCCAACGCTTTGGCCAGCATAAAAATACCGGTAGGCAGACAAAGTCCGTATTTGGTGATCAGGTCGATACAATCCTGGATCATCTTGGCGTAATTGAATTTCTCGATCGGGAGTTGGGAGAAGCGTTTAATCATTTGTTGCAGGCTGAAAATCAAATCGTCCCGTTGGTCGAAAAAACGTTGATCACAAAGCCGGATCATGGAGTCGGCCAGGCCGATAGGATCCCGGCGGGCGAAACCGATGGAAAGGTTGGCCAGAAAATCCATTTCCCGGGGACGGAGAGCTCCGACCATCCCGAAGTCGATAAAGGCGATCCGATTGCCCGGCAGGATGAATAAATTACCCGCATGAGGGTCGGCATGGAAAAAACCTTCCTTGAAGACCATGATCAGCAAGGCTTCCGCTCCGTTGAGGGCTATTTGTACCGGATCGAGTCCGGCAGCCTTCAGCTGAAGCGGATCGTCCGGCGACATACCGAAGATCCGTTCCATAATGAGCATCCGGTGGGTCGTATGTTTCATGTCGACATGGGGAATGTAGATCCGGGGATTGTCTTTGAATATATCCCGGAAACGCAGGATATTCGTGGCTTCGTTATAATAATTCAATTCCTTGAATATGCTTTCGCCGAACTCGTCGACGACTCCTACGATATTGATGGCAGCCATTTCGGGGTATTCCAGGGCTAATTTCTTGGCCAGATAGCGCATGAGGTATAAGTCTAGTTTGATTTTCTGGTCGATATTCGGGCGGCGGATTTTGATCACGACGTCTTTCCCGTTTTTCAGACGTCCGGTATACACCTGGCCGATAGAAGCCGAAGCGATACAATGTGGATTGAATTCTGAAAAAACATCCTTGATTTCGGCCCCTAATTCATCTTCAATCAGGCGGATCGCCAGATGGTCGTCGAAAGGGAGGGCATTGGTCTGTAATTTCTTCAATTCTTTTCTGAACCGTTCGGAGAGTATATCCGGCCGGTCGGCCAGGATCTGACCGAATTTGATATAAGTTGGTCCCAGATCCTCTATGGTCAGCCGCAGCCGTTCCTGGGTGGTATATACTGGTTTATGTTGGCGGATACGGCGCTTTCGGATACGACGCCCCAGAAAAGTATGGGAAATCATTTCCTTAAAACCGTGTTTGACCAGAATACTACCGATTTGAATGATTCTGGTGATCTTCAGATACCCTACGTATACATCTGTAATTCTCATTGCTCTTCGGGTTTAGAAGGTTGGGGAGGAAACGAAGAATCTTCCAGTAAAGCATTCAGCTTTTCTACAGCTGTTGTGAGTTGATCGAGGGTTTGAGTAAGCTTTTTATCCCGGCGGGGAGTGAATAACTGACGCAATAATAAAGTGCTGTTCAGCCCTTCCATAGCTCCTGCTATATGATCACTGAGCCGACGGGCTGCTTCCGGATCTTTATGAGTCTGTTGTTCGATAATTTTGGATACCTTTTCGATAAAAGCATCCCGGTCACTGAGCGAGGCATTGATGGAAGCCCGTAAAAGCAAATATAATAAGTCGTTTGTCATACCGATTACTTTAAGCATTGTCGATTGCAAAATATTAAACGAAAAAAGATGTGTTTAGTTGCAAAGAAGAAATTTTGCAGATTATTTTCTATTTTTGTAGGCTCTTAGAAATTTAAGATGATTTGTATATGGAGTGGATACATACTTTATTTTTCGGATCGGGAATCGGGCATTCGATTTTATTGGTAGCTATCGTTATCTTTATCGGGATATATCTGGGAAAAGTAAAAATAGCAGGTGTTTCTTTAGGAATTACCTGGATTCTGTTCGTCGGTATTATTTTCAGCCATTGGGGAATGCGGATGGATGCGCATGCTTTGCACTTCCTGAAAGAATTCGGACTGATTTTGTTTGTTTATTCAGTTGGTTTACAGGTAGGACCCGGTTTCTTCGCTTCTTTTAAAAAAGGCGGGCTTACCCTGAATTTACTAGCGGTATTGGTGATTGTACTGGGTGTTGCAATTACCTGTGTTTTATATGTCGTGACCGGTTTGCCCGTCACTACGATGGTGGGTATTCTCTCCGGGGCGGTGACGAATACGCCGGGCCTGGGGGCTGCGCAACAGGCTTATTTCGATATGACCGGTAAGGAAGGTACCGAAATCGCTATGGGCTATGCAGTGGCTTATCCTTTGGGTGTGGTGGGGATTATCGCAGCACTCATCCTGATTCGTTATATTTTCCGGATTTCTTTCGATAAAGAGACTGAATCTGCCCAAAGTCAGCTGGAAGAAAAAGAAGCACGGGCGACCCATGTTTCCGTCCGGGTGAAAAATCCGGCTCTGTTCGGTAAAGAAGTGGAGGCCGTCGCTACGTTGATCGATAAGAAATTTGTGATTTCCAGGGTGTTGCACGAGAATAATGATTTGGAGATCGCTTATTCACGCACACATCTACAGGCCGGAGATAAATTATTTATCATTGCTGCCAAGCAAGATATGGATGCGATAATCGCTTTTATCGGTGAAAAAATAGAGATGCATCGTTCTGAGTGGGAGAAGCTGGATTCCAAGTTGGTTTCGAAACGTATCATGATTACCCGTTCGGAAATCAATGGAAAAATGCTGGCTCAACTTCATTTACGCGGAGGATTCGGTGTCAATATCACCCGGGTAAACCGGGCCGGAGTGGATTTGGTGGCTAGTCCGGGGTTGGAATTGCAGATCGGTGACCGGGTTACGGTTGTCGGAACGGAAGATAGTGTGAAAAGTGTAGAGAAAATATTGGGTAATTCGCTCCGGAGGTTGCGGGAACCCAATCTGGTACCTATTTTTCTGGGGATCGCTTTGGGTATTTTGTTAGGGAGTATACCTTTTACTTTTCCGGGAATTCCGCAACCGGTGAAATTGGGATTGGCAGGAGGACCTTTGATTACCGCTATTTTGATCAGTAAGTTCGGACCCCATTATAAATTGGTTACTTATACGACGATGAGTGCCAACCTGATGTTGCGCGAAATCGGTATCTCTTTGTTTCTGGCCTGTGTCGGTTTGGATGCAGGGGTCGGATTTGTGGATACGGTGGTGAATCAAGGTGGTTTTGCATGGATCGGATATGGGTTTATCATTACCTTCGTGCCTTTGATGATAGTCGGCAGTATTGCCCGTTGGTGTTATAAGATAAACTACTTCACTTTGATGGGATTGATTGCCGGGAGTACCACCGATCCGCCTGCATTGGCTTATTCGAATGGTGTTGCCGGAAATGATATGCCGGCAGTGGGATATGCTACCGTTTATCCTTTAACGATGTTTTTACGCGTTTTAACAGCCCAGTTATTGATACTTATTTTGTAAATTTGCACAATCGTATATTAATTCAGTATTCCTATGTCTTACGGTATAGCAGATTTGAGTATAGTTCCCATGCGGAGTGAAAAATCGGAACGGAGTGAGATGGTTTCTCAGATTCTTTTCGGTGAGGTATTTGAAATACTGGAGGTGGATGAGAAATGGGTATATGTCAGGATGTTGCATGATCGTTACGAGGGGTGGATCGATCGGAAAATGTATCTTGAAGTCACCGAAGAATTTATCGGTAAATACAAAGCCGAGGTATCTGTATTGGCTACGGAAGTGTTTAATATAGTCGTGAAAGACGGTGATTACGGGAATAAATTGGTGGTTTCGGGTAGTGTATTTCCTTTTTTCGATGCCACGACCAAGAAGATGCAGATCGGAGGAGATACCTATACTTTGGTCAGTAAAATGAAAGATGTCGGCATCGATAGTCTGAGGGATCTGATTATCGGTTATGCCTTGATGTATTACAATACGCCTTATCTTTGGGGAGGACGATCACCCTATGGGATCGATTGTTCGGGGCTTTCCCAGATTGTTTACCGGATGGCGGGAATCGATTTGCCGCGGGATGCTTCGCAGCAGGTGACGCTCGGACAGAATTATTCTTTCCTCGAAGAAGCGATGCCCGGTGACCTGGCTTTCTTCGGAGACGAGACCGGAGCGATCACTCATGTCGGAATCATTTGGGAACAAAACCGGATCATCCATGCTTCCGGGAGGGTACGGGTGGATAAAATCGACCATCAGGGAATTTTCAACGAAGACTTGAAACGTTATACCCATAACCTGAAAGTCATCAAACGAATCCTGAACGATTAAAAGGCCATAAAGTCGACCCCTTTTAACTCATACAACTCTTCTAACTCTGTAACTCTGTAACTCTGTAACTCTGTAACTCTTTTAACTCTGTAACTCTTACAACTCTTTTTTTCAAATCATTTCCCCCGCTTCCGGTCCGCAACAAAAAAGCAGATCCAGAATACTCAGATTCGGGGTAAATGGAAAACGGTCGCTGAAAGTCTGGCGGTAAGGTTTCGGGATATAATCACAACCGGGTTGTCTATGGGAAGCTTTGGGGTGGATAGCGTTACGCAGATCCCTGTAATTGATGTCCCCGATCGCGATATAATCCGTTGTAAGCCGGATATCCCGTTTCAGTTTCAGAAAATCCAGTATAGTCGTTAAGATGGCCAGGTTATGGTCGAAAAGATAAGTCTCCTGCTTTTCAAAAAAAGGCATTAAATCGTCGATATAATATTCGTAATAAGGAGAATTTTTGTAAGCCGATTCGATACCCCGGAAGTGTAATTTTTGCCAGGGAGTCGGATACACGATTTTCAGGTCCTTTATCAGGGTTTTGCTGTTGGCTTTGGCCACCGGGACGGTCAATGCGATCACGCCGTTTGCGGTCATGATTTCACAACGGTTACGGTAACTCTGTTTGCCGAAGTTTTCATATTGCTCGATATAGGTTACTTCTGCTTTTTTTAGACAAGAGAAGTAAGCTATCGGTGGAAAATAGGCTGTCGTTAATAAAAAAGGGTTCATAATAGATGTGCTTAATGAGCACAGGCAAAAATAGTAAAATATTTTTTGACTTCTCTGTTTGGTATATTTTTCCTCAATTTGTCGTAATAATTTAGCAGAAGTGTGTAAAATTTGTCATCTGGAAGTAACAAGTGTGTAATTTGCAAATTTTTGTCGTTAAAATATTGATAAAAATTTGTGAATATGCGGATTCCTTGCTATCTTTCGAATGCTGAATTGAACTGAACATAGCTACGTCTAATCGAGGATTTCTTTTCGGAACCGGAAAAAATAATTGCTTTTTTCCTCCGTTAACCGGAACATTTCCGCTGATAGAGCGTATAATGTTTGTTTGTATCCGGTAAAATAGCTGAAATAATAATATTTTATCGTAAACTTTCGTCAAGATTTTCAGAGATGTGAAAGGAAGTTAATGAATAGAATGTGTGGGGTGTAGGTGCGATAGTATTAAGTGATGGATGAATAGGTGTGAATATTTTACCGGGGGAATATTTTAAACGGTATGAAATGAAATTTGATATCACAGTCAACGATCCTTTGCTGGAACCTTTTCTTCCTGTTATCCGGCGTCGCCATGAACGCAGTGTGCTGAAAGAGTTGGAATTTACCAACCGGAAAAAAAGACTTGCCGACATTTTTAATAATCATCTTTATTTTGGTTTGCACCGGCTTCCTGGAAAAGGTTGGGTATTCCGGGAATGGGCTCCTCATGCTACGGCGATTTATCTGATCGGAGAATCGAATGACTGGCAACGAAGGGAGAATTTTAGCTTCCACCGGCTGGAGGGAGGGGTTTGGGAATTGGAATTACCCGAAGAAGCCCTCTGGCATGGGATGGATTACAAGTTCTGGGTAGAGTGGCCCGAAGGAGGAGGTGAACGGATTCCCGGGTATGTAAACCGGGTTGTACAGGACGATCTGACTAAAATTTTTTCAGCGCAGGTCTGGCAACCCGAACAAGTCTACCGGTGGCGTTATTCCGGCGTAGGAAGAAGGGAGCATCCTTTGATCTACGAAGCTCATATCGGTATGAGCATGGAGAATCGCCGGGTGTCTACGTTTAATGAATTCCGGGCTTATGTATTGCCCCGGATTGTAGATCTGGGATACAATATGATTCAGCTGATGGGGATTCAGGAACATCCCTATTATGGTTCTTTCGGCTATCAGGTATCGAATTTTTATGCGGTCAGTTCCCGATTCGGAACACCCGACGACCTGAAACGTCTGATCGATGAGGCACATGGATACGGTATCGGTGTGATCATGGATCTTGTGCATTCTCATGCAGTCAAGAATGAAGCCGAAGGATTGAGTTGTTTTGCCGGAGATTATAACCAGTATTTTTATCCTGGTGAACGGGGTGAACATCGATTGTGGAATTCCCGTTGCTTCGATTATGGAAAAAATGAAGTGATCGGTTTTTTGTTGTCGAATTGTAAATATTGGCTGGAAGAATTTCATTTCGATGGCTTCCGTTTCGATGGGATCACCAGTATGCTGTATTGGGATCATGGTTTAGGGCGTGATTTTACGGAATACAAATTTTATTATGACGGTAATCAGGATGAAGATGCGATTACCTATCTGACTTTAGCCAATAAGTTGATCCATGAGGTGAATCCGGAAGTGATCACGATTGCCGAAGATATGAGCGGTATGCCGGGTTTAGCGATGCCTGTCGGCGAGGGAGGATTAGGTTTCGATTTTCGTATGAGCATGGGAGTACCGGATTATTGGATCAAATTGATCGAAGATAAAAAAGATGAGGAGTGGCATGTCGGGGATATGTTTTACGAACTGACCAACAAACGTCCGGAAGAGCATACCATCAGTTATGCCGAAAGCCACGATCAGGCTATGGTAGGGGATAAAACCATCTTTTTCCGTTTGGTCGACAAGGATATCTATACTTCGATGAGTGTTTTCGACCATAGCCTTCGGGTCGACCGGGGCATGGCGCTCCATAAAATGATCCGGCTGATGACGATAGCCACTGCCGGCGACGGATACCTGAATTTTATGGGGAATGAATTCGGCCATCCCGAATGGATCGATTTTCCCCGGGAAGGAAATAATTGGAGCTACGAACATGCCCGCCGGCTGTGGAGTCTGGTAGACGACAAGGATTTGCGTTTCCGTTTTCTGAACGAATTCGATAAAGCGATGATTTCTTTAGCAAAGAAAGACGGCTTTTTTAAACCTATCCCACTGCCTGTCGTAAGAGATAATGAGAGACAGATATTGGTTTTCCGGAGAGGCGCTTATCTGTTTGTTTTTAATTTTAATCCCCAAAGTTCATTCTCCGACTATCGGTTCGAGGTGGAAGCGGGAAAATATTTGCCGGTATTGGATACCGACAATCAGTTGTTCTCCGGTTTTAACCGGATCGACGACGGGCTGGAACATTTTACCCTTTACCGGGAAGGACGAAACTGGTTGAGTCTCTATATTCCTTCCCGTACGGCTGTTGTCCTGCAATTGCAGGAGGAAAACTTTAAAATGAAAAAATAAAATAGATATAAAGACGTTATTATGGCTTATTTGAAATTTAATAAGGATGAATTGGTGAATCTGGAATATTCACTGAAGCGGGAAGTGTTGGCGACAAACCGGGCAGGAGGATATATGTCTTCTACTATTATCGGATGTAATACCCGGAAGTACCACGGATTACTGATATTGCCTATAGAAGAATTCGATGGGGAGAATCATGTGTTGCTGTCGAACCTGGACGAGACGGTCATCCAGCATGGACGTGAGTTTAATTTGGGTATCCATAAGTATCCGGGTAATTATGAACCCCGGGGACATAAATATATTGTCGATTTCGAGTACGAACCGGTATTTACCCTGACTTACCGGGTGGGAGGCGTACAGCTCAAAAAAGAGATTATTCTGGTACACAACGAACCTCAGGTCCTGATCCGTTATACTTTGCTGGATGCCCATTCCGATACGACGTTGAGATTGAAACCGTTCCTGGCTTACCGGAATATCCATCGCTTGTCGAAAGCGAATATGATGGTCAATACCAAATATCAGGAAGTTGAAAACGGGATCCGTTCCAAATTGTATAATGGTTTTCCATACCTGAATATGCAAATCAGCAAGAAGAACGAGTTTATCGCTACTCCCGACTGGTATTATAACATCGAATACATAGAAGAACAAAACCGGGGATATGATTTCAGGGAAGATTTGTTCGTACCGGGGTATTTCGAATTTCCGATAAAGAAAGGGGAAAGTGTGATTTTTTCTGCTTCTGTCGATGCGGTGTCTACCGGACGGTTGAAAACCAAATTCCAGAAATTGTTGGATAACAGGGCTCCCCGTAATAGCTTTGTGAGTTGTCTGAAATATTCGGCTTCCCAGTTTATCGTGAGAAGAGGAAAAGAAACCGAGATCATGGCAGGATACCCCTGGTTCGGAAGATGGGGAAGGGATACCTTTATTGCTTTGCCGGGAGTGACCCTGGCTGCGGCGAATGATGGCAGGACTTGTAAAGAAGTTCTCGACACGATGATCCGTCAGCTGAATAACGGTTTGTTCCCGAATATCGGTAAAGATAAAAATGCTTCCTACAATTCGGTCGATGCTCCGATGTGGTTTTTTAAAGCCGTTCAGGAGTATGGAGAAGCCGTTCAGGACGATGCTGCTGTCTGGAAGAGCTACGGGGCGAAGATGAAGGCCGTTTTGAAAGCTTACCGGGATGGAATCAACGAATATGTGAAGATGGTGGATAACGGTCTGATCTGGGCCGACGAACCGGGAAAAGCACTGACCTGGATGGATGCCATTGTCAATGGCGTACCGGTTACTCCACGCGGAGGCTATCAGGTGGAAATCAATGCTCTTTGGTATAATGCTATTTGCTATACCCTGAAACTGGCCGGGCAGGCCGGAGATAATAAGTTCGTGAAAGAGTGGAAAGATATGCCTGACAAAGTAAAAGAAAGCTTCCTGAAAGTATTCTGGAATGAAGAAAAAGGCTATTTGGCCGATTTTGTCAATGGAGGCGGACAGAATGTTTTTGTACGTCCGAACCAAGTCATCGCCTGTTCGCTCGAATATAGTCCGTTGTCGGACGAGATGATACATGGCGTGCTCGATGTCGTGAAGAACGAATTACTGACACCGAAAGGCTTACGGACACTGGCACCTAAGAATCCGGCCTATGAAGGCACCTACGAAGGAGATCAGGCAACCCGGGACAGAGCTTACCATCAGGGAACGGTTTGGCCTTGGCTGCTCGGACCTTATATCGAAGCTAATTTCCGGCTTTATGGGAAAAAATTTGCGAAAACAGCCCGCGAATTATTGGCCAATTTCGAAGAAGATATGACTGTGTATGGAGTTTGTTCTATCGGGGAAATTTATGACGGAAATCCTCCTTATACTCCGAATGGGTGTATATCGCAAGCCTGGAGTGTGGGGGAGATTCTGAGAAGTATGGCTTTGCTGGAGAAGTTTTGTAAAGATGATAGATGACAGATGGGGAAGAGGCAGACGAGAGGAATGAAGTGGAAAACTTCGGATAGGGAAACACGATAAGGGGAACGAAGGTTTCGCACGATTGCAAAAAAAATTAATTATAATTATATGAAAACTAGAGTATTGATGTTTGGCTGGGAGTTTCCACCTCATATTGCCGGAGGATTGGGAACTGCATGTCTGGGATTGACCCGGGGATTGGCTAAACAAGGTGTTGAAGTGCTCTTCGTCATGCCGAAAGCGAGCGGTGATGAAGATCAGAGTGCTGCCAAAATTATTAACGCCAGTGATGTGGAGTCTTTGTACCAATACCATGATGTGGAGGAATATTGGAAAAATATCGATTTTATGGAGGTAGGCTCTAATCTGATGCCGTATATGGATCCCGAGACATTTACCCGGGAAGTGAATAAGAGTGTTCTGGAAGGAAGCGAAGAAAATCGGATTGAATTTAAGAACAAATATCAATTTTCCGGTAAATACGGGGCTAATCTGATGGAAGAAGTGGCTCGTTATGCTCTGGTTGCTGCTACGATTGCAGGACAACAACAGTTCGATGTGATCCATGCTCACGACTGGTTGACCTATGCTGCGGGTATCGCTGCTAAAAGAGTGTCCGGTAAACCTCTGGTGGTACACGTACATGCCACTGAATTCGATCGTAGTGGTGAGAATGTGAACCAAACGGTCTATAACCTGGAACGGCAGGGGATGCTGGAAGCCGATCGGGTGGTGACCGTCAGTAATCTAACCCGGAATATCGTCATTACCCGCTATGGGATTAATCCGGATAAAGTGGTGACGGTACATAATGCCGTTGATTTTCAGTCGTATTCCGAAATGGAAGTCGAGAGAGGGGTAAAAGAAAAGGTCGTGACCTTCCTGGGACGGATTACTTATCAGAAAGGACCCGAATATTTTATCGAGGCAGCGAATAAAGTGTTGAAACGTTATCCGAATGTACGTTTTGTCATGGCAGGCAGCGGGGATATGATGAACCGCTCGATCCGAAGGGTGGCTAAACTGAAGATTGCAACGAAATTTCATTTTACAGGTTTTTTACGTGGCCAGGATGTGCAAAAGATGTTTGCCCACAGTGATGTCTACGTGATGCCTTCTGTATCCGAACCTTTCGGGATTTCTCCGCTGGAAGCGATGCGCTCGGGGGTACCTACGATTATCTCTAAACAATCGGGAGTGGCCGAAGTGTTGAAACATGCGATCAAGGTTGATTTTTGGGATGTCGATGCCTTGGCGGATGCTATCTATGCTTTGCTGGCGTATCCGGCATTAGCTGAATTTGCAGCTAAATACGGCTTGAATGAGGTGAATACTTTAAAATGGGAAAATGCAGCGTATCTCTTAAAAACGATTTACGAAGAATTAAAAAGATAAAACAATAACAATTAAAATATGACTACTATGGATAAGAAAACGTTGTGTTTGTATTTCCAGGTGCATCAACCGATACGTTTAAGAAAATATCATTTTTTCGATATAGGCAAGAATAGCGATTATTACGACGATTTTGCCAATCGTACGATTACCCGTAAAGTGGCCGACCGTTGCTATTTACCGGCCAACCGGATGATGCTGGAGCTGATTCGGAAATACGGAAAGAATTTTAAAGTGAGCTTTTCTATCTCCGGAATGGTTATCGAACAATTCCGTGAATATGCCCCTGAGGTTATCGATAGTTTTAAAGAATTGGTGGCTACCGGATGTGTCGAAATATTGGCCGAAACTTATTCCCATTCCTTGGCTTCGCTGGTGGATGAAGGCGAGTTTAAAAAACAGGTGAAACAACATGCTGATCTGATGAAAGAATTATTCGGGGTGAAACCGGTGACTTTCCGGAATACCGAACTGATCTATTCCGACGAGATTGGTGAGATGGTCGCCCGGATGGGATATAAAACGATGCTGACCGAAGGAGCACGGCATATCCTGGGGTGGAAGAGCCCGGATTATGTCTATACCAATTCGATTAATCCGAAATTGAAGCTGTTGCTGAAAAATTTCAGACTAAGCGACGATATCGCTTTCCGTTTTTCCGATAAAGGTTGGGATCAATGGCCGCTGACTGCCGATAAATATGCTTCCTGGCTGAATGCTGCCGACGGAGAGATTGTCAATCTTTTTATGGACTACGAAACTTTGGGAGAACACCAGGGAGGCGATACCGGGATTTTCGATTTTATAGCAGCTCTGCCGGCACAGATTTTTGCTTCTACCAATTTTGAATTTCTGACTCCTAAAGAGGCTGCCGCAAAACATCAACCGGTAGCTCCTTTGCATGTCCCTTACCCGATCTCATGGGCCGATGAAGAACGGGATGTCACTGCCTGGTTGGGAAATGAATTGCAGAATGAAGCTTTCGAGGAGCTTTATAAAATGAAAAATAAAGTCAATGCGCTCAAAGATCCGGTACTTACCCATGATTTCGATTGCTTACAGGCTAGCGACCATTTCTATTATATGTGCACCAAGCTATTTTCTGATGGAGCGATACACCAATATTTTACTCCCTACGACACTCCTTACGAGGCATTTATAAATTATATGAATGTGCTGAGCGATTTTATACGGAGGGTAGAAGAAGAAACGGACCGGAAGAAGACAAGACATCCGAAAGAAGAAAAAGAACCGAAAGAAACCCGGAAAGTAATCGAAGCCCCGGAAACTTCGAAGGAAGAAACTCCAAAGACCGGGAGTGAGAAGAAAAAAGCAAGAACGACGACCAAAAAGAAATAAGCTTTTCGGGCTAAGCCGGAAAAAGATCGGTATAATTAGTCCGTAAAGTTCTTCAGGTTACTCCTTCGTTGCTTCAAGTTCATAAAGTGTGTAGAACCTGCGGACGTCTTCTTTATGGGACTTTCGGGTCCGGTCGGCCGTAGAGAAAAGTGCCCGCAAGGTCCGGGGACTTAATAAACTTGATCGCTCATGAACTAAACCGATTCAGGAAAGGCATTGCAGGAACAATGAATTTCCTGAATTTTGATTTTTTAGGTTTTGATTATCAACTTTTTGGATAAAAATATGTACCTTCGGGGCTCATTTAACACACGCAAAAGTAATATGGATAACAATAAATTGAAGAATCCCGCTTACCTTTTTGAAGTAAGTTGGGAAGTTTGTAATAAAGTGGGGGGAATTCATACGGTGATTTCGACCAAAGCCCTCAATATGGAAAAAGAATACAGCAGTAGTCATATTTTAATCGGCCCCGATGTCTGGCGTTATACCGAACAGAATCCTGAATTTATCGACGATCCCCGTTTGTTCAGGTCCTGGCGGCAGAGAGCAGCCCAGGAAGGCTTGCGTATTAAAGTAGGACGGTGGAATGTGGCTGGAAAACCGATTGTCATCCTGGTTGATTTCAGTACGTTCATTACGCAGAAAGATGAAATTTTTGCTTCTTTTTGGGAAAAATATAAACTCGATTCGATTAGTGGTCAATGGGATTACATCGAACCGGCCCTGTTCGGATATGCAGCAGGGAAAGTGATCGAGAGCTTCGTTCGCTTTAATTCTTCTATCCGGCAGCGGATTATCGCCCAATTTCACGAATGGATGACGGGAGCCGGATTATTGTATTTGAAAAGTGCGATGCCTCAGGTGGGATGTGTATTTACCACTCATGCCACTGTGTTGGGCCGTTGTGTAGCCGGGAATAATCTACCCCTGTACAGTGAGATGAAAAATTATGTACCCGAAGAACTGGCACGTCGTTTCAATGTCATTTCCAAACAGTCTCTCGAGAAGACCGCAGCACATCAAGCCGATTGTTTCACTACGGTCAGTGAGATCACGGCTACCGAATGTGCTCATTTTCTGGATAAAGAAGTAGACCTGGTTACTCCCAATGGATTTGAGAATGTCTTTACGCCTTCCGAAGCCGAATGGGAAGGCAAACGAAAGGCCGGAAGAGAAAAATTTCTTCAGGTGGCACAGGCGATTTTGGGGCGTCCCGTAGCCGAAGACGCCTTGATCCTGGGTATCAGTGGACGGTACGAGTTTAAAAACAAAGGAATCGATGTCTTTATCGATGCCATGGGACAATTGAATCGTAACAACGGACTCGGTAAAGAGGTGTTGGCCTTTATTTTGGTACCTGCCGGACATGCCGGTGCAAACAAGGAATTGCTGCATAACCTGGAATTACCTTATCAGGCCGTTACCTCTACAGATCTTTATCTGACACATTATCTCAACGATAGTGCCAACGATCCGGTGATGAACCGTATCCGGGCACAAAAATTGCGTAATTCCGAGGAAGATAAAGTGAAGATCTTCTTCGTTCCCAGTTATCTGAATGGAGATGACGGGGTACTCAATATGCCTTACTATGATTTGCTGGTGGGGATGGATCTGACCGCTTTCCCGTCTTATTACGAGCCTTGGGGATATACTCCGCTCGAAAGTCTGGCGTTTAAAGTGCCTACCATTACGACCACTTTGGCCGGATTCGGACTGTGGGTGAAAGAACATTATAATATGAATCATCCCGGTATAGAAGTTATTCACCGCGAAGACGGTGATGCGTCCAATGTGGCTACGGCTATCGCCGAATGGGTAAAAAATTATACACAGGTCGGAGAAACTGAAATGCAGAAAGACCGGGACAATGCCAAAGATGTTTCCCGGATTGCACTTTGGGATAATCTGATCAATTATTATAAACAGGCTTATACGATCGCTTTGAACCAGGTCAGCGTACGCTTGAAAGACCTGCCTGCCAATATGAACGAATCGGTATCTTATATCGAAAAACAGCTCACGGTAAATAATCCCAGCTGGGTCAGTGTGATGATCCATCGCTCTATTCCCGAAAAACTGATCGCTCTGGAAGAATTATCCAAAAACCTTTGGTGGGCCTGGAATGAAGGTGCTCGTGAATTATTCCGGATGATCGATGTCGATAAATGGAGGGCTTGCGGTCACAATCCGATCATGTTGTTGGATTCGATTTCCCTGGCTCGTTATAAAGAACTGGAAAATGATGCCGGTTTCGTGCATAAACTTGAAGAAGTATATGCTCAGTTTAAAGCCTATATGGCAGCGAAAGAACATATGTCCGGGAATGGGGTTGCTTACTTCAGTATGGAGTATGGTTTGCATACTTCGTTGAAGATCTATTCCGGAGGATTGGGAATCCTGGCCGGTGACTACCTGAAAGAGGCCAGCGATAAAGGGACGAAGATTACGGCTGTCGGTTTATTGTATCGTTATGGTTATTTCACACAGAAATTATCTGCTATGGGTGATCAGGAAGCCGAATACGAAGCTCAGGATTTTATGAAGATCGCCGTAACCCCGGTACGTGACAAGGAAGGTAATTGGGAAACCATCAGTCTGGTATTCCCGGGACGGAATGTATATGCCCGGATCTGGAGGGTCGATGTCGGCCGGATAGAGCTCTATCTGCTGGATACCGATTTCGAAGATAACTTGCCCGAAGACCGGAGTATCACCCACCATCTGTATGGCGGAGATTGGGAAAACCGCTTGAAACAGGAACTTTTGCTCGGGTGTGGAGGTATTCAGGCCTTGCGAAAACTGGGTATCGAAGCTTCTACTTACCATTGCAATGAGGGACATGCTGCTTTCACCGGGCTGGAAAGATTGAAAGAATATATTACCGAGGAACGCCTGACTTTTGCCGAAGCGATCGAAGTGGTGCGGGCATCTTCTTTGTTTACGACTCATACACCTGTACCTGCAGGACATGATGCCTTTTCGGAAAATATGCTGCGTACTTACATCTCTCATTATGCCGATCGGCTGAAAATCTCCTGGGAACAGCTGTTGGGATTAGGAAAAATCAATGTCGCCGATCCGAATGAGAAATTCTCTATGAGCTTCCTTGCGGCTAATCTGGCTCAGGAAGTGAATGGGGTTAGCTGGTTGCACGGCGAAGTGAGTAAAGAGATTTTCAAAGGCATGTGGCCGGGATATATGGCCGAGGAGTTGCACATCAGTTATGTGACCAACGGGGTACATTATCCGACTTGGGCGGCTCCCGAATGGAAGAAAATAGAAGAATCTTTGTTCGGTGAAGATTTTAAGAATCATCATTACGATAAGAAATGTTTCGAACAAATCTATACCGTTCCCGATGCTGTCGTATATGAGGTGCGTACCAAATTGCGTAAGCGCCTGATCGATCATGTAAAAGAATTGCTGAAAGACGAGGTGGCTGCCTCTTATTTCACTCCCCGGCAGGTGATTCAGATCCGTGAAACTTTGCGGGACGATATTCTGACCATAGGTTTTGCCCGGCGTTTCGCTACCTACAAGAGGGCTCACCTGTTGTTCCGTAACCTCGAACGCCTGGATGAAATCGTCAATAACCCCAAACATCCGGTGCAGTTTATCTTTGCCGGGAAAGCCCATCCTGCCGATAAAGCCGGACAGGACCTGATCAAACGGATTGTCGAGGTATCCAAATATCCGCAATTCCTGGGTAAGATCATCTTTCTGCCTAACTATGATATGGATCTGGCCAAGAAATTGGTACAAGGGGTTGATGTCTGGATGAATACGCCGACCCGGCCTCAGGAAGCTTCGGGTACCAGTGGCGAAAAGGCTGCTATGAACGGTGTTATGCATTTCTCCGTGCTCGACGGCTGGTGGGTCGAAGGATATCGTAAAGATGCCGGATGGATGCTGCCGATGGAAAGAACTTTCGAAAATCAGGCCATGCAGGATGAATTGGATTCTGAAATGATATATAACATTATCGACGATGAGATCGCTCCTCTGTTCTACGAACGGGATGCTAACGGATTATCACCTAAATGGATCAGCTATATCAAAAATACTATTGCCAGGGTGGCTTCGAATTTTACGACCAACCGGATGCTGGAAGATTATGAAAAACAATATTATGTTCCGATGTCTGCCCGCTATCAGAAGATGATCGAAAATGATTTCGCCATGGCGGCAGAAATTGCCGAATGGAAAAAGAAAATTTCCCGCGAATGGGATAATATCGAGTTAGTCGGATTGGACCTGCCCAATCGTTCCAAACAGATCATCGCTTTGGGGAAATCTTATTACGGAGAGGTGAAACTCGAGATCGGCGAACTCAGTATGCATGAAGTAGGAGTTGAATTGGTGGCTGCCGAACAGAAAGACGGACGCCAGGTTATCCGCGAAAAACACGATTTTATCCCTGTTGAACAAGTGGGTAGTGTGGCCAGATACCGCATCGATGTGACTGCCGACTCTCCGGGATTGCTGATGCTGGCCATCCGTATCTACCCGAAAAGCGAATTACTGCCCCATCGCCAGGACTTTGCTTTGGTAAAATGGCTGTAAGCTGATCGTTCTTTTTTCAGTTATTAAAGTTAAAAAGGTTACAAGAGTTACAAGGGGGCAGAGGTTGAGCCATCTTTGTAACCTTTGTAACTTTTTATTTCGTCTGAAAAGTCAGAAACTTCTAAATCCCTTTTGTTCGCTAAACCGTCCTTCCCGATCGTTCGTTTCAGCGACCGTAAAAAGCATCCGTTGGAACCATTGGCTTTATAAATTCCCCTATTCCGGCAACTTAGCAGATGCCGGTAAATTTTGACAGAAAGAACCGTCCCGGAATCCCTTAATTTTATACTTTTGCACGACTAAAAATGAATCAGGGATGTTTTTGGAGAGTACTAATCGGGCCGGTTGGATAGAGGTGGTTTGCGGTTCTATGTTTTCCGGTAAGACGGAAGAGTTGATCCGGCGGTTGAAACGGGCACAGTTTGCCCGGCAAAAGGTGGAAATATTTAAACCGAAAATCGATGTGCGTTATTCGGATGAAGATGTGGTATCGCATGACGCGAATACGATTCGTTGTACGCCGGTGGAAAATTCGGGTAATATTTTGTTATTGACCGGAGATGTCGATGTCGTCGGAATCGATGAAGCCCAATTTTTTGATTCTAATATAGTGTCGGTATGTAAAACATTGGCAGATAACGGTATCCGCGTAATAGTCGCTGGGCTGGATATGGATTATACCGGTAAACCTTTCGGGCCGATGCCTGATTTGATGGCTGTGGCCGAATATGTGACGAAAGTACATGCGATCTGTGTCCGTTGCGGGAATTTGGCCCATCATTCCCATCGTCTGTCGGATAATGATAAATTGGTGATGCTGGGAGAAAAGCACGATTATGAACCGATATGCCGGCATTGTTTTAACGAATTAATGAAAAAAGAGCACCAATAACCGGTTGGGCTGCCGAAAATGGGGGACAGAAAAAATGTTTTCTATAAAATAATCCCTTGTTTTAATTATATTTATAAATATCCTTTATTTTTGTTTTCGGAAACAAACAGAAAGAAAGTGGATGGCGCTAAATGAACAGGAAATATTAAGAGGGGTAAATCAAAAGGATTTAAAAGCGTGGGAAACGCTGTATGCCTCTTATTATGCAGCCCTTTGTTCATATGCCGATGGTATTGTAAAAGATTCCGATACGGCTCAGGATATCGTTCAGGATACTTTGATCAGGATCTGGAATTCCGACCGGACCTTTCCGGATATCAAAGAATTGACCTGGTATTTATATCGCTCGACCTACAACAATGCCCTGTTCCATCTTCGTACCCAGGCTTCCCGTCAGAATATTTTACGTAAGATGGTAGCGGAGGAGGTTGAATTACCCGACGAACAATTCGCTTTAACCGTACGGGAAGAATTGATCCGTCAACTCTATGTCTATATAGAAGATCTGCCCGAAGAAAGAAAAAAAATACTTTTGATGAGTATTCAGGGACATTCGGGAAATGAGATTGCCGATCTGCTCGGAATCAGTATTAATACGGTAAAAACCCAAAAGAACCGGGGATTCAAGTATTTGCGTGAAAAGTTAAAAGATTCGGTTTTGTTATTTCTGTTGTAATAGTCTGTTCAGATAGCTGTTTTATATTGAGTTTATAAAATCTATCGGTGCTATATTTAAGAATAATAAACATCTGTTTTTTTATGTGAGAATTGAAAAGTTCCTATCTTTGATTCACTGGTCGAGGACTGCGTTTTTTGGGAAAATTCCCCATTTTTTTGCCGGTTCAGGCCCCATCCATAATTCCAATAGTCCTCCTTTACTAAAGTCGGCATGGGAAAAACGGAAGTCGTGTAACGGTTTTCCGTTGAGATGTGCTTGTCGGATGTAACAGTTGCCGGCCGAATTATGATAGGTTTGAATGATGAATTTTCCTTTTTCATAATAACGATCGTCGAGTGTGATTTCGATCCGGTCGAAAATCGGAGAAGTGATTTCATAAGAGGGATTCTGATCCACATTTCCTGTCAGGCTAAATAGCCCGATAGCCATCAGTGCGCTGATACCTCCCATCTGTCCCTGATCTTCGTCATGCCCGCCGTATCCTCTGTCGGGAGTGACTGCTCCGTAAGCTTGTGCTCTGACTCTTCTGACCCAGTATTGTGTCAGCCAAGGCTTACCGGCCCAGCTGAATACGTGGGCGTTGGACACTCCGGGTTGGTTGGCATAGCTGATGTAGCCTCCCGAATAACCGTATACAAAGTCATCGTCGGCAGCTTATTCGAAAGCATAATTCAATTTATCGCATAATACGTCTTTTCCTCCCATTAGTTCGATCAGATCCGGGATGCCGTGTGATACCGACCAGGTGGCTTGCCAGGCGTTGGCTTCGACCCAGCCGTCACCGCTCAACGGATTCCGGTGCTTCCAGTTACCTTGACGGTCTTTGGGGAAGATCAGTTTTTTTTCAGGGTCGAAAAGTTGTTTCCAGCCTTGGGAGCGTTTCAGAAAATAAGTGGCTTCTTCTGGGTAGCCCAGCTGCTGTGCCATTTGCGAGAGAGCCCAATCCTGAAAATTTGCTTCGATAGTGATACCTGCATTGTCGGCATAATAACCGTTTTCGAGATAGAAATCATCGATTCCGAGCATTCCTCCCGGCATATGGTTACGTTTCATCACAGTGAAAGCGTGCCGGGCTTCGGTCTTCTTCAAAAGTCCTTTCATGTAAGCCGATACGATCAGGTTGGTTGCCGGACACCCCGTCATAATCCGGGAATAACCTCCTCCGCATGGTCCCCGGGGTAATAATCCGCCATTATCGGCATATTGTATCAGACAGGCGGCGAAATCATCCAATACCGAAGGCCAGGCAAGTCCCCAAAGTATATTCAGGTTCCATTGGGTCAGCCAGAAAGCATCCGAGTTGTACATATGAAATTTTGATTCTCCCGTTGTGTTTTTAGGGAGGGTACGGATAATAAATTCCTGGCCTGTACGATCCGGATAATCTCCTGAAACATCGTCTAATTTATGGCGTCCCAACAGGACATGCCACAGATCGGTATAGAATTTTATACGCTGATGGGCATCGCCTCCCTGAACCTGGATCCTGGATAAGGTTTCTTCCCATTCACGGCGGGCATCCCGGCGTATGGCATCGAAATCCCAATGGGCACATTCATGTGCTAAATTGTGACGGGCATTTTCGATATTGGTATATGAGATTGCGATCTTTACTTGAAGTTCTTCTCCTTTCTTGAGCCGATGGAGGGCTTGAATCCCTGCTGTAGGTGCGTCATAATAGGTCATCCCGGCATTTCGTGGTGTGGCTTGGGAATTGACCTTTAATCCGGTGACAGCTTTGGTCGTCAGAGAATCGTCCCAACTGTCGAGCCGGTCGAAAGGTTTATCGAAATGCATGACAAAGTAGATCTTCACTTCTTCAGGACCACCCCATAATCTTCCGACTGTACTGACAGAACCTTCCAGTTCTGCCGGGCCCGTCTGCCGGACTTCGGCATCGGTCATCGTCGAAGTACCTGTAAATCCGCCCAGATTGAGGAGTGTATTCGAAAGGCAGTCTTCGGTATATTTCATCCGGTAGAAACCGACCCGGTCGGTACAGGTTTGTTCTACCCAAAGTTTGTAATCGTTCAGGAATACACGGTGGTAACCCGGTTGTACAAGTTCTTCGTTATGAGAGAATCGGGATTTCCAACCTTGTTCGCCCTTGGTGGGATCGATATCACCGGTGGCAGGCATGAGAGTGATACCGGAAAGCATCCAGCAATGCACCTGAGGGAATCCTAAGATTTCTGTCGAATTGTAATTATAACCTCCTCCGTATTGATTTTTATTCCGGGTCATCGGTGCCGCACTTAACATGCCGAAAGGCCTGCTGCCGGTTACAAAAAAGAAATAGCGTCCACGGGCCGATTCGATATAGGGATCGACATAAGAAACATAATCCGGGTAATCCTGAGGAGAGGGGAAGACTTCTATTTCCGAAAGTCCCAGGGTAGGTCCGTCACCGTCGGTGACTTCGAATCTCAGGCGTTTGGTGGTTTTGGGGGCGAATTCGACGACTTTAGCTGTCCCGTCGTTGGGAATAGTGTTGACAGGCAGTCGGCTACCGTCATCGAAATGAATGGTAATACCTGCTGTATGAATTTGTTGTGAAGGTCTGTCATACAAATGGATGCGATCGATACTCCGTGGGGTATCCCATTCGAGTTCTATCCAGGGATAGTCGATCGAGCCGTAAAATGAAACGCTGCTGTTGGAAGCCCATTCTCCCTGATCCTGAATGCAGATAATACCGTCTGTAACGTGCTGGCATTCATAACCGGGTACCGAAGAAGATGCTTTTACTTTTGCTGCAGGAGCGATATTGTCGGGGCCGGCGGATACATATAGCGGAATAAGGGCGACGAGAAATAATCCGATTATTTTTTTCATATTTTGTTATTTTCAGCCGATAGTTTAAATTGTATATGTATATACATATTATAATATGTGCAAACATACTGTTTTTTTTGAAAAAATGAATTCTTTTTGCATATTTCACAAATTAACGTGTCTCTTTTCTGAATTTTATTAGACAATTATATACATATTTACACTAATAAACGTAGGTTCGTTACTTATTCGTCTCCGGTGTTCGTGTTTGGAGACCCGGTCGCTTCTGTCGGTCGTCTGGCTTTTTCTTTCACTGACCGGCGGAACTCCTCACTCCGTTCGTCGGTGAAGGAAATCCTTACCGGACCGTTCCAGACGAACCGGTCTGACGGGATAAAACCCGGAATCGGAATAGAAAGAAAAAAATTAAACCTACGTTTGTAAGTGTAAATATGTATATAACTGTCAAAATTTAATGGTGCAGGGGGGATTATATTGGACCGCTATCACTATATTTGCGTGCATTAAAAATAGTGAAGACTTACCTATGAAATCAGGATTGATATATGAATAAGGTTGGGCGGATTCAGAAAGTTATCGTTTTGTCGGGTATGGTGATGGTTGGGGTGGTTGCGTCTGTTTTCGGGCAGACGGAGGATAGTTTGGCTAATAGGCTGCCCCGTCGGTTCGTTCATGGCCTGGGAGTAGAAGCAAGACCCGAATATGTTTTTCCTACTCATCCTTTTTTGAGGGGAGAAAATCCGGAGCGGAAACTGATTCGCGGAGCTTTTTCTACTCATTTTAAATATGCGCTTCATTATCAGCCCGGAAGTATTTACGATCGGATTTATGGGAATGTTTATCAGGGAATCGGATTGGGCTGTTATTCGTTTGGAGAATCCCGGCAAATCGGTAATCCTGTTGCCTTTTATCTGTTTCAGGGAGCACGTATCGCCCGGATTTGTCCATGGCTGTCGTTTAACTACGAATGGAATTTCGGATTGTCTGGCGGCTGGAAACCCTATGATGAACAGTATAATTCTTACAATAAGATGGTGGGATCGAAGATCAATGCTTATCTCAATGCTAATTTTTATCTGCGTTGGGCACTTTCTCCCCGTTTAAGTCTGACTTCGGGAGTCACTTTGACCCATTTTTCAAATGGAAATACAAATTTCCCCAATGCAGGGGTGAATACCCTTGGGGGAAAACTCGGTGTAGAATATAATTTTTACCGGAAAGAAGATCTGACCTCTTTACATGCAGCCGCTTCTTATCATATGCCTCCTTTTCAGCGGCATGTCAGTTATGATTTTGTATTTTTCGGTTCATGGCGGCGGAAAGGAATCTGGATGCAGGAAGGGCAATATCCGTTACCCGAGTCTTATCCGGTTTTTGGATTTAATTTTGCCCCTATGTATAACGTCGACTATAAACTTCGGCTAGGTGTTTCTTTGGATGGAGTATATGATGGAAGTGCAAATTTGTATCTTTCCGATGAGGTATATGGAGACATCGATAAGTCACAAATCAGGCGGCCTGCTCTTTATAATCAATTTGCCCTGGGTATGTCGGGGCGGGTAGAGTATGTCATGCCTTTTTTTACCGTAGGGATCGGTATGGGTACTAATTTTATCGGAAAAGGCGATCTGAGGGCTTTTTATCAAATGTTGACTTTGAAAATAGCCATGTCACGGGATACTTTTTTACATGTGGGTTATAACCTCCAGAAATTTCACGACCCCAATTTCCTGATGTTGGGAATCGGTTTCCGTTTCAACAGTAAATATGCCGCATTTTAAATTTTTACCCGGGACCATTGTTATCGCATAACTGAAAACTATCGTAAAAATTGCTCCTGATTATAGATTAGATTTTTTCTCGATAGTTAATGATGAACTAAAAAGAAATTGGCAACTTTAACAATTTTCTTTGTTTTATCACTTAACTTTGTAAGTGAAACTGGATTATTGTATCCGGACAACAATAGAAAAACATGTTGGTTTTATAATAAATCCATATCATAAAACAACTTATTATATAGAATACATGTCAATATGGAACAGGTTTATAGGACTCAGAAATGCTGAGGATTCCATCAGTAATAAGAAAATGTCTGTACAATATAATGCCCTACGTTATGCCATAGTAGATGTTGAAATTGGTTTGGAGGATTACAAAATTCATGATATTGGGGCACTTCGCTATGATGGTGCAGTATATCATAAAGTTTCGAAAGAGGAACTTTTTGAATTTTTTAGTGACGTAGATTATATTTGTGGTCACAATATTATTCATCACGATGCTAAATATTTGTTCACGGATAAAACATGTTGTTGGCTTTTAGTCGATACACTTTACATCTCACCGCTATTATTCCCGGAACGCCCATTCCATAGGCTGTTGAAAGACGACAAACTCATGAGCGAACAGATAAATAATCCGGTGAATGATTGCGAAAAAGCCAAAGATTTACTGTTGGACGAAATAGCACGCTGGAAGTCGTTTCCGGAGGAAAAATGCAGACTATTTGCCTCGCTGCTAAAGGACAAGAAAGAATTTGAAGGATTTCTCAGTATGGTAGGGGCAGAGTATCTCAATGAGGGATTGACCGAAGTAATAAGGGACCTTTACAAGGGGAAAATTTGTGGGCATGCAGACCTTGTTATGCTGGTCAAAGAATATCCTTGCGAATTGGCATACGCATTGGCTCTGATCGACACGACCGACCAACGTTCCGTTATTCCCGGATGGGTACTTCACCATTATCCTAAAGTGGAATTTGTGCTAAAACTCCTGCGTCATACCAGTTGTAAGGAAGGTTGTGATTACTGTAATACCCAACTGAACGTGCTTTATAATTTAAAAGCATTCTTTGGGTATGAACAATTCCGGACATACGAAGGAGAACCACTCCAGGAACAAGCCGCTCAGGCAGCAGTGAAAGGCATGTCGTTATTAGCGATATTTCCTACTGGTGGAGGAAAATCGCTTACTTTCCAACTGCCCGCACTCATGGCCGGCAGTGCTGTGCATGGGCTTACGGTTGTGATCTCCCCTTTGCAGTCGCTGATGAAGGACCAAGTAGATAACCTTGCCGATAGAGGTATTACCGATGCGGTAACCATTAACGGTTTGTTGGACCCCATTACCAGAGCACTGGTCATACAAAGAGTACAGGATGGGGAAGCCTCACTTCTGTATATATCTCCGGAAATGCTTCGCTCTAAAACTATCGAGAGAATATTGTTGGCACGTCATATTGTGAGATTTGTGATAGACGAAGCACATTGTTTTTCTTCATGGGGACAGGATTTCCGGGTGGATTATCTCTATATAGGAAAATTTATCCAGGAATACCAGCAAAAGAAAGGAAGTAGAAATCCGATACCGGTATCCTGTTTCACTGCTACGGCTAAACAGAAAGTAGTGCAGGACATTTGTGACTATTTCAAGCAAACGTTGAATTTGGATTTGCGGTTGTTTGCATCGACGGCCTCAAGGATCAATCTGCATTACTCTGTCATCCATGCTGAAACGGATGATGATAAATATTTAAAACTAAGGGGACTGGTGGCAGAATCTGATTGTTCGACCATCGTTTATGTATCCCGTACCAGACGTACGAAAGAACTGGCTAACAAATTAACTCGTGACGGTTATAAGGCATTGCCTTTCAATGGCAAGATGGAAACTGACGAAAAGATTGACAACCAGGATGCATTTATGAATGACCAGGTTCGCATCATTGTGGCCACATCAGCTTTTGGCATGGGAGTCGATAAGAAAGATGTCGGTTTGGTGGTGCACTACGATATTTCGGATTCTCTGGAGAATTATGTGCAGGAGGCAGGGAGAGCCGGTCGCGACCCTAACCTCAGTGCCCGTTGCTATGTGCTTTATGGTGACAATGATTTGGATAAGCATTTTATATTATTGAATCAGACAAAGCTAAGTATCAGCGAAATACAGCAGGTGTGGAAAGCTGTAAAAGACCTTACCCGGCGACGTATGAGAGTGAGTTGTTCTGCATTGGAAATAGCCCGGCAGGCAGGATGGGACGATTCGGTATCCGACATCGAAACCCGTGTACGGACAGCTTTAGCAGCTTTGGAACAAAGTGGATACCTGATAAGAGGAAACAATGTGCCTCGGGTATATGCTACAGGCATCATGGTGAGAAACATGGATGAAGCGAGGGTGCGTATATCAAAGTCACAGTTATTTGGCAGGGATGAAATAGAAAAGACTGTCCGAATTATTAGGTCACTGATTTCACAGAAGTATATTGCCAAGGCTCAGGATGCAGAGGCAGAATCGCGGGTGGATTATCTGGCAGATATTTTGGGGCTAAGTAAGAAGGAAGTCGTATCGATTGTGGAGCGAATGCGCCAGGAAGGTATATTGGCAGATAGTAAGGATATATCTGCCTATTTGCTGGATGCCGGTGACTCGAAACGAAAATCAACGATCCTCCTCGAACGTTTTGCAAAACTTGAAAAATACATCCTTAACCGTATTCCTGACGAAGCTTTACGGATATCCTGCAAGCAGCTGAATGAGGATGCGATGAACGACGGAATCGATACCTCCAGGGAAAAGGATATCCGGACACTGCTCTACTTCCTTGCCATCAAGGGATATATCCGTAAAAAAGAAGATGCCCTCCGCAATATGGAAATCAGCCGTCAGACAGATGGGGAAACAACCCTTAATCGTTTTGAAAAACGATTGGAAATTAGTCGTTTAACTCTGGAGTGGTTATATCAATTAGTTGCTGCTACGAGAAAAGGAAATTCGGAAAAACAGATAGTTCAATTCTCTGTGGTAGAACTTCTTAATCAGATAATATCAGGTCCTCACTCCTTGTTCACTAAACTCGACAATGTACAGTTGGAAGAGGTGGAGGAGGCGCTTTTGTATCTCTCAAAAATCGGTGCGCTCAAACTTGAAGGCGGTTTTTTGGTTCTTTATAACGCCATGGATATCCAAAGAATAAAGGACAATAAATCGAGATATAAGTTGGATGACTACCGAATGCTGAATGAATTCTACAAGCAGAAGATTCAGCAAGTTCATATCGTAGGTGAGTATGCCAATTTAATGGTGAAAAATTATAATGCAGCTTTGCAATATGTGCGGGACTATTTTCAGATGGACTATAAGAAATTTATCACGAAATATTTCAAAGGGGACAGGGTAAATGAAATACAGCGTAATCTGACGCCGAAGAAATATCGACAATTGTTCGGTCAGTTGTCTAAATGCCAGATGGAGATTATTTCCGACAAGGATTCTCGTTGTATTGTTGTCGCAGCAGGTCCCGGCAGTGGAAAAACACGTGTGTTGGTTCACAAACTCGCATCCCTTTTATTACTCGAAGATGTAAAGCACGAGCAACTTTTGATGTTGACATTTTCAAGAGCAGCCGCTACAGAGTTCAAACAGAGACTCATGGAATTGATAGGTAACGCTGCCCACTTTGTCGAGATAAAGACATTTCATTCTTATTGCTTTGATCTCATGGGGCGGATAGGTAACCTTGAAGCAGTTAGGGACGTTGTTGCCAAAGCTGCCGTGATGATAAATCAGGGGGAGGTGGAACCCAACAAAATCGGTAAAACAGTGTTGGTCATAGATGAAGCTCAGGATATGGGTGTTGCAGAACATGCATTAGTGAAGGCTCTTATGGCTAATAATGAGGAAATGCGTGTGATAGCGGTGGGGGATGATGACCAGAATATTTATGAGTTTCGTGGATCGGATTCCGGCTACATGTATCGGTTAGCACAAGAGCCTGGCAGTAAGTTTATCGAGATGACCGAGAATTATCGCAGTGCGCGCCATCTGGTAGATTTCACCAACAAATTTGTGAAAGTCTTGGGTAAAAGAATGAAAAGCACGCCGATTATCTCGATGAGAAAAGAGGACGGTTGGGTGAGGGTGACACGTCATGAATCAAAATATATGTATCAGCCGCTTGTAAAGGAATTGGTTCGCTATCGCGGGAATGGAACTATGTGTGTACTCACCCAGACAAATGAAGAGGCTGTAATTTTGATGGCTCTTTTGCGGAAATGGGGGATTGACAGCAAGCTGATACAATCGATGGACGGTTTCCTCTTTTGGAACATGGTCGAAATGAGGTATTTTCTGAGGTATATAGACAAACGGGTGAAAACACCTCTGATCCCTGAAGAATTATGGGAAAATGCAAAACATGCTACCTTTTCCGCTTACGATAGAAGCCAGAGTCTGGCGTATGTGAAGCGTTGTGTAGAGCTGTTTGAACAAACCAATAAAACAAAATACGTTAGCGACTTCAAAGAATTTGTATTTGAGTCGTCGGTGGAAGATTTCTGCGATACTTCGGGAGCAGACGTTGTGGTATCGACCATTCATAAAGCCAAGGGGAGAGAGTTTGATGACGTATATATGCTCATTGCTGACCATTATGTGAAAGATGATCAGTTGATGCGTCGGTACTATGTGGGGATGACTCGTGCAAAAAATCGGCTGTTTGTACATACGAATGGGGACAACTTTAATCAGGTAAGTGCAGATGAGTATCTTATTGACCCGGAAGAGTATATTATGCCTGAAGAAGTAGTGCTGCAACTTTCTCATAAAGATGTCAATCTGAGATTCTTTAAGGAACTTAAGCAGGAGGTACTGACCTTAAGGGGAGGAGATGTTTTGAAGTATAAAGATTCCATTTTGTACGACACTTTGACCCATAAACCGGTGGCGAAGTTGTCACAAAACATGCAGAAAACCTTGTCGGAATGGAAAGAAAGAGGCTATGAAGTAAAATCTGCATCCGTTCGGTTCATCGTGGCATGGAAGCCTAAGGATGCACCGAAAGACGAACCGGAAACTGCTGTTCTGTTGCCTGATTTATTACTGAATACTATTATATCCTAATAATTCTGCAAGTTTTATTACTTGTTCACGTTTGGCAAGCCTATTACCATGCCTCTATTTTACTGAACATTGGGGTATTTATCTCTAAAACTACAGATTGTTGACGTTGCAACAACCCTTGTTCGTCCCTCAACTCTCTAATTTTATTTCTGGATAATATATTTATTTCTTTTGTATTATCAAGTAAATTTAATTGAGCTTGAAGTTCCTCTCGATTAGGAAGACGTTACTGATAGCGTGCCGCAAAAAGTTGGTTGTCTATACCTTGAAGGGCATATTCAATCAATGGCTCATCTTTCTTCGTCCCCAAAACAATACCAACCGGTGAATTATCGTCTGGTTGACAGATTTCGTTCTTAGAGTAATTTAGGTAGAGATTCATCTGACCTATATCACCATGTTTAATTTTTGCACGTTTCAAATCAATCAAGACATAGCACTTTAGAATTGCGTGATAGAACACTAAATTAACTTTGAAATGTCTGGCACCAATTGGTACGCCAATAAAGGCATCTGCCTAATTCCAATAGGAATTGCTCCATGTTGATCTTCAAAGCTTTTTCTAGTTCCGTCTCTTTGTAACGCTTCTGTTGAGGTATTTCTACAAATTCAAGAACGTACGGGGCATGAATAATGTTGGCTGGAGTTAGTACCTCATACCCCTCATTGGCAGGAGCAAGTACACCTTCTTTGTCTGTGCTGAGCGCAAGTCTCTGGAATAGTGACGAGTTGATCTGGCGTTTCAGTGCTTTGACCTTCCAACATTCTTTGATATCCTCCTTTATATAGAACTGCAACTCCATAGGATCATTACACTTGAGTAATTCAAAGTAATGGCTCACGTCAACTAGTGAGATAGCGTCTCACTTTTTGGAAAAGTTAAATACAGTTTACACATGTAATCTTGCTCAAGATAAAATTTAAGTGCGCCTTGCAACTCCGCTGGTTCCTGGAACATGATTGTCTGAATTTCATATCTCAAATTAGTAGACGTTCCCCATGGTATACGTTAAAAATCAGTAAATAATGAAAGATTGAGCAATATTAGTAAAATAAAAAGGAGTGCAATTATTTTACACTCCTTTTCTTATTTATCGTTTCAGATAGTTGCTATCTTACTTCACTTCTTCAAAGTCTACGTCGGTGACTTCCTGGTCTTTTCCGCCATTGTTCGGCTGACCGGCATTCGGGTTACCCTGAGGACCTTGCTGTGCACCGCCCTGCTGTTGTTGAGCCTGAGCGTTGTACATTTCCTGTGAAGCAGCCTGAAAGACACTGTTCAGTTTGTCGATGGCGCTGTTGATGCGGGCGACATCCTGAGCTTTATGAGCTTCTTTCAGTTCTTGCAGAGCAGATTCGATCGGCGCCTTCTTGTCGGCCGGCAATTTGTCTCCGAACTCTTTCAGTTGTTTTTCGGTCTGGAAGATCATAGAGTCTGCTTTATTGATCGTATCGACCTTTTCTTTTTCTTGCTGGTCGGAGGCTGCATTAGCAGCTGCTTCGTCTTTCATCCGTTTGATTTCGGCATCGGACAGACCGGAAGAAGCTTCGATCCGGATAGATTGCTCTTTACCGGTGGCTTTATCTTTGGCTGAAACATTCAGGATACCGTTGGCGTCGATATCGAAAGTGACTTCGATCTGAGGTACTCCACGCGGTGCTGGCGGAATGCTGTCCAAATGGAAGCGGCCGATCGTTTTATTGTCGCGGGCCATCGGACGTTCACCCTGTAAGATATGGATTTCTACAGAAGGCTGGTTGTCAGCTGCCGTAGAGAATACTTCCGATTTTTTAGTCGGGATGGTCGTGTTGGCTTCGATCAGTTTGGTCATTACACCGCCCAGTGTTTCGATTCCCAATGACAGCGGAGTAACGTCCAGCAACAAGACGTCTTTTACTTCTCCGGTCAGTACACCTCCCTGGATAGCTGCCCCTACCGCTACTACTTCGTCCGGGTTAACACCTTTCGAAGGAGCTTTTCCGAAGAATTCCTGTACTTTCTGCTGAACGGCAGGGATACGGGTTGAACCACCAACCAGAATCACTTCGTCGATATCGGAAGCTTTCATGTTGGCATCTTGCAGGGCTTTCCGACAGGGTTCGATCGTTGCCTGGATCAGACTGTCGCATAATTGTTCGAACTGAGCACGGGTCAGCGTACGTACCAGATGCTTTGGAATTCCGTTGACCGGGAATATGTACGGCAGATTGATTTCTGTAGAAGTTGAACTGGACAATTCGATTTTTGCCTTTTCAGCAGCTTCTTTCAACCGTTGGTGAGCCATCGGGTCTTTACGGATGTCTACCCCTTCGTCTTTCTGGAATTCGTCAGCCAGCCAGTTGATGATCTTATCGTCGAAATCATCCCCACCTAAATGGGTATCTCCATTAGTCGATTTTACTTCGAATACCCCGTCACCCAATTCCAGAATGGAGATATCGAATGTTCCACCCCCGAGGTCGAATACTGCGATTTTCTGATCCTGGGACTTTTTATCCAAACCATATGCCAAAGCGGCAGCTGTCGGTTCATTGATGATACGTTTTACAGTCAAACCTGCAATTTCTCCTGCTTCTTTCGTTGCCTGGCGCTGTGCATCGTTGAAATAAGCCGGAACGGTGATGACTGCTTCAGATACTTCCTGACCCAGATAATCTTCTGCCGTTTTCTTCATTTTCTGCAAAATCATGGCAGAAATTTCCTGTGGGGAATACTGACGATTGTCGATCACTACCCGGGGAGTATTGTTGTCACCTCTCACCACTTCATAAGCTACTCGTTTGATTTCGTTCTGTACCTGATCGAAACTTTCACCCATGAAACGTTTGATCGAGTATATCGTTTTTTTCGGATTGGTGATAGCCTGACGTTTGGCCGGATCACCTACTTTCCGTTCGCCGTTGTCTACAAAAGCTACAATTGAAGGGGTAGTACGCCGACCTTCACTGTTTGGTATTACTACCGGTTCGTTACCTTCCATTACAGCAACGCATGAGTTGGTAGTTCCTAAGTCAATTCCTATAATCTTTCCCATAATGTTAATGTATTTTATTTACTTACTTACTATTCGTTTTTACCTATTATTCGTTTTCGGTGTGTCTGAGGTTTTGATTCAAACACATTTATTTTTTATCAAATGGCATGCCAGTGCTTTTCTCCGGATTATTTTTGTAAAAATGGCGGTTTTTTTATAAAAATGGGGAAGGGGGATGGCAGGAAAAACTGTCAGAACGGCAGTTGCCGGCCCGGTAAATCTGTTACATAAACAAAAAAGTAGTATTTATACCCAACTTCGGCTATTAGAAATAACTTATTTTTGTAAGTTGTAAATAGTAATAAAGTGAAGACACTAGAAATGACTGATTATGTACTTGAATCCCGATGTTGTGGGACAAAGTTCGCAGATGAAAAATGGGAGTTGGATTGCCCGAATCGGGATGGCGCAGCTTTGATTTTTGCCAACTATGCAAAGAAACAACTGGAGGTGAAAGAAAATCTTCCGGGATTGTATAAATATTCCGATTGGTTACCTGTTTGTCGGACACTGGACGGTTCCGGAGCACCTGTCACATACAAAAGTGAAGGTCTGGCCGGCGAATTGGGATTGTCGGATTTGTATATCACTTTTAACGGGTATTGGCCTGAAAAGGGAGCTCTGATGAGGACAGGGGCTTTCAAGGAATGTGAGGCTTATGCGGTTTGTGCCCGGATCAATGACTTGAACGATAAAGTGATGGTGGTGGCTTCGGCCGGTAATACCGCTCGGGCTTTTGCACGGGTTTGTTCCGAAAATAATATTCCTTTGTTACTATGTATTCCGCAGGATTGTATCGATGCCATGTGGTCGGCTAAACCGTTGAATCCTTGTGTGAAATTGGTCGCTACCGAAAGAGGAAGCGATTATTTCGATGCTATTTACCTGTCGAATATTATTTGTGAATTAGATAAGTTTTATCCGGAAGGAGGAGCGAAAAACGTTGCCCGGCGCGATGGAATGGGGACGACAGTACTTTCTGCCGTTACCACGATCGGACGGATTCCGGATTATTATTTTCAGGCTGTCGGAAGCGGAACAGGGGCGATCGCTGCCTGGGAGGCAAACAAACGGTTTATCGTAGATGGTCGTTACGGAAATAACCTGATGAAATTGATGGTGTCACAAAATATTCCGTTTACTCCGATGTATGATGCCTGGAAGGCCGGATCGCGGGCTCTTTTGCCGGTTGACGATACGGTTGCCCGTAAGCAGGCAGAAGAAATATGTGCTAAAGTACTTTCTAACCGTAAACCTCCTTATTCGTTGAAAGGAGGATTGTTCGACGCGCTTACCGAAACCGGCGGAGATATGTTTGCCATATCGAATGAAGAGGCGATGGAAGGTATGGTCTTGTTCGAACGCACTGAAGGGATCGATATCGAACCGGCCGCAGGAGTTGCAGTGGCTTCCCTGAAGCCATTCGTACCGGAGCTGTCGAAACCGATGCTGTGATTATGCTGAATATTACAGGCGGAGGTATCGCAAAATTTAAAAAAGAAAATAAAGTGGTTTATAAACAGCCCGATTGTGTCTTTGCACTCGATACAGATCCCGATACAATTAAAGAAACTGTGATGGAATTGTTTATTTGATCCTGCCGGAGGAGAAAACCGATTAAAGTTTTTTCCCTTAAACAGGATCGTGGTAGAATGGAATAGGTTTATAAAGTCCGTAAAGTGCCCTGGCACCTGTGGGGCTTCTTTTTAGTTACAGAGGTTCGGAGAGTTACTGTGGTTTTAGAGGTTAAGTCTAACTGCTGTAACTTTTCGAACCTCTGTAATGATTTAAATGTCGATCTTTTTTCTGGCCAACTTTGTAACCTCGTTATTGTACACTACAGGTATTGAATTTTGTTTTATCTTTGCTGCATAAATCATACATAGGTCATGAAACACAGGAATAATCTGAAACGATTTTTGTATTTGGATTTTTATTACTCGGTTTTGCGCCGGGATTGGCGGATTTCCACTTTTCTTTCCGATCTTGTTTTGAAAACAGTGGCTGTTGTCATTGTCTCGATCGATCGTTTTATTAAAGATGCTTCGATGATCTCAGCTTCTGCTTTAACATTTTATTCTACGCTTTCTTTTATTCCTGTCGTTGCCCTGATTTTAGCTATCGCCCGTGGATTCGGTGCTGCAAAGGCATTCGAAGATTGGCTCAAAGAGCAATCTTATACCAATCCCGATGTGATGCAATGGGTGATGAATATTGCGAATAAAGCCTTGGATAATACGCAGGGAGGTGTGATTGCAGGTTTTGGTATTGTTTTACTCCTCTGGTCGGTTATCCGGATGCTTTCCAGTACCGAACTGGCTATGAACCGGATTTGGGGGGTGAAGAAGGGACGGAGTCTGGTAAAAAAATTTACCGATTACATGTCGATTCTGTTTATCGCTCCGATCCTGGTCGTATTGATCAGTAGTATGAATGTTTTTATGATGGCTAATTTGCAGGAATATGCCATGGACGAAGGATTATTGAGTTATGCCAGTGCTGCTTTGAAAGCTATTCTGACTTTGATACCCTATATCTTGGTATGGTTTCTTTTCGTATTTCTTTATATGTTCATGCCCACTACACCTGTGAAATTCAAATATGCTTTGGTGGCCGGTATTGTTGCCGGTACTGTTTTTCAAATTGTACAATGGTTCTATTTGCGTTTCCAGATCGGTGTGAGCTCGTATAATGCGATTTATGGTGGATTGGCCGCTTTGCCTCTTTTATTGGTGTGGTTACAGTTGAGTTGGAGTATCGTTTTGTGGGGAACGGAGCTGTGTTATATTATGCGCAACCGCCATTTCTTGTACCGGAATGCAATGAATGCGGATAATAAATGGGTGGATAACGTTGAAGTGACGTTGCGGATGTTGCGATATATTTCCGATTTGTATATTCATGGACAAGGAAGTCCTACGCTGGCTATGGTTTGTAAAAGACTGCGAATGAGTTCCAGTAAAGTCAGAGTAATCCTACAGGAATTGGTAGATCATAAAATCCTGGTCGAAGTAAAAGAAGACGATGATGTTTCTTATTTCCCGGCAGTGGATTTTCATCGTCTTTCTGTGGCGGATATTATTAATCGCTTATCTCATTTGGATCAGAATAAAGGTGAAGAATGGAAAGTCAGATTGGTTGGGGCAGTCAGACAGGAATTCGGTCAGGATACCTTTGCTTGAGCCTGATTTGCTCTCATGAGCGAATGCTATTTTTTTCGGTCTGTTTGGTACTTATATTTTTTTTGAGTAATTTGGCTCAAAATTTAGAAATATGAGAAGAAAGATAGAGTTAGAGTACATTTTTTCGTCTTCTGTAAAAGTCTTGTTTTCTCGTTTAAGTACCCCTGCCGGTTTATCGGAATGGTTTGCAGATGACGTATTCCAAAAAGGTAATCAGTTTATTTTTATATGGAATGGTAGTGAGCAGCCGGCTACGCTCGTAGAATTGAAAAGTAATGCCGTGGTGAGGTTTCGGTGGGATGATGCAGAAGAGGAAGATGAATATTTTGAATTTAATATACATGTGGAGCCCTTGACCGGAGATGTAGCGCTGATTATTACCGATTTTGCCGATGAAGACGAAGTCAACGATACGATAGAGTTATGGAATAAACAAATGGATATCCTGCACCGGAACCTGGGGGCTTGATCTATACGGTTTTTGATGACCGGAGAGAGTATTGTAAACAAAAAAACGTACCTTTGCACCTGTTTTGAAGATTTTGATAATGTACAGGTTACTTATTGGCAAATGAAGAAACTACATATATTTATGCTCAAAAGCTTTATCGGGCCTTTTGTAGCTACTTTTTTCATCAGTATGTTCGTCTTGATTATGCAGTTTCTTTGGCGTATGATAGACGAAATCGTAGGAAAAGGATTAGAGTTTACGGTAATTGCCGAGTTATTGATTTATGTGGCGACCACTTTGGTACCCATGGCATTGCCGTTGGCAGTATTGCTTTCATCGATCATGACCTTCGGAAGTTTGGGAGAAAATTATGAGTTGATCGCCTTAAAATCAGCAGGTATTTCTCTCTACCGGATTATGAAACCTTTGATTATCCTGATTATATGCCTCACAGTATTCGCTTTTGTCTTTTCGAACAATATCCTTCCGGTGGCGAACCTTAAATTTTATAGCCTGCTTTACGATATCCGGAAACAAAAACCGGAGATGTCGTTTAAAGAAGGGATCTTTACGAACGATTTGGAAGGATATAGTATTAAAATCGATAAGATCAATAAAGAAACCGGCATGATGTATAACATGCTGATATACGAACATAAGGACGGTTCCGGGAATTATGATGTTACCAAAGCCGATTCCGGGATGATGATCAGTGATGCAAAAAGTAATCTGATGGAACTGGTCTTGTATAATGGCCATTCTTATACAGATGAGGGAATGAAGAATCCCAGTTCCCGTAAAACATTTCCTTTCAGAAGATTAAAGTTCGATAAGGAAACCGTATTGATCGAATTGCCGGGAACTGACCTGAAACGAAGCGACGAAGACGGATTTCGTTCTTATTCGATGATGCTGAATCTCAAACAATTGAGTCATTCGATCGATTCGGCACGAGCTGCATTGAAAGTGAGAAAAGCAGGAGATACGAAGAAATTATTGGCGAATAATTATCAAAGAAGCAAAAGTCCCAGTCCGCAACGGGATAGTATACTGGCCGATCAAAGCCGGGGAAAGTTCAGTGATCCCGACAGCCTTTTTACTGCTTTTGATATTGAAGAACAACGTCGGGCGGTCGATAATGCCCTGCAATATGCCAGAGAGGTAAAACAACGGAACCAGGACGATCTTCATTATTATGTGGCTCAGCAAGAGAATGTAATAAAGAGTCAATTGGAATGGCATCGTAAATTCACCTTATCTTTTGCCTGCTTTATTTTTTTCTTTATCGGTGCTCCCCTGGGGGCTATTATCCGGAAAGGGGGATTAGGAATGCCGGTGGTGGTTTCCGTGCTTTTGTTTATCATCTATTATATTATTTCGATGATGGGAGAAAGGTCGGCCAGGGAGGCTGTTATCTCTCCGGCTGCCGGGATGTGGATTTCTGCCTTTATTCTGTTGCCTTTGGGAATTATACTGACTTATAAGTCCGTGACCGATTCCGAGATGATGAATACAGAAGCTTACACAAGAGTCTTTAAGAAATTGATTGCCTTTATAAAAAAGAAGAAAAATGCCAAGTCATAAGTTGCGTATCGTCTATATGGGTACTCCCGATTTTGCTGTCCTGCCCTTGAAAAGAATTATAGAGGCTGGATTCCAGGTTGTAGGAGTCGTTACTAATCCTGATAAACCGGCCGGTAGAGGACAACAGCTTCAGGAATCCGCAGTTAAAAAATACGCCCGGGAAATCGGCCTGAAGATTCTGCAACCCGAGAAATTCAGGGATCCCGATTTTTTACAGGCGCTGGCAGAGCTAAAAGCCGATTTGCAATTAGTTGTGGCATTTAAGATGTTGCCCGAAGTGGTTTGGAATATGCCTCCCTTAGGGACGGTGAATCTGCATGCTTCTCTGCTGCCGGATTACCGGGGAGCGGCACCGATAAACCGGGCCGTAATGAATGGGGAAACCTGCTCCGGGGTGACGACTTTCCTTTTAAAGCAGGAGATAGATACCGGCAATATTATTTTTCAGGAAAAGGTGGAAATCGGCGAGGAGATGACCGCCGGAGAATTGCATGACGAACTGATGGAGAAAGGGGCGGACTTGTTGCTGAAAACCGTGCAGGCGATGGAGGCAGGGGACTATCCGTTGACCGACCAGTGTGGATTGCTGCGGGGGCGCGAAGCGGTACTCGCTCCGAAGATATTCAAAGAAGACATGAAAATCCGTTGGAACGGGAAACTGGAAACCATCTGTAACCATATCCGGGGCTTGTCGCCTTTTCCCGGGGCATGGACGGAATTACAGGCTGTCGGGAAGGATGGCGGAGTGTTGACACTTAAAATATTTAAAGCCGCCAGGATACGGCAGAGCCATAATCTGCCCGTGGGGGAAGTCCGTACCGATGGAAAAACCTTTTTTGATGTATATGTGGAGGGAGGTATCGTTCGTGTGCTGGAGTTGCAGTTGTCAGGAAAAAAAAGAATGCGGACGGAGGACTTTCTGAGGGGATTCCGGTTGGAAGACTATCGGTTAGTGTGGTAAAGCGAACGATAGTGCCGGAAATATGGATGCAAGTCGGATATTGGAAGCGGTAAACGAGAAGAAGGAGGAACTTTGGCAGGAAGTTTTCGGCTGCTATTACGCGGCTTTATGCTCTTATGCCGGGCGTTTGGTGCAGGACCCGGTCATTGCCGAAGATTTGGTGCAGGACATTTTGTTGTACATTTGGAACGGAGAACGAAAATTTCTTCAGATAGACGAGCTGACCAATTACCTTTACCGGGCTGTTTATAATCGGTCGATGATGTGGTTACGCCGCGAAAAGTGTAAATCCAGGCATCTGAACCGGTTGATGCTGGAAAACGATCCGGAATCCGATGAAATGTTTATGGCGACTGTCCGTGAAGAGTTGCTCCGGCAATTGTATCTTTATATCGATGAATTGCCGTCCGAACAGCGTAAGGTCATCCGGCTGAGCATAGACGGATTGTCCGTCAATGAAATTGCCGAAAAGTTGGGCATATCCGTCAACACGGTAAAAACCCATAAAAAGCGTAGCTTTAAACAATTGCGCGGGAAAATGAGAGGGGACGCCAGCGTGTTCTGGTTGGCGTTCTTCTTGTCTTGAAAACTTAAATAATATCCCTCCTTATAAAATACCTTCTTTTTCAAAAAAATCAGTTTTCTTGTCACCCTTTTTCATTTGTTATGCACAATAGGTATAAAAATGAAAAAATAATGGATAAAAGTGTTGAAAAAACGATGACTTTATTTCGGAAATCCTATGCGGGAAGACTCACGGCAGATGAGCGGGCGGAGATGGCGTGTTTGTTAGAGGACGAGAGTATGCGGCGGTTGTATGAGGAGGTGGGGGATGATGAGTACCTGATAGGAGAATTCCGGCAGTATGCCGGTTGGGAACCTGTACGGGGCTACCGGAAGTTCCGGAAGAATATGCGGCGGCAGAGCATCCGAAGAAACCTCATTCGTTTGTCAGTGGCGGCCAGTCTGCTCATGGCCTTAGGTGTAGTATGGTTGTTAGTGAAACAGGACAGACCGGAAGTCAGCGTGAAAATGGCGGAAACCGTGGTGGAGCCGGGTCCCTGCCGGGCCTTTTTGCAATTAAGCAGCGGCGAGCGGATTGTTTTGGAAAAATCGGGACAACGGGATTTGCAGGAAACGGCCGGGAGTATCCGGATAGATTCGGGTAAAGTGGTTTATTCCGCCCCGGTGGCGTCGCAGCCGGAAAACGTGGTTTACAATACCTTATCCATACCCAATGGCGGGGAATACCGGTTGCTGCTTGCCGACGGTAGCGCCGTGCATCTGAATGCCGGGTCGGAACTTCGCTATCCGGTGGCTTTTGCGGCGGCGGAACGGAAAGTGTATCTGAAAGGCGAGGCCTGGTTTGAAGTGGCAAAAGATGCGGAGCGTCCGTTTTATGTGGAAACGGACGAGGTGAGCATCCGGGTGTATGGCACTGCTTTTAATGTGAATACCCATGGCCTCCGGGCAACGGAAACGGTATTGGTGGAGGGAGAAATCGGTATCTCCGGAAAGGGAAGTACCGGAGAGTGGCGGATGCGTCCGGGGCAGCTGGCCGCTTGCGACCATTATAGCGGGGAAATCACTTTCCGGGAAGTGGATATCCGGAAGTACACCGCCTGGAAAAACGGGGAATTTTGCTTTAACGACGACACCTTGGAGGAGATTCTCGAAGAGTTGGGACGCTGGTATGATGTAAAGGTAATTTTTCAGTCGGCTGGGAAAAAAGACATCCGGTTTGCGGGCCATCTGAAACGGTATGAAAATATCCAAAAGATTCTCGGAGCCATTTCGGAATCCACAGGAATCGTTTTTCACATCAGTGATCGTATGATTATAGTGGAATAAAATAAGAGAAGTGTGGGGACACTTCCCTTATCCAGATAAGTTTGCAATAAAACGGATGACAGCCGTTTTGTTGCTATGTTTAATCTTCAGTTACAAATTTATGAAAAAGAAACAAGAATGCCTCGGTATTTATCATTATCGCTGGCAAAAAATCGGAAAAATGATGAAATTGTGTATTATTCTGGTTTGCCTGTTCTCTTTCAGTTTGTCTGCTACCACGTTGGCGCAACGGGAACGGGTGAACATGAAATTGCAGGACGTATCGTTGCGGCAGGTACTGGAACAAATTCGCGAACAGACTAACTTGCAGTTTATGATGAGTAAGGAACAGGGGGAGCGTGTGGGACGGGTATCTGTGAACGCCGAAAACGAGACCGTAGCGGAAGTGCTGGATAAAATATTCGCTTCCACCGGTCTGACATGGGTGGTCAAGGAGGACATTATTGTAGTGAAAGAACGTCCGCAACAACAGAAAACGGCCCCGGTCCGTGTTAAAGGCGTCGTGAAAGATGAGAGAGGGCATTCCCTTCCTGGGGTAACAGTGTTGGTTAAAGGAACAACGATGGGGGTAGTTACCGATGTAAACGGAAATTACTGCATCGAATTGCCGGGTTCGAAAGATATCCGGCTGATATTTTCTTTTATCGGAATGAAGACGCAGGAAATGGCTTATACCGGACAAGCGGAATTGAATATTGTTATGCAGGAAGATATTACCGAGATGGATGAAGTGGTGGTTACCGGTTATCAAAATATTAAAAAAGAGAATGCGACCGGTTCTTACCAAACCGTTACTTCGAAAGAATTAGAGCGACGTTATTCGACAGATATAATTAGTAGTTTGGAGGGTATGTTGCCTGGTTTGGTCAGTTATAATAAGGGTTTGAATGATGATGCCGAGAGTAATATCATGATTCGGGGGGTATCCACCTTTACGGATAGGACAAAACCCTTGGTGGTGGTGGACGGTTTGCCTATCGAGGGATCGATTGAAACCATCAATCCGTACGATATTTCTTCCATTACCGTATTAAAAGATGCCTCTGCAGCCTCCATTTATGGTGTACGTGCATCCAACGGTGTCATTGTTGTTACTACCAAACGTGCGCAGAATGACCGGGTGGAAGTTAATTTCAATCTGGACATTACTATTAATGAAAAACAGCAATACGACAATTACGGCTGGGCAAATGCTGCACAGACTATTGAACTGGAAGAAAAATCCTATGCAGCTACGATGCAGGATCCGATGTATAGTCAATATATACCGATGTATGTCAATATGTATCCGAGCAGTATTAATCCGATTCTTTCCATGTTGGTGCAAAGAGATGCAGGTACATTGACCGCCGATGAATATAACCGTCAAATTGAACGTTTGAAGAAGAACGATTATCTAAAGGAATGGAGCGATGCTGTTTTGCGTAATCAGGTGCTCCAGCAATACAATATGGCATTCCGTGCTAAAGGAAACCGTTTGACCTCCAGTATCAATTTAAATTTCAAACGTTCTAATCAAGGCATTGTCAATGAACATAATAATACTCTGAATTTCAGCTATCGGGGCGATATCTATGCTGCAAAATGGTTGGATGTGGCGGTGGGATTCAATGTTAACATGGTTCGTAGTAAGAAGCATATAGATGCTTTGGGATATTTGCTTTCTCCTACAGGGAAGGAACCTTATCATACGATTTACGATGAAAACGGTAACCGTGCTTATTACAACGCTGCCGTTGCCTTGAATGATCCGGTGTTACAAAACACTTCACTTGGATTCAAATCGGAAGCATACAATTTACTCGATGAATTGGACAGAAACTTTACCCGTGCCCGTAACTCTAATTTACGTTCTTTCGTACACGCTACGTTTAAAATATTGCCGCAACTTTCGGTGAATGCGCAGTTCCAATATGAGGATATCTCGAATAAAAGTGAAAGCTACTTGGAAGAGGAATCCTATGATATGCGACATATCTACAACCTTTATACAAGTGGCGGCAAACACCTCTGTCCGGACGGCGGAATCCTGACGACAACACAAAGCAGCGCTGACCATTACACATTCCGCGTACAGGCGAATTATGCCCAGGTGTTTAAAGAGAAACATCATGTGGAAGCTATCGTCGGCGTTGAAAACCGCGAGACCAATACCCGCAACCTGAATAATCGGCTTTTGGGATACAAGGACAAAACACAGACTAATACCATGGCTTCAAGTAACCTGAGTGCCGCACGTAATTTGCAAACTTCTGATTTGGGACCTAGTTTTTCGAATCCATATATGATTTTTAATTTGGCAAGCGGTTGGGGAACCGATAAAGTGAAACATCGCTATGTTTCGGGATATTTTACAGGAAATTATACTTATGACAGGCGTTATAGCCTTTCCGGTTCATGGCGTATCGACAAAACCGATCTTTTCGGAGCAGATCCGAAATACCGTGGTCGTCCGTTGTGGTCGGTGGGTGCCGGCTGGAACATCAACAATGAAGCTTTTCTGGCTTTTGCCGAATGGATTAATGTTTTAAAATTGCGTGCCAGTTATGGATTGACCGGAAATATTGATCAGTCGGTATCTTCTTTCCTGACAGGACGCATATATAATAATTCGACACTGAACGGCACTCTTTCTGCAACTGTCAATACTCCACCGAATGAACAACTCCGTTGGGAAAAAACAACTTCTTACAATGTAGGTATGGATTATGCCCTATGGGGACACCGGCTTTTCGGCGCCCTGGACGTATATTATAAATACAGTAGTGACTTGTTGTCTTCCACTGATTTGGATCCCAGCGAGGGTTTTACCTCGTTAACCATTAACAACGGTGAAGCGGTAAATAAAGGTGTGGAGCTTGCATTGAATGCTGTTATACTAAAACCTTCCAAACCTCAGGGACTGGGGGTTAAGGCTCATTTGAACTTTGCTGTGAATAAAAATGAAATCAAGAAAATTACGACGGATGTCTCGATGGGGATAAGTAAACTTGGTTGGGGTAGTACACAACATGTCCTGCAGAAAGGTTATCCGGTCAATTCTCTTTATGCTTTCCGTTTTGCTGGTTTTAAAAAAGAAGAAGGATATTATCAGTTGGCCTGGTATAAAGCAGACGGGAATACATCCACCGAAGGTATATATTCTGCCTTGGAGCCGGAGGATGTAGTCTTTGCCGGAGGAATGGACCCGAAATATATGGGAAGCTTTGTTCCGGAAATCACTTGGAAAGGATTTACCCTGAATGCCATGTTCGCTTATTATGGAGGGCATTATATGCGGGCAAATGCATCTGCTTGGCGGGCTTGTGGTTCGTTCCTTGGTTATGGTAATGGAGCATTGGCTTCTTCTTTAAATCTCTGGAATAATCCGGAGGCCGGATTATATATGCCACAAGGAGTGTATAGTTCTTCTATGAAAATAGAATCTCAAGGTTTGCTGTTTATAGATCAGTGTGTATTTCCTGCCGATTATCTGAAACTCAGAAATATTGTGTTGAGCTATGATTTACCGAGAACTTTGTGTGCAAAATGTAGAATCGGTTCGGCCCGTTTGCGTTTCCAGATGAATAATGTCGCAACCTGGGTAAAAAACAGTCTGGATATCGATCCGGAAGCGAATAACGCATGGACAGGAACCCACTTGAACAAGACTCCGAGAAGCTATACTATCAGTTTAAACATCAATTTTTAGGATATGAATATTATGAAATATCGCATCAGGGTAACAGGTTGGTGCATAACATGTATGATACTGTTGTGTGCCTGTGAAAATTACTTGGATTTGACACCTAAGGGGGCCACTCTTTTAGACAACTTGACAGAAATCGAATATTTGCTGAATGGTGACTATAAGAATAGCGCCTACGAGTTTGAAGATTTGTATATCATAACCAATGACAGTTATGGTAAAATGGCCAATCCTTCTACGGTGCTGGCCAATAATGTCGGCTTGGCGTATGCCTTGATGGCATACGATGAAAGTGTAGACCGTTATGCTTACACAAGTAGCAATCAGCAATATAATGCTTATTATTCCAACATCAATAGGATGAATATTCTGTTGGCTCGACTCGATGATTTGTCGGGTGATACTGCTCTGAAAGCCTCTTTGGCGGCGGAAGCGAAGGTATTGCGGGCTTATTGGCATTATTTGTTGGTTAACATTTTTGCCGCTCAATATGACGCTGCTACGGCGGATGAGCAGGGAGGAATCCCTTATGTAACGGATATGAATTTAGAAAAAGTGAACGAAAAACTAACATTGGCAGAGGTTTATCGTCTGTTGTTAGAAGACTGTTCGGAGGAGACGATTAACAATTTGCCGGATAAGGCTGTGAATATCCTGCGTCCCGGGAAAGCCATGGGTTATGCTTTGCGGGCGAAAATTCATCTTCAGATGAAAAATTATCCGGAAGCGTTTAAAGATGTAGAAAAGGCTTTGGCCTTCAACGGCAACATTGAAGATCGTTTACCCGTGATAACTGAATCGTTATATTATTATGACAAGGAGCATCCGTCGGTGATTTTTTATGCAGAACCGACTGTGGCAAAAGCATATATCATCACACAGGAAACTGCTGCACTTTTTGAGCAGGGGGATATCTTGATGAAATATGGTAAGTCTGCATTGACAGAAGCAACGGAGACCCGCGATAATCGGGTATGGAGTGCGACGGCTGCTGCGACCTATAAAAACGGTATTGAAGGTGATATTTATATGTGGCAGGGTTATTCTAATGCCAAATGGACTTCTGCTGGCATTACCAGCGACCAGCTTTATTACATCAAGGCAGAATGCCTGATTCGTGCCGGTCATTATCAGGACGGACTCGATGAAGTGAATAAGGTGCGCAGGTTCAGGATTGACCCGGACGATTACAGCGACCTGACTGCTGCCAACGAACAGGACGCGATGGCTAAACTGATGAGGGCAAAGCGGATAGAATGCCTTTTTACGTATAACAACTTTTTTGATATGAAACGTTGGAATTCGGAAGAGGATTACAAACAAACCATTACCCGTACGGTAAATGGAAAGACTTATACTTTGCGCCTGGATTCGCCGATGTGGGTATTCCCTTTCCCTGCCAATGCTGTAAACTACAATCCGTCCCTGACACAGAATTATTAATGATAAAGCAATAAAATTAATATGAAGAATCTACTATTAGTATATGTTATATTGCTGGGATGCTTTTCGGCAAACGCCCAGGAGTTTGTAAAGAAATTCAGAATCGAAGGTTATATCAAAGGCTTGGAAACACCGGACAGCAAGATGTATCTGAGAGGATTGGTAAGCGAAAATGGTGTGAATCAGACGGATACGGTAGAGGTATACGATGGCCGGTTTTCCTTTTCGGGAGAAACGGAACCGACCTGTGTGAAGATTTATTCCAAGCGTGCAGGATATCCGAACTACATTAATCCGATGGATATTTTTGTGGGGGAAGGAAACATTTATGTCGAAGCCATATATGACACGACAGAGTATACCTTTCTGAGGGATGTTAAAGTGAAAGGTTCCCCATTGCATGATGAATCTGTCATTTATAATCGCAAACTGACAGATGCATTGGGTCATGTGGATTTTGAAAAATTGCAAAAAGATTATATGACAGCGCAGGAAAAACGGGATACAACCGCCCTGCGTAAGTTGAATGAGATAAATGATAAGTTAATTACCAAACGCAAACAAGCGATGGATGATTTTATTCGGGAAAATCCAACCAGTTTTGTGTCTATGTATGTTATTTCAGGTATATCCCGCTCGATGGGCGAATCTTTGGCATTGGCTAAAAAATGGTTCGGGTACATGGATGCTTCCGTAAAATCTTCCTTAATCGGAAAAAAGATTGCTAAAAATCTGGAGTATGCTTCCAAAGGCGAGTTGATAGGAAAAACTGCCGGCGATTTTGAACAACCTACGGCAGATGGAAAACCAGTCAAACTCTCCGACTATCGCGGTAAGTATGTGTTATTGGATTTTTGGGCAAGCTGGTGTGGTCCCTGTCGTGCGGAAAATCCGCATGTATTGGCCGCTTACAAACGGTTTCATGATAAAGGATTTGACGTCCTTGCCGTTTCACTTGACACTGATGCCACCAAATGGAAAAAGGCCATTGAGGAAGACGCGCTGCCTTGGACTCATGTGTCTGATTTGAAACGTAAAAATACGGCAGTAGAGCAATTCGGCGTTTCCGGCATTCCGGATAATTTTCTGATAGGACCTGACGGCATAGTCATCGCCAGAGGCTTACGGGGAGACGCCCTAATGATGAAACTGGAAGAAATATTTAACGGAAAATAAAACAGAAATCAATGAAAAATCTGAAAATAGCAGTCATTTGCAGCTTGTTGTTTGCTGCATGTTCGCCGTCGGCACGCTATGTCATCAGTGGGACAGTGCCGGAAGACATGAATGGTAAATGTATATATATGTTACAGAATGGAAATTTCCGTTATGGGGAATCTAACACCAACCAGGATAGTGCATGGGTAGAGAATGGAAAATTCCGTTTTGTCGGTAATGTGGAAGGAAACGCTGTACGATTTATTTCTACGGGGCGACAAGCATTCACATTCATTTTAGAGCCAGGAGAGATTACGTTTGACATAACCGATGAAGTGAGTTTGAAAGGCACTCCTTTGAATGACGAACTGACACGATATCGGAAAGCATTGAAAAAAGTTGAAAAAAAGTATCAGGAAATAAATGAGGCGGTTAAAGCCGATCCTACATTTGTGAAAACTGAACGTTTCAAAACAATGAATGAAGAAGTGAGGCAAATCAAAAACGGCATTTGTGCTCCCGTTGTTACCAAACACAAGGACAATGCTTTGGGAGAATACGTATTGAGAGAATGGTTGATCTCTTGTCAAAAACTGGAGGAATTTGATGCCGCTTACGATTTACTGGGGCGCCGACCGGTTGAGTTCGGACCATTGCAAGGCGATATCAGGCGTTGGGAGGAAGTTCGTAAAAGCATGCCGGGAATGATGTTTACCGATTTTACGATTACAGACGGCAATGTGGATGGTACGCCTGTTTCATTATCCGATTATGTCGGGAAAGGTAAATATGTATTGGTGGATTTCTGGGCAAGCTGGTGTGGCTGGTGTCGGGCGGAATTTCCCGTATTGAAAGAGGTATATGCCAAATATAAAGACCAGAATTTCGAATTGCTCGGTATAGCCGTAAATGACAATAGGGAAAAAACATTGAAGGCAATGAAAGAGGATGGCGTGACTTGGCCGCAAATTCTCAATACGGGAAAAGTTGCTATGGAAGCCTATGGCGTGGCAGGTATTCCGGAAATTATTCTTTTTGCTCCGGACGGCAAAATTCTTGCACGTGGTCTCCGTGGTGATGAATTGAAAGCTAAAGTGGCGGAAGTAATGGAAAAATAAATTCATAGAAGTTGCCATATTTTTCGCCAATGTGTGGAAGGACGGTACGTCAGCCCAACAAAAGGCTTGCGACAAAATTTTGGAAGGGTTGAAGAGTCGGCTGATAGAGTAATATTTTATGTGATACTTGGTGTAAAAGCCTTCCGGTTCCTGTCATTGTGGGAATCGGGAGGCTTTTTGGCCGCAAATATATACCGGCTGATTTGTTTACAGGCCTTAAATTTATCGCTATGAGTGAAATTTTACGACCTGATCTCCCGTTAGATTCAGTAACCTTTCGGCATATCCGTGACGGAATTTTTATCCGTCAGGATGATTATTACAGAAAATGTTTGTACACCGACCTGCTTTGGGTGGAGGCTTCGGGCAGTTACAGCGATTTACACCTGCGCGATCGTTCGCGTATCGTCGTCGCTTTGCGCATCGGCGTGATGAGCCGTTATCTGCCTGTCAGCCATTTTGTACGGATTCACCGGAGCTATGTGGTCAGTCTGTTCGATATCGACACGTTTGTGGGCAACATGTTGCGTATCGGCGACAAGTGGTTTCCGATAGGGCGTTTGTACCGCCCTGGAGTTCTTGCCCTGCTGAACATCCTGAACTATGTTTGCAGGCCTCCGGAAGACGGAGAATGATGCATTGATTTATTTACTTTCCTGTGGATGATTTGCCGGTATTTTTTTCAGCTCTTTTCCTGCTCTTTTTCTGGTGTATTTCAGGTGTTCTCCTGCATTATCGCCGATTTATCCCTGCATATACCTCCGTTACAACTCCCATTGGGAGCGGCGGTAAAAGGAAGGAGAAAAGGGGAAGTGATAACAGTGTTGCCCCGCAGAAGCGGAAGAATAGCCGGAGAAATGCGGTTTTTCATTCTATGAAGAGCATAAAGGGGTTCGTGAAGAAAATCCGTTATCTATAAATTAAAATTGCCCTGTTCCCGGAGCGGGGATATTTTTGCTTCCGACATTTGATTTCGGCCGGAATCGTTAGTATTCACCTTTTAAATGCTCTGAATGATGGCAAAGACAGAAAATTTGTTGCAGGGCCGTTTAGGCAACCTGATTTTTTACAAAGTAAAAGGAGTGACCCGGATTCGTTCGGTCCCATTGATGGTTCATAATCCTGAAACGCCGGCACAACAGGCCGTTCGCAAGCGTCTGATAGCTGCCGTACAGTTTTACCGGCGTCTGAAAGATACCCCTTTGAAGGCTGTCTGGCAGGTTGCTGCCCGGGATACGCCGGTAAACGGCTATAATCTTTTCCTGAAACGGAATATCCATGCTTTCAATGACCGTACGCTTGGCATGCCTTCTGCTTTAAGCATGACCTGCGGAAGCCTGCCCCGGATGAATGACTTGCGGATGGCCGGACGGTCGGACCGGACGGTGACGCTGGCCTGGAACAATAGTTTAGAGGCTGAGGACCGGACGGCCGGGGACTGGTTGCAGGTAGTGGCTCTTTTTGAACGGCGGATGTATTCGCCGGTGTGGTTAAAAGAGGTGCAGGCATGTCGGGGCGACAAGAAAGCGGAGATTGACCTGGAACAGGAGAGTTTTCACCAGGTCCATTTGTATTGTTTTTTCCGTTCGCCCGATGGCGGAGCGTTTTCCGATTCCGCCTACGTATGTGTTCCCGGAGTTCAACCATAAAATTGTAATTATCATGAAATGGATTTTAGAAACGGTGGCGGGTGTGGTGGAACGCCTTTCCCTCTCTTCGGCAGAAAAGAAACGTTTGAAACAGGAACTGGAAGCCGTCTTGTTGGAGAATGAGCGCCAGAGGGTGGAAATGCAGGCCCGTGTTGTCGGAGAGGAAACCCGGGGCAACTGGTTGCAGCGGTCGTGGCGTCCGGTACTGATGCTTGTTTTTGCGGTAGTCATACTGGCGGGGGGGGTTTCCGGCTTGCCCGTTGCTGCCGCCAGAAACCGGTTCTGGGATTTGCTGGAAATCGGGTTGGGCGGATATATCGTCGGACGTTTCCGGATGAGAAAGTGATAAATTTTATTATTGGCAATTATGGAAATTTTGAAACATCGTTTGGTGGATTGCGGTGCGGAACATATCGTCTGTACGAAAAATACGCGAAAACTTTCGGGTCCGGATATGATTATCCTGCACTACACCGCTGGAGTGAGTGCGCAGTCGTCGGCCCGGTTTCTGGCCCGTCCCGACGTAAAAGCTTCCGCCCATCTGGTTATCGGACGTAAAGGGGAAATTATCCAGCTGGTGCCTTTTGATGTGGAAGCCTGGCATGCCGGGCAGAGTAGTTATGCGGGACGGACCCATCTCAACCGTTTTTCGATAGGTATCGAACTGGACAATCTGGGGCGTCTGGTATGGACGGCCGGACGTTTTGTGGCGGAGTGTGGAATAGAGGTAGAGCCGGAGCAGGTGTTTGCGGATGTCTCGGGCGGGACGGCCACTTACTGGCACCGGTATACCGGGCAGCAAAAGGAAATATTGCGGGAGGTATGTGGGCTGCTGAAAGCTCACTATCCGATTCGTTATGTCGTCGGTCACTCGGACGTTACCAGCCGTAAACAGGACCTCGGTCCTGAATTGCACGGATTTATGTGCAAGTAATTCGTATGTTAAACTTTAAATTAAAAAATCATGGCAGAATTTAATTCTTATTTACTTGGAAAAGCAAGAAAATCAGTCGGTAATCTGACTATCGTTTATGCAAAAGGAAAAAACATAGTAAGGGCGAAAGTGTTTGGGCGGAAAGATAATCCGACGCCGGAGGTATTGATGCAGCGGATGAGGATGAGGCTCCTCGGTAGATTTGCCCGCCGTATCCTGCCGGTCATCCGTAAAGGCTTTGCAGGAGTGGGTAAGGGGACGGCTTACAACGCTTTTATGGCGGCCAATATGAAACAGGTGACGGTGGATGAGGACATGACCGGGAGTATTGATTTTGAAAGTCTGCAATTAGCTTCAGGTTTACTATATACGCCCCGGGTGGAAGTGGTCTGTGAGGAGGACCCGAAGGTGTATCGTTTCGTCCAGACGGCGGAAGAGGCCGAAGAAGGGTTTGCCGCGTTGGACGATAAAGTATACGGTGTATTGTTAGAGACAGCACTGCAACGGGTACGCTTGGTGGCATTGAAAAACAGGGGTATCGCAGGAGAAACGGAAATTCCTTTGCCGGCCGAATGGAATGCGGATAAGGTAAATGTGTATTGCTTTGCTACATCCGGGAATGAACGGATGGTTTCGGACAGTGTCTTTCTGCCGGTTTCACCCCAGGTGTAACTTATGGCGACCTGTTATTTTATTTTAGGAACGGGTATTACTCTGGGCCTGAATTCCTGGATAGGGAATTTTGCAGAGGATTTCTGGGCCGGAGTAGTGAGTATTCTCGGCGGTGTCGCCGGCAGTATGGCGGTTGCCTGGTTGCGGCATAAGTGGGAAAAGAGAAAACCGTGATTTTTCAGGCTACAGGGATCGATAACTCTGTCTGTATGACCGCTCAATCGCAATATTTACGGTTGGGCGGTTGTTTTTATCTGGGTTGGTTTTCAAAATCAATCAAATAAGTTTATTGCTTTTGCACTCACCTTTCACTATCTTTGCCAAAACGACCTGAAAAATTTGTATCATGATGAAATATCCGATAGGTATCCAAAGTTTTGACCAAATTATCGAAGACGGTTATGTTTATGTGGACAAAACGGATTTGATTTATTCGCTTGTCAAGGAGGGAAAGATTTACTTTCTGAGTCGCCCGCGTCGCTTCGGAAAGAGTTTGTTGGTATCGACATTGAAGAATTATTTTTTAGGCCGGAAGGAGTTGTTCAGGGGGCTGGCCATCGAGGCTTTGGAAAAGGACTGGCTGACGTATCCGGTGTTCCATGTGGATTTCAACGGGCAGGACTTTACCCGTGGAGGGGTGTTGGAGCAGGTGCTGGAGTCTTATGTGACGGATTGGGAACAGGAGTATGGGGTGGAGGCACAGAGTTCGTTGGTGGGGGAGCGTTTCATCCGGGTATTGGGTGAGGCGTATCGGCAGACGGGACGCCGGGCAGTCGTACTGATAGATGAATATGACAAGCCGGTATTGGACGTGTTGGACACGCAGTTGGAAACCATGGTGGACGGCAATAAAATGCTGTTGGAAGAGCGTAACCGGAATGTGCTGAAAGGTTTTTATTCGGTATTCAAGGCCGCGGACGAGTATCTGCAATTCGTTTTTCTGACGGGAGTGACGAAATTTTCGCAGGTGAGCGTATTCAGCGGTTTTAACCAGCCGCAGGACATCAGCATGGACAAGCGTTACGAGGCGCTTTGCGGCATCACGCAAGAGGAGTTGGATTTTTATTTTGTGGAACCGATGGCGGAGATGGCGGGAGTTTACCGTTGCGATGCACCGGAGATGCGGGAACGGTTGAAGTTGCAATATGACGGCTATCATTTCGGTATGCGGCTGACGGATATATACAATCCTTTCAGTTTGCTGAATGCGTTTTCATCGCAGATGATACAGGATTACTGGTTTCGTAGCGGCACGCCTTCCTATTTGGTGCGTCTGCTTCGGCATACGAAGGAGAATCTGAACGAATTGACGGGACGGTATTACGAGCCGCAGGAGTTTGTGGACTACAAGGCGGACGTGGAGAGGCCTTTGCCGATGATCTACCAGAGCGGTTACCTGACCATCAAAGACTATAACATGCGACGCAATACTTTCCTGCTGGATTTCCCGAACAATGAGGTGAAGAACGGTTTTTTGACCGTGGTGGCCTCCGATTACCTGCAGCCGAAAACAAGCGTCAATGCCTGGGTTCAGGATGCTGTGGATGCTTTTGAAGAGGGCGACCCGGATAAGTTCCGCCGTTTGCTGACCTCCTTTTTAAGCAGCATTCCCTATACCATGCGCCGGAAGGAAAACGAGCGGGAGAAAGAGCGTTATTTCCACTATACCTTTTATCTGATTATGCGTCTTATCAGTGTGTATACGGTCTATACGGAAAAGGAGCAGAGTGAAGGACGGGTGGATTGCATCGTCGAAACGGACAAATATATCTATATATTCGAATTTAAACTGGACGGCACGGCTGCGGAAGCGTTGCGGCAAATCGGGGAGAAAGGTTATGCCCGTCCGTATTTGGAAGATTCTCGCAAACTCTACTGCATCGGCGTGAGCTTCTCTTCTGAGACGGGAACGGTGGAGGATTGGGAAACGGCGGAATAATCAGCTCGGAATAAGGACATCAGGCCATATCGGAGAAATGTAGATTAGTAAATCCTTTTTTTATTTTATCGGAATTTATTTAGGACAACATTGAGTTTTCTCTGATTTTTTTATTGATAGAATTGGGAAATGGGCTATAATTGCTATATTTGTCCATCATAGATGTTTTCGATATGACAGAAGAGCCGCTGAACTTCTTATACGGTATCAATACCAAGCAGGAAAAGGCATGGCAATATTTATATGCGGAGTATTATTCTCCGCTTTGTTGTTATGCTTTGAAAATTCTGAAAGACAGGGAATATGCTATGGATGTGGTGCAGGGGATCATTGTCCGGTTATGGGAAGCGGATACTTATTTCGAAGATATGCCTTCTTTCCGCGGATACCTTTATCGGGCGGTATATCATAATTGTCTGAAAGTTTTACGTGACCGGAATATAAAAGAACTGTGTTTGACCCAATGTGGGCAGGAAGAGGAGAGCGCCGGAGATTTCGGGGCGGTGATCGAGGAAGAGGTCGTCCGTAAATTGCGGGGCGTGATTGCCCGGATGCCGGAGAAACGACGGGAGGTGATGCTGCTTTGTTTAGAAGAAAAAACGGTGGAAGAAATCGGTGAAATTCTGGGAATCAGTGTCAATACGGTCAAAAAACATAAAAAAGAAGCTTATCAGTATATCCGGAAAATTCTGTCGCCCGACATTTTCATTTTATTCTGTCTTTTATTCCACCCCAAAGATTGACTTTTTAAATAAATTTATCCGATTTTCGAAAAAAATTCAGTTAATAAAGGTACCCGTTTTGTCTTTTTGTGGATTATTTCATAAGTGTCCACTAAAAAATCGAAATAGTTCTTTGAAATGATTGATATTTAA
>OGRG01000186.1_pt1 | contig 67591 bp, 50 predicted proteins | sample 1553501 | NCBI WGS metagenome assembly OGRG01 (sample SAMEA2580018, study PRJEB22360) | human gut metagenome | biome: human gut; feature: human-associated habitat; material: faeces | place: Denmark | collected 2008/2010 | reverse complement strand
TCTCCAATAGGGATACGAATAAATCGAGGGTGCCAAATACTTTTTGGACACCCTCGGTATCAGAAGCAAAGAAAAGTGTATTTGCTGAAACTGATCCCACACGCATACATACGGTTAATATTAACCCTTCTTTCATACAAGGTTGTACTCCCATATTTCGATTCTTTTTAGACGGTTCTCGTCGAACATATAAAGTTGATGACATTGCTATTGGCAAAAAGATATTTCCTATAGTTGCAGGCCAAATTATTGTTGGATGTTGTGAAAGAAAGGATCGCGAAACATTCAAACCTTATTTGCTGCATCATCGCATAGTACTATCGATGCCTACTGATTTTGATATTGATGATGAAAACAACAATAATAATTTTTGTAAGTTGTATTGTGAAAATGTAAATTCTCATTTGTCGTCATTCCCATTTCTTGCAGAGCATAATATACAACTACATGATTTGTTTTTGTATGAGACCGATGGCTTTACAGAAGAATTGGGCAAGAATAAATATCTAAGTAGAGCTGTCGCAAAAATTCAAAATGAGATGACTGATGAGGAACAAATAGTAGTAAATAATCTTTGTGAGAATAATCTTTTAGACGATGATAATTTCTTGCTTAAGGATGGTTCTATTGAATATAATCCTCGATTTTCTAATATGGATATGAGCAAGTGGAATCTATTGCGTTCTAATTATAAATATGTTGTAGGCGTATCTAAATCTTTTGACCCAGAACTAATTCCTGACTTTGAAGGACATAAGCTATCAAAAATCATAGCGGGGCTTAAACCTTTTCAACGGACAAAAGTTTACCGTTATGAGTCGCAGCATTCTGGAAGTTTCTTTGCTGTTTGGTATTTACGTTTGCGCAACAGCGATTTTAGAGAAACTAATTTCTCCGACATTGTAAAATGCGAAATGGTTCTCAATAACGAAAGTGACCAAATTCGAACAGCTCTTGTTGACCTGATAAGTGCAAATATAATTAGGGAAGCGTACCCGGTATGTTTCGGTAATGATTCGCGATGGGCAAACCACCTTTATCCCGTATATCTCACTGAAACATTCTGTAAATCACACTATGCTAATAACGAAATAATTTATAAACTCTTTTGATATGAGTACAAAAATAATCGGGAAGGTGTCAGCTACAGAGAAGTGCCCTTCCACAATAGATGATTTCTATTTTTGGACTGACAAAAAAGAAATATTAAGCCCATTTGACATCGTTAAAGTTGAACATGAACAAGGTTCAATAACATACGGTGTCGTTGAAGAAATTAATCACGTTACTGATGCACCGAGTCATTTCACAAGTTATATTTCCAGTGATTTTGGAAACATTGAAACTGATCCAATCGGAAATATGATGCGGCTTGGAATGAACTATGTAAAAGCACGCGTAGTTTGTAATACGGAAAACATCTATACTCCTGTATTGGACAGCAGACGTGTTTCTCTTTGCGATGAAAATGATGTAAAGAGAGCCTTAGGACTAAGTGATGATGAAGTTAAGAATCCCTTGGTTTGTGGCTACCTTCAGATGTACCAAGGAGATGCTGCTATAAAAGTCAAGGTCGTTCTTAACTCTCATTTCCTTATTGGTCCCGATGGCGCACATATCAATGTTTCTGGTATTTCAGGGCTTGCTGCAAAAACGTCTTACTCAATGTTTTTACTTAAAGCTATTCAGGAAAAGTTTAGAACAGAAAAGGGAGAGACGGCTGCGTTTGTTTTCTTTAATGTGAAAGGTCGTGACCTTATGGCAATAGATGAACCGAACAAGGAACTGCCACAAGCTGATATAGATATATACCGCGATACCCTACAATTATCTGCACGTCCATTTGACAATGTTACATATTATTATCCGTATAGCAAGGATAAAATGACAGAAAATGTACAGTCTTATGCTCAGCCATCGGACATCCGTTCTCAGATAGATGCAGGAAAGGCTTCTATCTACAAATTCACATTTGAAAAATGCCAAGACAAACTTGACTTATTGCTTGCTAATGAAGATGATTCGACTGGAACTCTCGAAAGTTGTGTTAATTTTATCATAAATCAAGAGGGGAACTTTAAGGGTGTTGAAAAGTGGTCAACATTTAACGAAAAACTTTCAGAATATACACAAACAGCATCGTCAACAGGGGCAAAGAAAACAGATAAAGGCGAAATACTCGTAACTAGTTGGAGAAAATTTAAGCGTTGTATAAGCAAAGCTATTCAAAACGATGTTTTTGGTAAAAGCATCGTGGATGGTGAAGTTGACCTAACAGAAGAAATCTCAAATAACCTTCGAGATGGAAGAGTAATGGTTATAGACATCGCTCGTTTGGATGAGAATACGCAAAGCTTTGTATTTGGTAGTGTTGCAAGAGCAATTTACGACTTAAAACTAGGAGCTGACCGAACAGATATACCTGATAAGGTTATCCTTTTTGTTGATGAACTTAACAAGTATGCATCAAATGATGTTTCCAAAAACTCTCCAATTTTACGTCAACTCCTCGACATCGCAGAAAGAGGTCGCTCTTTGGGTATTATCTTATTTTCTGTTGAACAGTTCAGAAGTGCAATTCATGACCGTGTAAAAGGGAATTGTGCTACACATGCATATGGTCGAACTAATGCCATAGAGGTATCAAAACCTGATTATCGGTATATCCCGAAGGTGTACCAAAACATGATGACACGTTTAACTCCCGGAGAATATATTATTTCAAATCCTGCATTACGCTCGCTAGTAAACATTAAATTTCCTCGAAACGCTTACAAACAATCCCCCAATGGATAATATTAACAATACATACCAACCCATAGTTGGAAAGAATCTCATTGAGATACTCATGTTTTCAATGTATTCTGATTCCCTTATCATCTTTAGAGAATATGTCCAAAATGCTTTTGATGCCATTGTTGAAGCAAAAAGGCAGGGCGTTTTGTCAAATATAAAAGAAGGTCAGGTTTCAATCACGATAGACCCCGTTTCCCGGAAAATACATATTCTTGACAATGGTGTTGGAATCAATGTTTCACAAGCGCAACCGATTCTTTTGAACATTGCAGACTCTCATAAAGACGGCATTGGTTTGGCGGGACAATACGGCATCGGTCGTTTGGTTGGGGCAAAATATTGTAAACGCCTTATATTCAAGACGAGTGCGAAAGGAGAAAATCGGTATACGGAAATTGCTTTTGATAATGAATTAGCACAAAAAATCATATCGAACAAGGAAGACAAAAGTACTGCTACCCAAGTAATAGACAGAATTACATCTGTGGTCGTTGGCGAAGAAGCTCCCGACAAACATTACTTTGAAGTTAGAATGGAAGAAGTTTCTGAACATCATAGAAATCTCTTGAATGTAGGTAAGGTTTCTGAATATCTTAAAGAAGTTGCACCGATTGACTATATGTTAGAATTCAAAAACATGCTCTATAATCAGTGTCTTCCTATTCAATATAAGGATTTCAATGAAGAATTAGACCATATTCGTTTAACGGTAAATGATGAAATTGATATTAGGAAACGATATGGTTTGATGATTAACGGCACAGACGATGAGATTTCATCTCTTCAGTTTTTCAAGTTCGAAGATAGCGAGTTTGGTCTTTTGGGTTGGGGATGGTATGCAATCACTCCCTTTACAAAAGCCATTCCTGCCTCAGATGTCAACAAAGGCATTCGTTTGAGAAAAAGAAATATTCAAATTGGTTCAAAAGATTTGCTCAATCAATATTTTAGAGAGGCAAGAGGTAATAATTATTTCTATGGTGAAATACATGCGGTACATCCAAACCTGAGACCTAATAGTTCACGTGATGGCTTAACGCACACTCCTGAAGCTATAAAACTTTACGAGTGTATCAAAGACTATTTCTCTGATTTGCAAAAACTTTACCATTTAGCGAATGATGCTAAAAATCTCTATAGAGATATTCATTTGTCAGGAACTTCCGTTCCTCAATCCGATAAAGAAAAGGTTGAAATTCAAACGAAAATTTCAACCAAAGTTGAGCAATTTGATAAAATAAAGACAAAATATAAGGGTGATGATAATATAGGAGAAGCATCAGATAAAGTTCTGGCTATTTATGGTGAAACCATAAAGAAAACTCTTGAAAGCTTGCCAACCGATATACTACCGTCCAATGTTACTTCGTTAACAGGTATTGGCGATAAAACTAACGGAGAAGCTATATCCATTGTTACTCCAACTCCTGCTCCCATCCAGGAAGAACCTACTTCTTCTGCTGTTACAGATATATTTGCGCCTCTAAATAAAAAGTGTACTCCAGAAGAAATCAAGCTTATTAGAAAAGTTTTTGCAATTCTTTCCCAAAATTGTCCCATTAGTCAGCGTACAATGTTTGAGACAATGAAAGAAAAAGCAATTAAACAACTCAGTAAATAATGGCACGTCCGAAGAAAAGAAGAAAGGTACTACTATTAGAACCCAATTATGCAAATAAGTTCCCTCCTATTGGGCTTATGAAAATAGCAACATATTATCGCAATTTAGGCAATTGGGATATTATGTTCTATAAAGGTGAACTCAAAAGATTTATAATTGAACAAATTAGCGAACATTGTATTGAAGAGCTAACAGGATTTTTAGTTGATATAGATTGGTATCTCAAAAAAGATGCTATTGTTGAATATATTCGAACTCGAAAAAAAGAATATCTTGATGTATTGGTAGATGGTAACGCTGAACTAAAAGGTGCAATATTTCCTATATTGTCCTTTTATAAGGATTATTATTGGAAGAATACGTGGAAAGATAACCCTGAATGGGATAGGGTTTATGTCACAACATTGTTCACTTTCTATTGGGATATTACTATTGAAACCATTAATTTTGCCAAACTTCTTGTAAAGAAGAAATCCGATTTAATGGTTGGAGGTGTTCTTGCGTCCATTCAGCCAAATGAAATATATCAAGCCACGGGTATTAAACCATATGTGGGTGTCCTTCAAACTCCCGGACAACTCGACAAAGGTGACACTCAAATAATAGACCAGTTGCCTCTTGACTATTCCATTCTTGACGAGATTGATTATAAATATTCAATGTCAAATGCCTTTTATAGCTATACCACTCGTGGTTGTATTAGGCGTTGTCCTTTTTGTGCTGTACCTATTTTGGAACCAAACTATCAATCTTATATTCCTCTAAAGGAAAGGATTAACCTTATTCGTGAGCATTTTGGCGATCAAAAAGATCTTTTGCTTATGGATAACAACGTTTTGGCTTCTGAAGAATTTCCACAAATCATTCAAGATATAATAGATTGTGGTTTTGGCAGGGGAGCGATGTTTACGCCACCTGACCAGCTTGAAATTGCAATTAGAAATCTTGAATCAGGCGTAAATGACCGTGCATATATACGCAAAAGCCAATCTTTGATAATGGAGTTTTACGGAACACTTAAAGGAGATGAGTCGTTTGAAGTTTATAGGATAATTTCCCAATATCATATTGGAAAACTATTAACCTCAAAAAAAGAAAATATCTTATTAGCGTATCAACAAATAAAACCGTATTACGATAAACATTTCAAATCGAGTTCTCGGTTAAGATTTGTAGACTTCAATCAAGGAGTAGATGCCCGCCTTTTCAATGAGGATAATATCAAATTATTATCCCAAATAGCCATCCGTCCTTTACGTATAGCTTTTGACAATATCAAGACTTTGCCATTTTACGAAAAGGCTATAAGGCTAAGTGTTAATGCCGGTCTTAAAGATTTTTCCAATTATCTCCTTTATAACTTTGACGATAAGCCAGTAGACTTGTATCGCCGTTTAAAAATCAATGTAGAGTTTTGCGAAGAATTGAATGTCAGTATATATTCTTTCCCAATGAAATACCACCCCATTAGGCATGATAAAAATGGCGATGTAGACTATTCTCATAACAGAGATTTTGTTGGGAAGTATTGGAATAGAAAATATATTCGTGCAGTACAAGCCATATTAAACAGTACCAAAGGAAAAATTGGAAAAGGCAAGACGTTTTTTTACAAAGCTTTTGGGAACAATGAAGACCAATTTTTAGAGCTTTTAGAAATGCCGGAAACATTTATTCTATATCGGTTCTTCTTTGAATGGTTAGATAATAAGCCGGGAGGATTTGGAACTGCTCATTGGAGAAAATGTTGGAATAAATGTATGTCTGAATCATCAGACGAGGAAAAATCAAAATTATTAGATGTTATTCATAATAACAAATTTGATTCTGTTTCTGAACTCAGTGGACTGTCGCAGCAAGGTCAGGAATTACTATCATATTACACAAACTTCCGCAAAGACATTATCACACCCGGTACTGAATTGTATCGTTTGAAAACAGAATATGATAGCAATCCTACAATAAAATTAAAACGAAAGTCATAAACATGGATACAACAAAATCATCTCAGAAGTTCATAGACCCTATCAAAGAAAGGATGTTATCTGTACGTGCGCTTAATTGTTGCAAAAGTATTGGAGTTGAAAACCTCTTTCAATTGTTAGAGTATGCGAAATCAAATGATTTGTATCATATTCGTAATTGTGGACCTAAAACTATTTTAGAGTTACAAGACGCTATAAATAGATATGGATCTAATGTTCTGGTAAATTTAGATAATCAAGATAAAACATTATTGAATCATTTGCCTTTGTCAGCCGAATGCATATTTGATAACTGTGTATTAAATTGCGAGGAAGTTGTTCAGGATTATTTTCTCAATATGTTTCCAAATGCAGAAACATTATATACGCAGTGTTTCTTAGATTATTCATCTGTTTTTTTTGCCTTGCCAAATACTGTTTCTATTGAAACGGTGTTCGAGTGCTGGCAGCTGGGGTATGACATTCTCTTAAAAACATCGCAAGTCATACCGCCACAATTTATTAGCAAAGCTGACTCATTTGAGTCCAAATTATCTAATTGCCTTAGCTTAGTAAACGAACAATTTATCATGGCAAAGGTTGAATTCATATTGTCACGTTTGTCAGCACAGCTTATTGAAGTTCTAAGCAACGAGTTTGAGCGTATAAAAGGACAACTTTCAACGAGAGCGCAAAATGTATTAGAAAGAGAACAAGTAAATGCCAAAACGATAATACAGTTTTGTAATACACTTGTGGATTATCGTAAGATTCGTTACTGCGGTAAACAAACAGCGTCTGATATTATCGTTGCATACAGTTCTTTTTATGAATTCCTTATTCAATTAGCATACTCTTCACCTAAAAAATGCAACGAAATAATCATACGAACAAAATACCAATTCCTTAATGATGAGGAAACTAAAGAAATAATTCATTTTTATGAGGGAAATGGTCATCTGCCATTTTTCAAATTAGTCTACTTGTATTTTATAAAATCGAATGACAGACAAGATGCTATTTATAATAGAGCAAATGGTATCACTAAATCCCCGCAAACATTAACTGATATTGCGAATGAATTTAGTTTGTCAAGAGAACGGATTCGTCAAATAGTTAGTCACTATTCGCCTTCTTCGGAACTATATTCCATTGCTACCTTACTCGATAGTCAATTTTATCCATTCCTAAATAAGGATTTTATTGACCCAACAGAAGTATGTCCTATCATTTCAAATGCGGAATTTACACATTCTAATGAATTTTCCGAAGATGCCTTTATTGGTATATTGTCTTTTTCAAAAGGACTTAAGCCTTTAATATTTGGCGAGAAAACACTTATTATAAATACAACGACTTTTGAATCATTCGATTTCGGGGCATCTATCAAAGATATGTCTAACACGCTTTTATCAAAAACGACAGAAGACGTAATATTACCAATAAGCATTTTTATTAACAATTATATCCTCAATCATTCTTTTGATTACCAAAAGATAGAAAACATCGTAGCTTACATAGTAAGACATATGTTTGAAATTGACATTGATCGAAATAAAAATATTCTGCTAAAACGAAATGCTATTGATGTTGAAGATGAATTCTGCAAAATCTTAGAAAGTATTGGCACACCATTACCTTTTGACGAATTATGTTCGAGGTTATTAGACTTGCATCCTGCAATATCTTATGCACCCGGAACATTGAGAAGTTTTCTATTCAATTCTGATAGAATCACAGCAATTGGTAAGACTTCTACCTATACACTTAAAAAATGGAATATTAACCATTTAACTATACGAGGGTTAATTCATCAAATTCTTGAAGAAAGCGATACACCTCTTTCTCTTGACGATATTGTTGACTTTTTGGCTATCAAAGGACGTAACACAAATAGAAATAGTGTAAATAGTAATATTTTGCTTGATGATAAATATCATTTTGTGAAATTTGAAGGTGGGCTAATAGGCATTGAATCTAAGAAGTATGCTACATCATTTATTCAAATCGACCGATCTGTTGTATCTCGTAAATCATTTGACGAAAGATTTGTTGACTTCCTTGACTATATAGATACAAATCATCATATCCCTTTTGCTTCTTCTGATGATGTAGAAGCATCGCTGAATCGTTGGTATAATAATGTAATCAAAGGGGTTCTTGATGTTACAGAAGAACAAAAGAAACGTTTAGAAGCAGAGCTTTCTAAACGAGAAGAATATGTAATGACTTCAAGTGAGTTTTCTTTTATTGAGAAATGTAAAGACTTAAAATATTTTGTGAGTTCCGAATATGAGTTACCAACCAACAAAACAGATGCTTTACTTTACAACTGGTTTTCAAAAACAAGAAAAAAATTATTTAAGCTTACTCCCAAAAAGGAGAAAGCGTATAAAGATTTATTGCAATTCCTAACTGATTACGGATTTTACATAGAAGATTAACATCAGCCCTCGAACTCCGGTTCGGGGCTTTTCGTGTGTGGTGAGTAACCAAGATAATCGTTTCGTGTGGTTACCACTTTCACTCCATAATTATCTCTCCTGTTTTGACATCTCATCGCAAGCATTCGGCCAACTACAGGTTCATGCCAGCCCTTTATATATAAGAAAAGCGACTGTCACTATGAACCTAATAGTAGCCGTCGCTATTTGTTTTGTTGAACCTACATGTTGCAGTTGGGGCTAGTTGCCGGATTCCGCATTTTGTTTTGTCAATATACTTTCCGGATGTTGCAACTTCCATTTGTGTGGAAGTAGATTCAAAAGTTCCTCGCGGGTCGCCTTTTTGTGATAGGGCATTCGGGCGATGATGTCATTCAGGTAATCCCTCGGGTTGACATCGTGCGCCTTGCAGGTGGCCAGCAGGGAACAGACCACCGACATATTGGCCGCCGCCTCGTGAAGACCTCCTGTTTGAGCAACTCATACAATGGCTTCAACAGCTCTACCGTTTTCTTGAACCATCCGTCCATCGTGCTTAACGTAAGCCCCTTCATGCCAAGGTGGCGGTATTGCTGTATCTGACGGTAGAACGGAACGTGATATTCATATTTCTGGAGCAGGATCTCCGCAAGCAGGCTGGCATCAGCGATACTCTTGTCGACAGGCATCAACGGTATGGGGCAATCTCCACGCCTTTCTGCCCCTCAGGGGGAAGCTGCGTGTTGTCCCCCAGCGCGTATTTGGGGCGGATGATCTCCTTTACATAAAGCATCCCCGGTTTGTGCTTGATAACACGGGTCACCTCCTCGTCTATCCTGCGGTACAAGGACAGGTCCACGCTGTCCGGCTCTATCACCTCGGTTTCGAGCACGGGCAGGTCCTCGATCATTTTTCGGTTCTGCCGCTTCTGTTTCTTTTCCCCGGTTGATTCCTTCTCTATCTTCCTTACGGCTTCGTCACGCTTTTCTTCCGCCTGACGTTGCAGTCCGGCAAACTCATCGGCGAAGAGATCCGGCATGTTGGGATCATAGACAGGGAGCTTCTCGGCTTTACGTCCAAAGAGCTGGCGGTTCAGCCATGCGACCTGGGCCGTCAACTCCTTGATGCGTTCCTGCAGTTTTTCATTCTGCTCAGCCTGTTTCTTGTTGGTGGCAGACAAGGATGCAACAGAGGCATTCAGCCCTTCTATCGTCTTAAGTAATATATCCTTTTCATCCATAGTCTGTCTCTTTTTGTCGATGTGAAAGTACTAAATATTAGTGAATTACACAACAATGTCAGTACTTTTGTTCAACAAAAACAGGTGTTCCGGGTTTTCCTGAATGCCCTCGACCATCATTACCAGGTCACGCCATTCCATGGGATAGCTGTTTGATTCAGGGTCGTATTCCGGCAGTTCCGTTCGTCACCTCGCTCTTCATCTTCTCATGTCCCAGCCCGCACAGCGAACTGATGCCCTTGCACATATCCGTCCCGCCGGGGCACAGGAAGTAGTGCATCGTGTCGTTCAGGCTAAACATGGCCGCTCCGGAGACTTTGGTTCAACAACTCCGGGGGCAGCTTCTCTGATCCGTTCCCGAAGTGGGCACGGAGTCCGTTGAGAAACAGCAAGGCCACGCCCTGCGGCACCTGTTCTCCCACGGTCGATTCCGCGGTAGCAGCTTGTCTAAGACTGATCGGGGCCAACTCCTGTTTGAGACTGTCCTTCTTATGAATTGGCTTTATTAGCTTTTATTATTGGAAGGCAAATAACAGATAATGAGTCTATTGCAGTGTATGATATCTGTAATCGAATGACTAAAGCTGGTTATAATGATATTGCCGTAAGTATTGGGTTACGGCAATTAAAACGTAAAAACTATATACAAACTCAACTTGGGAGTGATTATAATGGAAATGAGTATCCAGTATGTCGTTTGACACAGGAAGGGGTAAATTTTGTTTTAAAGAATACTGAATTATTTGATTTAAGAGAACCTCAGGAAGCTGAAAATTTTATTGATTTGAATGCTGATGATTTACCTTTTTGATAAATAGTTATTTACAGATTTCTATGCGTTAAATAGAGATTTATTTTGTGTTAAATTTTTTTATATCTCATATATTCGGATGTTGTCTTGTTGGTAAGACAAAAATAGCTTATATTTGTCTTGTCAACAAGACAAATATAGCGAATGGACAAAAATATTTTAAAATCAGTCATTACAGATAATCAGGTAGAGGTACCGAAATATCAGGTCATTCCCAGAAGTTTCACTTTTGAGGAGTTTGGTAATTATGTTTTTGTGGGTATTCGGAGGGCGGGAAAATCTTTTTTGCTTTATCAACGAATGCAGCAGTTGTTAGCGCAAGGTATTCATTGGGATGAGATGCTTTACGTTAATTTTGAAGATGAACGTCTTGTCGGAATGTCTTTGGAAGATTTGAATTTACTTTTGGAAGTACATTTGGAAATGTATGGAAAGAAGCCCATTCTTTTTCTGGATGAAATTCAAAATATTGTAGGTTGGGAGAAATTCGCCCGTCGTCTGGCTGACACCAAACACCGGGTTTATATTACTGGAAGTAACGCTAAAATGTTGAGCCAGGACATACAAACTACTTTAGGCGGACGTTATATTCCGATTAATGTTTACCCGTATAGTTTTAAGGAGTTTCTGAATGCAAATAATATTAAGGTTGATGATAATTCTTTGTTCGTAACTGAAACGAAAGCGGGGATATTAAGAAAATTCAATGATTATTTTTATTATGGTGGATTTCCTGAAGGTGCGGAATTTTCAGCCAAGCGTGATTATCTGACTAGTGTTTATCAAAAAATTTATTTGGGAGACATTGCAGCCCGCCATTCGGTTGATAATACTTTTGCATTGCGTGTATTGTTTAAAAAGTTGGCTGAAAGTGTAAAACAACCCATGTCATTTACCCGGGTTGCTAATATCGTCTCCTCAACAGGGGTAAGAGTCGGTAAAACAACTATTATCAATTATATTGAATACGCGAAAGATGCCTGGTTGATTTCTTCTATACAGAATATAGCGGGAAAGCTTGTTGACAAAGAAACTAATCCTAAGTATTATTTCACAGATAACGGGATTTTGAATCTTTTTTTACTTGACGGGGAAACTTCATTGCTGGAAAATCTCGTTGCCATCAATTTGTTACGTAAATATGGACGAAATGATGCCGTGTTTTTTTATAACCAGGCAGTTGAAGTGGATTTTTATATTCCAGATGAAGCGATAGCCATTCAGGTTTGCTATAATCTTGATAATAGTGATGGTACTTTTGACAGGGAAATAAGTGCTTTATTGAAGCTATCGAATGTGTTGGAATGTAAAAAATTAATGGTGATCACGCGTGATTCTGAACAAGTACTGGAGATAGACCATAAAGTCATCGAGATTATTCCGGTTTGGAAGTGGCTCTTGAATTTATGAAATGGTATATTATTCATTATTTATTCTTAAAGCAGGTGGAGAAGTCAGGAATTTTTTTTGATTTTTGTTATAATAATCGTAAGCATTCGTCCAACTACAGGTTCATGCCAGACTTTTGTATATTAAGAATAGCGACTGTCACTATGAACCTGATAGTTTGCAGTCGCTATCTGTTTGGTTGAACCTGCATATTGCAGCCGTCATTAATTGCCGGATTCCGCATTTTGTTTTGTCAATATACTCTCCGGGTGTTTCAACTTCCATTTGTGCGGAAGCAGATTCAAAAGTTCCTCGCGGGTCGCCTTCTTGTAATAGGGCATTCGGGCGATGATGTCATTCAGGTAATCCCTGGGATTCACGTCGTGTGCCTTGCAAGTTGCCAGCAGGGAACAGACCACCGACATATTGGCCGCCGCCTCGTGGTTGCCGCAGAAGAGATAATTCTTGCGTCCCAACGTGATGGGCCGGATAACATTTTCCGCCAGGTTGTTGTCCCAAAGCAGGCGTCCGTCTTCCAGGCATCGCATCATGTTGCCCCATCGGGTGTAGGCATACGTGATAGCTTTGCCGGCCTGCGACCCGGGACTGTACCTGATGCCTTCCGTTTCCATCCATGCCTTCATGGGTCTCGAGCACGGGCAGGTCCTCGATCATTTTTTCGGTTCTGCCGCTTCTGTCTCTTTTTGTCGATGTGAAAGTATTAAATATTAGTGAATTACGCAACAATATCAGTACTTTTGTTCAACAAAAACAGGTGTTCCGGGTTTTCCTGAATGCCCTCGACCATCATTACCAGGTCACGCCATTCCATGGGATAGCTGTTTGATTCAGGGTCGTATTCCGGCAGTTCCGTTCGTCACCTCGCTCTTCATCTTCTCATGTCCCAGCCCGCACAGCGAACTGATGCCCTTGCACATATCCGTCCCGCCGGGGCACAGGAAGTAGTGCATCGTGTCGTTCAGGCTAAACATGGCCGCTCCGGAGACTTTGGTTCAACAACTCCGGGGGCAGCTTCTCTGATCCGTTCCCGAAGTGGGCACGGAGTCCGTTGGGAAACAACAAGGTCACGTCCTGAGGCACCTGGTCTCCTACGGTCGATTCCGAGACCGGCTGTTTGAAACTGATTGGGGCCAACTCCTGTTTAAGACGGTCTTGGTCGGCGGAACATTTCTTGCGCCGGTAGTGATAGGTTGAATAACTGACACCTATCTGTTGCAGGTACGACTTCAAAGGCAGGCCACTTTGTCGTACCTGCAATGCTAATTCTTCAAATTCTGATCTGTTCATTACTATTAGGGGTTGATTGTTATTGCGAGCGCAAAACTACAATCACCACCCAGGGTATGCAATGGGCATTTGTTCGAATGCTTACTGCAAGAGTACCTGCGGCCTTGAAATCGAGGTGTATGGATTCTTCAACCCCATTATCGATTAAATATTGAATGTCGACAAAAGTATATATCTCTTTATCAAATAAGTTCATATCTTTTAGTAAATGTAATATAATTGCGACGACTCTCTCCATTAAACTTTTCAACGACAATTGTTCGTTTGACAAGGCGAGCAACAAAGCGAGAACTTGTTCGGTTACTTGTACGGTAGGTTGTTCGGTACTTGTACGGTTATCATGTTGTGCTTGCTCTGTAACCAGTTCTTTCGGTACATTTACGACCATATACCGATTCCGCAGCTCGTTATTTTCACCCAATAACAGATTCCGGAAAAATCGTTCCAAGTATTAGCAGTCGGTGATTGTGACTGTATCTCAAAAAACACCCCAAAAGTTTTTTATCTGACTTTTGGGATGTATCAGAATTCCAACACATTTTTGCTGCCATAGTCCACCTCGATACTGAATGATTCTTCGACCGGGCAAATGCCTGCGTAGACCATAGCGCAGGCGATGACTCCCCGGTGGGTGAAAATACAGGCATCGGTATGGCCGGAATGGCGGAGTTCATCCAGGAATTGAGCGACACGGCGGCACTGATTTTCATAGCTTTCCCCTCCTCCTGCCGGGAGATGAATCCAGTCCTTATACCAAAGTTCAAGACGGGGGTCGGTGAGATCGTCCCATTTCTTCATTTCCCACTCCCCGAAATTTAGTTCTTTTAAACGGTCGTCGAGGATCGGTTCATGAAAGCCACAAAAGGCAGCTAGTTTCCGGCAGCGGGAGAGCGGGCTGCTATACACGATATCGAACCGTTCGTTGGAAATGTTTGCTTTGACCCGGCTGGCTTCGGTTTCGAAAGAAGGGGCGACACCGACATCGCTCCAGCCGTAACAAATTCCGGTTTCGACGGCTACACGGGTATGGCGGATCAGGGTTATCTTCATAGGGAATAAGTATAAACGATAGTGGCACCGATATAAAAAAACTGTTCGGCTAAAAGTACGCTGGCTCCGCAACAATCTCCGGTATATCCTCCGATTTTACGGTTGAAATACCAACGCAAGCCGGTAAGGATAAGGAGGGTGGGGATTAAAGCTAAGAAAGGAGTCGACATCAGCCAAAGGGCGGTGAGGCAGGGCAGGGCTACCAGGACAAATTCGCAGAGACGGATTTTGCGGTAGAGTACTTTTACTTTGCTCTCTTCTTCCGTACGGGCATAGGGTAATGTATTGATCATAACGGCGGTACAAAGTTTGGAAAGTACATCCGCTCCGATAATGACACCGGGAAGGGCCAGCGAATAAAACGAACTCAACAAAGATACATACAAGATGAAATACAGAATCAGGCCGATCGTACCGTAACTACCGATATGGGAGTCCTTCATGATTCGCAGGATGCCGGCTTTGTCATGTCCTCCGCCGAAACCGTCGAAAAAATCAGCCAGTCCGTCTTCATGTAAAGCTCCGGTCAGGAGCAGACGGGCGATGACCGCAATGACGCAAGCCGGCAACAAAGGCATGACCCAAGAGGCAAGATAAAGCGTCCCCCAGGTTGTCGCTCCGGTTAAAAAACCTACGATTGGCCAGTATAACAGGATTTCTGCATACTGCTTTTTATCTACCCGGACGATTCGCCATAACGGAAGCCGGGTAAATAATATGATTGCCGCAAACAGAGATTTCATACGGATATCTTAAAAATATTTCGTAACGGCTGCCTGTTTGAAACTGCTCATTTCGTTGATCATACGGATGGCGGATTCTATAATCGGATAAGCGCAAATGGCTCCCGTTCCTTCTCCCAAACGTAATCCCAAATTCAATAATGGCTTGGCGTGTAAAGCTTCTAACACTGATTTATGTCCGGCTTCATCGCCCTGATGTCCGAATACACAATATTCCAATACCTCCGGATGCAGTTTACTGGCTGCCAGTATAATCCGGCTCAATATATACTTTTCCCTCAAAACCGTCGATGATGATCGTCATGCCTAACTCTGCAGCCTGTAGCATACCTCCTACTGCCGCCACCATTTCAAAGCCTCCGAACCAACGCAGGATATCTTCTGTCGAACCGTTTCCCTGATAATTGTCTGTGGCCCGTTTCAGTACCTGATATTTATGTTCGATACCCTGGTTGTCCAGTCCGCTTCCGGCACCGACGCATTCTTTTAACGGAATTCCGGTGAAAAAATACATCCAGACCGATGAGGCCGAAGTATTGGCCATGCCCAATTCGCCGAAACTGATGATGTTGGTTCCTTCCTGATAAGCCAATTGTACCATTTCTGCCCCGATTTCGATGGCGCGTTCCATCTCTTCGGGCGTCATGGCAGGTCCGTAAAGGTAATTATCGGTACTCTTCCTGATTTTCCGGTGAATAAGTCCGGGCAGATCCCCGAAATCGGCATTCACTCCGCAATCTACCACTTTCAGTATGAAATGATGCTGGCGTGCAAACATATTGATTCCGCCGCCGCCTTTCAGGAAATTGTATATCTGTTGTGCCGTTACTTCCGGGGCAGAAAAGCTGACTCCTTCGACAACCACACCATGGTCGGCTGCAAACACAATATTTTGAGGAGTTCTCAAAACAGGAGAGAGGCTTTGTTGGATGGTACCGATCCGGACTGCCAATTCTTCCAACCGTCCTAACGAACCTTTCGGTTTTGTCAAATTATCGATTTTATCCTGAAGTGCCGGCACGATCTTTTTATCCGGCGTTTTAATATTGAAAGCTCTCATATCGTATCCTATTATTTTTTATCCTTATTACCTTTCACTTATTACCTTTCACTTTTTTTACCTCCCTGCCTTTAGCTTTATAGCCTTTAGCCTTTTACCTTTACTCCTATTCCCGAGACCATCAGCACCACCTCGTCGGCTTTCTCTGCGATGTATTGGTTTACCCAGCCTTGCATATCGGTAAACCGGCGTTGGATGGTGTTTTCGGCAACTCCACCCATACCGATTTCATTGGTCACAAAGATAAAAGTCGCTTCCTGGGCTGTAAATCGGTCGAACTCTTCTTTTAGTTCTTGTAAAGCCAGGTCGACATTCGAATCCTGATCGAAAAAGAAATTAGTACCCCACAAGGTAACACAATCGATCACGATTACCCGTCCTTGCAAGTGATGTTTACTCAGGGCTTTTTCTTCCTCGATATTTGTCCATTGAGGTCCCCGGTCACGTTGATGCCGTTCGATACGTTTACGGTATTCTTCATCCCATACCCGCGAAGTAGCCATATAAACAGGGTTGTCGGATAGTTCCAACGCTAAACGCTGTGCATAACCACTTTTACCGGAACGTTGCCCTCCGGTGACTAAAATAATTCTTCTTGTCATTCCTCAGAATTTGAATTCGTAAAGATATAAAACAAAGAAAATCAAAGTTTATAAATTCTTATTTTTTTCGTAACTTGCACAAAAGTTGTTCATGATATTTATCTGATTGGAAATGAAATAAATATACGGAATTTATCCGGCGTGAACAACTTTTTTATGCGTTTATGCCAGATGTACAACGGGTTAATTTCGTATATTTGTAGCATGTACGAAAAAAATCCCGAAGAAGAAACGTTCAAGACTTTCTTCTTGAAATACCATGATGTGTTGGTTTTATATGCCGCAAGTATTCTGAAAAATGTTGATGCGGCAGAGGATGTTGTGTTGGGTTGTTTCGTACAGGCTTGGGAAAGCTCTCTTTATAAAAAACTTTCTGATGGGTTGGATAAATACATGTTTCATGTGGTCAAGAATGCTGCTTTAAACGAGCTGAGAGACTGTAAACGCAGGAAAACCCGCCATGAAAAAATGATGGAAGGAATGCCCGTGGCAGAAATCATGCATGAAGATGAGCAAACTGAAATAGATGTTTTGTACTTCGCGATAAACCAGCTTCCTCCGGAGCGTCGCCGTATTTTTATGATGGTGTATGCCGAAGGGAAAAAATATAAGGAGGTTGCCGAGCATTTGCAAATCAGTATTAATACTGTCCGAACCCAGTTGTCGCGTTCGTTGAAGTTTCTGCGGGAGAAACTGGAGGGACACATGTTTACCATATTATTGCTTTGTTTCAGAAAATCGGAATAATCAGGGTGGTGTCGCAGGAATTGGCGATACAAATGGGATTGTTGCAATTTTTTGGGAAAAAAATGGGATTTCCTGTCACATGATTTGATGGGTGGTGGTGTTATTTGTATAAAACTAGGAGTATGGAAGACGAAATATTAAAAATTATGGCGGCTGAAATAGCGGGGGAGAACGTGACGAAAGAGGAGAGGGAGAAGATGAACAGGTGGTGGGAAGAGAAAAGAGGGAATGAGAGAACGTATAAGATGTTGATGGGTGAGTTGGGTGAGGTCGTGAGGTTGGTGAGACAGCAAGGAGGGTTGGATAGGGAGAAGGCCTACGAGAGGTTGGAGAGCGATATCCGGAAGAAAATGACGGTACGGAAGGGTAAGATACGGCGGATGAGGTGGTGGTCGTTTGGGGCGAGTGTGGCAGGGGTGTTGTTGATATTGGGTGTCGGGATAATGTTATGGATGAAGCCGGAAGAGAATGGAGTCTGGGAGGGCGAAAAAACGGTGGAACCGGGAATCGGGCAAGTGGTGTTGACGCTGGGAGATGGTGAAAGCGTGCCGTTGAAGCGGGATACGAACAGGTTGATTTTTGGGGGTACGATGTTGCAGGTTAGGAATGAACGGGGAACATTGGTATACTCGAAAATCAAAAGCAAGGAGGCTTCGGAGAAGATTGTCTACAATACGTTGACGGTTCCTGTGCGTGAGAGGTTTCAGCTTGTTTTGGCGGATGGGACAAAGGTGTTCTTGAACTCCGGTTCGGAAATGCGTTATCCGGAGAGGTTCGGGAAAGCCAGAAGGGAAGTTTTCTTAAAAGGAGAGGCATGGTTTGAGGTGGCGAAAGATAGCGCCCGTGAGTTTTGGGTACATGCAGGAGCGATGGATGTGAAGGTGTTGGGGACTTCTTTTAACGTGAAGGCTTACGAGAGGTTGGAAACGGTGGCGACGACGCTCGTCGAGGGGAGTGTGGAGGTGGCATGTGCCGGCAAGAGTTTTCAGATTGTGCCGGGAGAGCAGTTTGTATATGACAAGAATAATCGGGTGATGGATGTGAGGATGGTGGATACCGAATCGTATGTTTCGTGGAAAGACGGGTATTACAAATTCCGGCAAACGACATTGGAAGAGATTATGGAGACGTTGTCTGTCTGGTATGGATTGAACGTGTTCTACGTGAATGAAAGTGCGAAACAGGTAGAGTTCACTGGAAAAGTGAGACGGTATGAGGATGCCCGTATGTTGCTGGATAAATTCGAGCAGACCGGAGATGTAGTATTTGATATAAAAGGGAATAATGTTTTTATAACAATAAAGCAAAAAAAGCCGTTCGCACGGGAGTGGAACAGCTTTTTAGTTAAAGCACGCGGCATGGTGTGGCAATCTTGACCGACGTGCAAGGTAAAATTCTAATGTACAAAAGTATGAAAAAAAAGTCAAATCAGACAAGAGCCGGAGGGCGAATTCTTGTCCCTAAGTGGATGATGAAGATGAAAGTCGTTTTTATTTTATTGGTTTGTAGCTTGGTGCAGGTGCAGGCAGCAGTGAGCGCTCGCCAATTGAAAGTTTCAATAGAGCTGAAAAACGTGACATTGGAGAAGGTTTTTCAGGAATTGGAAAGGCAAACGGGTTATAGTTTTCTCTATAATCACAGGGAAGTGGTGACTTGGAAGAACGTGAGTATCAGTGCAGAGAATCAAGGATTAGAGGCGGTGCTCAAAGACTTGTTGCCTCGCTTGGGAATGTCGTTTTCTTTTGACGATAATTTGGTAATTATAAAGGCAACCTCGTACCAGGAACCCGAGAAGAAGTTTGTTCGGGTGAGAGGCTTCGTATATGATGCGGCCAAACAGCCTTTGCCGGGGGTAACGGTAAGGGTTGTCGGCACTACTATTGGTACGGCTACAAATGAGAAAGGTTGGTTCGCATGGGATTTGCCTTTGTTGAAAGGGACGTTGGAATTTTCATCTGTCGGTTTTAAGAAACGGCGGGTGGAATTTTCTGAAAAGACGGCGAGAGATACGTTGCGTATTACCTTGACGGAAGATGTATCCGATTTGGATGAAGTGGTTGTCCGGGCTTACGGTACGCAGAATAAGCGGGAGATGGTGAGTGCAATCTCGACGGTGACAGCGGAAGAAATGAAAGAATTGCCGGCAGCGAGCATCGCAGACATGTTGCAGGGAAGATTGGCGGGTGTGAATATTGTGTCGCAGTCGGGAGCTCCGGGTAGTGCTGCGGTGATTGCGGTGCGGGGGTTCAACTCTCTGTTGGTGGATGGTGCGAGTGACGGACAGCCGTTGTGGGTGGTGGATGGAGTGCCGATGTATTCGTTTGTTTCACCGGTGACCGGTACGAATACGCTGGCTGACCTGGACCCGAGCATGATTGAATCGGTACAGGTGTTGAAAGATGCGGCGGCGGCATCGATTTACGGTAGCCGTGCGGGCAATGGGGTGATTCTTGTTACAACGAAGAAGGGAAAGGTCGGTGAGGCCAAGTTTTCGGCAAATGCTTCCTACTCGATTTCACAATTGATGGAATATCCCGAGCAGACGGGCGGACGCATGGAGAGATGGTTGGAACTTAAATTCCGGAGGAATATCAAGAATAATTATTACGATTGGGCGACAGGGAAGTATCACGTCCCTACTTCGTACGAGGATGTGTATAACAATGGAAACGGTATCTACGACCAGTTTTGGGGGAATGGTTACTGGGGTTCGCCGAGCATGATACATTCATTGCAGGATAGTCTGGACCCTTATTACAATAATAGTACAAACTGGTGGAAGTATGCTTTTCGCAGGAGCAAGGTGGTCAATGCAAATGTGCAGGCTGTAGGAGGTACGGAGCGTTTCCGTTATATGGTGGGACTCGGATATTATGACGAGCAGGGAATCATGATTAACAGCGGATACAAACGGGCGAACCTGATATCGAACCTGACAGCACAATTCACACCGAAATTGAGGATGGATACGCGTGTGTATCTCTCTTATGTGGACCGGACAATGAATCGCTCCTCGTCATCGGCTTCATCCAAGCATACCCGCTACGAGGGATTGTCTGTGAATCCGTCACAGCAGCTTACCGTGTTGCCTGCCACGAAGGAACTGGAGGCAGAGTGGAAAAAGTCTGTCCTGGGAATCAAGGATCGCACGGACGATTATCGTGCAATGGTGACGGCTTTCCTTGAGTATGAGTTTCTTAAAGGATTGACATTCTCGGCATCAGGGAATATCGACTACTCGCAGTCGAACCTGAATAAGTATACTCCCGGTGTGTTTGACGAATATCATAACGAAAGTAAGTCGGAAGGAAATATCGGTCGACAGGTGATGCTTTCTTCGGAGGAGTTGTTGCATTATAACGCAAGTGTGAATGATGTGCATAATATTGATGTACTTTTGGGTGTCAATACAAACAAGGAACAGGCATTTTCGATGTACGGCTATGGGTTGCGGGGAGTGAGCGATGATGTGTACTATTATAACCCGCAGAAGGTCCCGCCGGTGGTGAATCACGGAACACCGGAGTTTCCGGACTATGCTGCAACGCGCTATTACTCTTCGGATTTTACCGAGAAACGGATGGTGAGTTATTTCGGCCGTTTGGGATATAATTACAAACAGCGTTATTTGCTGGAGTTTACATTCCGTCGTGACGGTAGTTCTACGTTTGGTGAGGGAAACCGTTGGGCAAATTTCCCGTCGGTGGCTGTCGGCTGGTCGTTTTCGGAGGAACCATTCATCAAACGCTTGACCGGAGGCTGGCTGAATTGGGGTAAGATTCGCGGTAGTTATGGAAAATCCGGACAGACATTTACAAGTGCTTACCTCGCTCACGGATTGATGAACATTATGGACAAGAGCTTTTTCGGGAAGACGGGTATAACGACTGACAAGCCTGTATCGCCTTATCTTACCTGGGAAAAGACAAGGCAGTATGACCTGGGTTTGGATATGGATATGTTCAATTATCGTTTGAATGTGAAATTGGATTACTATTACAAATATACCAGTTCGCTGATTTATGATATTCCGATTCCGGGCAGTTTGTATGCGTTCGGTGCGCAGGTGGAAAATGCGATGGAAATTTCCAACGAGGGGCTTGAGCTGGAGTTGCAGGCAGATATCTTGCGGGAGAGTGCTGTGAGCTGGCGAATGAAATTCAATATGGCAAGAAACTGGAATCGTTTTGAAAAGTCGTATTCGGGGAAAGATGTAGTGGACGGTGACGGGACGCTACTGGTAGTCGGCAGACCTTTGAACGGTTTGTACGTGTGGGCGCATCGGGGATATTACAACTCGGATGCCGAGGTACCTCGCTTGTACAAGATTGACGGACAGGAAATATACTTCAACGGTGTGGCGACAAATGGAATCAGCGGCGCTGTCGGTGATTATCGTCTGCTTGACTTGGATGGCGACGGGAATCCGGATTCATATTATGCGGGTTCGCCGCTTCCTTTGGCTCATGGAGGATGGGTGAACGAATTGATGTGGAAGAACTTCGACCTGAACGTACTGGTGAATTTCACAATCGGGAGAAAAATGATTAACAACCGGATGGGTCTGGGGTTCAGCAGACAGTCAGAGGATGGCCATTTGACGAAGTTGTTTGATTACCGCAAGTTGAGACCATGGGACGGGGTGAACAAGAAACCGAATGCTCCGGCATGGGGAAATTCTCTCAGTATGAATACGGACTCGGCTATCGAGAAGGTGCACCACCTTGCCTTGAAGCAAATAACCTTGGGATATAATCTTCCGGACAGGATATCCAAGAAGGCAGGGCTCTCGGGAGTACGTTTCTTCCTGACAGCAGAAAACCTGTTCTATTTGAGCAACTACTCGGGCGGAAATCCGGAAGTGGTGAATATTTACACGGGACGTGATAATGGCGATACTTATCCATTACCCAGAAAGTATACGTTGGGATTAACTCTTAATTTTTAACGGACATGAGAAGATATATTTACATATTTGGTTTGACAGTTTTGTTTTGGGGGACTTCTTGTGCGGATTTTATAAATATCCAGCCGGAGAATGCAACCACCTATTCTAATTATTACAAAAACGAGAAGGAGCTGGAGGCTGTGCTGACCGGCTTGCAAGTCTATTTGAGGCAGGCTGTGGGTGAGTTTACCGGTGGCGATATTTCCAGAGCCGGAGAGATATTGGATTACGACAGATCTTTGCGCAAGGGGTTGACATTGTCGAATGTAGGAACGTGGAAATATTATTATTACACGATTTATCAGGCGAATTTGATTCTGGAGAATACACACCGTTTCAAAGGAGACCCGGAGAAGTTGAAACCCTATATTCAGCAGGCATATTTTGCCAAGGCAGTGGCTTATTTCTATTTGGCGATGAATTATGGACAGGTGCCGATTACTGGCTCAACAATTGAGTTCTCTAAGTTTCCTCAGAGCCCGATAGGCAATGTGTTGGATGAGGCGGAAAAATGGGGATTGAAGGCGATGGATTTGCCGACATACGAGGAGTTGGTGGCTACTTCAAAAGAATCCCGAATGAAACAGTATGGCAGCAAGGGTGCCGCGGCTGCTTTGTTGGCACATCTCTATGCGTGGAGAGCTGGCGTAGAAGGCAAGAAAGAGTATTGGGCAAAGGCCGAAGAGTATTGCAGTATGCTCATTGAAGGGAAAGCAGGCAATTATTCGTTGGCTGCGGATCCTGAGACCGTTTGTACAAGCGTGATGAAAGGAGGAAGCGCCGAGTCGATTTGGGAGATTTACTATGACTCACAAGAGGGTTTGCGCACTGATTTGCCAATTACGTTCCCGATAGCTCTGGGAAGTGCGCATCCGATTAACAATCAGTATTCAGACGGATATTACAAGAGTACGGTGAGAATGATGTATGCTCCCGAAGATTTGCGTAGGGATGCCTATTTTTGGAATATTGATGCGGATTCATTGTTCTTGATTTATAAGAGCAATGAGGAGGTTTATGCTGCAACGAAGTATAGACCGGGAGATTCCATCATAGCAGCGGAGGACAATCAGAAGTTGCAACGGGCATTCCTGTATAAGTTCCGGTATGCACATTACATTAAGCTTGCGTACACCCCGGAGCTTCAATATGCCGGAATCAATCAGTATAAGGTGATTTGGAGATTGGGCGAGATATACTTGCTCCGTGCAGAATGTCGGGCCCGTCAGGGGAAGACGGATGCCGTAGACGATTTGAATGAGATCCGTCGCCGGGCCTATGGGGATGACATGCACGCTTTCCCGAACTCTGATGATGTGGAAAAAGGACTGAGTGGGAATATTCAGCTGGCTATTTTCAGGGAGAGGGAGAAGGAATTGCTGGCGGAATATCACCGTTATTTTGACATTATGCGTAACGGTTGGTGTTTCTTGAGAGGGGATGATACGCATGATTATATCAGAATGGAAATTTCTGAAGCTTATGGTAAACTCACGGATAGAGATATTCAAGATGGTGCTTTATATCTAATGTTGGGAGCGGACTGTTTCTCCAATAATGATTTGATTCGCCAAAACAGGTATTGGAATCGTCGTTCGAATTAAAAGAAGAATATTATGAGAAAAATGTTATATACAATATGGTTTTTGGGCTCGTTATTACATGTGGGGTGTACAAAAGACAATTATATCGACACAGGGATTAGTAACGGACGTTATCACGGAAATTTGATGCAGTACATGGGATCGAATTCCTACGATTGGGATTCTACGATTCTGTTGGTTCGACATGCGGGAGACGATATCGTACGGCTTTTTGAGGGTAAAGATCCTGAGCACAAAGAGATTACGTTCTTTGGTATCACGAATCATTCGATTCGTCGGCATTTGTTGGAATCCGGTTATCAACGGGTGGCTGATCTCGACCCGGAGTGGTGTCGTGAAATGTTGCTGAGGCATGTGATTGACGGAAAACTCTATCGGAAAGACATTCCTTACGGAGAACCGACGCTTTATGGTACTCCGGGCACGGGTGGTAGCTACTTGACTACCTTGGCAGGTACGCCAATATGGGTGTTTATCATGAAGCAGGAGAAGAATGGCGTAGTGGAACATGCAGCTAAGCCGATATACATCAGTTTCATGAATTCCCAGCCTATTTTTGCCATCGCCTCGGGAGACATTGAGCCGGACAATTGTCTGGTGCACGCATTGGAATATAATTTTGCATTGGGGTATGAAGAATAATTCAAAAAAGTACATGAAGATGAAACAAATAATGATATGGATGATATTGGCAGTGGGCCTGTTGGTCGGAGCTTGCCATCAGACAACGGTCGGCTACCTGTTGACAGAGAACGCATCTTACGACCCGGACACGATGTATATTCGCAAGACGTTAGATCCGGAATTGGATGCTGTCCGGATTGAGAATAAGGCTCCTTGGGTGAGTTTGGCGTTACAAGGATACGAGGGGACTCAGCAGATTTTATTCAGCGTGGAGTCGGTGACTTCGAATCAGGGAGAGGAGGCTGCGGCGATTTTCAAGAAAGACTTGACAATCCGTGGAGGCGGAGTTTTGCTGTACCCGTTAGAGAATGATGCGAAACCGGGCGTCTATAAGGTGTCGGTTCGATTGACGAATCCCGGATACTCTCACGTTTTGCGAGATGCCATGACGATCATCGTGGAGTGATAGATATAATTTTTTGAAGATTCACAATAGAAGTGCAATTCGTGTAGAATCTTCAGTCCTCTACCTTGCTCGCCCGAAGGCGAGCAAGGTAGAGGCTGAAGTGTTCTGACTGTGGTGCTGCTGTAAAGTATCACATCGTATGTCCGACAGACCGAACTTGTCTTTCAGTATCTGTTCCATCGGCTTGAGTGTGCTGGTCTCCGCCGTGTTCCCCGGCTCGATGCACATTGCCAGCGGGAAGCCGTCATGGTCCATGAACAGCCCCGGCTGTACAAGGGGCAGCGGACGGCCCTCTTTGCAGTGGCCAAACCGCACCAGTCCGCATTCCTCCTCCCGCTCAAAGAAGTAGTTCGTCGGGTTATAGTACACAACCTGCGTATTACGCTTCCAAAGCTTCTGGCTGCGCTTATACATATCTGCCTGTATCTCGCTGAACTCCGTGGCTGGTAGTGACAATGCCCTGTACACCTGCTCCAGCGTGCATTCCGGCCGCCCGAAGAACTTCCTGGTGTCCTCCAGCGGTGAGCGCTTTGACCCGGGATACAATATCCGGGTGTACACCGGCATGGACAGGATACTGTTAAGGTCGTTCCATCATCTGCGCGCTACCCCTTGATGGTATAGAGGTATGTGAAACGACCGCCTGGTTTAATGACAAGTCTCATCTTTGCAATATACCGTTATATACCACAAATTAATTAAGGAATATTTGACAAAAAAAGACCTTGGAGGGCCTGCTGGCAAATAAAATAGAAAAATTATTGTATCAAACTACCGAATATTGTTGTAATCTCAAAAAAAGTGTTTATATTTGGGGCATGAATCAGAATTAAACTCATAGAGTATGAAGTAGTTTTGAGTATATAAAAACGGACGTTTAAATTCATTATATTATACCACCTCTTTTCAGGGGTGTTTTTTTTGTTTTATACTTTATAATCATCTGACTATCAACTCTTATTAAGAGATTCATAAAAGTTCCAAAATTTTTCCCAAACGACCACCAAAAAAACATCCGTTTTTTTGGTGGAATTTTATTTTCAGAACATGTCATTTTTATATAAAAATATTATTGTGATAAGACAAATATGGTGCTGACCCCGGAACTTTTACCTGATATCCTGTCGGATGATAATATATGTATACACATTTTATACATACTTTTCGGGGAGGTAGTATGATATTGTTAACTAATAATGCAAAAGAGGTATGAAGCTGATTGATTTGATCGATGATAGGGAAGTAAAAAAGTGGGTCTTGATATTTTATATCGTTGGTGTGTCAGTACTTGTTTTAAAGGAATCGATAAAAATATAATAATGGTTTCGATAAAATGGATTTAAATAAACGAAGTAGCGATTAAAAAATAAAAGTATGGGAAAAATGTTTTTAATAAGGGGGGGCTGATCAGTAAAAAACATGATTTATAATCCCCTGAATGTGTGAGATAGTAATAGTCAGTAATGGCTTGAATTTTAATTAATTATAATTCTTTAGTTATGAACAGAAAATGGAAATTTACAGGTTTTGTGCTTGCAAGTGCATTGTTGCTTGGGTCTACAGGGACTTTTCTCGTAGGCTGTAAGGACTATGATGATGATATCAGTCATTTGCAGCAACAAATTGATGCTAACAAAAAAGCAATTGAGGGTATTGAAGCCCAAATCAAGGCAGGCGCCATCCTGACCAAAGTAGAGTCGGACGGTGCAGGCGGAGTGAAAGTGACTTTGTCCAATGGTCAGACCTATCATATTGAAAAAGGGGCCAAGGGAGAAGACGGAGCTCAGGGGATACAAGGACCCGAGGGCCCACAAGGCCCGATGGGTCCGAAAGGAGATGCTCCTACTTTTACAATCAATGAAGAAGGGCATCTGGTGGCAAGCTGGTCGGATGGCACGAGCAATGATTTAGGGAAAGTGACTCCTGAATTACCCGAAGTGGAGTTTACTATAAACGCTGACGGTCACCTGATCTATAACGGAAAAGATCTGGGGTCCATCAAAGGCGAACAAGGCGAACAAGGTCATTCTCCAAACGTTTCTTTTGAGCGAAGAGAAGACCATCTGTTTGTGACGGTCGATGGTAAGGAAACGGATCTGGGTAAGATCAAAGGGGAACCCGGAGTAACTCCTGAACTTCCTGATTTCCGGTTTTCAATTGATCCTGTAAGCGGCGATCTGACTGTTTCTGACGGAATGACAACAACCAATTTAGGTCAGGTTGTGGGTTCTATTAGCCTGGAAAATGGAGTATTCTATTATACTACCAGCAAAGGTAAGACAGAAATCGGTAAAGTTTCTTTCAAAGATGTCAATCTGAATGTACAGAATGATTATCTGTATATCGGAGAAACCAAGGTTGAACCGGCCATCCGTATGAATCAGAACATATATATACAGGAAAAAGAAGGTTACGTTGTTATCAATCTGCCGGGTAAAGATACTGATGAATATCGTCAGGTGATTATCCCGACCCAGAGCATTTTCTCTCAACGGCTCACCAGCATTGCGTTTGTTCCGCAGTATTACTACGACGGAGTTCCTGCTATTATGTTCAGAACTTTGGCATACAATGAACTAGGGGAAGATGAAAATGCCGAAGTCGAAATAGAAGAAGTCGACGCAGTAGGGGGTTATGATATTAATCTTAATATTAACCGGTATGATTTTTTCACCTCTGCACTTGCTACAGCAAAATATCGTCTGAATCCGCAGAGTGTGGGTATGGACTGTGCCGATTTCTCATTTGTAGGTGACAAAGCTGATTACATCTTTACCAGAGGCGGAGGAGCTGATGCTCCCATTTCTATCGTAGGCAAACCGGTTGATAAAAATGGGGTAGCTGTATTTACAGTGAAGAAAAACAAGAAACTCAACCCGGGACAGGAAGTCGATCCAAATAAGGATCTGGATATCGTTGCCCTGAAAGCGGTATTGAAAAAAGGACTGACAGAAGAGGAAATGACTTCCGGAGCTAAACCTGAAGTATATTCTGAATATGCTCATGTGACTGAAACTTGCTTTACCCCAGCAGAGGTGTTTATCTCTGATTCTATGATGCTGTTAAAGAACAACCAGATGCATCATTATGCCCGTACTTTCGATAAAGCAACAATGGAAGCACCAAGGTATCGGGTGCCTTTTGATAAGCCTTTTAATCTGCGTGAGAAAATTGCTACCTGTTTGTTAAATCAACAAGGACATGAACAGCTGGATCTGGCAGCTTATGATTTGCGATATGCTTTTGCTAAAGCATCAACACCTTATATGGTAAGCAACGGCGGAGCAACGCAAACCGATCAACAAACCGTGATCGAATGTACAGATGCAGAAAAGGGTATTTTCAGCATTGTAGGAAACAACAGAGAATCCATCGGCCGTACCCCGATAGTAAGGGTTGATCTGGTTCACAATGGAAAAACAGTTGTCCGTGCTTTTATAAAACTGGAAATTATTGCTGAAAAAGAAACGGATATCGTATTGAATAAAAAAGCAGAGACAATTACTTTAAGTTGTCCGGACGAGGTAGTGAACATGGAATTCTCAGAAGAGGAAATCCGTAATGGTGTCTATCGGATTATCCAGGAAGGTGGTATGAGCCATGAAGAATTCTGGAATACTTATGAATTGTTGTCTGCAACAACAACTCCGGAGGGTATTACTGTGCCGACTCTGGAATCTGGTAACAGCACTGACGGCCAGTTGACCAAGAAAGTATGCTGGAAGTTTACCCACCGTGAAATCGGAAGCTTACCGGTAAACAGTCCTAAAACACTGACGGCACAATTAGTATTGAAGAATAAAGTGACTACTTCTTCTTGTCCGGAAAAGGTGATCTTCACATTCGAGATCAGCGTTAAACGTCCTGCACTTACTCTGACAGTCAAAGAAAATGAACAGTATTGGAATACCCAGAAGAGTGCTTATAATGTTAATGTTGCAATTCCGCTGAACGCACATGATGTGGCTGAAAACTGCATTTTCGACAATGCTATGGGACGGCAGATCTGGGTGAATGCCCCGGTTTTAGAAGGTTGGGATGATTGTATCTTCAAATCAGATAACTGGAATTACCGAATAACCGCTGTTATTTATAATGGTAAAAGAACTACTTCGTTTACAGGTGTCCGGCTGACAGTTGTCCGTGAAAATGCCCGTATTATCCTGGACAAGTCGGATAATCGTGTAAAAGCAGCACTGAATAGCCTGAACGGGTTACAGGCTGAAATAGAAATGTATACAGAAGCCTATAACGGAGACGTTTACTCATTGAAGAAATTCCTGGTGAATTTCATTCGTCCGGTAAACTTTAATCTGCCTGCAGGTTTGTCTGTAAAAGATGCTCAGGATGACGGGGATATCGTGAACTTCCAGTATAACGGGTTGCTGACAGACTGGAGAAATGAACTGATCATTCAGGAAGGAGAAGAAAATATTCCTTATTCACAGTACGACTGGGTGAAAGACTGTGGTGAAATACATGGTGAATGGATTCCTGCCTATCAGAAAGTGGTGACACCGGCCAAGTGGGAGTTTGAAACTGAAGAGGTGACTATTCAGAGTGGACAATTGCTGTATTCAGCTACTATTACACTGTATACCAGACCTAATGTATTTACTAACAATTGGTCTGTGTATAAATCCTTTACGGCTAAAGGACGTTCAGCAGCTGAAGCGCAGCAAAATGCAACGGCGTTGGCTAAAGCTAAAGAGCATAATGAAGATTTTTATGACGGATGGGACGGCGTTAAAGCTTATAGATACACTGATACCCAAGAGATGACCGCTTCAAGTGAAGTTACTTTTACAACTGTAACTGGCATTACTTATACTCCGGCAACATACGAAACGGTGGATGCAGAATGGAAACCGACTTTATGTAATGAGAAACCGGTATATGATCCTTCTGTGGTGCATCAGGTAGGAGATAAGGACGGTTGCTGGACCTGGAAGGAAATTAAGGCATTTGACATCGTTCAGACGGGTCAGTACTGGAATTTCTACGGTCCGTTCGGGAATGTTGAGCTGGATCTCGATAATGTAAAAACCAACCTGCAGTATAATAACTATCAGTTACCGGTATCCGTTACTTTGGAACAAATAGGTAACACGGTTAAATATGTGAATGTAGGTTCTCCGATTAAGGACGAATACATGATTATGATTCCTGCAACAGTAGGCTATGGTTGGGGTATTCTTAGCGGTACTTTGACAATAACTGTAAAGCCGGTTTAATACCGGGTATGGTTGTGATTCCAGGATTGGGAGGTATTTGCCTCCCGATCTTTCTTCTATAAAATGTCTGATGTGCTAAAAGCTAAAAATATGAAAAGAAGTTTATTACTGGCTATCGTTTTATTTTGTGCAGAAATCTTATTTGCACAAAAGGGAAAAGAGGAAGCCGGGATTATTTTCAATCCACACTGGTATTTGCAGTTGCAGGGAGGAATGGGGTATACCGTGGGGGAAACCGGCTTTAAGGACCTGATATCACCGGCCGGAGCTTTGTCTGTGGGGTATCAGTTCTCGCCTGTCTGGGGACTTCGCGGAGGCTTTGGCGGTTGGCAGGGTAAGGGTGCCTGGTCGGAATCCACCCGGGATTATAAATTCAACTTCCTTCAGTTGAATGCAGATGTTGTGTTTAATCTGAGCAACTGTATCGGCGAATTTAACCCCCGGCGTTGGGTGAATACTTATTTTTTGCTGGGTATAGCAGGCAATCATGCTTTTGACAACGATGAAGCAGTTGCCATACATGACGAAGGATATACGATGCGTTACCTTTGGCGCGATAACCGTAATTTCGTCGCAGGACGTGGTGGTGTCGGATTTGATTTCCGGATCAGTAATAGCATTTCCTTTAATATAGAGGGAAATGTAAATGTACTTTCCGACCATTTTAACTCCAAAAAGGCGGGTAATGCCGACTGGCAGTTCAATGTTCTGGCAGGGTTTAGTTGCCGTTTGAATAAAAAACACCGCAAGGTGGAAGCTCCCCGGGAAATCATTTTTGAGGAGACTGTGCCGGTCGTAACAAAGGAAGAACCGGTTTCTCAGCCCGTGCTGCAGGAAACGAAGCAAGACCTCATAGACTCTGCTGCGCTTACTGCCCGTCAGGATATTTTCTTTGCCTTGAACTCTTCGGTGATTCTGGCGAGCGAAACAGCCAAAATCGATTCCTTGGTAGCTTTTATGAAAACACATACAGAGACACAGGTGGTGATTACGGGTTATGCTGACGTGCAGACCGGAAATCCGCGTTACAACAAAGTTCTGTCGCAACGGCGGGCAGAACAGGTGGCTGTATTGTTGACTGTTAATGGTATCTCCCGGGAACGGATAACTGTGTTTGCCAAAGGGGATACAGAACAACCTTTTCCTGTGATGGAACAAAACCGAGTGGCCATTTGCCTGATCGGTAAAAAATAGACAGAGCCGTCTGACTTTCCAAACTCCCTGTTCTGACTGAAAGGGAGTTTGGAAATTTTGTTTATTCCGATACAGTAACGATCCCTATAGTTGTATGTTATCCATAACAATGAGATTCCGGTTGGATAGTCAGCCCTTTTTTGTGGAAAGACGGGGATTCGGACTCCGGAGTCCTTTCAGAGGATTACACGCCCCCCAGGCGTGCCGGTTCAGCCACTCCTGCCTCTTTCCTTCCTGACGGAGTAAAGATCCGGCGAATCTTGCCGGTATACCTATTTGAATCCCTGGAAACGAGTTTTATTCACCGGATCAAAGATAGCATGTAATCTTTCAGTAAAAAAACTCAATGAATTATCTTGTAACATTTTCGTAACAGAAAGGAGTTTCCTATTTTTACAGCCGCAAAATTCAGAATCTTAAAAAATGGATTATGGAATCTTTGATGTACTGAAGGTAGTTTTCATATCTTTTCCAGATGGCAGCCGCTGACATTTGTTTGAGCCTTCGTGCAATTTGCAGCGGAGACAGTTTGGGTTCGCTACGTATCATCATGTGTATATGGTCTTTGTCTGTTTATCCGGCTGATGAGCAAAGGGTTTTGTTCGCCGAGACCTTCGGCTGTTGTCGTTTTGTCTATAATTGGGCATTGAACCTTAAAATCACGGCATACAAGGAGCGTAAGGAAACGCTTGGCAATGTATATTTGACGAATCTGATGAAGAGCGAACCGAAAGCGGAACACGAATGGCTTTCAGAAATCAGTTCCCAGTCCTTGCAGAGTGCGTTACGCAATCCTGACACAGCCTACACCGACTTTTTCCGTAATACTCATGCGGTTGGCTTCCCCCGTTTCAAGTCACGTAAGGACAGGCAGAGCTTCCTCTGTCCGCAGCATTGGCGTGTGGATTTCTCCAAAAGCACAATTACGATTCCCAAAGCCAAAGATATTCCAGCCGTGCCCCGGATCAAATCCGATCTGAATTTAGATAAATGATTTCAAAAACTTTTACCTTTGTACAAATTTAGGCAAATGAAGAAAATCGATTTATTGTTGACACGGCATGGGGAGACCATCGAAAATCAACGGCATGTTCTCCAGGGGCAATTGCCGGGAACACTTTCCCCTTTAGGAAAAGAGCAGGCAGTTGTTTTGGCAGAACAATTGAAGCAAGAACCTTTGGATGTAATCGTATGTAGTGATTTGGCACGTAGTTACGATACGGCAAAGGTCGTTGCCGGTTACCATGGAAAACAGCCTCAGCCGACTCCTTTATTGCGGGAGATGGACTGGGGAATATATACCGGCGAAACGCTGGAGGATGTGGATTGGGAGCATTTGCCTCCTGGTGTCGAGTCGGTGGATGAGTTGTATCATCGGGCAGAAGAATTTGTGAATTACCTTCGGGTGAAATATGCCGGTAAATGTATACTTGCAGTCGGGCACGGTGCTTTTAACCGGGCGATTCTGACTTATCTGAACGGAGGAAAACCGGCCGATATGGTCGATCTGCCTATCATGGAAAATACTTCTGTTATCCGGTTAAGTATATAATAGATAAATTCGGGATACTAAAATAAATGATAATCGTATGAAAATATACACTCGCGGAGGAGATAAGGGGAAAACGAGTATTCATGGCGGACAGCGTGTAGATAAAGACGATATCCGGATAGAAGCCAATGGGACGTTGGATGAGTTGAATTCTGTCCTGGGATTGATTCGTGTGTTGATAGGAGAGGGGCATGAGTGGCAGGAGATGTTGTTTTACCTGCAACGTTCTTTGATGGTGGTGATGTCGCATGTGGCCACTCCGGCTGCCTTGAGGGGACAAAATCCGAATCGGCTTCCGGAAGAACCGGATGTGTATTGTGAGCGGCAAATCGATTTTTTTAATGCAAAAATACAGTATCCGTCCACTCATTTTATTTTACCCGGAGGGAACCTGGTATCGGCCCAGTGTCATGTGGCCCGGACTGTGGCCCGGCGGGCGGAGCGTCGTTTGTGGACTTTGAACCGGACGGATCCCGTCGAACCGGTTATCCTGCGTTTTGTAAATCGCTTGTCGGATTTGCTTTTTATCCTGGCCCGGTACGAAATGGATAAAGAAGGGGCTGAAGAAGAGCGTTGGCGTGATTTCTTATATAAGAAAAAATAGCGGGTCTCCCTTGAATAATCCTTGCAGCAATCTGTGATAAATATGGAAAAGATAGAGAAAAAAAAACTACGTCCGATTATGTTTGTCGGGACTTGTTCGGATGCGGGAAAAAGTATCCTGAATACGGCTCTTTGCCGTATTTTCAAACAAGACGGCTATCGGCCGGCGCCTTTTAAAGCGCAGAATATGTCGTTGAATTCCTATTCTACGCCGGAGGGAGGAGAAATCGGAAGAGCTCAGGCTGTGCAGGCGGAGGCATGTGGGATCTTGCCGCATACGGATATGAATCCGGTTTTGTTGAAGCCGTCCACCGATCAGACTTCCCAGGTGATATTGAACGGCAAGGCTGTGGGGAATATGTCCGCCCGGGAATATTTTCGTTCGGGGAACAAAACGCAATTATTTACCGAGGCCGTGAAGGCATTTCATCGTCTGGAAGAAAACTATAATCCTATTGTATTGGAGGGGGCCGGTAGTATCTCCGAGCTTAATTTACGGGACAGGGATATCACGAATATGCGGATGGCAAAAGAGGTGGATGCTGCGACTTACCTGGTGGCGGATATCGATCGGGGAGGAGTGTTTGCTTCTGTTTATGGTTCCGTGATGTTGCTGCCTGAAGAGGAGAGATGCCTGATCAAAGGTGTCATTATCAATAAATTTCGCGGCGATGTGTCACTTTTCGAGGAAGGACGGCAGATCATCCGGGAACTTACCGGAGTGCCGGTGGTCGGTGTGATCCCTTATTATAAAGATATTCATATCGAAGAAGAAGATTCTGTCGCTTTGGAGGTAAAAGCTTCTGCTGCTGTGGCAGGGAAGATCAATGTGGCGGTGATTCGTCTGCCGAGAATGTCTAATTTCACCGATTTCAATGCATTGGAGAGAGACGGGCGTTTCCATTTATATTATACGGATAAAGCGGAGGAAATCGGTAAAGCGGATGTTATCATTCTGCCGGGAACAAAAAGTACTATAGCCGATTTGCAGGCTATTTATGCCAACGGGGTGGCGGAAGCTGTGGTGAAGGCCTTCCGGAAGAAGAAAAAAGTCATCGGCATTTGTGGTGGGTATCAGATGATGGGAGTGCGGATCGAGGATCCCGGGCAGGTCGAAGGTATGCAAACCGTGACCGACGGATTGGGGTTACTGCCTCTGGTCACGGTGATGCGGGATACGAAGGTGGTTTGTCAAAGTCATTTCCGTTTTAAGAATTATGAATCGGATTGTGCCGGTTATCAGATTCATATGGGGACGACGACACCTTTACACGCGGGAGAGCGGCAAACAACGCTCAATACCCTTGCAGACGGTACAACCGACGGTTACCGGTTGAACGCAGACTGCTGGGGAAGTTATATGCACGGTATCCTTGACAATCCGGTTGTTTTAGATGATTTGGCCGCAGGTTTCGGAGTGGCTGCCGGCAGTGGTTTTGATTACAGGGCTTTTAAAGAACGGCAATACGACCTTCTGGCCGGTCAGGTACGGAAAGCTGTCGATTTGGACTATATTTATTCAACTTTATATTTATAACTATGATTCACGGACATGGGGATGACCTTTATAAATCGCAGGTGCAAATAAAAGCGAACTTTTCGACAAATGTCTGGTATGAAGCGGATACCCGTCCCTTGTGTGATTTTTTGAGTACGCATCTCGAAGGCATTTTTCATTATCCGGAACCGGATGCCGGTTCTTTCCGTAAGGTGGCTGCTGCCTACCACGGGCTTACTCCCGAACAGGTTTTGGTCGGAAACGGGGCTACAGAATTGTTCTATATGGTGGCTCATGCTTTTTCCGGTAATCGTACGTTGATACCTGTCCCGTCGTTTACGGAGTACGAAGATGCATGTACCTTGTATGACCATCATATCCAATTCGTCGGGCAGGTCGATGTGGAGCATATTCCCGAACATACCAATCTGATGTTTATTTGTAACCCCAATAATCCGGACGGACGAATCTGGAGTCTGGAAGAAATTACGGCTTTGGTGAAAAATTATCCGGATATGGTGCTGGTTGTCGACGAATCGTTTATTCATTTTGCTCCCGGGACGGAGTCGGCTTTATCACTGCTGAAAGAATATTCGAATTTGTTGGTTATAAAATCGATGACCAAGTGTTATGCTATTCCGGGCTTGCGTTTGGGATATATGCTGGGAAATCCGGCTATCGTCGAATTTGTGGCTTGCTTCGGGCAGCCTTGGTCTGTGAATGCGCTGGCGATAGAAGCCGGGAAATTCTTGCTCCGGCATGGCGGGGAAGGTTTGCCGGATGCTTCTTTGTTAAGGATCCGGCAGCAGGAGTTCGCTGCACAAATGGCCCGAATTCCCGGATTCCGTCCCTTGCCTTCGGGTACTTCTTTTTTTCTCGTAGAAACGGATTACAACAGTTCGGCTTTAAAGAAATATCTGTTGGAGAAACATGGACTATTGATTCGGGATGCTTCCAATTTCAGAGGATTGGATACGCGCTATTTTAGGGTGAATACCCTGACTGAGGCAAAAAACCGGCTCCTGTTGGAAGCATTGGAAAGTGTAGATAAAATCAAATTAGAGCCTTATGAATGAGGTGTGGCTGGTTATTCTTCCCTTGATTGCGGGTTATCTGCTGGATCTGGCCTTTGGGGATCCCCGGACAATCCCGCATCCTGTCGTGGGGTTTGGAAATATGATCTCTTGGGCAGAACGGCATTTCAATTGCGGCCGATTCCGGAAATGGAAAGGGGCTGTCGTGGCACTGTCGTTTCCTTTGTTTGCCGGTATGATCGGTTGGGGGATAACCGTCGGGACCCTGGCCGTTGGGGTTTGGTGTTTCTGTATTGTTGCGTCTGTCTTTGTTTTTTATGGATTGGCTAACCATAGCCTGATCCAGGAAGGGAGGGAAGTTATCGATATATTGAAAAAACAGGGCGTGGAGGCGGGACGCCGGCGCCTGTCCTGGATTGTAGGCAGAGATACATCGGAATTATCGCCTAAGGAGATATATACGGCTGTACTCGAAACGATGGCAGAGAATCTGAGTGACGGGGTTGTGGCTCCTTTATTTTATTATGCTTTGGGCGGATTTCCGGCTATGATGGCTTATAAGATGGTAAACACCCTGGATTCGATGATCGGTTATAAAGATGAGCGTTACCGGCAGTTCGGTTGTATGGCAGCCCGTTTGGACGATGTATTGAATTATATCCCGGCCCGTTTGACTGCTTTGTTTATGGCCCTGGTAGCATATCGTCCCGGTCTGTTCCGGTTTATTTTCCGTTATTGCCACCAGCATGCCAGCCCGAATTCCGGTTTCCCGGAATCGGCTATGGCGGGAATTTTAGATTGCCGGTTCGGCGGTACACACGTTTATCACGGTTTGTTGGTCGAGAAGCCTTATATCGGGGATAACGACAGAGAAATAAGCTATGCCGATTTCCGGATCGCAGTCCGGGTGAATCATAGGGTAACTCTCCTTACGGTAGTATCGATCGTTGCGGTTTACCTATGTGTGTTTATTAAATGAAGAACGGGGGAAGATCTCCCCAATAAAAGTGAATATAGCTGGCAGTGACATGCCCGGAACGATAAACCGGCGTATCGACTTCCATCCCTTTGGCATTCGTTACCCGGGCAATGGATGGCAGGGGGCTTTGGCCCGGGATAATGCGGGAGTAATGGAATTCGTGGCCCCGGTATTCCTGCCCGTTCAGAAAAATTTTGCGATATCCGAGTTTTAATTTCATATTTTCCATCGTTGCTCCTTGCGGTAAAAAACCGCACATCGGATAGGAATGTCCGTCTGTATCGGTAATATATTCTCCGAGATACATCATTCCCCCGCATTCGGCAAACAGATGTCCTCCGTTTTGGCAATAATTCAGTATCGACTGCCGCATCGTCCGGTTTTCACTCAAACGGGAAAGGTAAAATTCCGGGTAGCCTCCGGGTAAATACACCAGGTCGGAGATGGGAAGTTCACTGTCATACAGCGGACTGAAAAAAGTGAGTTTGCCTTTTTGTTCCAGTACACGTAAATTTTCCGGATAGATGAAATTGAAAGCTTCGTCACAGGCGATGGCAATACGCATGTCGCTGGTATGGCTGTTTGTTTCTCCCGGAAGGCAGGACGACGGGGCAGTTGCACAGGAACAAATATCCAGCAAACGGTCGATATCCACCGTCTGCTCCACCTGACAGGCGATCCGGTCGGCAAATTCATCGAAGCAAAACTCACTGTCGATGTTCAGGCCCAGGTGGCGGGAGGGTATTTCGATGCCTTTGCATTTGGGCAAATATCCCAGGGCTTCGACGCCGGCATCCCGGCAGGCTTGTTGCAGGTAGGTGTAATGCGATTCGGAACCGACGAAGTTGAATACAGCTCCTGCGATTTGGATATCGGGACGGAAATGTTTGAAACCATAGAGGATTGCTGCGACGGTGTAAGCGGTCGACCGGGCATTGACCACGAGGATAACGGGAAGATGCAACAAGCCGGCAAGTTCGGCGCTGCTGCCTGCCATATTGTCGTATCCGTCGAAAAGTCCCATAACACCCTCGGTGATGCAGATGTCTGCCGTTCGGCTATGCCGGGCATATACCTTCTGTACATGCGTTGCTGAAGCCATGAAGGTATCTAAATTGTATGACGTTTGCCCGGCAGCAGCTGCATGGTGTTTGGTGTCCAGGTAGTCGGGGCCGCATTTGAACGGTTGTACTTTCAGACCGCGGTTTTTCAGCGCACGCAATAATCCCAGCGTGAAAGTGGTTTTTCCGCTGCCCGACGAAGCTGCACCGATGAGAAATTGAGATGTGCGCATATTTTTTTTGCAAAGATAGTGATAAAAAACGAGAAACCAGGCAGGTGGGATAGGGGCAACCGTCACACATCAATAACCGCTAACACTTATTTCAATTGATTGAGCCTATCTCTTAACGGTACACCGATAGCAGGACGTTCCGCCTTGTATTGCATCAATTTGTCATTTTTGCCATACAGCAGGAAATGAGGGATCGCGTAAATAATTACCGTTTCACGAGCAAAATATCGTTTTCATCCATACATTATCATTTTTACTTCACGATGATTTCGTCCGTGAACAACCAACCGCATAAATCTTTGTCCGAACGGGCCTGGTAACGCACGTAACGGGTCGAGGCACATCCTGTCCAACCGAAGTTTCCAAAGCAGACCGGTTTTTCTTTCGATACCTTGTATTCCTCTCGCTTCGCTTCCACGAAATTCTTCCCGTCTGTCGAGAAAGAAACGATCACCTCGCACGGCAAAAACACCTCGGGATTCACCACTTGAATAAAAGTTGCCTCCACAGAAGTTATGCAAATGGCCTTCCCCAGGTCGATAGTTACATCGAGGCGGTCCCGCGATATAAATCCCTGCCACGCACCATCGGAATACGTCCATCCCCCGCGAATGCCATCTGTCAGGGTCTTATCCCCCTGTGCTTTGTAATGTTCGTTATAAGGAGCATTGTACACCACCGGCTTCCCCAATGCCAAATGAACGACCCTTTCCTTTGCTTCGGGACGTTCCCCTAACTCTTGCTCCAGGGGAAAAGGATGGTACCCCCGGTCACGCAACCATCCGATCTCCCGGCATACCCGCCCGCGAAAATCAGGATATGACTTGTTGGCAGGTTCACTCCACGCTACTTCAGCGATAGCCAACAAACGGGGATAAGCCATATATTCGTAATGTTCATCGGTAGGGATATACTCCGCCCACAAATTGCCCTGCACGCCATAAATCAATTTCGCCTCTTCCTCTGTGAACGCGGGAGATACCGGGTCATACGAATACACCTTAGCCAGTGGCAAATACCCCCCGCTTGCTTCCGGCTGAAACTGCGGTGCATCCTGGTAACTATCCAGATAACAAAATTTTCCGGGAGTCATCACGACACGATGCCCGGCTTTCACGGCCCTTACTCCGCCTTCCTCGCCCCGCCACACCATCACCGTGGCATTCGGAGCCAACCCGCCTTCCATGATCTCGTCCCATCCCAACAACTTACGCCCGTGGCCGTTCAAAAACTTCTCCACACGGCAAATCAGATAACTCTGTAATTCATCCTCGTTCTTCAACTCCTCGTCCGCCATCCGCCGCCGGCATTTCGGACAACTCTTCCATGTCTGTTTGCCAGCCTCATCGCCCCCGATGTGAATATATTCCGACGGGAAAAGCGCCATCACCTCGGTAAGTACATTTTCCAGAAAAGTAAACGTTTCCTCGTTACCCACGCAAAAATCAGACCCCTTATAAGGTTCACCCGCACACGATAAACCGGGATAAGCCGCCAATACCTCTTCCGAATGGGCAGGCATCTCTATCTCGGGAATTATCGTGATATGGCGTTCCGCCGCGTAACGCACCAGCTCCCGGATATCCTCCTGCGTGTAATACCCGCCTTGAGCGGCAGGATCCTCCCGCCCGCAATACTTGCGTCCACCGGCAGTATTCCACCATTTCTTCCATTCCGCTTCCGGGCGCCACGCTGCAAAACTTGTGAGCCTCGGGTATTTTTTGATTTCGATACGCCAACCGGCGGCATCCGTCAAATGCAAATGCAAGCGGTTCAACTTATAACGGGCCATAGCGTCTATCTGCTTCTTGACAAACTCCTTCGGGCGGAAATGACGCGAAACGTCTATCATGAATCCGCGGTACCCGAACCGCGGGGAGTCTTTAACCGTCACCGCCGGAACTGTCCAGCCTCCCCGTTCATCCGGCTTCATCAATTGCAGCAATGACTGCAAACCGTAAAACAAACCGGTTGCGGTAGAGGCCGATACCGTCACTATTTCCGGTTTAACTTCCAAAACATACCCTTCGGGATGAATGCCCGCATCGGATATTTTTTGAAAAAATACGACATCCTTGCCCGTATGATCTTTTCCGTGCCATTCTTGTCTCCCCGTAGATAACTCCGCTGCCGCGTAATTGACTAAACTTTCCTTCTCCGCTCCACTCAGATTGGTGTGCCATGCCGTAACTTCCGATATACGGAACTCTCCTGTTCCCGGGAGTACTTCCCTCGGGACAGGAATCACCCTTTCCTCTTGTGCCGACAATGTTCCCCAGACGCCCAGGAACACGCTGAAAAACAGATTCCGTACAAACGACATATCTTCTGAATCTTTCTTTAATTCACTACTATTTCATCCACAAACAAAAACGCCGGGTAACCTTTCCCGGGATGCCAATCGGGCATTACATTCTCGGGAGAAGCCATAATCCGCATGTAACGGGCTTTCACCGGGGCAAATGTCTGCTTATGCACGTACAATCCGTTACGGTCGGATTCCTGCATCTCCGGGTATTCCCCGAAAAACACGCGCTCAAAATTTTTCCCGTCCTCCGAAACCTCTATGGCCACGGAACGCACGTCGAATATCCAATCCCCTTTTTCTACGCAATTGTGAAATGTCACGGAAGAGATTTCCTCAACCCGGCATAAATCGATCGTCACATCCATATCATTACCCCGGAAAGCGATCCAACGCCCCGTTTTATAATTGCCATTCCCCTGCAAACCATCGACAAGAGTCGTGATTCCGTTGAACTTGTACTGCTCGTTTATGGGCTGGTTAGCGACTATCGGCTTGCAAGTCGATTTGCCGAAAGTGATCTTTTCCGTCACTACGCGGCTGTTTCCTGAGGGACGCACTGCCATCGCCCGAAACGTTCCGCTTTGACTGACAGACAACACCCCCGCCGTCACCGGCGACTGAACCGTGGGTTCTGTCCCGTCCAGCGTATAATGAATCGGTGCGTCGTCGATCGTGCCTGTGAAAATATCCACCGTCCCGTTTTCCGTGTTAACGCGATAATCTGCCGTCACATCGAATATATGCTTCGCGTAATTATATCCCAGGGCATCGTACAAACGAGTCAGCCGCAACAATCGTTCCAGAAAGTCAGTGTAATCTTTTTTCTCCGGTTGGCTCCACTGAATTTCGCAAAGAGCCGCCCAGCGCGGTAAAGCCATGTATTGTAATTGCGGGAAAGTGGTGATATATTCCGTCCAATGGTTCGCCTGCACGCCTTTGATAAACTTCTGCTCGTCAGAAGTGAGCATTGAAGGTATGGGTTCGTAACCATACACGTGTGCCAGCGGGGAGTAACCCCCGTTCGCTTCCGGTTCTTCCTCGGTATCCTTGCTCTGGTAATGATTGAAATACAAGTAAGTGTCCGGAGTCATGATCACATCATGATGTTGGCGTGCGGCTTCGATACCTCCACCTTCCCCGCGCCAGGACATCACCGTGGCATTCGGGGCCAAACCGCCCTCCAGTGTTTCGTCCCAGCCGATCATCCGGCGCCCGTGTTCATTTAAAAATTTCTCCGCGTGGCAAATAATAAAACTCTGCAAATATTCCTCCTTCGTGTGCCTGTCGTCACCTTTGATACCCAATGCTTTGATACGGGCTTGACATTTTGGGCATTTTTCCCATCTCACCTTGGGGCACTCGTCTCCTCCTACGTGAATGTACTCGGAAGGAAAAATCTCCATAATTTCTGTCAATACGTCATCGATAAAAGTCAACACGCTGTCGTTCCCTGCACAAAGCACTTCTTCGGACACACCCCACATTCTCCACACTTCGTACGGACCTCCGGTACATCCCAGGTGCGGATACGCAGCCAACGCCGCCTGCATGTGTCCCGGCAAATCGATCTCGGGAATCACGGTGATATAGCGTTCGGCGGCATAATCCACGATTTCCCGGGCCTGCTCCTGCGTGTAAAAACCGCCATACGGCTTACCGTCATATTTACCGCTATTATGTCCGATCACCGTTTCCGTACGACGGGAACTTACTGTTGTCAACTCAGGATATTTCTTTATCTCGATGCGCCATCCCTGGTCGTCGGTAATATGCCAATGTAATCGGTTCATGTTATGCAAAACCATCATATCGATAAACTTCTTCACCTCGTCTACCGTGAAAAAATGGCGGCACACATCGAGATGTACCCCCCGGTAACCGAAACGCGGCTCGTCTTCTACCCCGACGGCAGCCAGCACGGGAACACTGTTCGCCTTCACGGGGATAGCCTTGCGCAACGTTTGTATGCCATAGAATACGCCTGCCTCACTAGCCCCGGCAATCACCACCCCGCCGGCAGACACATTCACACGGTACCCTTCCGGATTTTTAATACTCGAATCTAATTGTAACGTTACATTTTTCTTCCCGCGCGAACCGGTTTCCACCCGGTAATCCCGTCCGGTAGCCGCTTTCAGGTAATCCGCCAGAAACAAAGCGTTGTGGCGCATTGCCTCGTTCTCTCCCGGGTAAACAATACACACGCCATCATCCAACACGAATTCCCCGCCTGAAAAATTCTCCCGGATTTCCAGCGGGGCAGGAATAATTTCGTAACACGACTCACTCTTTTTCTCTGAACACGCTAAAAACCAGCCGGCTAAAGCAATCACGCTGACTGTTCTAAATAAATTTTTCATAATAACCATTTCATAACTACAAAAATAACACATGCAAATAAAATAGCAAACACGTGCCCAAAGTAATAGGAGAATAATATAAAACACCATCTCTTTTTTTACCGGTGTTTCGCTTTTAACAAGACCGGATTCGGTTCGGCTGTCGTTCCTGAGTCGTAGGCTTCCTGGGCGTATCCCGGTAGTTCATTGAATAATTTCCCGGTTTGTTGCAGGAGATTTTTTTAATTTTTTCTACCTTTGTTGCAATTTTGGTGATGTAATAGATTTCATCCGTTACATAAAAGGGAATCCGGTGAGAATCCGGAATAGTGCCCGCTACTGTGAATCCCGTAATTGATAAGTTTCTTATGCCACTGTCCAATGGAGGATGGGAAGGTCGCTTTTCAGGGATAAGTCAGGAAACCTGCCAGAATTATACAGAAAATAAGCATTTCCGGGGTCAGAAATGTGATTGTTAAATATCTAATTTTCTATCATTAATGAAAAAGTGGTGTGCGCTGACAATCGTTTTGTTGTTTGTCGTTGGTCAGGTATGGTCGCAAACGACTATCAGCGGTAAAGTGGTGAGTGTTGAATCCGGGAATCCGGTAGATGGTGCCAATATCCGGGTAGACCATAGTCTTGCGGGTTGTTCGACCAATGCTAAAGGAGAGTTTATCCTTCGGAATCTGCCCGAAGGAACCCATGAGCTGCGGGTGACTCATGTCAGTTATGCTCCAAAATCGGTTACGGTAAAGAGCGGGGAAAGCCAGGTCGTTGTGCAATTGGAAAACAGCTACATCAATATCGGTCAGGTTGTAGTCACCGGAACGGGAACACACCGGCGGATGAAAGACAGCCCGGTGCCGGTATCGGTTATTACGGCTCAGGATATCCGGGAAGCCAACCTCTCGACCATGGAAGAAGTATTGACTAAGATGAATGCTTCGTTTGCTTTTGTGACGAGCGGTATGGGGACAACCATGAGTTTGAACGGCCTGAATGACGATTATATACTGGTGTTGGAAAATGGGCGCCGGCTGGCCGGGGATGACCGGATTTCCCGTATCAATGTCGCTAACATCAAGCGGGTCGAGATTTTGAACGGTGCTGCCTCGGCGCTTTATGGAAGCGATGCGATAGGAGGGGTGATCAATATTATTACCGACGATGCGAAGAATGTGATGCAGGTTTCCAGTGATACCCGTTATGGGAGTAAGGGGCGTTTCTCGGAGGCTGTGAATGCAGATTTTAATCAGGGTAAATTCGGTTCGTATACCTCTTATCAACGCTTGCAGGCCGACGGATGGCAATTGAATGCTTTGGAGGCTGCTTATGCGACGGATAAAGAGACAAAACGGAAATATCGTAATCCGGAAAAAGACAAGGCAACGGATAAGGAAGCTTCGACAGCCTTTTATTCCAATACAGTGAATCAACGTTTTACCTATGCGGTGAACGATCGTCTCACCCTGGGGATAAGGGGTACGTATTATAATTGGGAGAACGACCGGCCGGCATCGGTGTATAAATACAATATGGAGCATGAAACGTATACTTATGGCGCAGGAGCTAAATATATGATCAATAAATCTGCTTATATCGATGCCGATTTTTATTCCGATAATTTTACTTCGCGTTACGACTCGATCAGTAAGCCCGGAGAAGCTTCCCGGGGGAAAGATACCCGGAAAAAAGTACATTATTACAATGGTTCGTTAAAAGGTATTTTTAAACTCGGACAGGCACAAAAATTTTCTGTGGGTATGGAGTATGTGAAAGAGACTTTGATGAGTGCTACCGATGATCTGGATGGGGAAAATATGTATACGATGGCTCTTTTCCTGCAGGATGAGATCCGGTTATGGAAGAATTTTCAGGCTGTGGTCGGGTTGCGGTATATCTATAACGAATTTTTTAAAAATTATGCTACTCCCAATGTTGCCTTGAGTTACAAGTGGGGCGACCTGAATTTCCGGGCATCTTATGCCTCCGGTTTCCGGACTCCTACCTTATCCCAGTTGTATGCCACGGATGTGGCGAAAACGACGGATATGGTGACGATTCCTAATTTTAACCTGAAACCCGAGAAAAGTGATTATTTTATGCTGAATACAGAATACGTACACAATAGAATTTCGTTTTCTGTATCCGGATATATCAATAAAATCCGGGATATGATCAACTACCGGGGAATCGATCCGGCTATAGCCGAACAGTTGGGGTATGGTAAACACGATGAGGCCCAACAGCGGGATAATATAAGCCGGGCTGAGGTAAAAGGGGTAAAAGCAGTATTGAATGTATATGCCGGAGCCGGTTTTTCGGTGGGGGGAAGTTATCATTTTATGGATACCGAAGATAAGACAACTCAGGAACCGATCGATAAAAGTGTGAAAAATGTCTGGACGGCCAATGCCCGCTGGGGACACCGCTGGGGATTATATCATCTGAATGTCAACCTTAACGGTCGTATTCAGGAAGGGCGCTACTCTAAGACCTATTATTACGATCCTGCTCCCGGTTTTTCACAATGGGATCTGAATACCCGGCATTCTTTTAACTTGAAATCGGTGGTATTGGAACCGGGGTTCGGGGTGGAAAATCTTTTCGACAAAGTCGATGACCGCCCCTGGAATAGTAATTACTCGACTTTGAATCCCGGCCGTTCGTTTTATGTCAGTTTGTCTGTAAGATTTAATTGATGCGACTATATTGTTTTTGAATTTTGCATGGGACATATCCTCTTGTTTTTAGCGATAGCGGCACTGGTAAAGTCGGTGTGGGTGATGAGTTTGTGGCCAGGGAAGCGGTATGTTTTCATATTCGGTTGCATATGTGTGGTTTTTATTGCTTCAGTCCATGATTGTGTCATAGAGCTGGGCAAACCTGTCTTTGACCGGTGGATTTCCGACTACGACTCTTTAATGGACCTTTCCTTGTGGGCTATGGCGGATCTTTTATTGACTGCTTTCCAATGCCGGGTTGCCATGCAATACTGGTTTGGTGGTTCTCTGAAGTTTTGGGAAAAAATGCTATTGTATAGTCCACCGGTAATTATTTTCCCTGTCTTATTTTATCTTCATTTCTCTTTTTTTTATTGGTTCCCTGGCCTGAGTTTCGGACAAGGGACAGGTCTGTTCGGTGTTTGTATTTTGGGTATAGTGAGCGGGGGAACCTGGGGAATAAAGAAGTTGTTGCCTGAGGTGGGACTGCGTTTGGAATTGACCGTTCTTTTGGCCTTATTTCTTTTTGCAGGGATTGTGGTGTGTACGGTCTTTCATCCTTCGGTACAAGTGGTTCCTGCCATTCGGACGGCGAATTGGAGTCAGACGCTTGAAGTTGCCGGAGTAATGTTATTTTTGATCTTCGGAGGTTTTATCCTGTGGAAATGGCGAAAATGTAAAAAATGAAATTCAGAATATAAATTTTTAAATCATGGAAAATATTTCGAATGTATTGTTTTGGATCTCTAACGGTTTGTTGGTACCTGTCATTGTAGGTTTGTTATATTTTTTTATCCGGGCTTTGTTTCTTTTAGGGGGAGTTTACGGGGAATATCTCGAACGTAAAAAAATAGAACGGGATTTGAATGAAAAGTTGGAAAATATGACTGAAGGGGAGGTGTATGGATTTCGGACGGATTTGGTGAAAATGCAGCCGACTCCTTTTGTCTTTACCGCCCGGAAGTTGTTGGCTGACGGGATGACTTCCATTCACCGGGATCGTCTGATCGGCGGATATGAAATACAGGAAAGTGCCCGTTTGAATATTGCAAAAAATCTGACGAAATTTGGTCCGATTCTGGGATTGATGGGTACTTTAATCCCTATGGGACCGGCCTTGGTGGGACTTTCCACCGGGGATGTGGCATCGATGGCTTATAATATGCAGGTTGCTTTTGCGACTACTGTTATCGGATTATTTTCGGGTGGGATAGGTTATATTTTGTTACAAGTAAAACAACGGTGGATCGACCGGGATCTGTTGAATCTGGATTTTTTGGCAGGGTTGGCCGGAAAGCTTGAGGAGCAGACAGGAAAGGAGGAGATCCGATGAGTCGCCGGCATTTTAATCATCGGGAAGAACAGGATCCTGTGGGGATGCTGTCTAATCTGTTCGATGTCGCTATGGTATTTGCTGTAGCGCTGATGGTGGCTTTGGTCACCAAGTTTAATATGACAGAGATTTTTTCGAAAGATGATTTTACAATTGTAAAAAACCCGGGGAAAGAGAATATGGAGATCATTACCAAAGAAGGTGAGAAAATAAATCGGTATAAACCATCTGACAGTGAGGGAAAAACTGGAAAGAAGGGAAAGAAAATAGGGATTGCTTATGAATTAGAAAATGGAGAAATCATCTATATACCGGAATAAATTTTAAATTTTAACTTATCTTTTCAAGAAATTTATTATAAATAATTATATCTTCGCACTGATTTTGGTGAATTTCATATTTTCTGTATGAAATGTGAGGGAATCCGGTGAAAATCCGGAACAATGCCCGTTGCTGTAATCTCTTTCCGTATTGTTGGAAATATCTACATCACCTTATGCCACTGGATGTTATCCGGGAAGGCGAGGTAGAGGGAGAAAGTCAGAAAACCTGCCTGAATCAGACAATCTTCATTGTTTTCGGGGATCAAGAACAATGAATGAAGAACATAAACAGCTATTGTTTTTATTAACAATGACGGATACAAATCAAGAGGCAGAGTACATACTTCTTGCTTGATGGGTATCGTGTTTATTCAACAAAATAATAGACATGAAAAAGTTTTTGTGGGGCATAGGTTGTGTGCTTATGCTGTGGGGGATTCCGCTATTCGGGCAGCAGTCCGTAGCACCGGAGATCCCGGAGAGTGCGGTTCGGACGACAAAGGTGTCCGGACAGGTTGTCGATGAAAATACTGGTGATGGGATTCCGCTGGCGACGATTAGTGTGACTGGTTTGGGGTGGGGAACGGTGTGTGATATGGATGGTTATTTCAAAGTAGAAATACCTGAGAATCAGTCGTCAGAGCTAACGGTGCGTTCTGTGGGATACGAGACGAAGACGCTGGTATTGGAATCAGGTGTAACCGAGAATCTGGTCATTCGGCTGAAGAAAAGTCTTCTGGACCTGGATGAGGTAACGGTGACCGGTACGCGAACGGAAAAAACGGTGGCTGAAACGCCGGTAATGACACGGATTGTACCCTCGGAAGTATTACAACGGAATGATTTTGAGAGTATGATCGATGTGCTGGAATATAATATTCCCGGTTTGCGTTTCAATACCGATCCTCGTGGAAATAATATTCAGGTACAGGGACTGGAAAACAGTTATATTTTGATCCTGGTAGATGGAGAACGATTGTCGACAACACCGGGTGGCCCGATCGACTTCGACCGGTTGACGACTTCCAATATCAGAAAGATCGAGGTATTGAAGGGAGCAGCTTCGGCCTTGTATGGATCGAGTGCGATGGGGATGGTTATCAATATCATCACCGATACACCGAAACGTCCGATAGAGGGATGGGCGAAAGTACGTTATGGTAAGAACAACGATTTGCAATTAGATGCCGGTGTGGGAATGAAATACAAAGGATTTTATGCGCAGACACTTTTCAACCGCACTTCTTCGGATGGATACGATCTGACGCCGGAAACTCCGGAATCTTTTACAGAAAATCCTTCTCACAATATGTCTATCGAAGAGAAACTGGGTTGGAATAATCAGCATTCCCGCGTCACGGTGAAAGGCTCGCTGTATTGGGGTGAAGTAGAAAATCCTTGGGAAAGTACTGCACCGACACATTACCGTAGTCTGACCAAAACACTACAGGTGAACGCCGAGCATGCTTTTAATGATCGCTATAAACTGTATGGTACTTATGCGGGAGATTTTTATACACGTAAGACGGTATATGACTTTCTGGATATTCCGGATAGCACGAACGCCTGGTCGCACGAACAGACTGTCCGTTTGGTAGATGAGTTTAAGCCTTGGGAAAATTTGGTGATCGTTAAGGGATTCGAATGGAACGGGACGAAGAACTATAATAAAATGCAGTATGGTAAGGAAAAGACCACCCGGAATATGGACGATGCCAACCTGTTTGCGCAAGTCGACTGGATGATTTTCGATGATCTGGAGGTGATCGGCGGATTCCGGTATACGCACAATTCCGAGTTCGGGAGTGCCTTTACTCCGAAAGTGAATGTGATGTATTCGCCGGGTAGTTTCAAGATCCGGGCAGGATACAGCCGGGGATTCAAGACTCCGGGTCTGACGGAGTTGTACTCGGATTTCAACATGGGAAGTGTGTCGCACAATATCGGGAATCCTGATCTGAAAGCGGAGCATTCCGATTATTTTTCGGTCTCCGGCGAGTATACCTGGCAGGGACGGCTGATGTTGACGGCTGAAGTGTATCAAAATACGGTGGACAATAAGATCAATAGCTATAACGTGGATATAGAGGATCCGGAACCGGGAGAATTGGGGACGGAACTGCGTTATGAAAATGTCAAAGGGGTACGTATCCGGGGTGCAGAAGCTACAGCAACGTATTATCCGGTATCGGCTTTGCTTTTACGGGCGTCCTATGCTTTTTGTGATGCTTTGAATAAGGAGACTGGATTGCAATTGTCCGGTAACTCGAAACACGCAATGAACTGGACCGCTTCGCTACATGGTAAATTATTAAAGCACGAAGGGGCTGTTACCTTGTCCGGACGCTGGGATTCGAAACGGATCTCCAAGAGCAGACGGACAGAAACGGATGATTTCGGTCAGGACGTAGAGGTGATTACCACCCGAACCAAACCGGGTTATACGATGTGGAAACTGACGGCACAATATACGCCCTGGACATGGAAATACATGCGTCTGTCGGTGACCGGCGGTGTCGACAACCTGTTCGATTTTGTCGACACGAGTATCACATACGACCCGGGACGGCGGTTTTTCGGCTCGCTGATATTGCGTTTCTGATAGAATAGTTTTCTAATAATCAATAAAATTAAAGACATGAATTTAAAATCGAATTTAATGAAATGGGCTTGCCTTGTATTGGCATTGGCTGCTGTCGCTTGTGATGACGATAAGAAAAAAGGACCGGCCGGCGGAACGACTGAGGGGGAAAGAACCCGTACTTTTGTTTCCGGTGATTATGCAAGCGGATGGAAATATTTCTCTTTTAAGAAAGGAGATTTTATAGAAACTCCGGCAAAACCTAATGAAAGCTTGGATTGGGATGTCGCTTTCAACCGTTATTATGTGAAAACGAACAGTGGGACTTCAGGTAAAGGTAAAGGAGGATGTATTGATTCCGAAGAAAAAAATTTTGATGCTGTTACTGCTGACAAAAATGCTGCTTTTACAGTGGACGATTCTTTGAATATTATGACTACGATGGGAAAGAATGGTAAGGATTCTTTTAATCCGGAGATCGAGTGTGAGGGATCGAATAGTTGGGCATGGTATCAATATAAGGAAGGCGTTTGGTATTATAACCATAATGTTTTTATTTTCCGGTCGGCAGACGGACAGAATTGCGCTAAGGTGATTTTTGATACCTACAAAGATCAGATGGGAAACAGCGGACACATTACTTTCCGTTATGTTTATGACGGAGAGCAGGATGCCGATATCGAGCAGCCGGACCAACCGGACCAACCGGGACAACCGGATGAACCTATTCAGGCAGGTGTGAAGAAAGACACGGTGGAGTCTAATTATATGGCCGGTCATAAGTGGCATTACTATTCTTTTGCTAAGGGGGAGCTTGCCGATATGACAGACGAGAAAGCCGCTGAAAGTTTGGAATGGGATATTGCTTTTGACCGAAATTATATCCGGACGAACAGCGGGGAAGGTTGCAAAGGTAAAGGCGGAGCCTTGGATATGAATAAGACGGAGTTCGACGATGTGCCTAATTTGCCGAGCAGCGGGTATGAGGAGGATATAACAGTTACCATACAAAATAGTCCGATGTCGAAACCGCAAGAAATAGAAACAACCATCAGCCCGGCTTTCAAATGCCATGAGGTGAAAGGAGCGTGGTTCTATTCATTAGGTATGGGGCAAGGATATGAGTACAATAATAATGTATTCGGAATCCTGTGTGCTGACGGAAAGACGAAAGCGAAACTAATTATGCGTTCTTACGGGAATAGTCAGATTATTTTTGAATTTGTTTATCCTGCACGTTAAAGTGATTTTAGATTAATCGTATGATCGATCCCCGGTGGAGATATTTTGCCGGGGATATTCTTAATTTATAAATGTAGTGTGTTATGAGTTTAAAGTCAGTGATATGTAAACATCGGAGAACGGTGTGGCGGGTGGTAGCTGGGGTTGTCGTATTGTGTTGTTTGTGGGCGGTCTATATCCGCTATGTTTCGCCGACCCGGGTGGCTTTGGTTAATTTCCCCGCTTATCAGGCATCGAGTATTGCTTTGGCGAACGATAGCCGGTGGATACGGGTGGATGTGCTGACTCCGGGAGATGCCGCTAAACTGGAACATTACGATGTCGCTTTGTTTTTCGGACCCGGGTTGCGGCTGAATGGTGAGCAGGCCGCGGATATCGAGGCGGCAGGAGCTAAGGGTACGGCAGTTTACACGCTGATTTTTCCATCGGGAGTTATAGCAAACCATCATATAGATAGTTTGCAGCAGGAGCTGATCGGGGATTATTACGGAAATGGAAATAAAACGAATTATAAGAATTTACTTGGTTTTTGCCGGGCAGAATTGGACCGGCAGAAGTGGTTTGCGCCGACAGTAGAAAAACCGGTACATTTGCCTTCCGATTATTACTGGCATTTGGGTGAGGAGAATTTTTTCACGGACTTGAACGGGTACAAGAGCTATTGCCGTGAGCATGGTTTTTATAAGGAAGGTGCGCCTTCCGTAGCTCTTGTTTCCGGGATGACTTCGCCTTTGAGCGGTAACCGGGCCAATGTAGATACCTTGATTTGCCGTTTGGAGCGTGCGGGAATGAATGTCTATCCGATTTATGCGGCACGGAAGCGGTTGGAGATGTTGAAAGAAGTATCACCGGATGCTGTGATTTATTTACCGATGGGACGTTTGGGAGGCGATCGGGCAGTGGAGTGGCTTAAAGAGCGGAATATCCCTTTGTTTTGTCCATTGACTTTGTTGCAAAAGCGGCAGGAGTGGGAGGATGATCCGCGTGGATTGACAGGTAGTTATCTCTCGGCCAGCGTTGTGTTGCCGGAAATTGACGGAGGAGGGCGTCCGGAGGTGTTGTCGGTACAGGATGCCGATGAGAACGGATATTATCAATTTATGCCGGTGGATGATCGGGTAGATGATCTGGTAGAAGCAATTTACCGACAGGTGAAATTGCAACGGATGCCCAATCGGGATAAACGTATCGCTGTTGTTTATCTGAAAGGACCGGGACAGAGCGCTCTGACAGCGGCGGGGCTGGAAGTGGCACCTTCGTTGTATGAATTGCTGAAACGGTTGAAAGCGGAAGGGTATACGGTAGAGGGTATCCCGGAAACGGAAAAGGAATTCGAGGCGATGCTTCAGCGGGAAGGTAGTGTGTTCGGTAGTTATGCCGAAGGGCGGATAGCGGAATTTATGGCGACGGGACATCCTGAGTGGATTAAAAAATCGGATTATGAAGCGTGGGCACGAGAAGTGCTGACTCCGGAAAAATATGCGGAGGTTGTGGAGCGCTATGGAGAGGCTCCCGGTAGTTATATGGTTGGGGAACAAGATGGTGAACTTGCTTTGGCGTTTGCTTGTCTGCATTTTGGAAATGTGGTTTTAATGCCACAGCCAGCTGCTGCAGCCGGGGATGATGAGTTTAAAATCGTACACGGTGCAAAGGTGGCCCCGCCTCATGCCTATATGGCTCCTTACCTTTGGATTCAGAACGGATTTAAAGCAGATGCCTTAATCCACTTCGGAACGCATGGTAGCCTGGAATTTACGCCGGGTAAGCAGGCCGCTCTGTCGCGGGAGGACTGGTCGGACCGGATGGTGGGAACTTTACCGCATTTTTATTATTATACCATTGCAAATGTGGGGGAAGGGATTGTTGCTAAACGGAGGACATATGCTTCGCTGGTGTCTTATCTGACACCTCCGTTTATGGAGAGTCGTACACGCGGACAGTATAAGGAACTTTTCGATTTGATCGCTCGTTACGACCGAGCTTCGGAAGTGCAACGGCAGGAGGTGGCCTTACAGATTAAGCGGCAGGTAGTTGCATTGGGGTTACATCATGATTTGCAACTGGATAGTGTGATGACAATACCGAGTACAGAGCAGGAGATTCGGCAGGTAGAGAGTTTTGCCGAAGAAATTGCCAATGAAAAGATGACAGGCAAGCTTTATACACTGGGCCAAGCGTATGCCGGGAAAGACATGGAGGAGACTGTCGTTGCCATGAGCGCCGAGCCGTTGGCCTATAGCCTGGCCCGGCTCGACCGGCAGAAAGGAAAAATTACGCCGGAACAATATAATGATAATGTGTTTATATCCAGACACTATCTGTCAGATTCCCGTCAGTTGGTGAGAAAGACATTACGGACTGGCAGCAATTTGTCGCTCGGAGAATTGGGAGTGAATGCGGAAGATGTGATGCGGGCAAAAGCAACAGAAATGGCTGTAAGTCCGCGGCAATTGTCGATGAGCGAGATGATGGCAATGGCTTCGGAAGCAGGTAATAATATTTCCGAAGGCGTGAAAAAAAGTGGGGGAGGAATGAAGATGCCGGCTGGAATTCCGAAAATCGGTAAGATGCCGGATTGGGTGAAAAAAAGGATTGAAGCCCGGAAGAAGGCGGAAGCAGAAGGGAAAAAAGCAGAGATGCCGGAAGTACCGATAGAAGAAAAGGAATTTGCCCAGGCGATTGGGGAGATCGAGCGGACAGCCAAAAATATACAACGGTATGTGCAGGAATTGCGTGAATCTCCGGAACGGGAAATGCGTTCGTTGTTGAATGCGTTGAACGGTGGATTTGTAGCTCCGTCGCCGGGAGGAGATGCTGTGCGTAATCCGAATACACTGCCGACCGGACGTAATCTCTTCGGTATTAATGCCGAAGCTACACCTGGTGTGAGGGCTTGGGATGAAGGGAAGGCGTTGGCCAAATCCACGCTCGACCGCTATTATCAGAAGCACGGTGAATATCCGCGTAAAGTCGGTTACACTTTTTGGGCAGGAGAGTTTATCGAAACAGAGGGGGCGACTTTGGCTCAGGCTTTGTATATGTTGGGGGTAGCACCTGTTCGGGATGGGATGAATCGTGTGACAGACCTGCGTCTGATTCCATCGGCCGAACTGGGACGGCCGAGGATAGACGTTGTGATTCAGACCTCCGGACAATTACGCGATGTGGCTGCTTCCCGTTTGGAATTATTGACTAAGGCCGTGAAGATGGTGGCTCAGTCGAAAAATGATACTTGCGGGAATTATGTGTCGGAAGGAACGGTAGAATCGGAAAGAATTTTATTGGAAAAAGGTTTTTCTCCGAAGGAAGCCCGTGAGCTGTCGACAGTACGTGTATTCGGTGGAGCAGGCTATGGAACGGGAATCACAGGATTGGTGGAAAAAGGGGATGCCTGGGAAAAAGAATCCGAGATTGCTGCCCGTTATCTTTCGAATATGGGGATGATGTACAGTGACGGTAAAGCATGGGGTAAGTATGGTAAAGAAGTTTTTGAAGCGGCTTTACATGATGCAGATGTAGTCGTTCAACCCCGTCAGAGTAATACATGGGGAGCTTTGAGTTTGGATCATGTTTATGAGTTTATGGGTGGTCTGAATCTTACGATCAGGCAGGTGACCGATAAGGATCCGGAAACTTACCTGAGTGATTACCGGAACAGAAACCACATGCGTATGCAGGACCTGAAAGAGGCGATAGGGGTAGAAGGACGTACTACTCTTTTTAATCCTGAGTATATTCGTGAAAAAATGAAAGGAGGCGCTTCGTCGGCTGCTCTTTTCGGTGAAACAATCCGGAATACTTTCGGATGGAATGTGATGAAGCCTTCGGTGATCGGAAACGATATTTGGGATCGTATCTATCAGGTGTATGTAAAAGATGAGTTTAATCTGGGGATACACCGTTTCTTTGAAACGGAAAATCCGGCAGCTCTGCAGGAAATTACAGCCGTGATGCTGGAAACAGCACGGAAAGGGTACTGGAAAGCGACGGAGGAACAATTGAGGGAAATATCCGGCTTGCATGTCCGGCTTATCGATGAACATAGCCCGGCCTGTTCCGGATTTGTATGCGATAACCGGAAATTACAGGAATTCGTGATTTCCCATGTTTCCGAAAATAGTCGTGGAGTATATCAGGAACAATTGGACAGGATCCGGGAAGTGCAAACCGGACATAGGCAGAATGCGGTAGTGTTGAAAAAGGATGCTTTTTATCAGCCAGCGCAAGAAAACCGGAACACCTTAATTGGTCTGAAACCTGTATTTGTCGGGATGTTGATCGTTGGGATGTTATTGGTTTTAGTGGTGATCTGGAGGCGGAAAAAAAGGTAAAGATCTATGTCCATACAACAAAACATGATGTTTAAAATTAAATAAATCATAGTGTTTATATACATGTTTGTATTAAATGTATGTTTATAAGTGTAAATATATGTATAATAATCTAACTTATTAGTATTGTTTTTATTAGTTATAAACTTTTTTATATACCTTTGCAATTGATTGTGGTAATGCAGTATTTTTTTCATTGCTGTTTAAAAGGGAATTCGGTTGGAATCCGGAACAGTGCCCGCTACTGTGAACCCTGTATGTAGAAAAGCATCTTACACCACTGTCCGAATGTAAGGATGGGAAGGTTGTTTTTCTGGGGTAAGTCAGGAGACCTGCCATAATTGTATAGGTAATAGAGCTTTTCCGGGGTCAGAAAAGTTATTATTAATGTCTTAATTTAATCGTTTCATGAAAAAATGGTGTATGCTGGTAACGCTATGGTTATTTGTTGTCGGTTATGTATCGGTGTAAATAACAGGATCAATCTGAACTGATTGTAGAATAAGAGGTATATAAGATTGTTGAAAATAGAATGATAATGATATGAAATATTTGTTTTTAGTAATAGCGTTGTTTATCGGGTCGGTGTGTATGGCCCATTCCGGTGAAAATTTTATAGAATCGGATCTTTTTGGAAATTTAGGAGAGCGGGATAAGGCTGCTATCCTGATCGTTCATTTCGGTACCACTCATGACGATACCCGGGCTTTGACAATCGATGCAATCAATGCAAAAATGAAAGAAGCTTTTCCAGGTATCGAAGTCCGGGAAGCCTGGACCTCCCGGATTATCCTGAAGAAATTGAAGGAAAGGGGAGTAGAGCGCCTGAATCCGACCCAGGCCCTCATTCAGCTGCATGAACAAGGTTATACACATATTTTAATACAATCTACGAATATAATCGAAGGTACGGAGATGAAAGAATTGCGTCGCGAAGTGGAAGGGCTTTCGCTGAATTTTAAAGATATTCGTGTCGGAAATCCTTTGTTGTATGCTCCTGAGGATTATGCAGTGGTTGTGAAGGCAATTACAGAGGCCATGAATCAGGCTGATAGAGGTGGACAAAAATTATTGGTAGGCCATGGAACCCCCGATCCTGCAACTGCTTCGTATGCTATGTTCGATTATATGCTGAAAGCGGAAGGACATCCGGAATATCATGTCGGAACTGTAGAAGGTTATCCGGAATATGAAGACGTTTTGCGATTATTGAAAAATGGAAAGTCCAAAACATTGACTTTGGCCCCTCTGATGTTTGTCGCCGGAGATCATGCTAAAAATGACATAGCAGGCGAATGGAAGGAAAATCTTGAAAAACGGGGTTATAAAGTGAATCTTTACCTGAAAGGGTTGGGAGAAAATCCGACTGTTCAGCAACTCTTCATCCAACATGCCCGGTTTGCTGCCGGACATAAAGCGGTGGATATGGCTACCAGGAAAAAGGGGTATATGCAGGGAAAATAAAAGGTCGATTCTTTTTGCGGAAACCCGCAAAAAGAATAATGGACAGATGGCAATGGACGATGGACAATTATTGGAAGCTTTGCTTCCATCAAAAGATAAAGAAGGGAAGAAGATGAGAATGTAACCATTGATAATCAATCCGATATGATCTATTCCTTGGGTGTATTGTTTCATTGTCAATTAACCAGGTGCCCGCAGGGTCCCATGACTTTATAAATATTATGAAATTCATAGACTTTCAACTAAATTAAACGAACGTTTTATTTGATATCTCTTAAGTTTTCGGTGAATTTTATGTTTTCTGCATAAAATGAGAGGGAATCCGGTGTAATTCCGGAACAGTGCCCGCTACTGTGAGGTCCGTATAAGGTGAAAAGTTTTCTTACAACCACGATCGACGCGACTGGAAGGTTACTTTTCCGGGCTGAGTCAGGAAACCTGCCGAAAATAAAAGTAATGCTATTCCTGTGGACAGGAATAAGATTATAGATAAAAACATGTTGACAAAAATTTTCCGAAAAATTCATCAGATACTCGGTTTATTACTCAGTATCTTGTTTCTGATGTGGTTTATTTCTGGGATTGTAATGATTTATCATAGCTTCCCACGGGTAAATCAGAAATTGAAATTAGCCCGTCAGGAGTCTCTGACTGGTCCGCTTCCGGCTGTAGATTCTTTATTGCAGGTGCTGCCCGACAGCTGTCGTTTAGGAGGTTTGTCTGTAGATATGTATCTCGACCGGCCGGTATTTCATCTGAAAGGGCGGCAATTACCTGCCGGTTTGTATGCCGATTCATTGCAGGTTGTCGGTAAACCTGATTTTAACGAGATTTGCCGGATTGCCGGACAATTGGGTGGATCGGTTGCTTATCGGGTAGATTCCTTAAACCGGTTGGATCAGTGGATTCCTTTCGGTTATTTGACCAAAGAATTCCCGATTTATAAGTTTTCGTTCGAAGATGATGCCCGGCAAGAAATCTATATCTCTTCGAAAAGCGGTAAAGTGCTGCAATGGACTGACCGGAACTCCCGCTTTTGGGCTTGGCTGGGGGCTATCCCTCATTGGGTATATTTTACTTCTTTACGGCAAAATCAAGCGCTTTGGATTAATTTTATGATTTGGGCGTCCGGCTTGGGAGCTATCATGTGCTTCACCGGTTTGTGGATCGGGATTTGGGTATTTTGGAAAAACCGGAAGAAAGGGTTGCGTTCGCCTTATAAAAAATGGTGGTTACGTTGGCATCATATCACCGGTGTGATTTTCGGTGTTTTTGCTCTGACATTTGTATTTAGCGGAATGATGTCGCTGGTGGATATTCCTTCCTGGATGCAGAAAGGTAAAACCAGGAACCGTGAAGTACGTTTTCGGGGACGTGAGGGGGGAATGTTGGCCGCCGATCTGTATGCCTTGGATTACCGGAAAATCGTGGATAGTCTGTCTGATGTGAAAAGTATCGAGTGGGCATCCTTTGGAAAATATCCTTATTATGTCGTGAATTCGGGCAGTAAAAAACAGTTTATCGATGCTGCGGATACGAGCCGTTTGTCGCCTTTTACCCTGACCGAAGAGATGGTGCGTGAAACGGTTCGTGAAATTCACGGTCAGGATACCCCTTATACTCTGGAATGGATGACGGATTGGGATGATGATTATTTTTCCCGCCGGAATATGCTGACACTTCCGGTGTATAAAGTGGTGATAGACGATGAATTGCATACCCGCCATTATTTTAATCCCGAAACTTTATACCATCGGCAAATCGATGATAATGGACGTTTGAGAGGAGTTTTGTATAGTGGATTGCACAGTCTGAATTTTAAATTTCTGGCCGAACGTCCGTTGTTATGGAAAGTTGTGATGTATGTGTTGATGCTCGGAGGAACTTTCCTTTCTCTATCCGGGGTTGTGTTGACTTTCAAGTGGTTGGGAAGAAAAATCCGGAAATTATTCCGATAATCTTATAGATAAAGCAATAGAATTGAATTGTTATTAATAGTGCTAAAAATGAAAAAATTAATTTTAGTTTTTGTAATGTGGCCGATGATGGTGTCTGTGTTTGGACAAAATCAGCGGAAAAGTATAACGGATACGGTTTTCCAGTTAGATCAAGCCATTGTGAAAGAAACAATCAAGAAGAAAGTAAACCTTTTGAATCTGGATGTTCCTTTAAAAACATTACCAATGACGGTGACTACTTTGTCGTCGGATGTTTTGGAACGGAAGAATATTCTGAATCTTGAGGATGCTGTCCGTTTTTTACCGGGAGTTACGGTGAAAGATCAGTTGGGAGCTTTTTACCGCTTTTCGGTTCGGGGATCGAATGAGACGGTAGTGGCTGTAGATGGTTTTAGAGATGAGCGTTCGTTGTTAAACAATGTACCTTTCGGTGATTTGTCCTCCGTAGAATCTATCGAAGTGTTGAAAGGAGCGGCAGCCGTGTTGAGCGGGCATTCTGTCATGGGTGGAGTGATTAATATTGTGCGTAAAAAAGCCGTTCCTGATTTTACTGCCGGAGCCCGGTTGAGTTATGGGAATTGGGGGGTGAAGTCGACAAGTCTGGATTTCGGTGGGAAATTGGCAGGTCCTTTGACTTACCGGGCAACAGCACATTATTCGACAGGAGATGGATACCGGCATGTACGTGCTGACCGTTTTTCAGCAACGGGATCACTGGCGGCAAATATTGGTAAAACCGGTTATTTCGAGGGAACGTTAGGTTATAGTGATGACAAATACGATACGGAAATAGGATCTGCTCCAACCTATAATCGTGCAGATATCTTCGGTCCCGACGGGAAGGTGGTTATGGCGAAAGGTTCCCGGAATCCCTTTGCCGATTATCATACCATATATAATGATTTCAATAATAATATGATGAAACGCCGGGTGACTGATATTTCTTTATCCTATACGCAGCAACTCGCCTCTTTTATGAAAATACGGGACCGGTTCAGCTGGAATCATAGTGATTTGGATTATGCTGCGGTTGAAGGAATGAGTTACCGGACAGATACGGTGAACCGCTTCAGTGGAGGATATTATTATGAAAACGGCAGTAAAAGATATTATATTGATCTTACCGACTCCCTGAAAACAGGTTCTCCGCTTTGTTTCAGTCCTGACAGCCGGGGATGGACCAATATGCTGGAATTAACGGGAGATTTTAAAACCGGAGTAGTGGGACATAAATATATATTGGGTTTTACCTATTCCTATTTCAATTATACACAGTATAATGGTTGGAATGAAGGAGATGTATGGGGACCTGGCTTGAATCAGCTGGTATCGCTGCATAATCCGCAACTGGTAAGAAATTGGTGGGATTATAAATATTCCGAAGCATCCATTCGGGATTGGAGAACTTCAGGATTATATATACATGACGTGATCGACATAAATAACAAATGGAAAGCGATGGGATCTGCCCGTATGGATTTTTATAATTACCGTACTGCTACTGCTAAAGTAAAAGACGGACGGCAGGAATACGATGAGGCAGACCGGAGTGAATGGAAGAAAGTAAAGACTTCTGCCTTTACCGGTAGGGCAGGTTTAGTGTATATTCCGGTGGAGGAGATTTCTCTCTATGCTTCTTTTGGTTCTCATTTCAAACCTTATAATACGATGTACAGTAGCCGGGTAATTTATCTCGACCGCAATGGAAAGCGGTTTAATCCTTCTAAAGACGGAGGTGAAGTCTTTAAGCCTGAAAAGGGATACCAGGCTGAAATCGGAGTACGGTATATGTGGGCTAACCGGATCGATTTTTCAGGAAGTGTATACTATATCCGGAAAAATAATGTGGTGAAAAATTTAGGAACCCAGGAGGAGAAAGATGAAACAACCGGTGAAATGGTTCAAAAAACGATACAAGCTCAGGTGGGTACTGCCGATTCGCGGGGATTCGATCTGGAGTTGACGGTACATCCCGTTTCTACCTTGGCTGTTACGGGTGGCTTGGGCTGGCAGGACTACCGGATCAGGAAAATCAATCAGAGTAAAGACTATCCGGAATATACCGATCCTGGTAAAAATGTACGGGCTACAGGAATTCCCCGCACTACTTTTTATGTGTATGCCGATTATACCATACCTAAAGGATTATTGAAAAATTTGTCCTTCCATTTGAGCGGAACTTTCCAGGATAAAATATTTACCGATGTAGCTAACCGGGTTTATAATCCTGCTCTGTTTCTTGTAGATGGAGGATTATTCTATACGATAAAGCAAAAAGTCACTTTGGCTTTAAATGTGGATAATCTTTTTGACAAAGAATATTTTAAAAGTACGACGGTATATGGTAAACCGAGAAATTTTACCGGAACGATATCTTACCGTTTTTGATTAAAAATGCATAAAGAGACAAGGGTTTTGTGGTAGATAACTACAGAATCCTTGTCTCTTTATTTATAATAATAGATGAAATGGATTATCACATTATTTTTATCTTTGTCTTTAAAATGAATTCAAATGAAAAACGGTAAAATATATGTAGCCGGGATCGGGCCCGGTTGTGAGGATGATATTACTCCTGCAGTGAAAAAAGCGGTGTCGGTATCGGATGTCGTGGTCGGATATAACTATTATTTTTCTTTTATACAGCCCTTTGTCATGGAAGGGGCAGAGTGTGTCGATTCCGGGATGAGAAAAGAATGGGACCGGGCTCAGATGGCGTTCGGGTATGCCGAACAGGGTAAAACCGTTTGTGTCATCAGTTCCGGTGACGCCGGAATCTATGGAATGGCGCCTTTAGTCTGGGAGATGAAACGGGAAAGAGGTTCTGAAATCGAAATCGAAGTATTACCCGGTATCAGTGCTTTTCAGAAAGCGGCTTCTTTGCTCGGAGCACCTGTCGGACATGATTTCTGTGTGATTTCGCTGTCTGATTTGATGACTCCCTGGGAAAAAATAGAAAAACGGATTGAGGCTGCTGCCGCTGCCGATTTTATCACTGCTGTATACAACCCCAAAAGTGAAGGACGTTATTGGCAATTATACCGTCTGAAAGAAATCTTTCTGCAACAACGGGCAGGGAATACCCCGGTGGGTTATGTCCGTCAGGCCGGACGGCCGGAGCAGGAGGTAACCGTGACCACCCTGGCCGATTTCGATCCGGAACAGATAGACATGTTCACCGTAGTACTTTTGGGAAACTCCCAGTCCTATAACTGGCAAGGAAAAATGATCACCCCCCGCGGATATTACCAAAAGAAACACGGGGACGGGGGTTTTGTTTCAAAGCCAGGTCAGGAGATCATGATCCGTAGTTTCCGGACGATCGCTTCGGAGTTGAAGCATCCCGATATCCCGCTGGATCGCAAATGGGTTTTATTGCATACGATACATACCACTGCCGATTTCGATATGGAAAATATATTCTATGCCGACGAGGGGGCGGTGGATTCGATCTACCGGGCTTTAAGCGGGGGGAAAGTAAAGACTATCGTCACGGATGTCACGATGGCTGCTTCGGGGATCCGGAAAGGGGCACTCGAACGTTTAGGTTTGGAAGTGAAGTGTTATTTGGCCGATCCGCGGGTTGCAGAGATGGCTTCCCGGATGAATATTACCCGTACACAAGCAGGTATCCGGCTGGCTACGGAAGAGCATCCCGATGCACTTTATGTTTTCGGTAATGCGCCGACAGCATTGATGGAATTGTGTTCCCTGATGCGGAGAGGAAAGGCTTGTCCTGTCGGCGTGGTCGGTGCTCCGGTCGGTTTTGTAAACGTACGTGAATCCAAGCATATGCTGAAATCTTTTACGGCTGTTCCTAAAATTATTATCGAAGGCCGGAAAGGAGGGAGCAATCTGGCTGCAACGATTGTGAATGCCATTCTTTGTTTCGACGATGCAGGGCAGTTATTGCCGGGGAGAGACCTTTAAAAATGGAGTAGGATGGATAAGGTAATCGATATACAAAATTGGACACGGAAAGAAGAATACCTGTTTTTCAGCACTTTTCTTAATCCGATGATTTCTGTTACGGTCGAGGTGGATTGTACGACGGCTTACCGGAAGGCAAAAGAACGACAACAGCCCTTTTCATTGTATTATATGCATGCAGCTGTAACGGCGGCTAATCGCATCGAGGAATTTCGTTACCGGCAAGTAGGAGAAGAGGTCATACTTTATGAACGAATCGATTTATTTACGCCTGTACAAAATGCTGACGGCAGTTATCGTTCTGTCCGTTTGCCTGCGATAGAAACATTCGAAGATTTCCTGGCTGTTGCCCGGCCTCTTATCGAGGCTGCAAAGCGTGGAGAAGGAGAGCTATATAATGAGGTCGGACAAGGTAGGGATATTTTGTTGATCAGTGTGAATCCCTGGTATCGTTTTACAAATGTACAACTTGCTATTCCCGGAGAACCTCACCAGAATATTCCGATTTTTACTTTCGGTAAGATAGAAGAACGGGAAGGTAAGCGGATCATGCCGGTGGCTTTATCGGTTAATCACGGTTTTGTCAGTGGCTATCAGATCGGATTGTATTTGAAGGAGTTCCAGCGATTGTTGGACCGATAGTTTTCTGATGAATCCGGAATGAAAATAGAGACAAATGAAAAAATTCTATATCATAGGTATCGACGATAATGGCCAAAGGGAATTTCAGGCTGAAGTTCGGGAGATCATTACAACTCATCGGGTATTTTCCGGGGGGAAGCGTCATTATGAGTTGATGCGCGACCGTCTGCCGGAACAGTATGTTTGGATCGATATCACCGTACCTCTGGAGGAGGTTTTTGAGAAATATGCCGCTTATTGCGAAGTGGTGGTTTTTGCCTCGGGTGATCCGCTTTTTTTCGGATTTGCCAATACGGTAAAGAGCCGTTTACCGGAAGCGGAGATACAAGTCTTCCCCTGGTTCAATTCTTTACAAATGCTGGCTCATCGTTTGGTCATTCCTTATCAGGATATGGAGGTCGTTTCCCTTACGGGGCGTCCGTGGCATGAGTTCGACCGGGCTTTGATTGCAGGAAAGGAAAAGATCGGGGTGTTGACCGACCGTCAGCATACTCCGGTAGCGATTGCCGGGCGTATGTTGGAATACGGGTATGCCGGCTACCGGATGCATATCGGTGAAATGCTGGGAAATGTGACCGAACGGGTACGGACGATGGAATTGTCTGAGGTGTTGCGTTCGGATTTTGCGTTTCCGAATTGTTTGATGCTTGAAAGGACCGGGCTGCGGAGCCGCCCTTTCGGTATTCCTGAAACTCGATTTTGTCTATTGGACGGGCGTGCTAAAATGATTACCAAGATGCCTGTCCGTTTACTTACGCTCAGTATGCTGGATTTACATAACCGGCATAGTTTTTGGGATATCGGTTTTTGTACAGGTTCCGTGTCTGTCGAGGCCAAATTGCAATTTCCTCATTTGCATATCACGGCTTTTGAAGTTCGGGAGGAAGGGCGTGAATTACTTGAAAAGAATAGCCGGAAATTCGGTACTCCGGGAATAACGGGAGTTATCGGTGATTTTACGGAAGCCGATTTATCGGTTTATCCGGTTCCTGATGCTGTTTTTATCGGTGGACACGGTGGAAAACTTGCCCGTATCCTGACGATATTAGCCGGCATTATGCCTGTAGGAGGTATTGTCGTTTTTAATTCGGTCTCCGAAGAGAGTCTGAACTTATTTCGTCAGGAAGCGGTCCGGTCCGGTTTCCGTCTGACGGATGAATGCCGGATCGCTGTGGACGATCACAATCCGATAACGGTATTGAAAGCTTGTGCTGAGTCGTATTTTAAACCAATACAGGCCTGAGTCGTAAAACTAAGTTTAAATGAATGTTTATGTTTCACTTTATCCGTAAGTCGTTGAAAACGGCAAAACACCATCCCCGGTTAGGAGGACTGGAGATTTTAAAATATATCGGTCCCGGTTTATTGGTTACTGTGGGATTTATCGATCCGGGGAATTGGGCTTCGAATCTGGCTGCCGGTGCCGATTATGGTTATACCCTTTTGTGGATGGTATCGTTGTCTACGGTCATGTTGATCATTTTGCAGCACAATGTGGCTCACTTGGGGATTGCTACCGGGCTGTGTCTTTCCGAAGCCACCATGACCTATATCCGGCCGAAATATGCTAAAATGATATTGTGGACGGCTATGGGAGCTTCGGTGTCCACCTCCCTGGCCGAAATTTTGGGAGGAGCGATCGCTTTGGAAATGTTGTTCGGTATTCCGGTGCGGATCGGAGCTATATTGACTACCGTTTTCGTATGTATTATGCTTTTTACCAATTCCTATCGGGTGATTGAGCGTTGGATCATCGCTTTTGTGTCTATTATCGGATTATCTTTTATTTACGAACTGTCCCTGGTACATATCGATTGGGGAGAAGCGGTTCTCGCGTGGGTGACTCCTTCTTTTCCTAAAGGTTCGATGGTCGTGATCATGAGTGTTTTGGGAGCTGTGGTGATGCCGCATAATCTTTTTCTCCATTCGGAGGTAATCCAGAGCCGGCAATGGAATCTGGAAGACGATAAAGTGATTCGCAAGCAGTTGCGTTATGAGTTTTGGGATACTTTCTTATCCATGATGATCGGTTGGGCAATCAATAGTGCCATGATCCTATTGGCGGCAGCCACTTTTTTCAAAAGCGGTAGTACGGTCAATGAGTTACAGGATGCCAGTGCTTTATTGCAACCGCTTTTAGGAAATAATGCCGCTGTGATTTTTGCTGTGGCTTTGTTGTTTGCCGGCATCGCTTCGACCATTACTTCGGGAATGGCTGCCGGTTCGATCTTTGCCGGCATTTACCGGGAGCCTTACGATATAAAAGACAGTCATTCCCGTTGGGGGGTATTGCTTTCACTGGTGATGGCATTGATTATTATTATGCTGGTTTCTAATCCGTTTATGGGACTCATCTATTCCCAAATGATCCTGAGTATTCAGTTGCCCGTTACGATTTTCCTGCAGGTATATCTGACTTCTTCCGGGAAAGTCATGGGTAAATATAAAAACCGGACTTCTACAAAATGGATTTTATATATTTTGGGAGGGATTGTGACCGTATTGAATGTGATGTTATTTATCAGTATGTTTTGAAGATAGATGGAAAGAAAGCAAATGGAGAACGAGTTGGAGTTGAAATGGCGACGGATTCAGCAGGCTATGCGGCAGGAAGAAGCTGATGGATGTTTGCTGACGATGAATATGAATTTGTACTATGTGTCAGGGCAGGTGTTTAACGGTTATTTTTATCTTCCGGCGGAGGGACGGCCTTATTGGTTTGTCAAACGACTGACTGTACCCGAAACAAATCAGGTACATGTTATCCGGAAACCGGAACAAATGCCGGAACTTTTTCGGGACCTGAATCTGGCAATGCCCCGCAAGCTACTTCTTGAGGAGGACGAGCTTTCTTATAATGAATGTATCCGTTTGCAACATGTATTCCGGGCTGAAGCAACGGGTAACGCTTCTGCCCTGATACGGCACATCCGAATGATCAAAACGCCTTGGGAAATAGAGCAAATGCGTATCTCTGCCAGGAGGCATGAGGCGGTTTATCGTGAGATTCCGGCCTGTTACCGGCCTGGGATGAGGGATGTTGAATTGCAGATCGAGATTGAAAAGCGGATGCGGATGCATGGTTCCCTGGGTTATTTCCGGGCTTTTGGTTCGAATATGGATATCTTTATGGGAAGTCTGTTGGCAGGAGAAAATGCCGGAGAACCTTCCCCTTTTGACTTTGCCTTGGGGGGGAAAGGAATACATGCTTCGGGGCCTTTGGGAGCGAACGGGACTTTGTTGAGGGAAGGAACTACGGTAATGGCGGATATGTCGGGAAACTATACCGCCTACCAAACGGATATGACCCGGGTGTTTTCAATCGGGAAATTACCGGACCGGGCCTACCGGGTGCATCGTGTCGCTTTGGAAATACAGGCTCGCATGGAACGAACGGCAAAACCCGGGGTGTCCTGTGCCGAATTGTATAGGGATGCTTTGGCAATGGCCGGACAAGAAGGGCTGAAGGATTGTTTTATGGGTACTCATTTGCAGGCGAAATTCGTCGGACATGGGGTTGGATTGGAAATAAATGAATTGCCTGTATTGACCACCCGCTCGAAGGATATACTACAACCGGGAATGACTTTTGCTTTTGAACCGAAGTTCGTATTGGCAGGAATCGGAGCC